>Ga0181522_10000200_pt1 | contig 47868 bp, 42 predicted proteins | sample PEATcosm2014_Bin_27_FD_121103 | JGI IMG/M metagenome (GOLD analysis project Ga0181522, IMG submission 121103) | Peatland microbial communities from MTU Mesocosm Facility, Houghton, MI, USA - PEATcosm2014_Bin05_10_metaG | ecosystem: Environmental > Terrestrial > Soil > Wetlands > Peat | place...
AGTTCACGAGATCGCTATCCATTCCCTTGCAAAGCAGCTTCCTCGTCCCGTCAAGAAAGCCATTAGACGGCTTGTGCCGACCGCGCCGGGTTGGTCGCAGCCCGTTCTAAATCAACTCAGTGCCTGAGGCGAATTCTTATGGACGACTTCGCAAGAGGCAAACCCACCGAGCGACAGCCCTATTTCGAGGAAACTGCCGCCCGGCGCTCTTCCACAACCACTGCAATAGAAAAGGACTTTTGGATTTGCTGGACGCTCAAGCATCTCTTCGCAGTGGCAGATATTCCTGAACTGCGTTTTAAAGGCGGAACATCCCTTTCCAAGGTATTTGGATTGATTGACCGCCTGTCCGAAGCCATCGATATCTCGATTGACAGGGCCGCACTGGGTTTCTCAGGAGAGCGTGATCTTGCCAACCCTGCGCTATCCGTCAACCAACGGAAAGTCCTCGATCGAGAGCTCCGCGCCGCCATCACGAATGAAGTCAATTCCCGCATCCTTCCGAAATTGCACGACCGCTTCAAAATAATCCTCGGCGCGGATGGACACTTGTGGCTTCGGACCAAGAAATCGAAGAAATGACTCTCCTCTTTCACTACCCGAACGCATTCGAGTACAGCAATTACTTGCAACCTCAAATCAAGATTGAATTCGGCCGCGGAGATCAGCAACCAAGCGAACGGCTGCCCGTCTCCCCAACCGTTGCTGAAACCTTTCCGGAAAACTTTCGAGAGAAGTCTGCCGAAATTCCTGTCCTCGACTGTCAACGCACGTTCTGGGAAAAGGTGACACTCTTACACGCCGAGAATCATCGGCCTGATCCGAACAAGCTCAAGCCGCGCATGGCGCGCCATTGGTCCGACGTTGCAGTTATCAGTACTGCAGAGCGCCTCAGAGACGACAAGCTCTCTGTCGATCTTCTGGGCCAAGTCATCCGTTTCAAGAAAATCTATTTCGCCGCGAATTGGGCGCAGTACGACACCGCCGTCCCTGGCAGCCTTCGAATTGTGCCTCGCGAACCCCTACTAGCGATCCTTCGCAAGGGCTACCAAGAAATGCAAGAAATGTTTCCGACCAAGCCTCTCTGCTTCGCGGAAATTCTCGAAAGACTAGGGGTTTTAGAAGCGAGAATAAACGCAAGGGAGAAGAAGTAGACCGCACCGGCTTTCGTTGAGCGAATTTGGCGGCAAGAACATCACCAAGTCTCACACTGCCATCGTCAGCTGTCTCGCCACCGGAAAATCGAGCACGATGGGGCGGTTCCCAGTTGCGGGGAAATCCGATAAATTCTGTGCGGAGCCATCATTTAATAATCTCGATCAGTCCCCAACTGCATCAAACTGACGCGCTCGATTGGTCCAGCAGCGTTTTCGCAAACGATTCGGAGCGAAGGACGGTTCTCGAGCCGCTGAATCGCCGCCGCAATCGCCGGTCCATTACTCCAACCAATCAAACGACCGCGCCACTGCTTTCTTCCATGATTTGAAGAGCGACTCGCGCGTTATTTCATCCATGCGCGGCTCCCACGTGCGATCAACCGCCCAATTCGCGCGCAGTTCGCTTTGGTCGCGATAAAAGCCTACCGCTAGCCCTGCCGCATAAGCCGCGCCCAGCGCTGTAGTTTCTTTTACGGCAGGGCGCACCACGGGAATATTCAAAATGTCGGCCTGGAATTGCATGAGAAGATTATTTTCCACCATGCCGCCGTCGGTGCGCAGGACTGCAAGCGGAATGCCGGAATCTTTTTCCATGGCGTCGAGGACTTCGCGCGTCTGAAATGCCGTGGCTTCCAGCGCGGCGCGCGCGATATGGCTTTTGTTCGAGTGCCGCGTCAGTCCCGCGATAACGCCTCGCGCGGAGGTCTTCCAATGCGGGGCGTACAGCCCGGAAAAGGCGGGAACAAAGTAAACGCCGCCATTATCGGGCACCGAAGCGGCCAGCGCCTCGATATCCGCGCTCTGCTGAATGATTCCCAAGTTGTCGCGCAGCCACTGCACCAGCGCGCCGGTAATCGCGATGCTGCCTTCCAGTGCATAGCGCGCGGCCTCCGAGCCAAATTTATAGGCGACGGTGGTCAGCAGGCCAAACTTCGAAGGCACCGGACGCTCGCCCGTATTCATCAGCAGAAAACTCCCGGTTCCGTACGTGTTCTTCGCTTCGCCCGGTTCGAAGCAGGTTTGTCCAACGAGCGCCGCCTGCTGATCGCCCAGAATTCCGGTGATGGGCACATCTTTAATCGCCGCGAGTTGCGCCTTTCCAAAAGGCTCACTGCTGGACGCGATACGCGGGAGAATCGCCTCTGGTATTGTGCAAATCTCCAGAATCTCCCGGTCCCAAGCCAAAGTTTCCAGATTCATCAGCTGCGTGCGGCTGGCATTGGTCATGTCAGTGACGTGGATTCCGCCCGCCGCGCCACCCGTGAGCTGCCAAAGAAGAAATGTGTCAACGGTCCCGAACAAAAGCTCGCCTGCGGCGGCTTTTTCGCGCGCGCCCGGAACATTATTCAGAATCCATCTAATTTTCAGGGCGCTGAAGTAAGTCGCCAGCGGAAGTCCGGTCTTCTGCCGGAATCGATCCGGCCCGCCATCGCGCGCGAGTTCGGCCACGGCGTCCGCCACTCGCGTGTCTTGCCACACCATCGCGTTATAAACGGCCGCACCGGTGCGCCGGTCCCACACGATAGTAGTTTCGCGCTGGTTGGTGATGCCGATCGCAGCCAGATCGCCCGCGCGCAAACCGCCGACCCGCATCGCGTCGGCAATAACCTGCTGCGTCGCGCGCCAGATCTCCTCGGGATCGTGTTCCACCCACCCCGGCTGCGGATAAAGCTGCCGATGCTCGCGCTGCGCCGTCGAAACGAACTGTCCCGCGCGGTCGAACACGATGAATCGCGTGCTGGTGGTGCCCTGGTCAATCGCACCGACGTACGCCGTCATCCCGTTCCCTCGCACAGGCACAGCCATGTCTTACGCAGCCGAGACCCCGCTACGGTCCACAAGCGCGAGCCGCGCCCGCAGCGAGCGCATCCAGCAGCAAAAGCTCGCACCGCACCTCGACTAACGAACGCGCGTGCGCAACTCCGGTTTGTGTACGTGAAAATGCAGGAAAGTTTCGCAAATATTCCAACCGAGGCTCGCGGCTGCTGGATGGTAGCTGGCACGTGCGTCGCAGAAAAAGCCGTGGTCGGCCTCCGAAATCTCCACGTTCACATAAGGCTTGCCCAGGCGTTTGCATTCGTCAATCACGGCTCGAATCTGGTCCTGGCCGATATGCTTGTCGCGTCCGCCCCAGAAGAACAACATAGGCGAATGCAAGTTCGCCACCTGCGGCAGCAGCCCCGGCGCGATCCCGCCGCCATAAAACGAGATCGCCGCCTGCAAAGGAACAGTGGCATTGGCCAAAAACGACGCGCGCCCACCCATGCAAAAGCCGATGCTCGCGATGGCGTCTTTGCGCACCTGTGGATCGCGCTGCAGCCAATCGTAAGCCGCGCGAATGTCCTGCACCGTTCCTTCGAGTGTCATCGCCTTCATGTGCGGCGCCGCACTTGAGAAGTCGGCGTAATCCCCCTCGAATCCCGGCCCGGTGCGATGAAACAATTCCGGCGCGATCGCCACGACTCCAGCGCGCGCGCACCGCTCGGTCACGTCCCGAATATGCGCGTTCACGCCGAAAGCCTCTTGAAACACCAGTAGTCCCGGATGGACGCTGCCATCCGCCGGACGGGCCACGTAGGCGTTCATCGAGCTTCCGTCCGCGACCTGCAGCGAAACTTTCTGCGTTACAATCTGCGTCACCGCTGGACCCCTTGATTGCGCCTCGCGCCGAAGTCCCATAGGATAATCGCGTGCGCTCCAAATAGGAAACGATGTTTGCGCCCGCGGCGCCCGCAATTCTCAAAGCAAACGCCGCATGGAGAAGTAACCTAACCCAACCCGATATGCGATTTTATAGCGGACCTGTTTCCGACCACTTCGACGGTGAACACTTTTACAATCCACGCGATCCTGCGTCGCAAGGCGGCATGCACGGCACTGGAGCCGTGCTCAAATGGCTGCTCACTCGCAGGCCCGCATCCTGGCGCAAGTGGATTGACGCGCCTCCCGGCGCCACGCCGCCCGAACGCGTGGACGAAGGAAAAATCCGCGCCACGTTCGTCGGGCATTCGTCGGTGCTGATCCAGCTCGAAGGCTTAAATATTCTCTGCGATCCGATCTGGTCGAATCGCGCCAGCCCGCTTTCCTGGATCGGACCGCCGCGCCACCGCGCTCCGGGACTTCATTTCGACCAGCTTCCTACGATTGATCTAGTCCTGCAGAGTCACGACCACTATGACCATTTTGACCTGCCGACTCTGCGCCGCATCGGCGCGCAATGGCAGCCGGCATTCGCCGTGCCGTTGGGCGTCCGCGCACGCCTGACCGCCGAGGGCAAGGGCGTCGCGCGTGATTCGCAAATTCAGGAAATGGATTGGTGGCAATCGGCGGACGCTTTCGACAAGATTCGCGTGACCGCCGTTCCCGCCAGGCATTTTTCCGGCCGTGGCTTGCGCGATCGCAATAAGACGCTGTGGTGCGGATACGTGATCGAAAGCGCGTGCGGCACAGTTTATTTCGCCGGAGACACTGCTTACGGCTCGCATTTCGCCGCAATCCGCGAGCGCTTTCCGGAAATTCGCCTGGCGTTTCTGCCCATCGGCGCGTATCGCCCGCAATGGTTCATGGGTCCGGTGCACGTCTCTCCGCCAGATGCCGTTCGCGCGCACCAGGAAGTGGGCGCGGCTACCAGCATCGCCATTCACTTCGGGACGTTCCGCTTGGCCGACGACGGCGAGCAGGAGCCGGTAAAAGAGCTTCAGCGCGCCCTCGACCGCGAAAAAGCCGCCCACCGATTTTGGGTACTGGATGCAGGGGAGGGAAGGGACATCCCGTAATCAACGAGCGCGCTGACCCTCTATCCTTTCGCCCGCCACCACCGCATCAAAAAACAATCCCAGCAGATGCCGTATCTCTCCGTCCGACAGCGAACTGGAATCCACCAAATGCTCCAGCAACATCGCATGGGAGAACGCGCCCAGAGCGGTAGCCGCCGACGCGCTGGACACCGGCAATGACCGTCCCAGAGATTTCATCACCCGTCGCAAAATATCGGCGCCGCAAGAGCGCAACCCTTTCTGCCGCGCCCGCAGTCGTGCGTGAGCTTCGGGATGGCGCACCGCAAAAAGTTTGAATTCGAGCGATAGCAACGCCAGCCGCCGGTCCTGCGCAATCTGCGCGTAGTGCTCGCGCACAGCCCGCAAACGCTGCTGCGGATTGTCGTGCCGCCCCAACAAAGCATCCACTTCCGAAATCCGCTGCGCCACCCACTGTTCCAGCAGCGCGAAAAAGATATCTTCCTTGCTGTCAAAGTTCGCGTAGAACGCTCCGCGCGTATATCCGGCGTGCGCTGCGATGTCCTCCAGACGGGCCGCCTCATATCCATCGCGCGCAAACGTCTGTTCCGCCGCCAGCAACAGTTTTCGCCGGGTCGTCGCCGTGCGCGCCTGCTGGCGAGACGGGGCGAGCGCTGCAGTTTTTTTACGGCGTGCGGGTGCGGCATTCGAAGGGGGGTTCATGGACTGGTTTCTCTCACATTTGTCGCGACTTTACAAGATACATACATGCATGTATATAATAGGTCATCCAGATGCGCAAGCAAAGGTGATTCGTGGCCACCGCCACCCTGACCGCTGACTCATCCTTCGACGTCGCCGCCTGGCGCCCGCGCCACAATCCGTGGCTGATCGCGCTGACGGTGACGCTCGCCACGTTTATGGAAGTTCTCGACACTTCCATCGCCAACGTCGCCTTGCCGCACATCGCTGGTTCTCTGGGCGCCAGCTCCGACGAATCCACCTGGGTGCTCACCAGCTATCTGGTTTCGAACGCCATCATTCTGCCCATCAGCGCATGGCTCGCCACGCGCATGGGCCGCAAGCGCTTCTATATGTCTTGCGTCGCGCTCTTTGCCGCCAGCAGTTTCCTGTGCGGCCTCGCGCCCAGTTTGGGGATGTTGATTTTTTTCCGTGTGCTCCAAGGCGCGGGCGGCGGAGGATTGCAGCCCAGCGAACAAGCCATACTTGCGGACACGTTTTCTCTTTCAAAACGCGGCATGGCCTTCGCCGTGTATGGAATGGCGGTAGTGGTGGCGCCCGCGATCGGTCCCACGATCGGCGGATGGATTACCGACAATTACAGCTGGCGCTGGATTTTCTACATCAACGTGCCCATCAGCTTGATTTCTCTCTACCTCACGCATCGGCTCGTCGAAGACCCGCCCTATCTGAAAGTCGAAAAAGAACGCCGCAAAGGCATACCCGTGGACTACATGGGCCTGGGCCTCGTCGCACTGGGAATTGGCAGCTTGCAACTGGTCCTCGATAAAGGGCAGGAAGCGGACTGGTTTTCCTCGCACTGGATCACTGGGCTGCTCGCAGCTTCAATCATCCTGCTGGTGACTTGGGTCATCTGGGAATGGCGCCATGATCACCCAATTGTCGAGCTGAAGCTTCTCAAGAAACGCAATTTCGCCACCGCCATGTTTTTCATGTTCATTCTCGGCGCGGTTCTGTATGGCACCACGGTCTTGATACCGCAATATCTACAGCTCCTGATGGGCTACTCCGCCGTCAGCGCCGGAGAGGCCCTCGCTGGCGGCGGTTTCATCATGATGCTCATGATGCCGCTTTCCGGTTTTCTCGTTTCAAAAATGGATCAGCGCGTCCTCATGTCTGTCGGCTTTGCCACCACCGCGGCCGCGCTCTATTACATGACCACCCACCTCACCCTGGGAATGGATTTTCGCACCGCCGCGATGCTTCGCGTTTACCAAGTCGCGGGCCTCGCTTTTATTTTCGTGCCTTCGAACACGCTTTCCTACGTAGACGTCCCGCCCGATAAAAATAACCAAATTTCCAGCATGATCAGTTTCATTCGAAACATTGGAGGCAGCATCGGCATCGCACTGCTCGCCACCTTCATCACTCGCGGCACGCAGCAGCGCCAAACCTATCTATCTGGCCACATGAACGAGGGAAATCCGCGGTTTCGTCAGATGATCGACGGTCTCACGGCCACTCTGCGCAATCAAGGCCTCAGCCCGGCCGACGCCGCACACCAAGCCTACGCCCGCGCGGCCGCGCTGTTGCAGCAACAAGCCGCGACGCTCGCCTACACCGACGTCGTCTCCGGTCTAGCAATCATCGTGGCTTGCCTGGCGCCGCTCTGCTTCATCATGAAGCGCCCACCCAAAGGCCTGGCCGCACCCTCGCTCCATTGACGATGCGACGAGCATCGTCATCCCGAGGCCGGCGCCTTTGCCTCGAGCCGGCCGAAGGATCTCTCCCACCCCGCGCGCACCTCTTATCTTTTAACAGGCCTGTCGGTCGGATAAGTAATCTGCAACCCGCGCACCCGCGCAAACGGCGTAAGTTCATGAGCCTGTGCATGAGCGGCGCTCATGATGTCTTCCACCGGAAACTTTCGCACCAGCAGCGCATCGGCGATCAACGAGCGGTGGCAGCGCCACGGCACCGCTTCCGCGCACATGATTGCCGATGGTTTACTCGCCGCCAGCTTTTCCAGCCGCGCTAGGCCCTCCTGAAAATCCGCGGTCTGCATGTAATCGGCAAAGCCGCGAAAGCTGGTGTTGTGCCAGCCCAGATTTTTCGAATCCGCTTGGGCGTGGCGCAACCCGCCGAGTTTTTTCAGGTGGAGGTAGCCGATGCGTGCCGCGCGCAAATGCCGTGCGAGCGATTCTCGATTGAACTGCGGATTGTGCCGGGAACGCGGAATGCTGCGAACATCCACCACGCGCTGCACGCCATGCGCCTTCAGCATATCGATGAATTCCTCAAGTGGCCGGGTGGAATGCCCGATCGTAAAAACCGTCGGCTCTGATTTTTTGCGGCGTGCGTGCATGCGGTCAGCAGTTTCCCTGATTTTCGGCATAATGTTACGACAAAAGGCGCGGATTCGGCGCTGTGATAAAGTACTTCGGCCCGTGAGCGTTCAAAGGGATAATAACGCCGCGCCGGTCGGGTGCGGGCCATCCCGCTTGACCCATAGCGGCCTGAGGAAACCATGACGGAAATAAATGCGTTGTTCTGGGATAACGGCGGCGTGATCCTCACCAACGGCTGGGATCGCAATTCGCGTCGCGCCGCGGTCGAAAAATTTCATCTGGATTGGTCCGATTTCGAGGACCGCCACGAGCTTATGCTGAATGCCTTCGAGACCGGCCGCGCCACACTGGACGAATATCTTCGCCGCACTATTTTTTACCGGGAACGCGCATTCACTGCCGAGGACTTCAAGCAGTTCATGTTTGAACAGTCCCAGCCATTCCCGCAGCCGTTGGAGTTTTTAGGCCACCTGGTGCAGCCGCGGCGCCATCTGATGGCCGCCTTGAATAACGAATCGCTCGAAATCAATGAGTACCGCATCCACAAATTCAACCTGCGAAAATATTTCCACGCATTTTTCAGCTCCTGCTATCTGGGCGTGCGCAAACCGGAAGAACAGATCTACCAGCTGGCGCTGAAAATTTCCCAGCGCGAACCCGCCGAATGCGTCCTCATAGACGATCGCGGGCTGAACCTGGAATGCGCGCGCGAACTCGGAATGCACACGATACAATTTCAAAATCTTGAACAGCTGCGCCAGGATTTGGCGCACCTGGGAATCAGCGCCCCTGCGAAGTAGCTTGCTCGCGCGAATGACGAGCGAGCAGGGGCGAATATAAAATGAGGCGTAGCGCAAATGAAACTCGACACACGCATATTTCCGGATATTGACGCGCTCAGCCGCGCGGCGCTCGAAGAACTGCTGCGCGATTTGGGCGAAGCAATTAAGGCGCGCGGCCGCGCCGCCGTCGCGCTCTCCGGCGGCCACACGCCGGGGAAAATGTACGCGCTGTGGGCCGCCACAGAAAAATACCGCAAAGAAACGGACTGGAATCGCGTGCACCTCTTTTGGGGCGATGAGCGCTACGTTTCGCAGGACGACCCGCTGAGCAACTACCGCATGACGCGCGAAGCGCTGCTCTCTCGCGTGCCCATTCCCGCTGCGAACGTTCATGCCGCTCCCACCGGTCTGCCCACGCCCGAACAAGCCGCCGAAGCCTACGATGGGGAACTGCGAAAATTTTTTGGCTCGGCCGCGCCTGCATTCGACGTCACCTTGCTCGGCTTGGGCCCCGAGGGGCACACGGCTTCGCTTTTTCCGGATTCCCCGGCCCTGGAGGAAAAAAAACGCTGGGTCGTGCCCGTTCAAGTCGCAGCCGTGCCGCCAAACCGTCTGACGTTCACCCTTCCAGTGCTGAACTCCAGTCGAAACACCTATTTCCTTGTCGCGGGCGAAAACAAGCGCGCGATCCTTTCCGCGCTGCGCGCCGAGCCGGATTCGCACCCCAGCGCGTACCCCGCCGGACGTATCCGCCCGGCGGATGGCCGAGTCTTATGGTATTTGGACCAGGCCGCCGCCGGCTGATTTCGCAGAAAAATTGTGACGCTTTCCGCGGTTCGTTACGTCTAAAAGCTCGCCGAAGTGTGTGAAGACGCTGCCGGTTGAGCCGTATCGAGCGCCTCCGGCAAAAGACGCAGAATTATCACTGAATCTGCGCGTCAGGCTGTAAAATAGATCGAAATGGCGCACGGAAATCGTCCGCAGCTGACGCCCCGATCGTGCTGGGCAAGTGGATAGCCGAAACGTTTCGCAGCGACCCGAACGAACCATGATGCACAGACTCCAAAGGGTTTTCATGCGCGCTGCGCTCGCGGCGGCTCTGCCCGCGATCCTGCTGTGTCTCTCCGCGTGCGGCACGAAGACTGCGGAGACTGCGCCGAACCTCGCGGTTCCGGTAACGGTGGCGAAAGCTATGCAGAAAACCGTTCCGATCAATCTGACCGCGATCGGCACCGCGGAAGCGTTTTCGACGGTTTCGATCAAGAGCCAGGTGAACGCGATTCTGGAGCAGGTGCATTTCAAACAGGGCGATTTCGTCAAGAAGGGTGACCTGCTATTCACCCTCGATGCTCGGCCGTTTCAATCGGCCCTCGCGCAGTCCGAAGCAAATCTGGCGCGCGACCAGGCGCAGGCCGAACTGAACCAGGTGCAATCCGCGCGCTATGAAAAGCTCTATGCCGCGGGCGTCGCGCCCAAGGAACAGTACGACCAGATGAAAGCCACCGCGGACGCGCAAGAAGCGTTGGTCCACGCCGACCAAGCCGCGGTGCAATCCTCCAAGCTGCAACTGCAGTACTGCACCATTTATTCACCGACCGACGGCCGCACCGGAGCATTGCAGGTGTATCCCGGAAACCTGGTGAAAGAGAACGACGTTCCGATTCTGGTGGTGATCAACCAGATTTCCCCCATCTTCGTGGATTTCTCTGTGCCCGAACAATATTTGGGAGTTGTGAAAAAATATATGAGCGGCGGACGTCTGCAAATTGAGGCAACGCCTTACGGCGATACAGTCGCCGAAGTGGGCTATCTTACGTTTGTGGACAACAACGTGGACAACACCACCGGAACGATCAAGCTAAAGGGAACTTTCCCGAATGCGGACCATGGTTTGTGGCCGGGTCAATTTTCCACGGTGTCGTTGCGGCTGGCCGAAGAGGAAAAGGCGATCGTGGTTCCTTCGCAAGCGGTACAGACAGGCCAGTCCGGTGATTTCATATTCGTCGTGAAGCCGGATCAGACCGTGGAATCGCGCGTGGTAAAGGTAGCGCGGCAGTTGGAAGGCGAATCCGTGATCTCGAGCGGGATTGCACCCGGCGACACAGTCGTCACCGATGGCCAGTTGCGCTTGATTCCTGGCATAAAAGTGCAAGTGAAGGCGGCCAGCGCGGGAAGCTAGCGAGGTTCGTGGCCCAAAGATGATCAGCATCGCCGAACCATTCGTTCGCCGTCCGGTCATGACCACTCTGGTTATGCTCGCGATTCTGCTGTTCGGAATCCTTGGCTATCGCGCGCTCGCCGTAAGCGAACTTCCCAACGTTGACTATCCGACGATTCAAGTCGGCGCTTCGCTGCCCGGCGCAAGTCCCGACACCGTAGCCTCGGCGATCGCCACACCTCTCGAAAAGCAGTTCTCCACCATCGCCGGAATTGACTCGATGACTTCGTCGAGTTCGCTCGGCGGGACTTCGATCACGTTGCAGTTCGACCTCAGCCGCAACATTGATGGCGCGGCGCAGGACGTTCAGGCGGCAATTTCCCGCGCTTCTTCGCAGTTGCCGCCGAACATGCCCACGCCTCCGACGTACAACAAAGTGAATCCGGCGGACCAGCCCATTCTCTACATCGCCATGGGCTCGAAAACTCTGCCCGGCTACACCGTCGATCGCTACGCGGAAACGTTGATGGGCCAGCGGATCTCGATGGTGAAGGGCGTCGCGCAGGTGCAGGTATACGGGTCGCAGAAATATTCGGTGCGGATACAGCTTGATCCGCAGGCGATGGCCACGCGGCAAATCGGCATTGACGAAGTTCACACCGCGGTGCAGAACGGCAACGTCAATCTGCCTGTCGGAACTTTGTACGGGGAGCATCGCGCGTTCACGTTGCAGGCCGACGGTCAACTGACGCACGCGTCGGTTTATCGCCCCCTGATCATCGCGTACCGCAACGGTTCGCCGGTGCGACTGGAAGACGTCGGCAGGGTTCTCGACAGCGTGCAAAATAATCGCGTCGCGAATTGGTGGAACGACACTGATTCGGTGGTGCTGGCGATCGAGCGCCAGCCCGGCACAAACACCGTGGAAGTGGTGGATGCAGTAAAACAACTGCTCCCGCAGTTCCGCGCGATCATTCCGCCTTCGATTCAAATGGAAACGCTTTACGACGCGTCGGAATCCATTCGCAATTCCGTTGCGGATGTGAAATTCACGCTGTTCCTGGCCATCGCGCTGGTGATCCTGGTGATTTTTCTGTTCCTGCGAAATCTTTCCGCCACGTTAATCCCCAGTTTTGCGCTGCCGATGTCCATCATCGGCACGTTCGGCGTGATGTACGTGCTGAACTACACGATTGACAACCTCTCGCTGATGGCGCTGACGCTCTCGGTCGGTTTCGTGGTGGACGACGCCATCGTGATGCTGGAAAACATCGTGCGGCACATGGAAATGGGCGAAGGAGTGATGGAAGCCGCGCTGAGCGGCTCGCGCGAAATTGGCTTCACGATTCTATCCATGACGATCTCGCTGGCGGCGGTGTTCCTGCCGGTATTTCTGATGGGCGGGATTATGGGGCGACTGCTGCACGAGTTTGCGGTCGTCATCATTACCGCGATTCTGGTTTCCGGCTTCGTTTCGCTCACGCTCACGCCAATGCTCTGTAGCCGGTTTCTGCGCCCGGTGGCCGAACAACACCACGGCAGCGTGTACATGGCACTGGAGCGATTTTTCGACCGGCTGCTGCACTACTACGATGTTTCACTGCAGTGGTCGCTGCGCCACCGCGTATTCGTGATGGCGGTTTCCGGCGTCATTTTGATTGTCACCGCCTGGCAATTCGTGGTGATCCCGAAAGGATTCCTGCCGCCGGAAGACCGCTCGCAGATATTTATTTCCACCGAGGCGCAGCAGGGAATCTCGTTTGATTCGATGCGGGCGCACCAGCTGGAATTGAACAAAATCACCCTGGCGGATCCCAATGTGCGAGACTTTTTTTCAGGCGTGGGCGACTTTTCGTCCAGCAATTCGGGGATTATGTTTCTGCACTTGAAGGACCGCCCCGATCGCGCGCTCATTCCCAATCAAACCATACTGGCGTGGCAGGAGAAGTACGAGACCGTTCCGCTAGTGGGCGGCGTGCTGCGCGCGATTTCGCCGCTCTTCGCACATCGCACCACGATTGACGAAGTGATCGCCGAATTGAGCGTCAAATTCGCAACCGTGACCGGCATGAATGCGTACATGCAGAATCTGCCGCCGATCCAGGTGGGCGGCGAACTCACCAAAAGCCAATACCAGCTCACGCTGCAAAGTCCGGACACGCAGGAGCTGTACCGCGAATCAACCGCATTTCAGCAGAAGATGGCCAAACTTCCCGGCTTGCAAGACGTGACCAGCGACCTGCTGATCGCGAATCCGCAGGTGAACGTCAACATTGACCGCGACAAAGCTTCGGCGCTAGGCGTAACCGCCGAACAAATCGAAGATGCGCTCTACACCGCCTACGGACAGCGCCAGGTTTCTACCATCTACGCACCCAACGACGAATACTGGGTGATCATGGAGCTGGAGGACAAATACCAGAAGGATCCCGCGGCTCTTTCGATGCTTTACATCCGTTCGACCAGCGGGACGCTCGTTCCGTTGAACGCGGTGGCCAGCCTCACCTCAAGCCTAGGGCCGCTCACGGTGAATCACTTCGGCCAGCTTCCGGCCGTGACGATTTCTTTTAACTTGGCGAACGACACGGCCATCGGCGATGCGGTGGATTCGGTGAAGAGACTGGCGCGCGAAGAACTCCCTCCCACGGTGACCGCGCAATTTCAAGGCACAGCGAAAGCGTTTGAAGCTTCGCTCACGGGACTGGGCCTGCTGCTGCTGATGGCCGTGCTGGTGATTTACATCGTGCTCGGAATTTTGTATGAGAGTTTCATTCATCCGATCACGATTCTTTCGGGACTTCCGTCCGCGGCTTTTGGTGCGCTGCTCACGCTACAAATTTTTCACTTGAGCCTGGACCTTTACGGATTCGTGGGCGTGATCATGCTGATCGGCATCGTGAAGAAGAACGCGATCATGATGGTGGACTTCGCCGTGGAGCGTGAGCGCACCGGCCACAAGACCGCAGCCGAAGCAATCTACGAAGGCTGCCTGATTCGCTTCCGTCCGATTACTATGACGACGATGGCGGCGCTGATGGGCACCGCGCCTATCGCGTTTGGCATCGGCGCGGGAGCGGATGCCCGTCGCCCGCTGGGATTGGCCGTAGTGGGTGGACTGATTTTCTCGCAGATGGTTACGCTGTATTTGACGCCAGTTTTCTATACGTATATGGATACGTTCCAGGGCTGGCTGGAGGACCATTTTGGGAAAGTGACCGGAAAACGGAATTCCGACCTCGCGGATGGCCACGTTTCCGCAGATTAGCGTCCACGGCGCGCCGAAATTCTTCGCTTCGCAAATTCTTCGACTGGCTGCCCCGCAGTACAGGTAGGCAGGGGAAGCTGTACCGAAACTACCTGTCACTTCGTACCATTGACCGTACTAGTCCTGCTGTCTAGCATGAGTTCAGGACGTGCATGCGTCCCGGAATGTGGGATCACTTACCCGTGTTTCGTGCCAACCACGCGGGGAGTCCATCAGGATGCCATTTGGTGTAGACCTGCCCAAAGACATAAGAATGCGCAAGAAGCGGCGCGGTCCGCGAATGAATTCGCGCGTGCCGGTGACGATACAGTGGAACGAGAAGAGCGAGCCGCTGAGCCAGGAGCCGGCGATTACCCGGGTCGTGAACGCCTATGGTTGCCTGCTGGTTTCTCCAAAGGAAGTCGAATTGCAACAAAGGCTGCGTGTGACAAATCTGGCCACACGCCGCGCTGTGGATGGGCATGTCGTGTGGAAGGGAATGCGGCGTCCGGATGGATGGGATGTGGGGGTGGAGTTCATCTCGGCCGACCAAAATTTCTGGGGTGTGGAGCTTTGAAACTCGAATCGTTAAGGGTCCCTGCGCCAAGATCGTACGCATCGCCATTGAAAACAGCGCACAGTCCTGTGCGGGCGGCAGCGCCAATCGCTCCGTCGCGAGCCTCCAAGTTCGGGCCGGGCGGTGAATCGCAAACGGTCGCCGGAGAGGACCGACGCCGCAGCCAGCGTGTGTTGCTGCGAGTACGCGCCAGCCTGCACGTGGCGCTCAATGGCAAGCCCACGACATTTGAAACCGTCACGCTTAGTGTGAACAATCACGGCGCGATGATTATATTGAAGCAGGGATTGCCCTTGGACACGCGTTTCGTGCTGGAACACACCGGAACCAAGGAACTTGTGGCCTGCAAGGTAGTCCGTGCTGGTCGCGAAATGCCGGAGGGATTTCAGATCCCCATCGAATTCGATTCTCCGGCGCCCAATTTCTGGCGGATCGCGTTTCCGCCGAACGATTGGCGCCCGCTGGACGACCTGTAGGCCGCGGGCTGCAGCCAGAGAAGAGGTTGTGTTGAGTAGATTTATCAGGCAAAGGGAAGTTTGCGCAGGTCGAGGTTTCCGCCGGAGATGATGATTCCGATTTTCTTGCCCGCGGCGCCGATTTTCCGGAATAAAGCCGGGGCGACGGCCACGGCGCTGGAAGTCTCCACGACGAGCTTCATGCGCTCCCACAGCAGCAGCATGGCCTGCACGATTTCTTCTTCCGTCACCAAAGATATTTCGTCTACTCGCTCGCGCAGGATCCCGAACGTGAGCGGGCACAACGTCGCGCGTAGCCCATCCGCCATCGTTTCCGTAGTGGCTGCGGCTTCAATTTTTCCGGAGGCGAGCGAGCGGTAAACGTCGTCCGCATTGCGTGGCTCACCGCCAATCACGCGGATTCCGGGACGGAGACTTTTTGCCGCAATGGCGGTACCGCTGAGCAGCCCGCCGCCGCTTGCCGGCGTGATCACTACATCGAGATCGGGAATCTCCTCGAGCAACTCCAGAGCCGCCGTGCCCTGGCCGGCGATTACGCGCGCATCATTGTAAGGATGCACCAGATGCGCGCCGGTCCGCCCGATCACTTCGGCGGTAACCGCCTCGCGCGACGCGATATTCGGCTCGCTTTCAGTAATTTGTCCACCGTACGCCTCCACTGCGGCCTTTTTAGCCGCTGAGGAATTTCGGGGCATCACGATATAGGCGGGGATTCCGCGCCAGCGCGCCGCTTGAGAGAGAGCCGCGGCGTGGTTTCCGGAAGAGGGCGCAGCCACGCCAAATTTTGCCTGCTCATCCGTCAAAGAGAAAACCGCGTTGGTGGCGCCGCGAATCTTGAAGGACCCGGTTTTTTGCAGGTTTTCGCACTTAAAGAAAAGCTGCGCGCCGCCGATCTCATCCAGTGAAGAGCACGTGAAGACCGGCGTGCGGTGGATTCGCGGGGCAATCAGGCGATGGGCGGCGCGAAGGGCGTCCAGATTCAGATCAGCCGGCGGGAAATCGAGCGGCTGCACGGTCGTTGGTTGGACCTCGTTCGATTTGCTGTGAGTTGGCATAAGGAATGCTCTGGCGCATTATCGCACATCGCCAGCGAAAACGATTTTGGCGGAATCGTGACGGAATTTCCGGCCGCCTCAGAACATTAAAAATGTTGACGTGGCCGAAAGCGAGTGCGATTCTCAGTTCCCCCTTCCGGAAGTACCTTCGAAAAAAATCGGGATCGAAAGCGCTCTAGGAGGAGTCTATGTCTGAGCACGAACGTCGTGTTACCCCGCGGAAATCCTACACAATCCCAGTACGGTTTAATGTAATCGCTGAACAATTCGCAATGGTGGGCGTGGCGAGCGCTGCGACGGCGCCGCCACACCCGAGCGCCAAGATACTGACGACCATTCCGCTGCCGAAGCAAGGCGAAATCATGAACCTATCCGAGCGAGGCATCGGATTCAGAACACGGCAAGATCTCAGCGTCGGTGAAAGCGTCGAAATCTTTTTCACGCTGCCGACTGCGTTAACCGGGCGCGCGCCGGAAGATGTGCGCTGCAACGCGAGGATAGTTCGTGTGGAGAAGAACGTCGATGCCCATGGGATGGTGGCAGTGGGTGCGGCGATCGATCGCTTTGAGCGCACCACGGTGTCGCGCAACTGGGATAACTAGCGCGCCGGCCGCGGGACTGACGCGATGAAATTATCTCGCAGGTCGCGCAGCCACGGTGAACGCCACTTGCGCGGTGGTGGTGTTGTCGAAACGGTCGAAAATCTGCACCGCAATCGTGTGCGGGCCGGGCGTGAGACCGGGAAGTTCAACCTGATAACTTTCCTTAGGCCCATCCGATAATCCACTTGCGGGAAACACGATCAGCCAGTCTCCGGCGTCCACGCTGTACTGTGCGCGGGTGATCGCTAGTCCTGAACTTGTTGCTTCAAATGTAATCTTCGCAGCCGCGGCGCTGGGATCTGCACGCAGGTTTTCAATGCGCGGTGGGGTATTTTGAATTTCAAAGCGCTCGCTGATGCGTTCGTTACTAAGCGCTTGGCTGGCTGGGTTCGAGGGCAAATCCGCAGCCACGATTTTCAGATAGTAAGCTCCGTCCGGCATGCCCGTGCTGTCCCAGGAGTAAAATCGCTGCGCCAGCTTGTCCTTCAGTAGGCGCCAGGTTTGTTCACCCTCGCCGCGATAGTAGACCGAGAAGACCAGATCGTCGTCGTTATCGTCGTGCGCGCTCCAGAGGACGCTTTGATAACCTTTTTCTTCGAAACCCTGCGGAGGCACGTCCATCTTCAGCGATTTCGACGCGGTGTCCAGCATCGCGCTGATGTTTGGAAACGGATTGGCGCCGCCGGCAGTACGCTGCGGCGTCTTCAGTTGCGCGGACGCTGCCGTTGCCGGTCCCCCCGGCGGGGCCGAAAATCCCTGCACGCGGACACCGGGATCCTGAATGACGATATCGTCCACGACGGGCGCCACATTTTCCGGCTGGTACGCAACGCTGACCCAGGAGACTTCCGGAGCATCGCGCTTGTCGCCGGCCTGGAACACCGCCTTCCACTGCAGGAAACGCGCCGGCGGGCAAGCTACGGTTTCCCCGCTCGCACTTTTGTAAGGACCCGACCACGGGCTCCATTCTTTTTCTGGATTGGAGGTATTGCCGGAACGCACGTAGAAGGAAACTTTCCCTTGCGTTGCACCGTTCTCGCCCCACCACGTCAGGCGTCCCCAGTGCGAGAAAATCTTGGCGTCGAAGGGATCGGATTCGAAGCTGCCTTCAGCTTCTTGGCTCGGGCCCAGCATGAAAATCTTTCCGGGGTTGGCGGTGCCGACGAGGAGCTGTCCATCGCGCCCGGCAATCAGGCTGGTCACCTGCGACGAAGCAGTCTTCGCGACGATCGAATAAATGCCGGCGCCCTGAAGCTCGATGATGGCGCCCTTATTTCCCGTGCCCAGAACAATCCTGCCGTTCGGCGAAAATCCCATGGAAAAAACGAGGTCCTCGCGCGAGGTCCACAGAGTTTCCTGAGAGCCTGTCGGGGAAATTTTCACCACTTGCGAACCTCCGGTGGTGGAAGGGAAGAGAGAGAAGGCAGGAGGAGACTGCGCGGCTGCCGCGGCCTGGATTGCTAATGTCACGGCGCCCTGCGCGGTGAGCGCCGGAGCGGTTGATTGTGGCGCGCTCAACACGGGCGCGGGAGTTGGCGTCGCAGGCCGCTGCTTTTCTCCGATAGCGGCCGCGTAGAGGTTTCCACTGGAATCCGTCAGCAGCGACGTTACTTCCTTTTTGTCTGTCTCGTAAACGACGAAGGCCGCACCGGCTTTCGTCGGCGTTTGCGAATCTTTGGAGCCTGCCGCGCGTGCGATTTCGATGCGCAGAATTAATCCATCGGGGTCCGTACCGACCAGAAGATTGCCTTTCGCGTCGAACGCCAGCGAGCGCGCGTGGCGTTCGTCGCTTTGATAAAAAAGCTGGCCCTTGCCGTCCGGAGTTACCGCGAAAATTTCGCCTTTGTCACCAGTGCCGACGAATAAAGTGCCTTGCGCATCCAGCGCGAGAGCCCAGATATATTTCGCTTTGGGATCGAAGAACACCGTCTTCTGTCCATCGGGCGTGACTTTGTAGACTTTGCCATCGGGCGATGTGCCGACGTAGAGATTGTCGTGGGCATCGAATGCGATGGTCTGCGCGGAGAGTTCCGGAGCCTCGAACACGGTAGTGGGCTTGGCGGGATCGTCAAAGCGCAGGACTTTTGCGTCTGAGCCGCCTGCGGCGTACACCCGGCCGCGCGAGTCCGTGCGTAGCGCCCAGAGATACATCAAATTTGGATCGGAGAACGCTGCGAATTGCGGCGCGGGAATCAGCTTGCCGTCGCTGCGGATGGCGACACCTTTGGCTGTGCCTTTCTCGAAGTCGGAATAGTCTGATTGCCGCCAGAAATGCGTGTGCTCGGCGTATACGAGCGCGGGCGCGATCAGGCCCATCGCCAGAAGGCACGTCAAGATGAGTCGCCGTGTCATCGCTGCAAATCTCCTTTGCTGGCAGGCATCTTCAGCGCCATCGCTCACTTCACCGTAATCGTCAGCGTGCGCTCGCCCGAAATTACCTGGTGCATTTCGACGGACCATTCTCCCGCGGTGGACTGATACAGCAGGCGCGCGCCGCCGGGAGTTTGCCGCTGGTCCAGAACATTGATCGCGGAGGCCGGCGCATTGGGCATGATTTTGTCTTCGACCATCAGCGTGGGAGTGGGCTGCGTGAGGGTTGCGTATAGGCGGTCGTTCTGATGCGCGCGGTTGATCAGCTTAATCAGCTCCTCGAGGCCTGGCAACTGCCCCTGAGAGCTGGCCGCAAGTGATTGCACAGTGCGGTTCACCGTTTCCGCATCGCTGATGACGAGTTGCAGCGGACCGCGCGCGGCCTGCATGGGAATGGTGATGGGGAATTCCTGTACAAATGCGGCGCCGCGATAGGGGCGCAGCTGGACTTTCACCTTGACGGTTTGGCCCGGCCGCACTTCGTTGGCTTCCACCCAGGCGTCGTCGATGGTGGCGGCGCGGCGTTCGGGCAGCGCGGTGACGCGCAGATGAATTCCCGCGACGCGGGGAATTTCGTAAGGGTTGGAGTAAATCTGCGCGAAGATGCTCTGCACGTCGGTGGCTACGAAGAATCCGCCCGGCACCGGCATATCCGTCGGCGCGAATAGATCCTTCAATTCAACCGTGGTATGGCCTTTGATCGCGATCTCGCCCTCGAGTTGGAGCGTGGAGCCTTCGCCGTACGCTGCGTTGCCTACGATTCCGTTGTAGGTTGCCAGCGCCACCAGCACAGGAGTGAGCTGCGGGCTCTCGATCACTTCAAAATGAAATTGTTTTTGCGCGCCGCTTGCCAGCAGGGTGACGTCCACTGGAATCATGGGCGGTCCATCGCCCAAATGGCCGGCGATGGCAGTGACGCGATCTTGCGTGAGTGTGCCGATGGTGCCGCCCGTGGTGATGATTTTCGTGGACGCCATCGCAGAGGCGAGCGTTGTGAGCACATGCGCGCGCGCCAGCGGCATGGAAACGTTGCCGAAGGAGAATATCGGATGGCCGCAGGCGAGGATTTTGCCGTGGTCCACGGTGGTGACGGTGCAGCCGGGCGTGATCGAAAGATCTCCGCGAATCAATTCTACGCCAACCATGTCGCCAGGTTTTAGCTGCGCGTCTTCCGGCGAAGGCGCGGCGGTGCCGCCTGCCATCATCGCCATGCCCCAGTTGGAGAGCTGTTTACTGAATTGCGCGATCGTTTCGGGGTACAAGCCCGTGGAAATCAGCGGCGTTTCGATCGGCACCAGAAATTGGCCCGCGCCGGCGCTGGTCTGCTGCGCGAAGTTCTCGGGGAGGGGAATACGCGGCTCGGAATAGGCGATCCCTGTATTCGTCGGTTGAGCGCTCGCGGCTGAATCTGCAGCAGGTATCGGCGGAGCATCCGGCGCTTTTCCCACATCGAGCATGTTTTCAATGGGCGTCACGCCGCCGATCGCTTCCTTGGTGAATGCGCCGAGTTTCAGCGAGAGAGCGCCGAGCAATTTGCCATCGTAATAGACCGGGCTACCGCTCATTCCGGCCACCACGCCGGTATGTTCCACTCTGTCGCCGAGCAGTTGAACAAGAATGATGTCCTGCTTGGGGCCGATCGCGTTGTGCAGCACGCCCAGCACGACCAGGTCCACTTTTTCGATCTCGTCGCCGGTAAATATCGTGTAGACGACACATTTCATCCCCGGCTGTACCTGACTGAGAGGGAAAATCGCCGGAGCGTCGTCCGCTTTTGCCGCGGAAGGGCCGGTTAGGAGAATCAGAGCGGCGAGAAAGGTTGGAAGCAATTTCCGGAGGGCCACGGGCATCAGAAGTTCATGATACCCGGCGTATACCGGGGAAGCAAATCGCGCCATGCTAGAATCCTGCGATGGCAAAAAAGACGATTTCGCCCGGTGGAAGCGTCAGCGGTGTGGTGGAACTGCCCGGAGACAAATCCATTTCGCACCGTTACGCGATCTTGGGCGCGCTGGCAGAGGGTACCAGCGAGATTCGCAACTATTCTCCCGCAGCGGATTGCGCCAGCACGCTGGAATGTATGCGGCGGCTGGGGATCGCGGTGGATGCAAAGGGCGAGCAGGTGCGCATCGCGGGGAAGGGGCTCGACGGATTGAAAGCTTCGCGCCGGACGATTGATGCGGAGAATTCAGGCTCGACGATCCGCATGCTTTCCGGTGTCCTTGCCGGGCAAACTTTCACAACCACAATTACTGGTGATAGCTCGTTGCGGCGCCGGCCCATGCGCAGGGTGGTGGATCCCTTGCGGCAGATGGGCGCGGACATTCGCAGCACCGATGGCGACCGCGCGCCGCTGGAAATTCGCGGCGGAAAACTGCACGCGATTGACTACCCGCTGCCAGTACCGAGCGCGCAGGTGAAATCCGCGATTCTGCTGGCTGGTTTGTACGCGGACGGCGTGACCACCGTGCGGGAATCTGTTCGTACGCGCGATCATACGGAACTGGCGCTGCGCGAGTTCGGGGCCAGCGTTACGGTGGCCAAGGGCGAAGTTCGCATCGAGCCGCGACCGAAATTGCAGCCGCGGCGATTGATTGTTCCCGGCGACCTGTCTTCCGCGGTGTTCCTGATCGGCGCGGCGCTGGTGCTGCCGGAATCGTCGCTGATGTTGCACAACGTCGGGCTGAACCCGACACGTTCGCGCGTGCTGGATTTTTTGATTTCGATCGGCGCTTCGATCAATCTGGCGTCGGTGCAATTGCGCGATGGAGAACTGATTGGCGACGTTTCCGTGCGCCACGCGCCGCTCGTAGGCGGCAGCATCTCCGGCGCGCAGGTGGCGGAGATGATTGACGAGCTGCCGATGCTCGCGGCGCTGGGCCCGTTCACGGAGAAGGGAATTGAGATCCACGACGCGCAGGAATTGCGCGTGAAAGAAAGCGACCGCATCGCGACGCTTGCTGAAGGATTGCGCCAGATGGGCGCGCGGCTGGAAGGATTTCCAGACGGATTGCGCGTGGAAGGCCGCGCCGCTAGCTCAGCCGGAACCAAGCTGCACGGGGCGAAGGTCGATCCGCACGGCGATCATCGCATCGCGATGGCACTGGCGGTAGCGGCGCTTGGTGCTGAGGGCGATACGGTGATCAAAGACTCGGAGTGCGTGGGCGTTTCGTTCCCGGATTTCTTCGCAGTTCTCGATCGCTTGCGCGGCGGCACCTAGTCTCGAGTTCTGTGCGCCCGGCTCTCGGATTCTTGCGTGGGAGGTTCGCCATGAGATTGTTCGACCGAGTGCGAATGTCGCGTGAGGCTCCAACAGAGACCGCGCGCGCCCTGGAATGCTCGCGATCGTCTCGCCTCCTCTCCCCGCAGCAGAGAAGTCTTTGCGCAGCTCTGGTTGCGAGTCTCATTGTATCGATCCCGAGGGTCGCGGCTCAGAAATTCGACTACACCGCGCAGGCAGAGTTTGACGCTCAGGGAAACATCTACGTCAGTACCGACGAAAGGAAGCTGATCAAGATGGCAGAGGCTGGGCACTGTATGGAAGCCACGGTGGCCGGAGATCTGCAGACGGTCGGATGCGCCGTGAGCGTTCCGCTGAGGCCGGGAGAATCCTGGCAGCCGCTACGGCTGGAGATCTATTTCAAGGGCGGCGTGAAGAAAACAATCGAACCCGGTGAGCCGATTCGGGAATGGCATTTTTGGAAGCACGGTCAGTTCGTGGCCGTTTACTCTGGTCCGCTCGGCGGTCTTGGAACATATGAATTGTTTGACAGTCCGACCGCTCGTGTCGTCGAACGAGTGACAGAACCGTCAGACAAGAGCGTGCTACCTCAGTGGGCCAAGGGCCGTGCGCAACTCCAGGATGAAGCTGTTCCAATGAGCGAGGCTCTGACGCAGGAGCGAACGGCGTGGATTGCGAAGATCTTGCGACAGATCGGGGAGATTAAGCCGGGTATGCAAAGGAAAGACCTCTCCAAGGTGTTCACAACGGAAGGTGGAAGGTCCAGTCGATTCGAGCGGACGTATGTTTCCATCGACTGTCCATATATCAAGGTAGATGTGCAGTTTAAACAGGCGGACCGCGACAGTGACGCGCTTGCAGAAGTCCCGGAGGACGTAATCGAATCCATCTCGCGCCCGTACCTTCAGTGGACCATTATGGATTGACCGCATCTGCGTTCGCAGGGCGCGCTCGGAGTGCTTGCGCGGCGGTGAAGTTTAGAAAAAGGCTCACGAAGACTTGCGCAAATAGATCGTTCCGTAGCTGGTGACGATCTGGATTTTCGGGCCGGCGGAGCCGACCTTGCCACTGAGGCGCCCGGTGCCGTTGTCGTCGGCGGGCTGCAATCCTGGCGCCTCGAACTCGCTTTGAACCTCTCCCGAGCGGGAGATTGCGGAGATTTCGAAGCTCGATTTTGCGGGCAGCGTCAGATCCACTTCTCCCGTTCCGTTCGCGATATTGATTTCTTCGCGCGGCGGTTGCGCATACGTCACCTTGATGTCGCCGTGGGTTCCGGCGATATCCAGGCGACCCGCGACATTTTCTACCTGGATGTCCTTGTCATGAGTGGCGAGTTTCGCGAAGCCCCCGACGTCGGAAACGTCAATTTGCCCGGAATCCAATTCCAGCAGCCCGGTCAGATGCGACAGCGTGAGATCGCCGGCCTGCGATGTGTAATGCGTGGTCTTGGTCACGTTGCGTATGCGGACCGGGCCGAAGAATTCACCCTGCAATGTGGCGTCGCCCGCTACGGCATTCAGCTCGATTTCGTCTCCGTGGCCCGTGATACGCACGCTGCCGGTGATGTCGTCAATGCGCGCGTTACCCTTCGCTAGCTGGGCGGTTACATCCGAACCGACGTCATGGACCTCGATATCTCCCATCTGCGTTGTGACGTTCACAGTTCCGGCCAGGCCGGAAATGGAAACGTCGCCGTGATGCGAATCAGCGGCGAGCGACACGTTTTTGGGCAACGTGACGTCGAGGTCCACGGTGACGTGTCCTGAATCCGATTCCTGGTTCACAGGGTGAACGGCGTAGCCGTCTCTGGTTTGCTCGATCACTACTTTCAGTGACTTTAACAGGTCGTCAGCCGCCGACTCGTTTGATGCCTCTGCGGTTTCAGTGACGCTCACGCGCAAATCATTTCCATCGCCGACGTGGGCCACGATGTTCCCCATCGCCGTCGTGACTATAACGTGCGAGCCGGCCGGGATTGTTTTCGGCGGGAGTTCTTGGCTTTGATTGCTCTTGTGATTCAGAAAGTCCAAGTCAACATTCAGATCGGGATGCCTCTCACGAACTTTCGCGTAAATTCCCATGCCCGCCAGCACGAAGACTACCAGCACCAGTAGGGCAGCTTCGCCCCCTGTGAGCAGTGGTGGGCGCGCGTCGCCGGCGCGCTGCGCGCTCATATGATCCACCAGCTTGGCGATGCCCCACAGAATGATCAGCACGGGCCAAAAACGCCAGAAGAGGTGCCAGACTCCCAGGTCCGGATGGAAGCGTGCGAGAAGAAACAGGATTCCGAGGACGATCAGAAGCAAGCCGCTAAAAATGGAACTGCGTTGTCGCCCGCCGTTGCTCACGCGCGCCTCACGAGCCGAGATGCCCTTCTTTGGAAGCGAGTGACTGCGCGGTCAGCACGACGCCGGCAACGATCAACAAGACTGGCCAAAGTTCCGGAAAACTGAAGCGCGTGTATTCGCCGATCAGGAAAAGCACTCCCACGGTGATGATCATTAGCGGGCCCATCAAGCCGCGAATCTTGCAGTGGGGGCAGTGGCAAACGGTACGACTTGAATCGCTCATTTTCGCCTCCCCTAGGAATTCTTGTGCAGACGATCCCAAAGGATCCATCCGCCGACCAGGATCAGCGCTACGGGCCAGCTTTTGGAAAACCACTCGCGTTGCAACAGGCCGAAATTCGCGAGCAGCACCAGAATGCCGATGCCAATCAGGACGAACGCGCCAATCGGTTTGCGGTCGGGTCCTTCGATCAAATTCGCCGGCTCGGGCTCTCCCTTCTTCCGCGCTTGCGCGGTGCGGTAGGCCTCGATGGGCATGTAAAAATAAAAGCAGCCGAGAGCGATTCCGAGAAATGCGTTGTAGGCGTCGGGAAGGTCACTGCTGAGCGCCGCGATCAGCCCCGCAAAGATCAGCACGTGAATCAGAGCCTTCAAATACTGGCCGTTGTACACAGCGCCCAGGCCGGGGATGATCCCCAGCGTGGCGGCGAGGCCGGGATTCACTTCGGCTTTTCCGGGTTCCGACGCCGGCGGGTTTCCGAGCAGTCCCGCGAGACATTCTTCGCAATAGAGCGCGCCGCGCACTTCACGCGTGCACTGCGGGCACAACGCTTTGCCGCAATTCCGGCAGTAACCGGTGGCCGGGACGTCTGTGTGCACCGCACAATTCATCGAGGGCTCCTCGGAATGTTACCAATCACGATCGCGCCGACATTTTCCGCCCATTTGCCATTGAGCAGCGACGCCAGCATCGTGCCGTTGCGCGACTGGGTGTGACCGGGATGCGGTGAGGTCTGCGATTTCTCCTGCGGATTCACCGAAGGCGGCTGCGAGTTCTGTTGCGGCGCAGGTGCCGGCGTGATCGCGGGAGAAGGCTCGGCATCGGGCTGCAAGCGCGTCTGGATTTCGTATACCACACGGAGGTCGTTCACAAACTTGGCGCTGCGCGCATAGGTGAGATGTACCTGCCGGTTGGCGGTGCGAAAAACGTTGGCTGGGCTGAGATCAGCCTTCTTCAGTTTTGCCGCGGAAATTCCGGTAGAGTAAAGGACGATCAGTATGGTCGCCGCAACCGTGATCGCTCCCATGGCGAACCGCGGTTGCCAGAATTGCGGAACCCAGGCGAACCAGCGCTGCCAGCCGGCGCTGTGCGCGCGTCGCGGGCCTAGTGTGGTTTCGAGGATCTTCGGAATCAGCTGCGGCGGAGCTTCGAGCGCATCGAGCGCGCGCATCTGATGGACGAGGCCGCCCACTTGCTTGACCAACTTGCCGCAGGCATCGCAACTGCTGACGTGCGCGGAAAAATCCGCTGCTTCGGCGGGCGAAAGAATCCCGTCGAGGAAATCGCTCAGCCTTTCTTCGGTTCGTGCGCAGTTCCAGTCCGTCATACTCTCACTCCCGCGAATCAATTCTGCGGTCGAAGCCCCATTTCTTCCAAGATGCGCGCCAGCTCGATGCGCCCGCGGTTAATGCGGGATTTTACCGTACCCTCAGGCACTTCCAGGACGGTTTGAATCTCGCTGTAGTCGAGGCCCTGCAAATCGCGCAGGATTACCGCTTCGCGCAATTCTGGCGACAGCCGCGAAAGGCCCTGCTGCAACTGTGCGCTCAATTCCGAAGCCAGCGCCAGTTTGTCCGGCGTGCGCGCGGCGGACTGCTTGTTCTCCAGCTTGGGCATCGCGTCCTCGATCGAATCCGTAAGCCTGTCGCGCCGCGTGCGCCGGTAATGATCCACCAGCAGGTTGCGCGTCACGCTGGTGAGCCACGTGGGAAACGCTCCGAAAGCCGGCCGGTAACTCGCAAGCGTGCGGTAGATGCGCAAGAAAACTTCCTGGCTCAGGTCTTCGGCTTCGGTGGAGTTGCCGGTGAACCGGTAGCACAGATTGAAAACGCGCCGGGTGTGCCGCCGCACAAGTTCCTCCCAGGCCGGCCCTTCGCCCCGGAGACATCCCTGCACCAGTTGGGCGTCGGGCTCCAATCGTCTTTAGCCTCGCAGCTTGCATTCCCTTTCAGCCTCACAAGATGTAACGCAATCCTGGGCTAAAAAGTTCCGCGCGCCGCACGACGCGTAGCGTCGAGCGGCCTTGTGCCTCCGCGGAGACTTGCATTGTGCCGCATCTTATCTAGCTTGGTGACGGGAACACAAGCGCCGCGATGGTTTTCGGACCGCGCCGCAAATGAAACGCGAGACCCGCCTTGACCTCCCGGAAGCTTGCTGTTACGGTGCAAAATCAATGCTGCGCACTTCACGTCGGATTCTCCTCTTGCTGCTGGCCCTGGTTGCGCTTGGCGGACTGTTCTACAAATTCCGCAATTCGATCACTCTGGAAGGGTTCCAGTGGTCCACCGTGGGCCAATCGCTGCGCGATGCGCGGCTTTCCTTGTTGGTCCTCACCGTGGCGATGATCTATGTGTGTTTTGCGATTCGCGCACTGCGCTGGATGCGTTTTTCGCGCACCTTGGGCACGGCGCATTTCGGCAATGTCTACAGCGCGACGCTGATGGGTTTCACGTGCACGTTTCTGCTGGGCCGCGCGGGCGAGCCCATTCGCCCTGTGCTGATAGCGAAGAAGGATGGGCTTTCGATCCCTCGCATGTTCGGCGTTTACGTTCTGGAGCGCGTCTTCGACGTAGCTGCTACGGCCGTTATCGCGGGATCTGCGCTGCTGCTCTTCGAGCAGCGCGGCCCGGTCAGCGCTGAAGACGAATCATTATTGAAGCTAACGCGTTCAGCGGGCAGTTTGCTGATTGTCGGACTGCTGGTGGCTGTCGGATTCTTAATTTATTTCCGCTATCACGGCGCGGAATGGCTAGCGCGACGATTGCAGAAGCCTTCGTGGCGCATCGGCTGGCGCGGGAAGATTATTCTGCTGCTGGAAGGATTTGCCGAAGGCTTGCAGGGAATACGAACGTGGAATGATCTGGGTGCGTTGATCGGACTTTCGGCGGTGCATTGGTTCTTGATCGTGGTGTGTTATTGGTGGGTGGCGCACGCGTTTGGCGGCAGGGTGGGCGAACTGACTATTGCCGACGCGGCATTGGTTCTGGCGTTTTCCATGGTAGGGTCAGCCGTGCAATTTCCCGGCGTGGGTGGCGGCGCACAAGTCGCGACATTTGTTGTGTTGACGCTGATCTTTGGAGTAGAAAAGGTGCCGGCGGCGACGATGTCCATCGTGGTGTGGCTGCTCACGTTTGCGTCTTGCAGCCTCGCGGGATTGCCCCTGCTATTCCGCGAAGGCTGGTCTATGGGCGAGCTGCGCAAAATGGCGACGGCCGCGGAGCATGAAGCCGAATCCGTGGCAGAGGAAATTGTGCTCGGCGCGCATCCTGCGAAACCGGGAGAGGAAACGCGGTGAAATGCCCCTTCTGCACTAATCTGGACGATAAAGTTGTGGACTCGCGCGAGGCGCGCACCGGCGATCTAATCCGCCGGCGCCGCGAGTGCTTGAAGTGCGCCCGCCGCTTCACCACGTACGAGCGCATCGACGAAATTCCTTACATGGTGATCAAGAAGGATGGGCGGCGCGAAAAATTCGAGCGCGCCAAACTACTACAGGGCTTGTTAAAGGCCTGCGAGAAGCGGCCCGTGCCAGTGGGCAAGCTGGAAATGATCGTGGATGAGGCCGAGCAATTCGTCAGTGAAGCGCCAGAACGCGAGCGCACCACAAAGGACATCGGTGAGCACATCATGCAGAAGTTGAAGAAGCTCGATAAAGTGGCTTACGTGCGATTCGCGTCCGTGTACCTGGATTTCAAGGATGTGAAGGAATTCATGGACGAGCTGAAGGTGTTGCTGAAGGATCGCGTGAAGAAGTAATTCCGCTAAACCTGCCAAACTCCCGCGGCAAATTTCTTTATGGTGCGAAATCCCAGATGCTCGTAGAGCCGCACGGCGGAAGTGTTGACGCTGGTCACGGTGAGCGAAAGCGAATCGTAGCGCCTTCTACGCAGCGCTTGAATCGCGCTCTCCATCAGTGCGCGGCCAATGCCGTGGCCTTGATATCCGGGCATCACGCAAATCTGAGTAGTATGGCCCACGCGCTCGGCCACGGTGGACGTCAGCACCATGCCGATCGGCCGCTCGCCCGTCGCGGGACGCACCAGAAAAGAAGCCTCCGGCAAAAATTGGCCGCAACCCGGCAGCAGCACGATATTGCGCAGGAATTTCATCCCCCCGGATTCGGTGCGGTACTGATCGTTGATTTCTCCATCCACGTGATCCGCATAAGCCAGCTGGATCAGTCGCGCCGCGGATTCAAATGCGCGATCGCTCCACGGCTCCAGCCGCAGGCCGCTGGAGAGAGCCGCGCCGCCAAGCTTGGCGTCCGCCAGCGTCAGCAACATGAACTGGCGCGTGTACAGCTTGAAATACTGCGAGAGAAATACGGGATCGAGCTCGGTGCCGAAGGGCATCAGCTGCGCCTCGACGCGTTCCAGGCGCGGGGTAGCGTGCAGCGCGTTCACCATCTCAGTGACCAACGCGCGGGTGATCGGCTCCTGCGAAAACCGCGAAGAAACGAATAATCCACCGATGAGTCCCTTGTGATCTTCGAGAACGTAGAAGCCGTATCCGGCTGGATTGCCGTCTTCCATCGCCACGTACCCGCCCAGCGAGCGCGAGTCAATGAATCTGCGAATCAGCTCAATCGAAGAGCGGTAGTCCCAATGCAACTCGTCGCGCCAATGGCGAGTTTCTTCCTGGAACAGCGGGTCCAGGGTCCGCGCCTGAATTTGCCGGAGATCAACAATCTGCATGTATTAAAGGAAACAACCCCCAAAGCCATTATAAACATGTGGGCCGGCAGAACCCAACTGGCGGGACTTGCTGAGCGCGTGCAGGCGAGACCCGCGCAGGTTCCGGTGGCTATGGGAATTTGTCTGAAGTGTAACTGCCTGTACCATCAGCCTACCCTGCTGTTGCGAGAAATTGTGCTACCATGCATTTCGCCGAGGCGAGAATCGCGTGCGCCCGCGCTTACCGGATGGCTTTCCTTTCAGAACTACGCTATCCAACAACGCGTATCGCTAAGCTCCTCTCGGGACTCTTCGCGATTGCGCTCTTCCTATTTGTGTCCGTCGCCGCCGTTTCCGGATTTCTGCTGTATCAAGTGCTGCGCACCGCGCACGCAGGCTCAGCCATTGACCTGAACGTGATGATGGGGCACCCGGTCGCGTTTTCGTTTCCAATTGCCAATGGCGGCACGCGCGACGGGTGGTTCTATCCGGGATTGCGCGGTTCGCCTACGATCGTGGTTTGTCACGGATTTCATTCGCAGCGGTCGGACGTCTTGACGCTGGTCACCGCGCTGCAGGACCAGCAGTTCAACGTGTTCCTGTTCGATTTTGCCGCTCACGGCACCAGCCCCGGTGTCACCACGCTGGGCTATCGTGAAGTGGCGGAATTGCAGTCGGCGATGAACGCACTGGCCACGCGCGACGATGTGGACCCCAAACATTTCGGGCTGTGGGGCGTGGATATGGGCGGATACGTGGTGCTGGAGAATGCCGTCTCCGATCCTCGCGTCTCCGCGTTTATCGTGGACGACGCCTATGCCGATCCGCGAGACATGATTCAGATCGAAGTGAAGCGCTCCGGCCTCACCGTTCTGCCGTACGTCAGCAAACTCTGCGATCTCGGTTTTCGCATGCTCAATTATCAATTCCGGGACCAGCCGCCGGTTACCGCGCAGCTGATTCGCACCAAGGGAATACCGAAACTTTTCTTCGTGTCGGACGATCGCCCCGACCTGGCCACTGACATGACGAAGCTTTTCGAGCGTGCGCCGGAGCCCAAGCAGCTGATCCGCGATCGCACTAGTTACCCGGACATGTCCGATGAGGACCGCAAGAACTACGAGAGCCAGGTAGTCAGTTTCTTCCTGTTGAATCTCCCCGCGACGTCGCGCGCCCCTGGTAACTAGCGCGGAGCGGGCTCAATCGGTACGCAGAGGATGCCCTGCTGCGGCGATTCCAGAGTTCCTTGAAACCTTCCTGCCTTCACTATTTTTTCAAACCCCTGGCGCGAAGTGAGCACCAGGGCCGCATCCGGATCCTGCGGCGACCATTCCGGGAGTTCGCGGTGGAAATAAAACGCCAAGCCATAACTCCAGGTGCGCCGCAACTGGTAGGTGAAAATTCGATCGGGATGAAGATCCTCGCGCAAGAACGCTGCGTGGGCTCTTGCTGAAATGTACGGGTCGAGCGCCGGCAAGACGGCCGTATTCGCAATTTCCAGCATCGCGACAACGCATGCGCCGCAAAGGATCACAGCCAGGCGAAGATTCTTGTGCATTCCGGCGTAGAGAATTCCGGCGGCGACGGCGATCGCGATTACTAACGCTGCCGCTGCCAATATCGGGATGGCACGGCCTATCTCCATGAACGGGAGTTTGTGCGTCGCATGAAGAAATATGGCGGCCAGCACAATCCAGGTTACGCCGATTCCCGCGCTCAGGATGATTGCGCTTACGCGGCTTCCTTGAAATGAACGAGCAGCGCTGATTGCCGCGACCAATGCAAGCGCGGGAACGGCTGGAAGAATGTAACTTGGCAGCTTCGATTGCGAGAAGCTGAAGAACAGGATGGGAAATGCCGCCCAACAGACGATAAAGAAGCCGGGGGAATTCGTCCAGGATTTTTCGCGCCACAACCGCAGCGCATCCTGCGCGGAGACAATTAAGAACGCGGACCACGGTAAAAGGGCGAGAATCGTGATGGGCGCGAAGAACCAGAATGGCCGCTGATGCTGGAACAGCGGCGTCAAGTAGCGTTCGAAATTGTGCTGAAAAATAAAAACGTGCAGGAAGTCGGGATTGCGCAGCGCACAAAGCGCATACCAGGGCAGTGCCACCGCACAGAACGCCGCGATGGCGACAGGATGCGCCAACCGGATCGCGGCGCGCCACTGGGATGTCGCGAGGGCCCAAATTCCAACGGCTCCGCCCGCGAGTATTACCGCCGCGGGCCCTTTCGCAAGCACTCCCGCGCCGAGGCAGGCTCCCCACAGCAGAAGCATGGCTAGACTGTGTTTTTCAGTCTGCGCCGACACGCCATCCGCGACACGCATCGCCCCCGCTCGTCTGAGAACGCTTCCGGCGCAGACCATTGCCAGCGTGATCGCCGCGCTGAATAGCATGTCTGGAGTGGCAGCGCGTGCGAATCCGATGCCCGCAACACTCGTAGCAAAAATCACGGGCGCGAGCAGAACAGGGCTTGCAAACAATTCCTCGTCGCCGCCGTAGTGCCGCCACGCGAACCACCCGATGGCGGCTGCCGCGGCCAGCGCGGCAAACGCGGAGGGCAAGCGCGCCGCCCACTCTGCCGGCAAATGCATCCAGAATCCAATCGCCGCCGCCCAATAATAGAGAATCGGCTTCTCAAACCATGGAACGCCCCAGAGCCGGGGCGTAAGCCAGTCGCCGGTTTCGGCCATGGCGCGCGCGATCCACGCATAGCGCGGCTCATCGGGACCGACAAGACCAATTGCGCCGAGGTTCGCGAACAGCGAAACCAGAATCACGATGCCGGCCGCAGCGAGCGCCGCGAAGTTTGTGTTCCGCCGAGATTGTGTCAATTCGTGCAAAGCGCGATGAGTCTAACATCCTCCCCGCCAATCTCGTTTCGCGAAGCGCGGCGCCGCGCGCGCTTGGCTCAACGTAGCATCGCAACGTGGAAATGCGACGGCCAATCACAACGGAAAGCACCAATGCACAATTGCGGAACGATTGCTGGCATCCGCTCCGCAGGCTCTTGCATAATGACCGGCGATGCGGGAATGGTTGGAATATGCCGTCGCCTGGACAGGGCTGAAATTACTGGGACTGCTGCCGCGGCCGGCCGCGCGATTCGTGGGAGCGTCGTTCGCGTCCGCGGCCTATGGGTTCCGCACCCCGTTGCGACGGGCCGCCATGTTCAACTTGCATCTGGCGTTTCCGGACTGCAGCGAAGCAAAACGCAAGGAAATCATCCGCGGGATGATTCGCCAAATCGGCTGGATGGCTGGCGAATTCTCGCAATTCCCGCGGTACACGCCGCAGAACATCGCGCGGATCGTGGTGATTGACGGCGCTGAGAATTTCGACGTTGGGCAACGCCGCGGAAAAGGCGTGCTGTTTCTGACCGGGCACATGAGCGCCTGGGAATTGTCTTCTTTCGCGCACGCACTTTACGGACATCCGCTGCATTTTCTGGTGCGTCCGATTTCCAACGCACACGTGGATGCCCTGATCAATCGTTACCGCTGCTTATCGGGGAATCGTCCCATAGATAAAAATAAATCCGCGCGCGCGATTTTGAAGGTTCTGGACGATGGCGGCACGGTGGGCATTCTCTCCGATCACAACACCGCGCTCGAAGAAGGAGTGTTCGTGGATTTTTTCGGGATCCCGGCATCCACCACTTCCGGTTTGGCGCGCATTGCGTTGCGCACGGACGCCGCCGTAGTTCCCGGCTTTCTAATTTGGGACGCTTCTCTCGGCAAGTATCGACTGCGATTCGAACCGCCCGTCGAGCTTTCCCGCACCGGCGACGAAGAAGCGGACGTGCGCGAGAATACGCAGCGTTTCACTCGCGTAATCGAGGATTACGTTCGCGCGCACCCGGATCAATGGCTCTGGGTACACAAACGATGGAAAACGCGTCCGCCGGGCGAGCCGCCGATTTATCCGTTCTAGATTGACGCGTGACGTGACGTGGTGCGCGGATTTTCGGCAACGATTCATTTTTCCAGACGAGGTGCAGGCATGACTCATACGGCGGGCGAACTCGCCCAGTACCTGGGAGCAAAAATCCAAGGAGCCGCGCAAGCGCCGATCTCCGGCCTCGCGAATCCAGAGAGCGCGAAGGCTGAAGATCTGATCTACGCGGACTCGCCGCGCCAGGTCGAACGGGCTGCGGCGTCCGCGGCAGAGTGTGTTCTCGCTGTGCCGGGCACGGATTTATCCGGCAAGACAATTCTGGCGGTCGAGAACCCGAAGCTCGCCTTCGCGAAAGCCGGCGAGTGGCTGCTCCCTCGGCCTGCTGTGCGCCCGGAAATTCATCCCACCGCGATAATCTCCGCAACCGCGCGGTTGGCTCCGAATATCCGCATCGGTCCATACGTGGTGATTGAAGACGAAGTGGAAATCGGCACCGGAACAGCGGTGGACGCATTTTGCTTCCTCGGCCGCCGCGCGCGCGTCGGCGAAAACTGCTGGCTGCATCCTCGCGTCACACTCTACTCCGGCGCTCGACTGGCGGATCGCGTAGAAATTCATTCGGGGGCAGTAATCGGCGGTGACGGCTTCGGCTACGTATTCGGTGACGGCCGTCACATCAAGTTTCCCCAGATTGGCTCCGTGGAAATTGGCAACGACGTCGAGATTGGCTGCAACACCACGATTGACCGCGGGTCGCTCGATGCGACCCAAATTGGAACGGGCGTCAAGATTGATAACCTGGTGCAGGTCGCGCACAACGTCCGGATCGGCAGAAACTCGATCATCGCCGCCCAGGTCGGCGTCTCCGGCAGTTGCACGATCGGCGCGCAAGTTTTGCTGGGCGGCCAGGTGGGCATCGCCCCGCACTGCACCCTGGAGGACGATGCAATCATTGGCGCCCAAGCGGGCATACCGAGCGGCAAGACCATACGCCGCGGACAGACGGTCTGGGGCACGCCGGCGAGGCCTTTCGCGCGATTCAAGGAGCAATATGGTTGGCTGTCGCGCTTGCCTGAGCTGGCGGAACGAGTACGTAAATTGGAACAGGCAAAAACGGGCGAATGACGCCCGCCGCATGCGAATACTCTCGCTGCCGAATCGCAATCCACGGCCCATTTAGACTCAACGCACAAGCCGGCTTCGATTTCCGTTCGCTTTTCCTCAACGGCGGTTGTGCAATTGAGGAAAAACCTGACAGCGCTTTTGCACACTATTGCCCAGTCGTTTGCCAATTTGAAACATTTTAAGCAGCCATCTGGCCCCTTCGCACATCTACCTTTAAGGGAATGGGTGGCCCGTTTTTAGTTGACCCTAAGGGCAAACCCAAAGATAATATTAGCGTTAGCGTGAACCCTCTGGGATTTGGGTGGCAGAGGGGGCTGGTTTTGGATGCGGTTCTATGGCGGAGCCGCTGTTTACCAGATCAAGCAGCGGTCTGTGGGCCATAAATAGTTCCGAAGAATTATACCTCGGGGAATCGCAACAACCCGCAGCTGCTGGATTGGCAGCCCGAGGAGCACTGGGAAGCATCAAGCCCGGTGCCAATGCAGTCAAATAGTACTGAGGGATTGATGACGCCGAAAGTAAGACTGCAGGTGGACGCCCCGAACGAAAGCAGTTCGCAGGGTACGGCCACAGTCCGCAGTCGAAATGTCGAATTTCAGGTGGAGCAGGCGGTCGCGCGCACGACGAACTGGCTGCTCTCCGCGCAGACTCAGGACGGTTATTGGTGGGCCGAGCTGGAAGCGGACACCACGCTGGAATCCGACTACATCCTTTACCTCCACATTCTAGGGCAGCTGGAATCCGAAAAAACGGCAAAGCTTGCCAACTACATTCGCCGCAAACAGCTGCCTGACGGCGGGTGGAACATTTTCGAAGGCGGCCCTTCGGAACTGAACGCGACCGTGAAGGCGTACGTTGCCCTGCGTCTCGCGGGTGACGCCGCCGCCTCACCTTCGCTCCTGCGCGCGAAAGAGAGAGTTCTGGAACTCGGCGGGCTGGAAGCGACGAACTCCTATGTGCGGTTCTATCTTGCAATGGTCGGCGGTGTGGATTGGAGCATCGTTCCTTCGATCCCGCCGGAACTGATGCTCTTGCCCGACTGGTTTCCGATCAATATTTACGAGATGTCGTCCTGGACGCGCGGAATTGTGATTCCGCTGGCGCTGGTTTACGCGCACAAGCCGGACTGGCAGCTGCCATCGGGAATTACCGTGACGGAGCTGTTCAAGACTCTAGGCGAAAGACCGAAATCCTTTAAGTGGGATAAGCGCATCATTTCCTGGCGGAACGTGTTCCTGGCGCTCGACCGCGGATTGAAATTGCACGAGCGTCTGGGCTGGAAGCCTTTCCGCAAAACGGCGCTGGAACGCGCGCGGCGCTGGATGGTGGATCGTCTGGAACGCAGCGAAGGACTCGGGACGATTTACCCGGCGATGATGAATTCGATTTTCGCGCTGCTCGCTGAAGGCGCTGACGCGCAGGATCCGCTGGTGGCGCGCGAAATTAATTTTCTGGAACGTTACGAAATCGCCGAAGGCGATACGCTACGCGTGCAGCCTTGCATTTCGCCGGTGTGGGACACGGCGATCGCTATGGTCTCGCTCGAAGAGGCGGGGCTCGATCCCGCTCATCCGTCGCTCATCGCGGCCGAGCGCTGGGTCGTTGCGAATCAGATTCTCGGGCCGGGCGATTGGCAAGTTAAGAATCCGGATGCCGCGCCTGGCGGCTGGGCGTTTGAATTCAAGAATGAGTTCTATCCGGACGTCGACGATACCGCGTTCGTGCTGATGGCTCTGGGCCGCGTGGCCGACCCGGATTCCGAACGCTTGCGCCGCTCGATGCAGCGCGGGCTTTCCTGGCTGTTGAGCATGCAGAACGAAGACGGCGGTTGGGGCGCATTCGACCACGAAAACAACCTGCAATTCCTGAATCACATTCCGTTCGCGGACCACAACGCGATGCTCGATCCTTCAACGGCGGACGTCACAGCGCGCGCCGTGGAATGCCTGGGCCAGATGGGCTGGCCGGCGAATCATCCGGTGATACAGCGGGCGCGGGCTTTCATCCGTCACGATCAGACTCCCGAAGGTCCCTGGTTTGGGCGTTGGGGCGTCAATTACATTTATGGCAGCAGCAGCGTGCTGCGCGCGCTAGAGACGATCGGATTGTCGCAGGGCGCTGATTGCCAAGCTGCGGCGAATTGGCTGCGCAAGGTGCAGAATCCCGATGGCGGATTCGGCGAATCAGTTCTCTCTTATTACGATCCCGCGCTGAAAGGAAAAGGGAAGAGCACGGCCTCGCAGACAGCGTGGGCCATCATTGGATTGCTCGCGGTTTGCGGACCATATGATGCATGTGTGGAGCGCGCCATTGCGTGGCTGGTAGCGAATCAAAACGAAGACGGAACCTGGGATGAAGATGAATTTACTGGCACGGGATTTCCGTGCGTCTTTTACCTGAAGTATCACATCTACCGCAACGCCTTCCCGCTCTACGCCCTCGCGCGCTACGACAACTTGCGCCAGGGCCGGCGCAAGTTCCTCGGTGTGCAGATTCCTGCCGAGGAATTGCAAAGCCGCGACGGACTGCGGACCTAGGCCATGCGTACCTCGCTCGCTGTAGATCGCCGCTGCGGCTTCCGCAGCGCGAGAATCTTCAATGCTCCCTTGAACGCGGCTATGTTGGTCGCATGTAACCGCAGATCGGTCATCTGCCCGGGAAGATCGGTTGGGCACGACCAGGTTTGCCGCCCCCTATGACTACACTCGTTACCGGCGCCACGGGGTTTGTGGGAAGCCATGTTGCGCGGCAACTCGTCGCTGCCGGAGAGCCTGTGCGCGTGCTGGTGCGCCGCAGCAGCAAACTCGCGCTGCTGGAAGGTCTTCCCGTCGAGCCGTTTGAAGGCGATCTAGGCGATGCGGTGTCGCTGGAGCGCGCGATGCAGGGCGTGCGGCGCGTATATCACGTGGCGGCCGATTACCGCCTGTGGACGCCCGAGCCCGCCGAGATTTACGAAAGCAACGTGGAAGGCACGCGGCGATTGTTGGCGGCGGCGCAACGCGCGGGCGTCGAGCGCATCGTATATACCAGCACCGTTGCAACTATTGCCGTGCCGCGCCATGGCGCCCTGCCGAACGAAGCGACCCAGGCGACGCTTGCGGAAATGATCGGGCATTACAAACGCTCCAAGTTTTTGGCGGAACAAGTGGCGATCGATGCGGCGCGCGCGGGGCTTCCGGTGGTGATCGTGAATCCCACGGCTCCAGTGGGTCCCGGTGATTGGAAACCGACTCCGACCGGGCGCATCATTCTGGATTTTCTGCAGGGAAAGATGCCGGCGTATGTGGACACTGGTTTGAACGTAGTTGCGGTGGAAGATGTGGCTGCGGGCCACCTGCTCGCTGCTGAGAAGGGCCGCATCGGTGAGCGTTATATTCTCGGCGCGCGCAACATGACGTTGAAGCAAATCTTGGATGCGCTCTCGGCGATCACCGGGCGTCCGGCGCCGCGCCTGCGTTTGCCCCATGGCATCGCGCTGGCGGCCGGCTATGCCGACGAATTCTACTCGCGCCTGGCGGGGCGCGAGCCGCGGATTCCGGTGGAAGGCGTGAAAATGTCGCGCCATAAAATGTTTGTTGAAAGCGACAAGGCGGCGAGGGAATTGGGCTATAAGCCGGGAAAAGTAGAAGCAGCCCTGGAGCGCGCCGTGCGCTGGTACGAAGAACACGGCTACATTGCGACTCGCGCCGGAAGCAAGCGCGTGGCGGAGGCCGCAGCGGCGTAGAGCAGCACTATGAGAATACTCGTCACCTTCGCGCTCGAAAATGAATTTGCGCCATGGCGCGCGATGCGCAAATTCCGCCCTGGCAAGTGGGGTGAAGCGAACGTATTTTGCGCGGAAGTTGGCTTCGCTCAAGTGGGAGTCGTTTTGACGGGCGCCGGACCGAAGCAGGCCCACTTGGAAGTCGCCAAAGTTTTAGGTAGCGATCCCGAGTCGATTAATTTGTGCGTTTCTTCTGGGCTCGCGGGCGCGCTTAAGGCTGCATATCAAATCGGGCAAGTTCTGGCGGCGCGCTCTATTCGCACCGAAGCTGAGCTGACGGATGCGAACGGCAATACACTGACGAGCAGCGCGCCATTGCTTTCGTTTGCAGAGGAGTGCGGCGCGACGTTGGTCGAGCGGTTCTACAGTGCCGTGCGCGTGGTCGGTAGCGCGGAAGAAAAGCGCCACTTGGGTGAGCACTCGGACGCCGTCGAGATGGAGAGCTTTGAGATACTCCTGGAATCCGCCGCGTACGCAATTCCGGCGGTTGCTATTCGTGCCATCAGCGACACGGTTGATGACGAGTTGCCGCTCGATATGAACCGAATCTTTACCGACGAAGGGCAAGTGAGTATTCCGCGCGTCCTGGGGCAGGTGGCGCTGCATCCAACAGCGGTCCCGGATTTGGTGCGGCTAGGACAGAACAGCAAAGCGGCGGCGGAATCGCTGGCCCGATTTTTAGATAAGTACATCGCGACCGTATCGCAGAGATTTCAAATTCTAGAGCGGCCCTCCGGAGTAGCGGCGCCATAGCCGGCGAGAATTTGAAGAAGATGAGCCAAACCATCGAACAAATCGGATCGCACCAGGCGCGTCAACCCAAGCGCGGCCACATGCGCGCCGGTGTGTATCGCGGCAAGGGGCAAGTGGTCGTCGAATCCGTGCCCATTCCGGAATTTGGCGAAGGTGAATTGCTGTTCCGCGTTGCGGCGTGCGGAATCTGTGGCACGGACATCAAGAAAATCCATCACGGTTTTGTTCCGCCGCCGCAGATTCTGGGCCACGAACTGGCCGGCACCGTGGTAGAAGTCGGCGCGGGCGTAACCAAGTTTAAACCCGGCGATCGCGTTGTGAGTTTTCATCACATCCCGTGCGGCAATTGTTTTTACTGCGAACGGAAACTTTTTTCGCAGTGCGCGGGTTATAAGAAGACGGGCCTGACGGCGGGATTCGATCCCAACGGCGGCGGCTTCGCGGAGTACGTGCGCGCGATGCCCTGGATTGTCGAACGCGGGATGGTCGCGCTGCCCGCCGATGTCAGCTTCGAGGAAGCCACGTTCGTCGAACCGGTGAACACGTGTTTGAAAGCAGTTCGCAAAGCGCGTATCGCCGCGGGCGAACAGGTCCTTGTCATCGGGCAAGGCCCCATCGGGATGCTGCTGATGATTCTGGCGAAATACGAAGGCGCGGAAATTTATGCCAGTGATCCCATGCCGGGACGCCGCGCCGCGAGCCTGCGTTTTGGCGCGAAAGAAGTTTTTGATCCCGCGACCGGAAATTTGCAGCAGGAAATTCGCGCGCGTACCGGAGGGCGGGGGGCAGATGCCGTACTGGTGGCTGTGCCCAACCCATCATTGGTGCCGGAGGCCCTGGCACTCGCGCGACCGGGCGGACGCGTGTTACTGTTTGCCCATAACGATCCGGTCCTGCGGCTAGAGTTTCCAGCAGCGGCGGTGGGAGTGGAAGAAAAAGAAATTCTGGGGAGCTACAGCGCATCCGTTGACGATCAAGCGGAATCCGCGGCGCTGGTGTTCGAGCGGCGCCTGCCGGTGCGCGAATTGATTTCCCATCGCTTTCCCCTGGAGCAGATTTCCGCGGCACTGGAATTGGCCGCGCATCCCAAGGATAATACTTTGAAAGTAGTCATAAGGCACGAATGAGCACTCATAGGCAGGGCAGTGGGCATATGAACGCCGCGGTATTGTACGGCGCTGAAAATCTGAAGATTGAGACCGTAGATATCCCCAAGATCGGTGACGACGAAGTCCTGGTGCGCGTCGCTGTCGCGCTGACCTGCGGAACCGATCTCAAAGTGTGGAAGCGCGGATATCACGCGCGCATGATTCAGCCTCCTTCGCTTTTCGGCCACGAGCTTGCCGGCGTGATCGAAGAAACGGGCAAGAATGTGAACGGCGGCGTGCAGCCGGGCATGCGCGTGCTACCGGCAAATTCCGCGCCGTGCAATTCGTGTTTCTTCTGCCGCAAGGGCCAGCCGAATCTTTGCGAGGATTTGCTTTTCAATAATGGCGCCTACGCGGAGTACATCCGCATTCCGGGGCGCATCGTGCGCCAGAACATGATCGAGATTCCCGATGGTATCTCCTTTAAGGATGCCGCCATGGCCGAGCCACTGGCTTGCGTCCTGCGCGGAATCCGCGAGACGGGCGTGCATCCCGGCGATACGGTTGTCGTCATCGGTTGCGGGCCCATCGGATTGAAATTCATCCGCATTCTTTCGCAGCGCAAGGTCCGCGTGATTGCCATCGGCAAGCGCAAGAGCCAGATGCGCGCTGCCGAGCGTTTGGGTGCGATCGCCGCCTTCGACGTGGACAAGATCGAAAATCCAGTCGAACTCGTTCGGCAACTCACCGACGGCGGCCGCGGTGCCGATTCGGTGATCGAAGCCGTCGGCCGCGCCATCACCTGGGAATGGGCTTTGCAGATGGTGCGCAAGGGCGGAACCGTGAATCTGTTCGGCGGTTGCCCCACGGGTACCGAAGTGAAGATCGATCCCGCGGCGCTGCATTATTCCGAGATCACCATCAAGTCCACTTTCCATCACACACCACAGTTCATGCGCGAAGCCATGGACACGATCGCGCGCGGCGAAATTCGCTCCAGCGACTTCATCACCGGCGAGGTGACCCTGGAAGGATTGCCGAAAGTATTTCAGGACATGAAGAACAGAAATGGCGAATTGAAGACTGCTGTAATTCCCTGACGTTTTCGCAGGTCAGGGCACCATGCTGCCCACACCGGAACTTGAAATCGCGCGCAATCTGCCGCAGGCGAATTGCGCTCCTGCGGAAGCCGAGCGCTACACGCGCTGGCTGGCGACGCACCACTACGAAAATTTCAATGTCGTTTCCTGGTTGCTGCCCCATCATCTGCACCAGCATTTCTACAATGTTTACGCATACTGCCGCTGGTCGGACGATCTGGGCGATGAAGTGGCTGATTCCGCGCGCGCGCTGAAACTGCTTGACGCGTGGGAATACGAGTTGCGGCTGATCTACGAGAATGGCGTCGGTCCCGCGCATCCGGTGCTCATTGCATTGCGCGAGACGATTCGCGCGAAGGATATTCCGCTGCAGCCGTTTTGCGATTTGCTGCGCGCTTTTCGGCAGGATCAGGCCGTTCATCGCTACGCCACTTGGGACGAAGTGCTCGATTACTGCGTGTACTCGGCAAATCCCGTCGGCAGGCTCGTGCTTTTTCTATGCGGTTACCGGGACGAGGCGCGGCAGAAACTTTCGGATTACACATGCACGGCGCTGCAGCTGGCAAATTTCTGGCAGGACGTGTCGCGCGACCTGGAAAAGGGCCGCATCTACATTCCGTTGGAAGCGCTCGCGGCGCATGGTTTGACCGAAGAGGATATCGTCGCCAAGCGATTCGACGCGCGTTATACGGCGCTGATGGCCTCGCTGATCGCGCGGACACGAGAGCTATTTCGTGCCGGACAGCCGCTGGCGCATACCGTCGAACGGTTCCTGCATGTGGATTTGGAAATGTTCAGGCGCGGGGGGCTCGCGATTTTGGATGCAATTGAAGCGGCCGGATACAACACGCTGGAGCATCGGCCGTCGCTGAGCAAATGGACTCAGGCCAGGCTTTTGGGGAAGACGCTTGCGCTCAGCGCATTTTCGCGCGGCGGAGATTCGCAGCGTGCGGCACAAAGTAAGGCTGCAAAAAACGCGCCGGGATCGAACGACGCTGCGCGTGAGATCGCTCTGAGCGACCATGACGTCATCAAACTCCATCCCTATACCGCAGCGGTTCGCGAATCCTACTCGGAGTGTAATCGCATCGCGCGCGCCGCGCGCAGTAGCTTCTATCTCACCTTTTTCGGGCTGCGCAAGGAAAAACGCAATGCGCTTTGCGCGCTCTACGCTTTCATGCGCCTGATTGACGATGTGTCGGATGAGCCGGGCGACCTGGAATCCAAGCGCCAAGCACTCGCGCGTTGGCGTGGAATGCTGGACCAGGCGATCGGCGGCCGGACAAACGGCCACGCGGTGCTTCCGGCGCTGGCTGACACCATCGAACGCTTCCAGATCCCCACGCGATATTTTCACGATCTGATTCTGGGCGCGGAAATGGATCTCACCGTCTCAACGTACGCGACGTTCGATCGCCTCAGCGAATATTGCTATCGCGTGGCCGGAACCGTAGGGCTCACGTGCCTGCACGTCTTCGGATTCAGCGATCCGAAGGCCCCCGATCTCGCCGAGCGGCTCGGGCTGGCGTTCCAGCTGACAAATATCATTCGCGATGTCGGCAGCGACTACGCGATGGGACGAATTTATCTTCCGCAGGAAGATCTCGATCGATTCGGCACAAGCGCGGAAGAATTGCGCGGTCCCGTCACGCCCAAGCTGCAGGAATTGCTCGCCTTCGAAGCGGAGCGCGCGTGGCAGATGTATCAGGAAGGCGCGCCGCTCGTCTCGCGCGTCAATGCGGACAGCCGGGCCACGCTCTGGGCGCTCGTTCGCACCTACAGCAGTCTGCTCGCGCGCATCGAAGAGCGCGAATTCGACGTATTCTCCGCGCGCATTTCGCTCTCCAGTGCGGAAAAAATCCAATATCTGCTGACGGCGGGCCTCGCGGCGCGACGGGATGGCTGGTGGAAGGGTGATGTCCTCGCAAAGCGTTCTAGTAATCGGCGGCGGACTGGCGGGTCTGTCGTCCGCCGTCGCGCTGGCTGAAGCGGGCCTGCAGGTCCGGCTGCTGGAAAAACGCCCGCATCTGGGCGGTCGCGCCACTTCCTACACGCTGCCCGACGGCAGCGAGGTGGACAATTGCCAGCACGTCACACTCGGTTGCTGCACGAATTTAGCGGACTTTTATTCGCGTGTTGGCGCGAGCGAAAAGATTCGTTTCTATGATCGCCTGTATTTTGCGGACGCGCTGGGCCAGCGTTCCACCATCGAAGCCGCGCCACTGCCGCCGCCCTTGCACATGGCGCCGTCGTTCCTGCTGTTTCGGGCTCTCACGCTTGCCGATAAGAGCGCGATTGCGAACGCCATGCTGGCCATCGCGCGTTCCGGCGGAAACCCGCCGCGCATCGAAGGCATTTCGATGCTGGATTGGCTGCACCGCATGAATCAGACCGCCGACGCGATTGAAAGATTCTGGCGCGTCGTGCTGGTCAGCGCACTCGATGAAGAGTTGGCGCGCACCGATGCGCGCTACGGGATCGAAGTATTCTGGAAAGCGTTTCTGGGGAATAGCACAGGCTACCGCGTGGGAATCCCCACAGTGCCGCTCGCCGATCTGTACGAAGGCTGCCGCGAAGCGATTGTCCGGCAGGGCGGGGAAGTGCGGCTGCGCTGCGGAATTCGCGAGATTCGCGTGCTGGGCAATTGTTTCGCCGGCGCGGTGCTCGATGACGGAACGGAAATTTTCGCCGACGCCTGCGTTTCGGCGGTGCCGCACGACGCGCTGCTGGACTTACTGCCTCCAGATTGCACCGAAACGAACACGCCGCTCGAGGGCTTGCGGCATCTCAAAACGTCTCCCATCACCGGCGTGCACCTTTGGTACGACCGCCAGGTGATGACCGAGCCGTTTCTGACGCTGCTGGACCACACGACGCAGTGGGTCTTCAACAAGACGCTCTTGTACAAGCCCGCTGAAACGATTCACGACGCGATGCGTCCAAGCGGGGAGCGGGCCGCCACGGTTGAGGGTGACGGACAGTACCTGCAGCTCGTGATCAGCGCCTCTTACGATCTGATTCCGCGCTCCCGGCAGGAAATCATCGAATTGTGCCGCCGCGAACTCGCCGACGTGCTGCCGCTGACGCGCGAAGCGCAATTGCGCAAGGCCACCGTGATCAAAGAAGTAAACGCGACATTCTCGCCCGAACCGGGTTCCGATCGCTGGCGCCCTGGCCAGAAAATCCCCCTCGCGAATTTGTACCTGGGCGGAGATTGGACGCGCACCGGCTGGCCCGCGACGATGGAGGGCGCTGTGCGCAGCGGTTACCTGGCGGCGGAGGCTCTGCTGGCGGACCGCGGCGAGCCCCGCACGTTCCTCCTGCCGGATTTGCCGTTCGAAGGCCTCTGCAAATATTGGGCCGGCCGGAACAACGGAGCGCGTTCGTGAGTGCATTGGGCAATGCGAACGATGTGCTACTGGCGGCTGCCGCCTTTCGTGGCCGGACGATCTTCCATCCGCTTGTTCCAGATTCAAGCGACAAGATGAAAATGCATGTTGCAATTTCCGCTGCAGGGGTGTTCTATACAGAGGATGGCTGCCGCTCTTGGCAGCCACGAAATCGCGGTACTCGCGCTGATTTTCTACCTGACAGGCATCCCGGTTTCGGCCAGTGTGTGCATAAGCTGCTCCCAGCGGCGGATGGAAAGCGCTTCCGCCGACTCGACCACGGCGGTATGTGTCGGAGCAATTCTCCCCGCGGCGGTCGTGAGATTTTTCCGCGCTCGATTCGATGACCTTTCCACACCCGATTGTGAAATCGTCACGGCCAGAAAACCATTCGGAGCAACATGAATTGACCCCTTAGGAGGTCCGATGGACCGGAAGTATAAGCAGAGGGGCTACAGCGACCGCGACGCGCAGGAAAAGAAACGAGAGCGAAGCGAGCGCCCGCCGAGCGGCGAGCCGCGGCCGAAGCAGGATTCCATGGGCCCGCGCACTCCGCGCATGGTTGGCACGGTAATGAGGGCGCGTTGCTCGAGCTGCGGTGCGGTTCTGGCGCCCGGATTCGATCCAAACGCTGAATGCCCTCGCTGCCACACCGCACTGCATTGCTGCAAACAATGCGTTCACTTCGATACCGGCAAGCAGTTCGAGTGCACCCAGCCGATTCCCGAACGCATCGCCAAAAAAGACGCCAAGAACGATTGCACGTTCTTTGAATTTCGCATGACCGTGGAGAAAGACACCTCGCCCGTAACTTACGCCAGCGCCGCTCCGGCGACCACAAACCCCGGACGTCCGAACGACGCGCGCAAGGCATTCGAAGATCTCTTCAAGAAGTAACGGCTTCCAACCACGCGGTGGAGCCAACGTTCGGAAAAATCGCGCCAGTCCATCGTTTTTGATTCTGACCCTGTAGCGGCCGGTTCAGTTTTATCGAACCGGGCAGCCTTTGGGTCTGGTTTGCCGTTGCGTCAGCCTTTGTAGCGGCGCACTTTAGTGCGCCATCTGTGTTTTGGAAATAACCGACGTCGGTCTCCGGGTCGCGGTTACGAAATCCTTGAATGCGTCCTTTCATTCTCGTGCCAAGCGCGGAGCTTCGTCTATTTTGGCGGCATGGGGAACAGCGTCGGCTCGGCTGAAGGCTCGTTCGCAATTGTTTCCAGCTGGGGATAATGCGCGCGCAGAGTGTCCGGGACTTTCACCTTATTTCCCGTCAACAAATGAATCAGCTGCAGCGCGTTCACAATTCCTTTCGCCTCAAAATGATTGTTGGTCACGACGAACGTCGTGCGGGCGTTTTCGGCTACGTGCTCGATGCGTTTGGCCCAGGGCTCGAGCTCTTCCTCGGTGTATAGATAGTTGTAGCGCTCCGATGGTGGCGAGGCCGGGTCATCGCTGAACCAGGTGTCGTAGCGACGGCCATGCAGGCGCACGTAGCCGATTGGAGAAGTTACGCGTTCGCTGGGCCGGATCGAGCGCCCGATCACGGGCTGATCGATGTTGCAGAATCCCACCCCGCGTTGGTGCAGCAGCTCGTAGAACTCTTTTTTCGCCCACGAAGCGTGGCGGACTTCCACCGCCAGCGGGTAGACGCCGAAGTCATCCAGAATGTGATTCAGTCGCCCCAGATTTTCAGGCGTGTTGTGGAACGAGAAAGGAAACTGCAGCAGCACCGCACCCAGCCGCTTCGCGTCGCGCAAAATATCGAATCCCGCGCGGACGATTTTCACATCCTCGGTGGTCGCATCTGCTTCATGCGTGAATTTCTGCCAGAGTTTCGCGGTAAAAAGGAAGCGCGGATTCGTGGCGATGTGCTCGAGCCACTGCGCGGCGAACTCCGGCTTCAACGGGTGATAGAACGAAGTATTGATTTCGATGGTGTCGAAGAAATCCGCCAGATAGGCGGCTTCGTGAAATCCTTTTGGACGGCGGAGCGGATATAGAATCCCTTTCCAATCGGAATAGGACCATCCAGCCGGGCCCACAAGGATACGCGCCGGATTCGTTTCCGCGGTTTTCTGTTTCGCGACCATGTCTGCTCTAAAATCTCTGCATCACCGCTCGTCGAGCGTATTCCGCTCCGGCGGAGACTGTCAAATCTTGCCACGGTCGCGCCAGTTCGCTCCGCGTTTCATTAAGGAACCTTAAGAGTGGCACGCTTCACCGCAAGAATTTCAGCGCAGTGCAGTTGCAACCAGCGTTACGCAGCGCTATGCTGAATTTGCCTCGATGCGAAGACTTTTTCCATCCGCAATAAACGACACACCAGGGTGCCCCGATGAAAATAACCTACAGCCATGTGGAAGCCGAACATCATGCCATCATTGAACACGAAACCGCGCGCCACGCTGCAAAGCTGGATCGCATACTGAAGCGCTATTCTCCCGATCTGGTTCTGTTGCACGGCTCGCTCGAAAAAACGCCCCGTAAAACCGAATTCAATTTTTCGTTGAATCTGAACCTGCCCACCGGCACGCTGCACGCGACCGGCGTGGGGGCGGACGTGCTTGGCAGCGCGAAGGCCGCGTTCGCCGAACTCGAAGTACAAGTGACCAAACACCAGGCGAAGCTGCGCAAAGATTACGTCTGGAAACGAAAGCGCGCCATCGCGGTGCCCATTCCGCGCGAAGCTCCGTCTTCGGACTAAGCGCCACGCAGCTCCCGATTTCGCTGCGCGCCGTTGATTTGGTTCTCATATCGGCGCAATTTAGTGCGCGGTCGGTTGCGCACCACCCACAGAGTTCGTCTGGCAACTTCCGGATCTTTGTAGGTCGTGGCTTCAGCCAACACATAAGCCCAGCAAAGCAAGTGCGGCTTCAGCCGCTGAAGTACAGGTCTTGCGCTACCACGCTACAAGGCACACTTCCGCGCACCCCAATTCCTCCTAGGTCCGCGAAATTGTTTCCGTGTAAGATGTTTACAAGTATGTAGGGGCGTAGCTCAGTGGTAGAGCAGCGGCCTTTTAAGCCGAAGGTCGTGGGTTCGATCCCCACCGCCCCTACCA
>Ga0181522_10000203_pt1 | contig 46982 bp, 42 predicted proteins | sample PEATcosm2014_Bin_27_FD_121103 | JGI IMG/M metagenome (GOLD analysis project Ga0181522, IMG submission 121103) | Peatland microbial communities from MTU Mesocosm Facility, Houghton, MI, USA - PEATcosm2014_Bin05_10_metaG | ecosystem: Environmental > Terrestrial > Soil > Wetlands > Peat | place...
ACGCCCATTCGGGAACAGGGAGCGTACTTGCGCTCGGTCCTGTTGGGTCACTTCCGCTATTACGGAGTGCCCATGAATGGCCCGGCACTGTGCGCTTTTCGCAAGGCCGTGGGCTATCTGTGGTGGACGGTGTTGCGCCGTCGCGGCCAGGGTAACCACCTGCCGTGGCGCCGCACGAGGCGCTATATTACGCGATGGTTTCCGTCGGCTCGTGTTTGTCATCCTTATCCTCTCGTGCGCTTGGGTGTCTTCACCCAAGGTGGGAGCCGGATGCGGTAACTCCGCTTGTCCGGATCTGTGGAGGGGGTCATGAGCGATCATGGTCCCTACTCCGACAGGGAAGTTGCGGGATTCTTCAGTTCGAAGCTTGTATCAAAGTTGGGGGAGGGATGCAACCACATCCCAACCCTCCGGCTTGAGAATCGAACCTTGTTCAAGAAGCTTCGCTCTCAAGTTCGCTCAAGGTTTCGTCATCAATATCCCATTTTTTCAGGATGGCAAAGATAGTTCTCGATCCGAATCCAGCCCGCATCAACTGCCGAAAGATGCGTGCTGTCTGCTTCTGATCTTTGGCTTTCGGCTTCTGCAGGCGTTTCCGGCGGAGATAGTCGCGCGCGAGACTTTCCTCTTTTTCCTCGTCATACACGGAAGAAACTGCCTTCTCGATTACGTCGCCGTGCACTCCCCTCGCCTTGAGCTCGCTGACCACGCGCCGACGGCCGAATTTTTCATTGTCACGTCGATACGACGAAAAAGCCGCCGCGTACCTGGCATCGTTGAGATATCCCTGGTCTTTCAATCGGACAATAATCAATTCGACCAACGTTTTACCGAATTCCGTATCCGCTTCAACGCGGTTCCGCAGCAGACGCTTCAATTCCGCGACCGAACGCATGCGCCGCGCCAACGCAGCGACTGCATAGTCGTAAAGCTCCGCTTCGGTAAAGAGTTTTCTGGGACGCCCGAACGCCATGTCTACACGATAGCGCGAGAAGGGAGATGGTGGTTAGCGCGCGCTACATTTTGCGCGGGACGATGTCTGCCGAAAGTTCTTCCATCGGCTCACTTTGGCGGCTGCATCGAACTAGGGTAGGGCGGCGGGGGTGGAATTGGAGTCGGCGTGGGCGGCGTGCCCGAAGCTGTGCTGTTTCCGACTGGCGCGACCAGCGCTGTTTTTGCCGCGTCCGGCAGTTTGTCGGCATTCGCCAGCAAAAGCGCCACCTGCCACATCTGCGTTTCAGAAAGCGATTTGCTGAAACCCGGCATGCCCGTCAGCCGTATGCCGTTAAAAATCTTCCAGTAGGTTTCTCCCGGCTCGTCATCGGTTACACCTTTTCCCTGGAACAGTTGCGGAGGCCGCGGATACATTCCCGTCGCAATTCCGGTCTTCGGCGACAGCGGTACGCCATGGCAAACGCCGCAATTCGATTTGTAGAGCTCGGCGCCAGCCACATAATTGGCCTCGTTTGCCGGAATCGGGACATTCTTCGGCATGTCTTTCGCGACCCGCGCATTCAACGCCTTGTGCGCCAGATAATTTTCGAAGGGTATGTCGGAATCGGTGGTGGCGACGGGCGCAGTGCCGCTGGTGAAATAGAGAAACATGAAGACAGGGACGAGAATCAGGCCGAGCACTAATCCGGCGACGAATTTCACGGGTGAGTCCGCCTTTCTGGTTTCATACTTTAACACTCCGGCCCGCATCTAACTGCAAATCGGAATACAATTTCGCATACGCCCGGGGGCAACGAGATTGACCCAAGCCATCAGCCCAGGTGCGACGAGACGGAAACCGGTATGCGAATTGTGAGCGCGGCGAGTGCGTTTCCCGAACATTACTACTCGCAGGATATGTTGTTGACAGCCCTTCAGGAATATTGGGGCGAGCGCATCGAGAATCCGAACGTGTTGCGCCGCCTGCATCGTCACGTGAGCGTCGACGGAAGATTTCTCTCCCTTCCGAAAGAAGAATATTTGAAGATGAGGACCTGGGGCGAAGCCAATCATCACTGGATTCGCACCGCCAAGCGCCTTGGCGAAAAAGCGGTGTCCGGGGCGCTGGCGGACGCAGGCCTGCACGGCCGCAATCTGGGCGCCTTCTTTTTTGTTTCCGTAACCGGGATCAGCAGTCCGTCGATTGACGCGCTCCTGATCAACCAAATGGGTTTGTGCAGAAATATCCGGCGCATCCCGGTTTTCGGTCTCGGCTGCGTGGCGGGCGCAGCGGGCATTTCGCGTGCCGCCGATTATGTCCGCGCCTATCCGGATCAGATCGCCATTGTGCTCTCCGTCGAACTCTGCTCGCTCACGCTGCAGCGTGAGGATATTTCGATGGCGAACCTGATCTCCTCCGGATTGTTCGGCGATGGCGCGGCTGCCGTCATCGTAGCCGGCGCCAATTGCGGACTCCCCGGCGCCACGATTCTCGCAACTCGTTCCGTGTTCTATCCCGACACCGAAGAGATGATGGGCTGGGACGTTTCGGAAAAGGGCTTTCGCATCGTGCTCTCGCGCGAAATCCCGGATCTTGTAAGAAAAAATCTGGCCCATGACCTTGACGATTTTCTTGCCGAGCGTGCCTTGACGCGCGACGACATCGGCACCTGGGTTCTGCATACCGGTGGACCAAAGATTCTCGAAGCGACCGCCGAGGCCCTCGGCCTGAACAAGGGTGAGCTAGACGTCTCCTGGCAATGCCTGCGTCGGACTGGCAACTTATCGTCTGCTTCCGTGCTCGTGGTGCTCGAAGAGGTCATGAAAAATCGTCGGCCGAAACCTGGAACGCTAGGCTTACTTGCCGCCATGGGACCGGGTTTCTGTTCGGAGTTTGTTTTGCTGCAGTGGTAGGAGAGCCGGGTCCGAAAGGTTCAGCCGTCCAACTTTTCCAGGTTTTTGGCGTAAAGGACCACGCGCTCTAACCGAAGCAAATCTTTGAAACTCTGAAACCTTGAGACTTTTCGAATTTCTAGACAAAAGGTGAGCCTTTTCCCGAATCCCGTGGATGTATTCATTGTCGGCGGCGGACCTGCCGGTCTCGCCACGGGCATCGCTGCGCGCCGTCAAGGTTTGAGCGTCGTCGTGGCTGATGGCGCAGTTCCGCCGATCGACAAGGCCTGCGGTGAAGGGCTCATGCCTGATGGAGTCGAGGCTTTGTGCCGACTCGGGATCACCATTCCGGAAAACGATGCTTATCCTTTCCGGGGCATTCGTTTCGTGAGTGACGGCAAAAAGGCGGAGGCACCGTTTCCGCGCGGAAGCGCTTATGGAATCCGGCGCACGCGTCTGCATCAGATCATGTTGGACCGGGCGAGCGCATGCGGCGTGCAGATGCTTTGGCACGCGGCCGTTAGCGGACTTCATCCGGAAGGTGCGCTGGTTGCCGGAGAATTGGTGCGCGCACGTTTTGTGGTTGGCGCCGATGGCACCCATTCCCGTGTCCGTGACTGGGCCGGACTCGATGAGCGACCGTCCCCATCTCGCGAGCCAAGGAATCGGCGATTCGCGTTCCGCCGTCACTACCGCGTTGTACCCTGGACCGGATTCGTGGAGCTCCACTGGGGCAGAAATTGCCAGGTCTACGTGACGCCCGTCGGCTACGAAGAAGTTGGTGTGGCGCTTATCTCTACCTACCAGAAGTTGCGTTTGGAAGACGCACTCGGGGAGTTTCCCGAACTTATGGCCCGTCTCAAGAACGCAGAATACACTTCGAACGAACGTGGCGCGCTTACCGTCACCCGGCGGTTGCGGCGTGTTTATCGCGACCGAACGGTTCTGGTGGGAGACGCCTCGGGCGGAGTCGACGCTGTTACCGGGGAGGGCCTGCGCCTCGCCTTCCGGCAAGCCGAGCTCCTGGGTAACTGCCTGGCGTGCGGAGACCTCTCAAACTATCAAAAAGGTCACGGTGCACTGCTCCGCCGCCCCGCTCTCACGGCCCGCATGATGTTGTTTCTGGCCAAGCGCGGAGGTCTGCGGGAACGCACGATGCGGGTTTTCCAATCCAGCCCGCGTTCTTTTGTTCGAATGCTGGCGATGCACGCAGGCGAGGGATCCGCCCATGATCACATCTCGAGTGGAATTGTCCTCGGATGGAAACTCCTGAAGGCTTGAGTTTCTCGATTCCTGTCAAAAGAATCAACCTTACTTCCTCCGGTCACGGGCGCTCCAACCGTTCATTCCCGAGAGGAACTGCTTCGGACCGCACTCGAGGCTCGGAACTCTTGGAACTTCCCTATCCAGCAACCGGCAACTGATAGCAGCAGTAAATGGAGACTGACGCGCGTGCACCTCGCCATCTTCCGCGTGTCACTATCAACACGCACGCCGTCGCAGGGACACAACCTTAGCCCGACCCTCCTCCGTAACTGCCTTATTTTGAATAGCCTGTCAACGGCCGCGCACCTGCTTTTACTCCCGGCGAGAGTGCTAGCAAGCAGGAGAAGCGCGATGAAGGTGGCGAATCAGAAAGCGTATCGGTGGGGAAAAGCGGCCGCAGCTCTCGGAGCGGGACTGGTGTCAATTCTGGCAATGACGACTGCAAGCGGGGCGCTGCAGATATCGATCCCGGCAGCGCCAAACTCGAAGACTCCGCAGTTCGCCAGAGCCGAATTCGCCAAAGGCAAAGTGCGCTCGGTCCTCGTCAGCATTCCCGACCGCAAGCTGGCTCTGTTTGAAAACGGAAGAGTCGTTCGCCTCTATCGCATCGCCGTCGGAAAAAGCACCACTCCGAGTCCCGTTGGCATATTCAAGATCGTCAACCGTGTCACCAATCCGACGTACTACCACAAGGGCCAAGTCATCGGAGCAGGCAAGGGGAGCCCGGTAGGCACACGCTGGATGGGACTAAGCGCAAAAGGTTACGGGATCCACGGCACCAATCAGCCGGACTCGATCGGCAAAGCCGCGTCGACAGGATGCATTCGCATGCGCGCCCAGGATCTCGAAGAGCTCTTCGAGCTCGTAGAGATTGGCGACCCAGTGCAGATCCGGGCGGAACCCGATGCACAGCTCGCGAGAGCATTCGGAGCGGGAGCGGGATCGGCACCGGAAGCCGCAGCAGGAAGCGAGACGATCGCCGAAGTCGAGACCGAAAAAAGATCTGGTAACGGGCAGTAGTCCGGTTAGCGGTTTATTTCGTACGGAGGCAAGTCATGGAAACAATGCTGCAAGCCCTGGTAATCATAGGCGGTCTGACCTTCTCGCTGGCCACCTCTCTCCTGATCGAAGAACTCATCTTCGGACAAATCGTCCGCGTGGCATTCGCCAGCCGCCCGGAAACCCCTGACCATCTTTCCAACGAGCCAAACCGATTGAAGGGAGACCGTCATGTTGCTGCTTAAATATTTGCTGTTAACCGCGGGAATCGCGATGTTCGTAATTGCCGCCGGAATTCTAGCTTACGACACATACCTGCTCGTAGCCTTCGAGCGCCGGCGTTTGCGCCAGGACTCCGAGGCGGGCGCACTCGGCCCCGCTCCGCTTGCCCGGTGGCGCACCTCGCTCGCCCTCGTGATGCTCGCCTGGGCTCCGCTGTTGATCTCGGCCGGCATCGTAATCGTCCCCAGCGGAATGGCAGGAGTTCGCGTGAGCCAAACGAGAGGCACTCTCTCCGGCACTCTATATCCTGGCGTTCACTTCGTGGTTCCGCTCGAAGAGCGCGTCGAACTGTTCAACACCCGAGACCAGCTATTCACCACCGGCATCGCCGAGGATTCGCTGGCCAAAGGCGCGGCGAAAGGCGAAGCCCTGCATGTCCAGGCGAAAGAAGGCTTGACTCTCGGACTCGCCATCACGGTGCGCTACCAGATCGATCCCAGGCGCGTCGACTACATTCAGGCCAATCTTCCGCAACCGCTCGAGAAAGAAATCGTCCCGCCAGTGGTCGCCACTGCGTGGCGTGAATTGGTTCCCGCCTACACGGTTCGCGAAGTTTTCTCCACCAAGCGCGAGGAAGTTCGCCAGCGCTCCGCTCAAATCATTCGCCAAAGGCTCGGGGTTGACGGCATCGTGGTGAAGGAAGTCATGCTGCGCGACATCGAACTGCCGGAGGAATACGCCAAGGGCCTCGAATCCCTTCTGCTGAAAGAACAGGAAAACGATCGCATGGGCGTGGAGACCGAGATTCACCAGAAGCAAGTGAAAATCGCCGAAGCTGACGCCGAAGCAACCAAGGTTCAAGAGGTGAAACAAGCCGAGGGACAGGCCGCCGTCAGAGTACTGCAAGCCAAAAGCGAATCCGACGCCATGCAGTACACGTTGCCGCTGAAACAGAAACAGATCGAGCAATCGAAACTGGAGGCCGAAGCGCGCAAGGAAGCGACCGTGAAAAATGCCGAAGCCTCCGGCGAAGCCAAACTCATCGACAGCAAAGCCGAGATGGAACGTCGCAAACTTTTGGCACAAGCCGAAGCGGAACGCATCCGCCTTACAGCTGCTGCTGACGCCGAGCGTATGACGAGCGAAAGTGCGATCCTGAAACAGAACCCGCTGCTGATCAACAAGATTGTCGCCGAGCGTCTATCCGATAAATTGCAGATCATGATGGTCCCCGCCGATGGCAAGTTTTTCTTCACCAATGACGTGCTGCGCGGCATAGGCGCAACCAATCACTTGAGTCAGTCGGAAGACGCGGGAGGTGATGGCAAATCTCAACCGTAAGGTGGAACAGCCGCAAGTTCCCGGCAACCTGGCATAGCAGAGATTTTTCGAGGAACGAGAGCCAGCGAACCGGGAACCATCTTTTTTTCTGCGAACCGAAACCTGGAAGCTTTCTTTCCATGAACAGCCCACCATCAATCACGCGCTATAATCACCGCATTCTGCAAATGCCAGCGCGAACCACCAGCGGTCTGCGGCTAGGTTGGCTGACTTTTGTGCTCGCGTTCGGTTTGTTTCCTTCTTCTCTAAGCGCTTCCAACATGGCAGACGCTGCCCGCCAACTGGCACACAACATCGCCGCGAATGCCGGCCCCGGACTTTTTGCATTCGTGCTCACCAGCCGTTCGTCGCTCGACGAAAAATCCGTGCGCGAAGTTCAGAGCGCCCTCGAAGCCGAGTTACATCGCGAAGGCGTCCAGACCGCCAATTCCGACCAGTCCATAGGATCCATTACGGTCGTCCTGTCCGAGAGCCTGCGGGAATACGTTTGGACGGCGGAGGTTGCGATCGGCTCCGACGAGAAGAAAATCGCGATCGTCTCGTTGCCGCGCCCGCCGACCGCAATAACTCTTGCCGGAGCGCCGCTCGTCGTTCTGAAAGCCACTCTCCTCTTCGCTCAAGAACGACCCATACTCGACGCCGCGACCATTGAAATGCCGGGAGGTTCTCGTCTGCTCGTGCTCGATAACCGCACGGTCACGATCTATCACCGGCAAGGCCCTGCATCGGCTGGGCGCTGGGACCTGGAAGAAGCGCTGCCGATTGCGCAATCGCATATCTTCCCGCGCGATTCACGCGGACGCCTGCTGTTGCGCCGCGATCACCTGTTCGACATCTACCTTCCCGGAGTGCTTTGCCGATCGGTCTCGAACGGCGGTTCGGCGCTGACCATCGCGTGCAACGGTAGCGACGATCCCTGGCCTTTGACCTCAGAGGACGCTGGACTGCGCGCCTTTTTTGCCTCCGCGCGCAATTTCTTCACCGGCGCCCTTTCTCCCGCGATCGGGAAGGTAGCCAACGTTCCATCGTTCTATTCCGCTGCGGCGATTCCACGAGCGAATTACACGCTTTGGGCTTTCATGGCCGTCGATGGATCTCTTCATCTCGTCGATGGAATGACCGACCAACTGATACGCGACGGAAAGTGGGGGAGCGATCTGGCCGCAGTTCACTCTGGCTGTGGCACTGGAACCCAGTTGCTGTTGTCGGCCAGCGGAACTCCCGATCGCGACAGCGTGGCCGCATTCGAGATTCCCGATCGTGACCCGATCAGCACCGGTTCAGCAGTGGATTTTGACGGGCGCCTGACTGCACTGTGGCCGGAAAGCGGGGGCCCGAGCGCAATGGCAGTCGTCAAAAGAAGAGACGCAGAATTGTATGAGGCCTATCGCGTATCGATTTCGTGCAGCAACTAGCCCCGGTCTGGCGAAGACGCCTTCTCGTCCGAAGACCGGCGGCTCAGCCTGCCCAATCCTGTCGCGTCAGGCCAATCGTCGACGACCGCCACAATTCCCGATTCCCGCAATCCTGCTCTACGCAATACTGCTCTTGCCCGTTTCCTCGTTCGATGCGACGACCGCCCTCGCCGCAACTCGTCCTCACTACGGCGGAACTCTGCGCGTGATGATGCAATCGACCCCGGATGCGCTCAATCTTCCGCCGAACGCTACGCCCGCCGAGTATTGGGACCTGTCGCGCACGCTCTCCCTGATCGGCGACACTCTGGTCACACTCGATGCGGAAAGCCAGCCCCACCCGGCTCTAGCCATCGCCTGGCAAACGGATGCGACCGCCCGCCATTCGGAATTCACGCTGCGGCCGGGCGTGAGGTTCCACGACGGCAGCGAAGCCTCCCCCTCGGCCATCGCCGGGATCCTCGGAACACTACATCCTACCTGGACTATCCGCGCATCTCTGAATTCCGTGTCCATCGAAAGCGAAGCCGTCATGCCTTCCTTGCTCGCCGAATTGGCGTTGCCCCAGAACCTCCTGCTCAAGCGCGCCAAGGGTAACGATGGCCTTCCGATCGGTACCGGCGCGTTCCTCGTCTCCGAGTGGCAGCCGGGAAAAGTTCTCAAGCTTGTCGCCAACGAACAGGGTTGGTCAGGCCGTCCCTTCCTGGATGCGATTGAAATCCAGTTCGGCAAATCGCCGGGCGACCAGGCGCTCGCGCTCGAACTGGACAAGACCGACGTGATCGAGGCGTCACCCCAGGCGGCAATCGGATCGCAGCGCATCGGCGCCTCGTCATCGTCGTTGCCCGTGGAGTTGCTGGCCCTCGTTTTCTCCGCTAACTCAAAGGCGCAAGACCTTCGCCTTCGGGAAGCTCTGGCGCTCGCCATCGATCGCAAACCGATCCAGTCCGTGCTCCTGAAAGGCGCCGGAGAAGCCGCCGCCAGCATTCTTCCCAACTGGATGACCGGTTATACCGCAGTATTCCCCACCCAGGCGGACCCGCAACGCGCCCGAGTCCTGCTCGCTGATTCGCGGCAACCCGTGCTGAATCTGACCTACGATCCGAGGGACCCGCAAGCCCGACTGATCGCTGAGCGCATCGCTCTCAACGCAAGAGAGGCAGGGATTATCCTGCAAGTGTCGTTATCGGGAGCGGCCGATATTCGCCTGGCGCGGGTTGTGCTCCGAAGTCCCGATGCAGCGACATCGCTCTCCGAAGTCGTACGGCAATTGGGATTAGCGCGACCGGCTTTATCATTTTCGCTCATTCGTTCTCTCGACGACCTCTATCAGGCCGAACATAACCTGCTCGATGGAGCCGTCGTCATCCCGCTTTTCCATTTGCCGGTGGCGAGTGCATCGAGCACGCGTGTGATGAACTGGCGGCCGGGTCGTCTCGGGGAATGGGGAGAATCGAGCGACCCGGGGTATTCACTAGCGGATGCCTGGCTGAGAGGCTCATCGCCCGAGGCGGGCGTGCGATGAGCTTCCGCAAAAAACTTCTTCTGTTGTTCGCGTCGACAGTATTGCTCTCGGTTGCGGTCATTTCGGCGTCCGTGTATAGCACAATTCGGCGCTCGTTCGAACAGGCCGATCAGGATCGCGCGAACGCGGTCTCAGCGCAGTTTCGCTCGGAATTCCAGCGACGGGGCTCGGAGGTCGAGCGGAAAGTCGAGTCGGTCGCGCGCAGCGAAATCGTGCAGCACATCGCTCTGGACGTGAACCGTGTCGTACCCGACCCCGGCGGCTATGTAAGCGGAGCGCGCTCGCTCGCGAGTCAGGAGCAGCTCGATTTTCTGGAGCTCGTCGACAATCAGGGCACCATCCTTTCCTCTGCGCAGTGGCAGGCAAAGTTCGGCTATCCGGAAGCGGCGATTCCGAAAGCCACGTCGTCCACCGATCCAGTTCCGGCCGAAGCCTTCCTGAAACGTGAAGAACTGCCGGACGGCGCTACCCTCGGCCTGTTTGCGGTGCGCGTAGTTCGCATGGCAGAACAACCTCTCTACGTGATTGGCGGTGAGCGGCTTGATCAAGGCTTTCTCTCCAGGCTCGACATTCCTTCTCGAACGCGCGTGCTGCTCTACCAAAATCTGGAGGCAAAGTGGAATCCGAAAGCGCTCCTCGATTTGAACGGACCCGCCGCCGGAGTGGACAAGATCGCTCCCCTGGTCGCCAGGGTGCGCGACACCCGGCAGGAATCTCATGGAAGGGTCGACTGGACATCCGATCCGGCGGATGCCGAAGTTTTCTATGCCACGCCACTCACCGGCCCCGTATTCAACTCGGCAAATCCGGCTTCGGCAGATCAAATTTCTACGAATCTTCCTCCTGGTCAAAGCGGACGAAATCAGCAACTGCTGGGCGTTCTGCTGGTCGGCAGCTCACGTCGTCCGCTGATCGAACTGGAGAGGCGCATCATTTCGACCGCAGTGCTCGTCGGCGGCATCGGCGTTCTGGTGGCGGTTCTCACCAGCCTGTGGTTCGCCGCCCGCGTCACGCGTCCGGTCGTGTCGCTCGCCGAGGCTGCTCAAAGGGTCGCCGCCGGCGATCTCGGAGCCAAGGTCGAAGTTGAATCAAGCGATGAACTGGGGCAACTGGCTTCATCCTTCAACCGCATGACGGAAGATCTGATGCAGCAGAAAGAGCGGACTCTGCAAGCGGAGCGTGTGGCTGCATGGCGCGAACTGGCGCGGCGACTCGCGCACGAATTGAAGAATCCGCTCTTTCCCCTGCAGGTAACCGTTGAAAATCTGATGCGCGCAAAACAGAAATCACCCGAGATGTTCGAAGAAGTCTTTCACGAAGGAACTGCCACCCTGCTGGCCGAAATCGATAATCTGAAGACCATCATCAGCCGCTTCAGCGAATTCTCCAGAATGCCCCAGCCCCAGCGCCAATCCACCCAGGTCAACGAAGTGGCGCGTTCGGTGCTCCGCGTTTTTCAAGCGCAATTGCAGAATAAAGACAAGCATCAGATCGTCGTGCACACGGAACTGTCCGAAACCCTGCCGGAAATTTCCGCCGATCCCGATCTGCTGCATCGCGCATTGCAGAACCTCGTGCTCAACGCGATCGACGCCATGCCGCAAGGCGGAAACCTGGCAATGCGCACCGCGGCCGTCGGCGACAGGATTGAAATTTCGGTCTCCGACACGGGCTCTGGTCTGACGCCGGAGGAATGTGGCCGCTTATTCACTCCTTATTACACCACCAAGCAGCACGGCACCGGGCTCGGCCTGGCGATTGTGCAATCGGTGGTGACGGATCATGGCGGCCAGATTTCCGTCGAAAGCACAAAAGAAAAAGGAACGACTTTTCGCATCGCATTGCCGCGCCGCCAGCAACCTTCGGAAAGCCGAACCTCAGCCCTATGAACAGGAGTGAATCGTGGCGCAAAAAGCCCATTTATTAATCGTGGATGACGAGGCCAACACGCTGGCGTCGCTATCACGGGCCTTTCGTTTGGAAGGGCATGAAGCTGTCGTCTGCGACAACGCAAACAAAGCTCTCGAACTGGCCAGGTCCGAAGCCTTTGACTTGATCCTCTCCGACGTAGTCATGCCTGGCAAAGACGGCCTGGCGCTGCTCGAAGAGCTCAAAATGCAAGGCCTGTCGACTCCTGTCGTCATGATGTCGGGACAAGCGCACATCGCGATGGCGGTCCGCGCAACGCGCCTCGGTGCGCTTGATTTTCTGGAGAAGCCGATCTCGACCGAGAAACTGCTGCTCACGGTGGAGAATGCGCTGAAGCTGGGCCGCCTCGAGCGCGAAAATCGCGACCTGGAGCGCCGCCTCGGCAAGCATGAAATCGTCTGGAAAGGCGAGACCATGCGCCGCGTTATGGCGCAAGTAGAACGCATCGCCCGGAGCGAAACCCGCGTCTGCATCCTCGGCGAGACCGGAACAGGAAAAGAGCTTGTCGCGCGCACCCTGCACCAGCGCAGTCCGCGCGCCGGCGCTCCCTTTGTCACGCTGAACTGCGCCGCGGTTCCGGCAGAACTGATCGAATCCGAATTGTTCGGCCACGAAAAAGGATCCTTTACCGGCGCCGCCGGACGCCATCTCGGCAAGTTCGAGCAGGCCCAGCACGGCACCATCTTCCTCGACGAAATTGGTGACATGCCACTCACCATGCAAGCCAAGCTGTTGCGCGTGCTCGAAGAAGGCGAGGTGGAACGCATCGGCGGCGAGCGAGCCATTACCGTGGACGTGCGAGTCGTCGTAGCCACCCACCGCGATTTGGAAGCGCAGGTCCGCGACGGCAAATTCCGTCACGATTTGTTTCACCGCGTCTTCGTTTTTCCTCTACGCCTGCCGTCCCTGCGCGAACGTCGCGAAGACATCCCCGCGCTGGTCGAGCATTTTGCGCTGCAAGTGAGTGCAACCAACGGATGGAAGCCGATACGCTTCACGACAGACGCAATGGCCGCGATCGAAGAGCATTCATGGCCCGGCAACGTCCGCGAACTCAGAAACGCTGTCGAACGACTGATGCTGCTCGCCGCCTCCGACGAAGTCACCGTGGACACCGTGGCCCTGGCATTGCCCACTTCAGCCACCGCGCCCGAGTCCATCTCCGCCGGTCCGCTTGCTGACCGCGTCCGCGCTTTTGAGAAGCAAACGATCCTCGCTGAGCTGAAACGCAATCATCACCAGATCTCAAACACGGCCCGGGCGCTCGGATTAGAAAGATCACATCTTTACAAGAAGGCCGAGCAGGTGGGAATCGACTTGAAAGCGGTGAAAAACGAAATCGAACGTGACTGAACGGTTGTGCTCCTGACCCCGGCCGGCCGAAGCGGGAAGGAGCTATGCAGTATCGCCGCCATTCGACGTCCGTTTGCATTTTCCCTCCCGGACAGACGACAATCGCATCGTGACCAGCACCAGCTTTTACCAGGATCCTCAAGCCGTGAGTCCCTTTCGCCAGGGCGCTCTTGTGATTGTCACCTTGACCAACCCGCGCGAGAAATTCTGGGGCGCGATTCTCCACCTGTCAGCGGAAGGCGTCAGCCTGCGCGGCGTCGATGTCTCTTCTTTCGACGATCTGGCCTCCCAGATCAAAAACGGCGAACCCTTCACCTCCGGCGTCATATTCTTTCCCATGCATCGCGTGGAACGCATGGAACTCGATCTTCCTGAGGGCAATCTGCTCTCGCTTGCCCAGCGCTTCGCCGAAAAAACCGGGCAGGACCCCGCCCCGCTTCTGGTAAGCGAGTTCCTGGCCACGGCCGGAGGCAAATCTCGGGCAGAACACGGCACAGAACATGCCGGAGAGAAAGACCGTTGAACTACCGGCAGATCCTCACCGCTCCCAATCAGCTCACCCTGCTGCGGATGATCTTCCTGCCCTTCATCGTCATCGATTTGGTCAAGCACGATTTCCGGTGGGCGTTGATCCTCTTTGTGCTCGCGGGCCTGAGCGACGGACTCGACGGCTTGCTCGCGCGCAAACTGCATCAGCAAACCTTGCTCGGCCAGTACCTCGATCCCATCGCCGATAAGCTGTTGCTCAGCACAATGTTCCTCGTACTCTCGATCGAGCAGCGCCTGCTGGTGCCGTGGAAATACACGGTCATGGTATTCAGCCGCGACGTCTCGATCCTGCTCATCAGCGGCGTCTTGTTTATGATTGCGGGTCTGCGCGACTTCCGTCCCAGCATTTTCGGCAAGGCGAACACCTTCGCCCAGGTGTCGGCCATCTTTTCTGTGCTGTTGTTTCTGGTCGAACCCATCGTGCTGATCCAGATCTTTACCAAGGTTTTTCTGCGCGCCACATTCATCTTCACCATCATCTCCGCCGTGCACTACGCGTTCCTGGTGCAGCATAGGCTCCATCTGCCAACCCCACCGCCCGCGGTCGAGTCTTTCAACATCAACCATCGCTCGATGGAGAAACGATCGATGGAGAAGCAACGGTTGAAGTGAGCGCCACCCTCCGAGAACCGGTGTCCAGGAGCCCGCCTAGTCCATGACCCCGCCTGCAGGACACTCTGCACCAATCGAGCGTCGCGTCGCGAGCGAGAAGCTTCGCTTCCGTTCCCTGGTGCTAATGTTCCTTGCCGGACTGACCATCCGCCTGATCGTTATGGGTTTCCTCTACACCGACCAGCTCGATCCCCGGCAAGACCACTTCCGCTTCGGCTTTGAAACCGGCAGAATCGCACGATCGATCGCCCGAGGCGACGGATTCAGCAGTCCTCTCTATGAGAACACGGGACCAACCGCCTGGATGACGCCAGTCTACCCGTACATCGTTGCCGCCTTCTTCAAAGTTTTCGGCATCGACACCAGGGCCGCCGCATTTGCGATCTTGTCATTTAACGCGCTTACATCCGCGCTAACTGCTGTCCCAATCTTTTTTTTCGCCCGCAAGAGCTTCGGTATCCGGGTGGCGAAATGGGCGGGTTGGACGTGGGCGCTCTTCCCCTATGCGATCTATTTTCCGGAGGAGAGAATTTGGGAAACGTGGCTGGCCACGCTGCTGCTCAGCCTGCTCTTCTTCATTACTCTGAAACTGGAGGAGACAGATCGAATCAGCGCATGGGTGGGTGCCGGACTCCTGTGGGGCCTCGGTTCGCTCACGAGCCCGGTCGTACTTACCGTGCTCCCTTTTCTCGAGGCGCGAGTCTCTTATGTCCGGCACAGGGCCGGAAAGCGATGGCTGTTGCCGAATCTCCTGTTGGCATTGGCGTTCGTTGCCGCAGTGATACCCTGGTTCGTACGTAACTATCGCACCTTCCACGCTTTCATCCCCTTCCGCGACAACCTGGGAATATCGCTTCGCCTCAGTACCAAAGGCGCAACCGATTACTGGGGCCCCTACGAGCTGGGACCCTGGAATAGTCCTGCGGAGTGGGAGGAGTTCAAGCAACTTGGCGAACTCCGCTACATGGCCACAAAGCAACGCCAGGCAATCGTCTTCATCAAGGCGAATCCCGGCTGGTATGCCAAGACAACTCTGCGGCGCATCGTTTTCATCTGGACCGGCTACTGGAGCCTGGATCACTCCTACCTGCAGCAGGAAGAGTGGGACCCGGTGAATATTGTGTTCTGTTCAGCCTTCACGATACTGGCGCTACTCGGCCTGCGAAAAGCGTGGTCAAGGTGTCGCAGTGCGTCCTGGCCCTACGCGATTGTCTTGCTCATCTTTCCCCTCATCTACTACATCACCAGTCCTGAACTTTACTATCGCCGTCCCCTTGACCCGCTCATGGTCGTTCTTGCCGTCTATGCAGTGACCCCTATGCGTCGGGATGAGCTTGTGGCGGTTGATTGAGGGAGCTGATAACGTGAGATTCGGGTTTGGCCGGGAAGAGTGGAAAGGGATGGTCTCGGAGCGCCTCTGTGCGGTCCGCCTGCGCACGGAACCAATCCGCCATCCCTGGTTGAAATGATCATCGCGCTGTTGGTGTCCATCGCAGATTCGGGTCGCAGGGCCGCAGATCCGGGTTTGCCCGTTTCCGGGCGCGCCCCTAGAATGAAAGATTCGTACCGCGCTCCAGAACTCATCGACATTCATGGCACTGCGCCTCTATAACACTCTCTCCGGAAAGATCGAAGACTTCCATCCCCTCGACGATAACCGGGTGCGCATGTACGCCTGCGGACCAACCGTCTACGACTACGGCCACATCGGCAACTTCCGCACCTTCATCGCTGTCGATCTCCTCCATCGTTTCCTGCGCCAGAGCGGATACGAAGTCCGCTACGTCATGAACATCACTGACGTGGACGACAAGATCATCCGCAACTCCGCCCGCGAAGGCGTAAGCGTGCAGCAATACACCGCGAAGTACACGCAAGCGTTCCTCGAAGACTCGGCCACATTAGGCATAGGACAGCCGATTCTGGTGCGCGCCACCGAACACATTCCCGAAATGGCCGAATTCATCGCCGAGCTCGAAAAGAAAGGCTTCGCCTACCGCACCGACGACGGCTCGTATTACTTCCGTATCGCGAGATTTCCCGGCTACGGCAAGCTCTCAAAAAAAGACTTCGCCGGAATGACCGACGGTGCGCGCGTAGACGTCGATGAATACGAAAAAGACAGTGCCCGAGACTTCGCCCTCTGGAAAGCTCCGAAGCCTGGCGAAGCTTCATGGGAAACGCCAATCGGCCCCGGACGCCCCGGCTGGCACATCGAGTGCTCGGTCATGTCGATGGAAGAACTCGGCCCAAGTTTCGACTTGCACGCGGGCGGCGAAGATCTGATTTTTCCCCATCACGAAAATGAAATAGCGCAATCGGAATCGATGACCGGCCAACCCTTTGCGCGCTATTGGTTCCACGCGCGTTTTCTTCTGGTCGAAGGCCAGAAGATGTCGAAGAGCCTCGGAAATTTCTTTACCATCCGCGATCTCGTGTTGCGTGGTCACAAGCCCTCATCGATCCGCTGGCTGCTGACGCAGGTGCCCTATCGCAATCAATTGAACTTCACTTTCGAGGGCCTGAAATCCGCCGCCAGTTCGGTCGAAAAGCTGCGTAACTTCCGCTTCCGCCTGACCAGCACAAGGTTCCCCGAAGGCGCGACTCCGCAAATGGCACAACTGGCGGACGAGACCATTTCGAAAATGAAGAGCGCCCTCGATGACGACCTGAATACCGCCGAAGCGCAAGCTGCCATGTTCGACATGTTGCGCAAAGTCAATACCGTGCTCGACGCCACCGACGCCGGCCAGAGCAGCTTTCGCCAGGACGACGTGAAGCCGTTGCTCTGCGCGCTCGAAAAATTCGACGAGATATTCGGCGTGCTGAAAGACGACGATCAGCCTAAGATGAAGGTGATCCTCGACTGGGCCAGAGCCGAAGGCCGTGAAGGAGAGATCAGCCCCGAGTTGCTCGAGATCGTGGGCTCCGCTCAACTGCCGGACGAACGAATCAATGAGAAAGTTGCGACCATGGAAGCAGCTCGAAAGGCGCGAAACTTCAAAACCTCCGACGCCCTGCGAGCCGAACTCACCGCTGCCGGCATCATGGTGGAGAACACGAAAGATGGCGTCCGGTGGCGAAGAAAGTGAAAAGAAGTGAGGGATAATACGCTCATCGGGAAGCTCGAGGCTGTAGAAAATTCCCCATCTTGTGGTGACGGGTGGTGACGGGGCTTTCGCCCGTCCGATGTGTGGAGGGTTTGACAACGGCCGTACTTCGGAAGGGCACGGCTTCCAGCCGCCACTGCAACCAATAATATAGACGCGGGGCTTTAACCCTTGAGGTCCAAGGCAGTTGCTCTCCCTGGATGATTATCTTCGCGAAGCCGAAGTCGCCCACGGTCATCTCTGCGCCGGCCAGGTACTAGGCGTCCGCCTGGCGATGCTTGGACTGGAGAAGCTGGGCATAGAAGATCCGCGCGGCAAAGACCGCAAGCGGCTGGTAACGTTCGTAGAGATCGACCGCTGTGCCACCGACGCCATAGCCGTGGTGACCGGATGCCGCCTGGGCAAGCGCGCCCTGAAGTTTCGCGACTGGGGAAAGATGGCCGCGACCTTCGTTGATTTGGGAATCAAAGACGCGAGCGCCGGCAAAGCCATCCGAATCACCGCCAAAGAATCGTCCAAGAAGCTGGCGCGCGAAATGCATCCCGAAATCGAAAGCAAAAATCAGCAGCAGATGCTGGCCTATCGCGAAATGCCCGAAGACGAACTGTTCACGAAGCAATGGGTAAAGGTCGAACTCCCCGCAGAAGAATTCCCGGGATACAAAGGTGACCGCATAGTCTGCGCCGAATGTGGAGAAGGCATCAACTTCCGCCGCGAAGTTGTGCGCGATGGACATGTGCTGTGTCGCGCCTGTGCCGGGGACCGGTATTACGAACTTCTCTAATCTGGGCGGATCGCGGTACTCCACCACCCCGAAAAAGTTTGAGAGGCGGCGTTGATTTTCGCTGCCAGATACGGCCGCTGAGAATTTTCTTCCAGGTTCCGGCGACCGGCAGTGGCAACGTTCAAGAACGGCAGGAAAAACGCGGCTTCACCCGCGGAGGTTACTCAATCGCCGTTGCTCATAAGCGTGCGCCACGCGCAGCAGTGGAGCCTCATCAAAGTGCCGGGCCAGCAGCTGCAACCCGATCGGCAGCTTCTCATGATTCTCGCCGCACGGAATCGAAATCCCTGGAATCCCCGCGAGATTAGCAGTTACGGTATAGATATCGGCAAGATACATGGCCAGCGGATCATCCACTTTCTCACCCAACTTAAAGGCGGGGGTCGGACAAGTGGGAGCAGCGATCACATCGACCGTCTTGAACGCCTGATCGAAATCGCGAGTCAAAAGCGTGCGCACCTTCTGCGCCTTAAGATAGTAAGCGTCATAATATCCGGCGCTGAGCGCGTAAGTGCCGAGCATGATGCGACGTTTGACCTCCATCCCAAATCCGCCGTCGCGCGTCAGCCGGTACATCTCGGAAAGACTGTTCGACTTGGCTCGGAAGCCGTAGCGAACGCCGTCAAAGCGCGCCAGATTCGAAGAGGCCTCCGCCGTGGCCACAACGTAATAAGCAGGAATCGCATACTCGGTATGCGGAAGCGAAACCGGCACAACCTCGCATCCGAGCTCGGCCAGCTTCTCGATCGCAGTCTCGACCGCCGCGCGAACCTCAGGATCGAGCCCCCCGCCGAAATATTCTTTGGCCACGCCGACCTTCAAGCCTTTAACCGGCTTTTCAAGTTCAGTCACATAGTCAGGCACGGGAACATCGGCCGAAGTCGAATCCATGGGATCGCGGCCCGCAATCGTCCGCAGCACGAGCGCGACTTCTTTCACGGTCTTGGCGAATGGCCCGATGTGATCGAGCGATGAAGCAAATGCGATCAGTCCGTATCGCGACACCCGTCCATAAGTCGGCTTCAAACCGACCACGCCACAGAATGACGCGGGCTGGCGAATCGATCCGCCGGTGTCGGAGCCAAGCGTGGCCACTGCCATCTCCGCTGCGACCGCTGCCGCCGATCCGCCGGAAGATCCGCCCGGCACGCGGCTTTTGTCGCGCGGATTGTGCACGGGGTGATACGCCGAGTTTTCTGTCGACGAGCCCATGGCAAACTCATCGCAGTTGAGCTTGCCGAGAATCACTGCGCCCGCTGCTTCGAGGCGCGCCACTGCCGTGCAGTCATAAGGCGGAATAAAGTTGTCCAGAATTTTCGAACCGGCGGTGGTGCGCACATCACGCGTTACCATGACGTCTTTAATGGCAACTGGAACTCCCGCCAGGGGCGGCAAAGGCAGGCCCTCGGCGGCCATCTGGTCGATCAGCCCGGCCTGCGTGAGGGCACGCTTTTCGGAGAGAGACAGAAACGCGCCAATCTCGGGATTATCTTTCTTGATGCGATCGTAGAAATTGCCCGCGAGGCCGGTGGCGGTCATCCTTTCTTCGACAATCGCGTTGCGGATTCCATCGATCGAAAGACCGTGGAGGCTGCCGGTGTTTTCCTTTTCCACGATCATTGTTCCACCGTCATCCTTCCCATCGCATCCCGTCTCGCCTATCTCTCAATCACCTTCGGCACCTCGAAAAATGTCCCATCGCTATCCGGAGCATTCTTCAGCGCAACATCGTGCGGCAGCGACTTCCGCAGACCTTCTTTCACGTCCTCACGAATGGCGTATGCGAAACGATCACTGCCCTGGCGCGATGTATCATTGTTCTCGCCATAGCGGTCCGAAACTTGTGCCATGGGAGGAACCATGTCGGTATTCAGTTCGCCGAGCCGCGCAACGTATCCAAGCACGGAATTCAAATCGCGCAGCATGCGAGCGCGCTCTTCCCCGGTCAACTCAAGGTTGGCGAGATCGGCCACGTAGGCGACATCCTTTTCGGTGACTTTCACGACTCCACTTCCTGCTCTCTTCGGCTTTCATTCGTTGATTACGAATTCAATCCGCTTTACTGGCGTTGCCGAATACTTGTTGATCACTGCCAGATAACGCGGCGCAAGGTTCAGGAGTTCGCGTCGCCATCCTGCGTCCGAAACTTCCACTCGAAGAACACTATCGGAGAAACTCACGGCGCGGGTGCGATCCGCGACCGCGCTGCCACACGCAACCGGCCAGGCGAGGCACGCGCTCTCGCTCGCCGGGGCGCGACGAAGTGCTTTCGCGATGACGGTTTCGAGGCCGGCGGAAGCGTGGTTCAGGGTTAGACTCCGGAATCGTTACGAGACGATTGTAGCATCGCAAAATGGCGCATTCTTTTATGCGAACAGGCGGCCGCGGCTATCCAGGTCTCTAGGCGACGACCGCAGCTTTGGCGCGCTTCCTGGCGATTTTGCGCAAGTGCGTTGCCGAGTACAAGCTTCCTCGGCAGCGCTTCGACCCGCATAAACAGGGCGCGTCATCCTCGCCATCGTAGAGGTTGTAATCGTAGGTTAATTCTTCTCCGGGCTCGATATCGCGCAGCGCGATGACCCACATTTTTCCCCGTATCTGATCCGTCTCGCAATTCGGTTGGCAGGAATGATTGATAAAAGCGGCGACTCCGTAGCCGTCGATAATCTTCTTGCCCCCGTCGAGGCCGAACAGGTACGTGTTTGGAAAATCGTCGTACAGATCGTCGGCCTGGTCATTCGTGAGGTACTCGCCAACGTATTCGATGATCAACGTCCCCTTCTGAATCGGACTGGTCGTGTAACAGCCGTGCGAATGAATGCGAGACTGGCGAATGATGAGCGTCATAGGTGACAACATCGGATCACAGAATTGGATCACAAAATCGCAAAATACATGCTCGCGGAAATTGGCTTATTTTGCAATTTTGTAATTCGCTAATCTAATCTAGAATTTGACAGTTTGGCGTTTCAAGGACGCAGGTTTCGGCGAGACCCCAAAACCTGCGGTAAGCAGCTTTCCCCATTACGCGATTGTAAAACTACAGGATTAGAAAACCTCATGGCTCGAAAACATCCACCGCGTTTTCTGAAGATTGTCGAGGACGCGAAGAAGCGCGTCCGCGAAACCAACGTTGACGAAGTTAAAGCCCGGCTCGATCGTGGTGAGAAGGTTGTTCTCGTCGACGTCCGCGAAGACCGCGAGTTCGAAGCCGACCATCTGCCCGGAGCTGTCCACCTCGGCAAGGGGATTATCGAGCGCGACGTCGAGGTCAAGTATCCCGACCCTGAAACAGAGCTCGTGCTGTATTGTGGCGGTGGCTTCCGGTCCGCGCTGGCCGCCGACAATCTGCAAAAGATGGGATACACCAATGTGATTTCGATGGACGGGGGAATCCGCGACTGGCGCGAAAAGGGGTATCCGCTCGAAAAGTCGCGGTAGACTGCAGTCGGCGTAAATTGCGGTCGCGATTAGCGCGCTCACGCTTGTTCTGCTTTCCGAAAGGAATTTGCCGATGGAACTTCCGGCGGATTGCATACGAAGGGGTTCTCTGAAAAAATACGGTACGATACTGCGGGGTTCCTGCGATGTCAATGATCGGAAGCTTTGCGCTCATGGCGGCGCTTGTCCTGAGCGGATACTGTTTTCTCGCCGGTCTTTTGGCATTGTTCCATCGGGATGCCGCGTCGGCTCGGCTCGGAGAGACAGCTCGACGCGCCGGGATCGCCACCTTCGCCGCGGTGCTTCTGGCAGCCATCGTGCTCGTAGTGGCCGCGTTCAAGGACGACTTCTCCATCGCCTACATTTTCCATCACAGCAATCGCGACTTGCCGGCCGCTTATAAGTTTGCCGTGCTCTGGTCAGGGCAGGAGGGGTCGTTGCTGTTTTGGTCGCTGCTGCTCGCCGGTTACGGGTTTGTTCTCCGCCTGCGCTACAAGACCGATCAACGGCTCTTTGCTTATGCTTCGATGATCATCGCCGCGGTGCAGGTTTTCTTTTTGCTGATTCTCAATTTTGCCGCGCACCCTTTCGCAGTCATGGAGGGCGCGATTCCCGTGGATGGCGCCGGGCTGAATCCACTTCTGCAATATCCCGAGATGGTCATTCATCCGCCGATGCTTTATCTCGGATACGTCGGCTTCACGGTTCCTTTCGCCTTCGCGCTCGGAGCGCTCATCATGAAGTATCCGGGCGAAAAATGGATTCAGATTACGCGTCGCTGGACGATGGTGACCTGGTGCTTCCTCACGGTTGGCGTTTTCCTGGGGGCGCACTGGGCCTATGCCGTCCTCGGCTGGGGCGGCTACTGGGGATGGGACCCGGTCGAGAACGCTTCGCTGATGCCATGGCTCACCGGTACAGCGTTCCTGCATTCAGTGATGATGCAGGAAAAACGCGGCATGTTGAAAGTTTGGAACATGGCGCTTATCTTTGCGACCTTCCTGCTCTCGATGCTGGGGACATTTCTGACACGTTCTGGAGTCATCAGTTCGGTGCACGCTTTTGCGCAGTCTTCGATTGGCACCTGGTTTCTGGTCTTCATCGGATTGACTCTGGCGGTCTGCAGCTTTTTCCTGGTGGCGAATCGCTCGCATCTGAAGAGCGAGCACAAGCTGGAGTCCCTGGCATCACGTGAATCGAGTTTTCTGTTTAATAACCTTCTTTTGCTGGTCGTCTGCTTCACCATTTTATGGGGCACGTTTTTCCCCATCCTTTCGGACTTCGTTCAGGGACACAAAGTCACGGTTGGCCCGCCCTTTTTCAATCGCGTGGCTGTTCCGGTCGCGTTGCTTCTGATGTTGCTGACCGCCGTCGGGCCGCTGCTGGCGTGGCGTAAAACTTCGCTCGAAAGCATCAAGCGGAATTTCCTGTTTCCCCTGATCGGCTCGGTCGCGGTCGGGGGCATGATGATTTTGTTCGGCGTGCGTCCGTGGGAAGATCCGTCCTATTTCTACGCGACCGTGGCTGCGGTTCTTTCGGCGCTGGTGATTTTTACGGTGGTTTCGGAGTTTCTCCGCGGCGGCCGCGTCATTGCCGGCAAGACGCAGCAGAATCTCGCCTCCGCCATGATTCAACTGTGTCACCGAAACACCCGCCGCTACGGCGGATACATTGTTCACTTCGGTGTGGCGCTGGTGGTGATTGGGATCCTTGGCACACCGTTCAATAAAGAAGTTGAAAAAGAGATGGGCTTCGGCGACAAGATCAAAATTGGCCCCTATACCCTGGTCTGCCAGTCTTACACGCAGGACGACAATCCCAACTACGGCAATGAATGGGCGATCATCAACGTATTCCGCGGCGGCAAGCAGATTACAACCATGTATCCCGAGCGCCGCTTTTATAAGGCCAGCGGCCAGCCGCAGACGCTGCCCCGCATTTACCCCAGTTTCCGCGAGGATTTGTTTTTGGTGACCGACGTTTACCTGGTCTACGAAGGCAAGAACGAAACCACAGGCCGGCCAATCATCAAAGCCCATTTGAATCCGCTGGTTCCCTGGATCTGGATCGGACTGATCATCATGGTCTTTGGCACCATCATCGCACTCGTGCCCAACGCGGCCGCCGTTCGAGTGGCTGTGACCACTCCGGTTCGCGAACCGGCCCATGTGGGAGCAGGTGACTGAAGATGAAACTTTCTACAATGTCCCTCCGCCGCTGGCTGCAAGCGACCATGCTCGCGCTCGCAGTGCTCGCTTCCATGGGGGCCGGCGACGATTCGCCCCGCTTCAAAGACCTCGGCCATCGCATGATGTGCACCTGCGGGTGCGGCCAGATCCTGCTCGAATGCAACCACGTCGGCTGCCAGTCCTCCACCAAGATGCGCGACGAGTTGCTCGCCGCGCTCGATAAGGGCGACAACGACGACCTGATCCTGCAGGGCTTCGTGCAAAATTACGGACCCACCGTGATCGCCGCGCCCACGGCCAGTGGCTTCAATAGCATCGCCTGGGTCATGCCCTTCGTCGTGCTGGCGCTAGGCATCGCCTTCGCGGTTCATATCGTGCGCTCATGGAAAAATCGGCCCGAACCGGCATTGGCCGACGGCATCGTCATTCCACAGGGCAGCGAGTTGGATGAATTCCGTCGCAAAGCAAGAAAAGAGACCGGCCTATGACGATCCAGCGCAGTGAGTGCAGCGCGCACGCTTCTGTCCTCGTACAGCCGCGATCTGAGCACGACGATCGGGTGAAGGAGTCCGCCCGATGACGCCCTTGGTTTGCGCAGTTTTCACCGTGGCCGCGCTTTACTACGTCTTCTTCTTCCCCGGCGAAGTCTATGCCGGTGAAGAAAAAACACGCCTGGGCTATCTTCGCGAGCGCAAGGAAGCGGTCTACGAAAATCTGCGCGACCTGAATTTCGAGTACAAAGCCGGCAAAGTTCCCGACGAGGACTATCAATCCATGCGCACTTCGCTCGAAGAAGAGGCGGCCGCGATCATGGCGGAGATTGCACGGCTGGAGCAGGTGGCCGGGCAGACGGTGTGATGACCGATGTACGATTTTCGGGGCTGCTCCGAAAACGCCGAGGGAAGCGTCGGAGCCTATAAAATCCCCGGGAACATTTCGGAACATGCTGGCGGGTCCGGAGAAACACGACTACTCCCGAGGTTCACTCCGAGGTTCGCTCCCCGATATTGAAAATGGTCGGAATCCCAAGACTCCCGAAGACCGGATGCGGGCGAATCATGGAACGGACGCTTGGGAGCGAACCATCGTCGCGGCCGTAATGAAAAGGAGCTCTTTTGACCAAACTCGCCAAATCCGCGTTACCAGCCGCGATCCTCTCCCTAACCTTCGCCGCGGCCGCCGCACAAACCCTCACTGGCACGGTCACCAACGGCACCACCGGGAAGCCCGCCGCCGGCGACCAGGTCCTTCTGATCGAGTTCAGCGGCGGCATGAACGTAGCTGCCACGACCAAGGCCGACAGCGCCGGAAAATTCAGCTTCAAGCTCATCGGCCCCCCCGCTGCGCACCTGATCCGCGCCGTTCATCAGGGAGTCACCTATCATCAGATGGCCCCTCCCGGCACGGACACCGCTGATGTAAACGTCTATGACGTAGTCTCCGCAGTCAGCGGCCTGACCGTGACCGCCGATGTCATCCGCTTCCAGGCTGACACCGGAACCATGCAGGGCGTGCGCCTGTTCGTCGTCAACAACGCATCTTCTCCCGCCAGGACGCAGTTGAACGATCACAACTTCGAGTTCTATCTGCCTGCCGGTGCGAAGGTTGAACAGGCGCAGGCCCGCGCTCCAAATGGCCAGCCGATCAGCGCCGATGCTGCGCCCCAGGCCGGGAAGGACCGCTACGCGATCAACTTCCCGCTTCGTCCCGGAGAAACGCAGTTCCAGGTCGAATTCACTCTTCCCTACACTGGCGAAATCAAGATCGACCCGAAGCCGCTCTACGCATCCTCCCATTTCGTTGTGGTTCTTCCGAAGACGATGCAGTTCAAGGCGGCAAATCCCGCGAGTTTCAATTCGATGCGGGATCCGAGCCAGGGCGACAGCCAGGTGGAGGTGGCGCGCGAGACGAAGCCGGGCGAGCCGCTCAGCTTCACGCTAAAGGGCAACGGAGTGATCACCGACTCGCCCGGAGAAACCGCCTCCACTGCCGCCCAACAGGAGGATCGGCAGCAAGCGCCAGAGCCATCGCGATCGCAGGCAGAACCAGGCGACAATCGGCCGGGCGGCGGACTGGGCGTTCCGATCGACGCGCCGGATGCTCTGCAGAAGTACCGCTGGCCAATCATCGGGGCGTTCGCCGTGCTCCTCGCCATCGGCGGATGGGTGGCCACGAAAAGGCAGCCCGTAACCGCAGCCGGGCCGGCATCGGTCGCGAAAACTCCCGCGACAGCCGGCAATCCGGGCGCCGGAGGAACGGTGCGTCCAATGGCGACTGCACCAGCGCCGCCCCTAGCGAGCGCTCCGGTCGTTTCCAAATCGTCGATGCTTCTCGAAGCGCTGAAAGAAGAGCTGTTTCAATTGGAGATCGAAAAAAAGCAAGGCAAGATCACGCCCGCCGATTACGAAAAAGTCCGAGCAGCTCTCGATCAAACGCTCGAGCGGGCGCTCAAGCGACAAGGCTGAGGTCCGCCGGAGGAGGGATTTCGCTGCGCCGCGCGGGCGACCCCGGCATCCCGGCGTCAGAGCCCAAAGGGTGCCCGCCGGCATCTAAATCATTGAAACAAAGTTGAGGCAACCTATGAGCAACATATTCAAGACTACGATTCTGCTTACCGGCATGACGCTCCTGCTCATGCTGGCTGGTCGCGCTTTCGGCGGCCAGAACGGAATGCTGTTGGCGCTCGCTTTCGCCGCGGTCATGAATTTTGTCGCCTATTTTTTCTCCGACAAGATTGCGCTCGCCACCTATCGCGCCCAGCCGGTCAGCCGCGAAGACCTGCCGCGCGTCTACAACATAGTTGAGCGTCTGGCGCAAAAAGTGAACCTGCCGATGCCCAAGGTTTATCTGATCCCGACCGATTCGCCGAACGCCTTCGCCACTGGTCGCAATCCGAACCACGCCTCGGTCGCCGTGACCCAGGGAATTCTCGGCCTGCTCAACGACGAAGAACTCGAAGGCGTTCTCGCCCATGAACTCGGCCACGTGCGCAATCGTGACATCCTGATCAGTTCTATCGCGGCCACTCTGGCGGGTGCGATCACTTATCTCGCCTCGATTGCGAAGTGGGGAATGATTTTTGGCGGCATGAGAGGAGAACGCGACGATCGCGGCGGAGGCGGCGGCCTGGCGGCGATCGCCATGATTTTTCTCGCCCCGTTTGCGGCCATGCTGATTCAGCTCGCAGTCTCGCGCTCGCGCGAGTATGGAGCAGATGACACGGGCGCGCACTGGACGGGCAATCCCTATGCGTTAGCCAGCGCTCTTGCGAAGATCGACGCTTATTCCCGCCGGCTGCCGTTGGTGGCGAGTCCTTCGACGGCGCATCTGTTCATCATTCAGCCTTTCCTCGGCGGGATGAGCTTCGGCAACCTGTTCTCGACGCATCCGCCGACGGCCAAGAGAATTGAGCGGTTGACCGGCAGGCCAGCAGATTTCGGACAGTAATGCGCGCAGCAGAGAGCGAAGGGCTCCCCGGAGCGTCGCCCGCTCGGCGCCGCCTGCGGCTCTCCTCGCCGTTCGAGTCTCGCTGGGCCTCCCCCCGGCGGCTCGAGTTGCGCGAATGGAAGCCCGAGGCGATCCAATCCGCCAGACGATGACATAGGTAACTCCGAGAGCCCAATCCGCCATAGTAGAATCGGCAACAATGGCTCCCGAAACTCTGGTAGCAACCTCGCGCCGCGCGGCGGCGCTCGAAACCAGCCTGCGCCGCGTGATTCGCGGCAAAGACGACGTTCTACGCCTGGCGCTGGTTTCGATTTTTGCCAAGGGTCACCTGCTGATCGAAGGTGTCCCGGGAGTCGGCAAGACGACGCTTGGCCAGGCGCTCGCGCGAGCTATCGATTGCAGCTTTCAGCGTATCCAGTTCACGAGCGACATGTTGCCCTCGGATGTGCTCGGCATCTCGATCTACTCCGCCATTGAGCAGAAATTTGAGTTCAAGCGCGGACCAGTGTTCGCCAACGTGCTCCTGGCTGACGAAATCAATCGCACCACCCCGAAGACGCAGTCTGCCCTGCTCGAAGCCATGAACGAGGGCCAGGTCACCATAGACGCGCACTCCTACCAGCTGCCGCAACCCTTCCTGGTGCTGGCTACGCAGAATCCCATCGAGCATCATGGCACTTATCCCTTGCCCGAGTCACAACTCGATCGTTTTCTGATGAGACTGCGCATGGGATACCCCGACGGCAACGCCGAGCGCGAGATCCTGCGCGCCGAAGCCGGAGTTGCCCAACTGGAAAACCTGCGACCGGTGCTGAACGCGGCGGACGTCATCGAAATTCAGCAAGCCGTGACCCAGGTCCACGTGGACGAGTCGCTCGTCACTTACCTCCTGAATATCGTTACCAGGACGCGCGAGTCGGAGTATCTCTCGCTGGGAGTGTCTCCCCGCGGTTCGCAGATGCTGTATCGCGCCGCGCAAGCCATGGCTTTCCTCGAAGGCCGCGATTACTGCACGCCCGAGGATTTAAAGCCGCTGGTTGTGTCCGTCTTTGCCCACCGCGTGGTCGTAAGTTCGGTCTACACGTCCACCCTGAAAAAAACCGAGCAAGCCGAACAGGTGCTGCGCGAGATCGTGGAGAGCGTGCCGGTTCCGGTGTAGGTTTTGCTGGTTTATGGAAGATCGACCACCGCCGTCCGGGGCGAGCGAAGTCTGGCCTCACCCCGGGTTTTCACTCACCCGAGACGAGCGGAGTATCCGGCTGCAAACTCGAAAGCCGCGAGATCGTTGCCACCATCATTCCGGCGAGAAATTGCATGGTCGCGACATCGTTGTCGTCGAACGCGTGCGGAGTCGACGACAGCACTTCGAAAACTCCGAGCGTCCGCTGAAAGTGGCGCAAGGGAGCAACCAGGATCGAGCGCACGCCCATCCGCCGGCAACTCGCCCAATCCGCGCGCGGATTCGATTCGGCATCATGGCACAGCAACACTTCGCCCGAGCGCACGCATTCCGCCGAAAGACCGCTGTCGGTTTGCAGTCGCACCCCGACATCAGGAGCGGTGCGGCCGGTGCGCGCCCGGCAAACGATTTCGTTTCCGCGGCGGAGCGCGATCGCAGCCCCGGTGGCTCCGGTTAATGTTTGCGCCTTCTCTGCAATGATGCTGATGCCCGGCTCCAAATCAATTTCTCCGGCGTTCATCAGCGTGCGCGGCACAGCAACCGGCCCGCGGTGCCTGGGGCGCATACGATGATGAGAAGAAAAGCCTGTCGCGGCCACAGGCTCGAATTGATTTTCACCCGCCCGATACTGGTCCTGAATTTCTCCGGCCTCCGCGGTTTGCGGAACCGTATAAAGCAGTGACCGCACCAGCCGGTTGAGTTCAGCGTCTGCGATGAGGTGCGCCGTCTGCTGCCCGCGAAGCGATCCTCCAAGCACGCGCGAAAGGCTCAGCACCGCCAGGCTGCCGCAGGCCAGACATCGCGGCGTGTTGTTGTCGCTGAGCAGTTCGCACTGCGCGCAAAACACCGCCGTCTGCAAAGAGACGAAATTCACGTCACTACTCGTCAGAGAACGCTGCATCTGCATCTGGAGGTCTTTCCGCGCTAACGGAGAAGACAGAGATTAAATAGGTCGAAGCATGGCAGTAAGTAACGGGACTGGTTCGACCTGTGGAAATCCCTGAGCCGCGTTCCAAATCGGGACAGACCACAATTCGCGCCAGAGAATCGGCGCGACCGGTTCTATAATTCCGCCCATGTCGTTTCTGCGTTTCCTTATGCTGTTGTCGCTAGTGGTCTGGGTCGGCGGAATAATTTTTCTTGCGTTCGTCGAAGCGCCCACCGCATTTTCGCCCGGACTTCTGCCCACTCGCCACCTGGCAGGATCCATCGTCGGACGTTCGCTCGATTTGCTGCACTACATGGCCATTGTCGCGGGAATTGTTTTCCTGATCTCGTCCCTGCTCTATAGCCGTATGGCGACCGGCAATGCGCGACCGCTCGCCACACGGCACTTTCTGATCGGGCTGATGCTCGTGCTCACGGTAATCTCGCAATTCGCGATTTCTCCAAAGATGCACGCCATACGGGCTGAGCTTGGAGTAATGGATAGCGCACCCCTCGACGATCCGCGGCGGCAGGCCTTCGACCGGCTGCATGTCTGGTCGGAGAAATTCGAGGAGGCGGTGCTTTTGCTGGGGCTGGTGGCACTGTATACGACGGCGCAGGCCTTCGACCGATGACTCATTGGCCCGGAGCAGGACGAGGTTTCAGGGCCTCATCCAGATACGCCACATACTCGGCGATCAACCGATAACTCTCGTAGTAATCCTTGAGATGGATGACGGCCATCTGGTCGAGCGGCGAGTGGAGGATCGACCATGTCTCTTCCGTGACTGAGTGCAGGGTGATGCGCGGAATTTTATAGCGGGCAAACGATTCGGAATCGGCCGAGGCACCGTTCTCCGGATTCATCACCGTCACCGGAAGTTTGCTCGTCCTTGCGACGCGGTCGAGCGCGTCGAGGAGAACCTTGTCAGCATGGGATGCCCAGACCTCACTCGGGCCAAGCCCCAGGCTGTCAAAGTTGACCATGGCGTCAATCTGCACGCGCTGCGCGGCGGTCAGATGATCCGCGTAATAGCGCGACCCTAGCAATCCCCTTTCCTCGGCGGAGAATCCGATGAAGACGAAAGTGTGATGATGCGGTCGCGCACGCAAACTGTAGAGCAGAGCAGGCAGCAAGACCGCTCCGGTCCAGTTATCGACCACTCCGCCTCCGCGATCAACATGATCGGTGTGCGCCCCGACGATAATTACGAGCTGCGTCTCGCCGGGCAGCACGCAGATGACATTCGGCGGAAGCCCGGGTTCGATCGTTTGTTCAGATAGATTTCTCCCCTGGCATCCGGTCTCAGCCAGCCACTTGCGGATCAGCGCTTCTCGTTCGCGATTCGCGGTTGAAAACGAGCTCAGATGCTCTTCGACAACTCCTCGCGGCTGCAAGCGTACCTGAATCCCGAGAGGCGAAACTTGCGCCAGGGAAGAAACGGCCGAAACACTCCAGGCCATCAATGTCCGGAAAAAATAGCGAGGGCCAGGGCTACGAAAAAGCCTGTAGAGAGGTGTGCCTCGGTGGAACCGCATTCTGCCGAGCGTAGCATGCGTGGCCGCGTCAACCTATTGCCGTAATGTATGCGTAACCGTCGCGATGATTTATTCTTCTTATCGTGCACATCGAGCCGAAGACGGGGAACTGAGAACCGGGAACTGAGATCCATTCCATGAAAACTGGCATCATCGGCCTGCCGCAGGTCGGCAAGACCTCCCTGTTTCGCATTCTGACGAAGGTAAATCTTTCCGATCAGGCCTATTCGAACCCACGCGAGGCGCACATCGGAGTTGCCAAAGTACCCGATGAGCGTCTGGACAAGCTGGCCGCGCTCTACAAACCAAAAAAGCTCACCCACGCCTCGGTCGAGTACGTGGACGTGGGCGCCATAGGCCAGGACGCGCTGAAAGAGACCGCTTACATCGGCCATCTGCGCCAGGTGGACGCCCTCATTCACGTTTTGCGAGCGTTTGAGAACGATGCGATCCCGCACGTCGGCCCGATCGATCCGCTGCGCGACATCAAGAATGTCGAATTTGATCTGATGGTCAGCGATCTTGGCCAAATCGAAAAACGGCTGGAGCGTCTCGAAAAGGACCTGAAGAAGATGAAGACGCCCGAACTCGAAAAAGAAAACGAGCTGTTGCTCAGGGCCAAGGCGCAGATCGAGGCCGAAAAGCCGCTGCGCGAAATGGAAATGACTCCAGAAGACAAGAAGCGCATCCGAGGCTTCATGTTTCTGAGCGAGAAGCCGATGCTCTACGTGCTCAACATCGGGGAGAGCACCGAGTTGGGCAAAGACCTGGAACGGGCGGTGGCGAAATACAACCTGGCCGAGGTAGCCGCGCGGCCGAATGCCGGAGCCAGCGCGATCTGCGGCAAGGTGGAAGCCGAGCTGGCCGAAATGAGCGACGAAGACGCAGCTGAATTTCTGAGCAGCTATGGACTCACCGAAAGCGGCCTGTCGCGCCTGATTCGCAATAGCTATCACCTGTTGGGCCTGATCTCATTTTTCACCGCAGGCGAGGATGAATGCCGAGCCTGGACGATCCCGCTCCATACGCGCGCCCAGAACGCTGCCGGAGCAATTCACTCCGATCTCGAAAAGCACTTCATTCGGGCTGAGACCATTCGCTCGGATCAGCTGCTCGAAGCGGGATCAGAAGCCAACGCGAGAGCCAAAGGCACACTGCGTCTTGAAGGCAAGGATTACATCGTGCAGGATGGCGATGTGATGCACATACGGCACAGCGGATAAGAGTTCTCAGCTCTGAACAACGGGAATAGGCTCACGGGAACTGAAAAATCCATTCACTGCACGTGAAAAAATCGATCCAGCAAGAACATGCAAGCCGCTCCCACAAAGACCAATGCCGCCATCTTGACGCCCGGCTCCTTATTTACTTCCGGAATCAAATCTGACGCAGCCACATAGATCGTGACCCCCGCCGACAACGGCAGACCGAAGCCAACCTCGTGGCGGAAAATCGCCATCGTCATCACTCCAGCCACCGTCGCCGCACCGAGCGCCATCGACGCACCCCAGGCGAACGCGCGGCTGCGTCCGCTCGCCAGCATCACGGAGGAAACGGCAAATCCCTCCGGAATCTTGTGCAGGAAGACCGCGATGAAGATGATCCAGCCCAGCGCCGGGGTAACAAGAAATCCGGAAGCGATCGCGATGCCATCGAAAAAAGTGTGAATCAGCAGGCCCATCAGAACCGAGTATCCCTTGTGCGAATGCACGAACTGATCAGCGTGCGTTTCTTCCCCGAAGTGGAAATGCGGGGTGACGGTGTGCTCGAAAAGATGAACCAGCAGGTATCCGCCAAGGATGAGAAAACCGGCATACCCGCCACGAAGATGAATGCTCTCCGGCACCATCTCGACGAGCGCCGTCGCCAGCATGAATCCAGCTCCGAGCGCAACGAAGTAGCGAAGGTACGACCTCTCCCAATGCTTCTGCACGATGATTGCGCCGCCGAAGACGTTCGCCCCCGCCGCCGTCAGCCCGAGCAGCAGACTCGTCAGAATGGAAGACATGAGGAAAAGAGAATAGCAGGAAGCAGTTGCCGGTGGTCCGTTGCCGGTTTGCGACCCGCCGTCCGGTGTTCGCACCGAGCCGGTTATAATCCGCTTTGACTGAAAGCGGTCAGCTGCTGACTGACAACGGTTCCCATGCGCTTTGAACTTTTCGTCGCCACCCGCTACCTGCGTGCCAAACGCCGCCAGGCCTTCATCGGCATTATCACGGGAATCTCGGTCTTGGGAGTGGCGGCTGGGGTGGCTTCGCTGATCGTTGCGCTCGCCATCAACAACGGATTTCGGCAGGACCTGCAGTCTCGCCTGTTGGGATCGACCGCGCACATCAGTTTGCTGCGGATTGAAAGCGATGGCATACCGGATTGGCGTCCTCTGCTCGCGAAACTCTCGGGACAGCCGCACGTGGTGGCGGCGGCTCCGGCGATTTACGAGCAGGTGCTGATCTCCCGGGGGCCCCGAGCTCGCGGCGCCGTGCTGAAGGGAATGCTTCCGCGATATGAGCGAAGGGTAAGCGATTTGCTGAGCTCGGTGACGCTCGGATCGGCTGCGGCGCTGGATGAACAGTCTGCCGCCGGAGCGGGTTCCGAGGCAAACACAAATGCTGATCCAAGTTCCGCGGCAAATGCAACGGCAGCGGAGAAAGGTGTCCGCTCTCGACAACTTAATTCGCCCGATGACCTCGCCGGTGTTCAGCAGCGCTTGGCGGCAATGCCTCCCATCATCCTCGGCAAGGACATGGCGGAGGATCTGGGCACGACCCTCGGCTCGGTCGTCTTGGTGACGTCTCCACAGGGCGAACTCACCCCGTTTGGAATGGTGCCCAAATACATTCGTTTTCGGGTTGCGGGAGTTTTCAATTCCGGCTTCTTCGACTACGACTCTTCCTGGGCCTTTATTCGCCTGGCTGATGCGCAGCAGTTGTTTGGCCTCGGAGACGTAATCTCGGTCATCCAGTTCAAGATCGACGATATCTACCAGGCGGGCGAGATGGCACGCAATCTAGAGCAGGCCGCGGGCCGCGGCTTCATGACGACGAACTGGATGGAGCAGAACAAACCCCTGTTTCGCGCCCTTCGACTGGAGCGGGTGGTGACATTCATCACGATCGGCCTGATCGTGTTCGTGGCCGCGCTCAACATTCTGATCTCGCTCATCATGATGGTCATGGAAAAGACAAAGGATATCGCCGTGCTCATGTCGCTCGGGACGAGGAAGGCGCAGATCCGGCGTGTCTTTATCGCGCAGGGGGTGCTGATCGGCGTCCTTGGCACCGCGATCGGGTTCGTGCTCGGCTACGCGATATCGTTAGCGGGCGGACATTACCACTTCATTTCGCTCTCGGCCGAAGTCTATTCGATTGATTATGTGCCCTTCGCGCCGCGGCTGATGGATGGCGTGATCGTAGCCCTGGTTTCCATCGGGATTTCGTTTGTCGCCACGATTTACCCCTCGTGGTCCGCCGCCAGGATCCTGCCTGCGGAGGCGTTAAGGTATGAGTGAAGCGCACTCTGGACCAGCCTTTTCTCCATGCAGTGACCGCCGTCACGTTGCAATTCTCTTTCCGCGGTATACAGTCTTTCGCATAGCCTGCTCCCGAAAATGGAATCACCGGAGCAGGTTATTCCTTCTTCAGTAACGGAACATGGTCTAATAGACCGTGATGGGTCTCTTCTGCGATGCAGAGGAGGCGGTAACCATCTTGATACTTAAGAGGGGAATTTTGCATCCAATAGGTCAAGATCCTCTGTTGAGGGTCGTAGGGTTAAGTAAGGTGTTTCGCTCAGGCGAAGCGAAGCTCGTGCTCTTTGAGAATCTGTCTTTCGAAGTCAGCAAGGGAACGATGCTGGCGATCGTGGGGCAATCGGGTGCGGGGAAGAGTACCTTGTTGCACATCCTGGGTGCGCTTGATCGTCCAACCGTCGGTGCCATATACTGCGCGAACTCGCAGGTGAATTCACTCTCTGATGACGACGCCGCCGAATTTCGTAACCGCGAAATCGGCTACGTGTGGCAATTCCATTACCTGCTGCCCGAGTTTACCGCTCTGGAGAATGTCGCGATGCCCCTGTTGACCCGGGGGCAAGCCCTGGGAACGGCTGGGCTGGATGCTTCGCGGTGGCTGCGCGAGGTGGGACTCGAACAGCGGGGTCATCATCGCTCGGGAGAGCTATCCGGCGGCGAGCAGCAACGGGTGGCGCTGGCGCGTGCCCTCATCACCAAGCCGCAGGTCCTGCTTGCCGATGAGCCTACCGGCGATCTGGATCGGGGTACCGGAGAGTTGGTGTTTGAGTTAGTAGCAAGGTTGCACCGGGAACACGGGCTGACATCCTTGATTGCGACCCATAACATGGCATTTGCACGTCGGTGCCATAGGGTTTTAAGGTTAGATCAGGGCAAAATGGAGGAAGTGGCACCCGAGTCGTTGCCCGCCTCATGAAAGGCAGAGCCAAAGGCGAACTGGAAAGAGCGAAGAAAAAGAGCAAAGATCGGCGGTTAAGTTGAAATTTGATGTACCCCGAACCGTCGCGCAGTATCGCTATTTACAAGGCGCATATCGCCTGGTGCGTTAGGCGATATAAATGCATATTAAAATGTGGTAGTTCATGGGTTTGGCGGAGAGAGGGGCGCTTCGCGGGAATCCGGGGGGAATCAGTATATGTTTGAACGCTACACGGAGAAAGCCAGGCGCGTCATCTTCTTTGCGCGGTATGAGGCCAGTCAGTTCGGCTCTCCTTATATTGAGACCGAACATCTGCTGCTCGGACTGTTGCGTGAAGATAAGGCCCTGACAAATCGTTTTCTGCGCTCTCACGCGTCGGTGGAGTCGATCCGGAAACAGATCGAAGGCCACACCACGATCCGTGAGAAGGTTTCGACGTCCGTCGATCTTCCCCTGAGCAATGAATGCAAGCGCGTGCTGGCCTATGCCGCCGAAGAGGCGGAGCGTCTTTCGCACAAGCATATCGGAACCGAACATCTTTTGTTGGGATTGCTGCGCGAAGAAAAATGTTTTGCCGCTGAGATTTTGCATGAGCGCGGCCTGCGACTCTCAACCATCCGCGAAGAGCTGGCGAGGACCAGTCAGGAAAAATCGCAACCGCAACGCGGACAACGTGAATCTTCTCTACTCAGTGAGTTTTCGCGCGACCTGACGCAGTCGGCCATGGATAGCCAACTCGATCCCCTGGTGGGCCGCGACAGCGAGGTCGAGCGTGTCGTCCAGATCCTCTGTCGCCGCACCAAAAACAATCCGGTTCTGATCGGCGAGCCGGGAGTGGGAAAAACCGCAATCGTTGAGGGCCTGGCACAGCGTATAGCCGATGGCGAAGTCCCATCCTTCCTCGCCGACAAACGCATTCTTGCCCTCGATCTCTCACTGATCGTAGCGGGCACCAAGTATCGCGGCCAGTTCGAAGAGCGCCTCAAGACCATCATGAAAGAGCTGATGGAGTCGCAGAACTCCATCATCTTCATCGACGAACTCCACACTTTGGTCGGCGCAGGCAGCGCCGAAGGCTCGCTGGACGCGGCTAACATCCTGAAGCCGGCCCTCTCGCGAGGCGAGATTCAATGCATCGGCGCAACCACACCCGCTGAGTATCGCAAGTCGATCGAAAAAGACAGATCGCTCGAGCGCCGCTTCCAGGCCGTAAAAGTTCCGCCACCAAATGAAGCCGACGCCGTCAAAATTCTCTTCGGAATCAAAGAGCGCTACGAAAAATTCCACGCCGTCACCTACACCGACGACGCCATCAATTTTTCGGTATCGCATTCGAACCGCTATATTCCGGATCGCTTCCTTCCGGATAAGGCGATCGACCTGATCGACGAGGCCGGCGCAAGAGTGAAGCTGCGCCAGACCACGCTGCCCGAAGAATTGACGGAAGTCCAAAAGCGCATCAAGTTCATCGTCCATCGTATGGAGAACGCCATCGCGAACCACGAGTTCGAGAAGGCGCGTTTCTATTCGGATGAAGAACGCAAGGAGCGCGAGAACCTGCGCGCCCTTCGCGAAAAGTACCACCTCGATGAATCCTCCACCGGCGTAGTCGGTCGAGAGGACATCGAGGACGTGGTCAGCCGGTGGACGGGCGTGCCCATCACCTCGATCAAGGAAGAAGAAACCCAGAAGCTGCTGCGCATAGAAGAAGAGCTGCACAAGCGCATCATCTCGCAGGAAAAAGCAATCAGCGCGCTGGCTCGAGCCATCCGCCGCAGCCGTGCGGGCTTGAAGAGCCCGAATCGCCCCATCGGTTCGTTCCTCTTCCTCGGCCCAACCGGCGTGGGAAAAACCGAAGTGGCACGCACTCTCGCTCACTTCATGTTCGGCAGTGACAAGGCTCTCGTTCGCTTCGATATGTCCGAATTCATGGAGAAGCACTCGGTCTCGAAATTGATCGGTTCGCCTCCAGGATACGTAGGCTACGAAGAGGGCGGACAACTCACAGAACGAGTCAAGCGGGCCCCCTATTCCGTCGTTTTGCTCGACGAAATCGAGAAGGCTCACCCGGATGTCTTCAACATCCTGTTGCAGGTTTTTGAAGATGGCCAACTTACCGACGGCCTCGGCAACACCGTCGACTTCAAGAACACCATCATCATCATGACGTCGAACATCGGGGCAAGGCACCTGATGAAGCGCGAGGGCCTCGGCTTCCAGTCGTCGCAGGACGAGATGGTTTCCGCGAAGGTCGAAGACCTGGTCAAAGGCGAGGTGAAGCGGACCTTCAACCCCGAGTTCCTGAATCGCGTGGATGAGGTCATCCTCTTCATGGCGCTCAGCGAAAACGATCTGATCCAGATTCTTGAACTGATGGTCAGCCAGTTAAACCAGAATCTGGCGCAGCGCTCGATCACGGTGACCGTCGCCGACGAAGCGAAGAAGTGGATTCTGAATCAAACCCTGACCGACCGCAACTATGGAGCCCGGCCGCTCCGTCGCGCCCTGCAGAAGTACATCGAAGATCCACTGTCGGAAGCCCTGATTCAGGGCACCATCACCACCCGGCCGGCGTTCATCGAGGTCTTCCTCGAAGCGAACAAGCTGTATTACCGTCCAGTGGACGCGGAGAAGACCGAAGGCGTACTGCTGTACGAAAGCTAGTGCTTGTCGGGGCGGACACTTCTGTCCGCCCCCGATCGAGACTCGGCAAGATCTCAAGCCGCCAGCGAAAGTTGGCGGCTTTTTCTTCGATCTCGTTCGTCCGGTATATAAATTGTTGCTCGGGCTGCGAGGTGTTCTCTCTGATCTGCAAGTTGGAGATAGACAGGTTGGAATTCAGGTCCCCGCCAGTGCGGAGCAACTACAATCACCTTATCAATATCCATGAAAGTCGCTCAGCCAAAGCGCTACCATCCAACCTGGATTCCTGGAGCCAAAATCGTCGCGATCAACCTGTTCCTGGCTTTCCACATCCTGGCCATTACTTGCTGGTGCGTGCCATTGAAACTGCCGTTATTTCCGTTATGCAGAAAACTGGTGCGACCCTATTTCTTGTGGGCAGGCCTGTTTCAATCCTGGGACATGTTCGCCCCGACCCCTTGGGCGTCGAACAGCTATGTCGAAGCAGTTGTCATCTACGAGGATGGCTCAAGAAAGACGTGGTCGTTCCCCAGAATGGAGCAACTCAGTCTGACCGGCCGTTACCTGAAGGAACGCTACCGTAAATTTTCGGAAGTCCTTCAAATCGAAGATAACGACGCCTTGTTGCCGGATGTTGCCCGCCACGTTGCGCGCCTGAACAGCACGCCGTCAAACCGGGCGAAAACCATCATCCTGATCCGACGGTGGTCACCCATTATTCCCCGCGCCGATGGCTCGTATCAGCCCGAGCCTTGGGAACAGCATGTTCTCCTTGGCTATGGCGTGAGGCCGGAGGACTTCGAGTGAGGTTGCCGCCCGGAACTCCTCTGGAACCAAAAGCAGCGAGACTGAAATCAGTGTCCCGAGCGTGGAATCGATTCTTCTTTCGGAAGCAGTCTCCGATACCGATTGCACTGTTTCGCGTCGCTTATGGCCTCTTGGTGATCGCCACCGTCTTGTCGCTGCGCCCGGACTGGCTGGCATGGTATGGGGGGCATGCCTGGATCAGCTTGTCCACGATGCAAACGGTCGAGCCCGGCACACGGCTCAATCTTTTCACCATCCTTCCGCAATCGGACGGCTGGATCGATGCCTTTTTCTGGTTTTTTCTGGGCTCGGCGATGATGCTTACGGCAGGTTTTCTCACGCGCACTAACAGCGTGATCGTATTTCTATGCCTAACCTCAATCGATCAAAGGAATCTGTTCATTACTCATGGCGGCGATACCTTTCTGCGCCTGGCCGGATTCTTTCTGATGTTTGCTCCCGCCGGCGCCGCCCTCTCGATGGACCGCCTCATGGGAGGCTGGCAGAGAAAGAGAGGAGAGGAAGATACGCTCGGTCGGCCACGGCCACAGCGACCATGGGCGCAACGCATGATTCAGATCCAGCTGGCGCTCTTATATTTCGCTGCATTTTGCTCGAAGGTCAAGAGTCCAGCCTGGCTTGACGGCACCGCCCTTTACTATGTGCATCATCTGGATTCGCTTCACCGATTTCCGGTTCCTGCCTGGTTCCTCCACCCTCGGATGCTCAGGTTGGAGAGCTGGTCGGCGATGGCCATCGAATTCTCTTTGGCGCTTCTGATCTGGGTAAAAGACCTTCGCTACATCCTGCTTGCGATCGGAATACTGTTTCATCTCTGTCTCGAATACTCCCTCAACGTTTCGCTCTTTGAGTGGGACGTATTGTCTGCCTATATCCTCTTTGTGGACCCAACGGACGTGTCCCGCGCCTGGAACTGGATCAGGCAGCGACTTGCCGGGAGCCGGGTTGAACCTGCCTGATCCCGTTTGGGAATCCGGAGGCGCTTTTGGACGATTGTTGCATGAAAGACACACTTTCGCCCCAAAGGCCGGTTGACCGCATATGTAAAGTTATGTTTAACTGCATGGAATCGGGGCGGGCTCAACGCAGGTAGTTCCAGGAACAGGCAACAAAATTCCGGGGCGTGAGACCGAGGTGATGTTATGAAGTCCAGCTTCCACGTAGTCCTCGCGGTATCCCTTCCAACCTTGATGTTATTTGCAACCGTAACTACGACTGCCAGCGCGCGGGAAGCTGTCCTGCCCGCCGGTACTCTTCTCCGGTGCACGATGAACGAACCCAACTTTTCTTCAGCCACGGTTGCCGTCGGCGACCCCGTCCTCTGTCACCTCCATTCCGTGACCGAATTCGGCCAACAGACATTTCCCCGCGGTAGCTATCTCGTAGGCCATCTCGAATCAGCCCACGATCCCGGCCATTTCTGGGGCAAGGGCGACATGAAGATCGTATTCGATCGCATCGGATTGCCCTATGGCGATATGCCGCTCGACGCCAAAGTGATCGCAACCCGCGGCTACAAGGTCGACAAAGATGGCGACATCCGGGGCAAAGGTCATGCCACGCGCGACATCGTCGAATGGATGATTCCACCGCTCTGGCCATGGAAGATCATCACCCTGCCGGCGCGCGGTCCGCGTCCGACCCTCAAGGGTGAGAGCATGCTTGAGCTTCGCCTCATGGACGATGTGCAGATACCGCAGGTCTCGCAGACGAACGGCCCGGATTGGCATTTCTTTGGCCGTCCTGAACCCTCTGACGACTCTTACTATCGCGGTGCCGCCTATCGTTCATCCGACGCCAATGTTGTGCCGCAACTTGCCGTTCGCCAGGTACAGGTTGTTTCGAGTGAACAGCCTCCAGTTGAGGAAGTCCCGCCCGTCACCTATGCCAGTTACATAAGCAAGGACGCGGTTGGCGGCGGCGGAGCAGCCTCCGGAGTACCCGTGTTCGTATTGAAGACAGGCATGGTCCTCTCGGTGGGCAATTACACCTATCAGGATGGCCGCATAAGTTACGAACTGGCCAGTGGCGGAAGCGGAGTTATCAGCACCGATGAAGTCGACTGGAGTACGACGACTCGCATCAACAGCCAACGCGGCGTACGAGTCATGCTCCGCGGAGGACATCCGAACACAGGCGCAGGATTGTAGACCGACGTCACCATTTTAACCTGCAGCCGTCAGCGAGATCTGGCGGCTTTTTCCTTTTCCCGGCACGGCTATTTCATCGATCGTGCAATTCTTCCACGCTGTCGCCACGTCCGATCAAAGCCAGTTTCGCCAGCCCGATAAACAACCCATGTTCGACCAGTCCGGGTATATTGCTCAACTCCCGGGCCAGCGTCGGAGGATCGGGGATACTTCCGAAGCTGCAATCCAGAATGTGATGTCCTTCGTCGGTCACAAACGGCTTGCCATCGGATGTGCTTCGAAGCTTGGTCGTCGCACCCAGCGCTGCGATTTTTTTCTCCACCACAGCTCGCGCGAAGTCGATAATCTCGACCGGCAAGGGAAATCTTCCGAGGACGGTAACAATCTTTCCCGCGTCCGCAACCACGACCATCTTCTTCGATGCGGAGGCGATGATCTTTTCCCGCAGCAGCGCGCCGCCTCCACCCTTAATGAGGTTCAGGTTGGGACCAACCTCGTCGGCGCCGTCGATGGTGATGTCGATCTCAGGATGCTCGTCCAACGTGGTCAGTGGAATGCCCACTGTCCTCGCCAGGTCGGCGGTGTGCACGGATGTTGGAATGCCTGTGATTTTCAGGCCTTCCCGCACGCGTTCACCCAAAGCGATGATTGCGAAATACGCGGTTGAGCCCGTGCCTAGTCCGACGATCTCGCCATCCGTCACCAACCGCGCAGCGGCGCGGCCCGCACTTGCCTTTTCTTCCTGCACATTTTCTTTTTGAATGCCGGCCATGATTTATCTGTTGAACCTCTGCGGGTGAACCCCCGCGTGCAGCATTATTCCACAGCCTTCTCGACCAGCGCGCTGATGCCGGCAATGTTTTTCATCAGCTCCGCCCGAAAGCCGTGGCGCTCGTACAAATATTCCGGCGAATTGTAGGAAAGCCAAACCTGGTCATTCTCATCCTGCCAAGCCAGCGCTTTCAGCGGAAGGTCAATCGCCAGCCTCGGTCGGGCGACCATCAAAGGCGTTCCACCCTTCGGACTGCCAAAAATCAACACCTGTGTCGGGCGCATTTCCAGGCCGATCTTCTCCGCCTCCCCGCTGTGGTCGATGATGGCAAAAACCATCATGCCCTTCTCGAGGACGATCGACCGTAGCCTCGCGAGCGTCTCCGGGACGGAGTAGCGGCTGCGCACATCAATGATTCCATTGGCCATAGGGGCATCTCCAGTCTCGCGCCGCAGATTCGCGCCAACCGAGTTTCAGTCAAAACTTGAGTGCAGGTTCTTCCCCCTGAATCGGTCACACAGAGGGCCGCATCCGTTATTCTATAGAAGACCTAATATGCCTACCTCAACCCGGACCACTCGCGGGAGCGCGACTCCTGCCATCAATCTCGCCCTCAACGACAATTCCGAACGCGAACGCGTCTTCGGCCTATTTCGGCAATTTGGATATCTCGAAGCCGAACTGAATCCGCTCGGCCTGCTGCCTCCGCAACCGCATCCCGATCTCGAAATCGACAACGCGTGGGCGCGGGAGGCGCGTCGCATCTACTGCGGCAGCGTAGGCGTGGAGTTCATGCACATCGCCGATCCCGAGCGCCGCCGCTGGATTCAGGAACGCATCGAAGCGGAGCCCGCCGCAGTCGACCGGGAGCGGGCCCTTGATCTATTGACGCGAGCCGATCTGTTCGAACAGACGCTGCAGCAGCGCTATCTCGGTAACAAACGATTCTCACTCGAAGGCAATACCTCGTTGTTGCCGGTGTTGGACCAGGTTCTCGATGTGGCCGGCGAAAACGGTGCAGTGGAATTGGTCATGGGTATGAGCCATCGCGGCCGTCTGAATATGGTCATCCATCTTGCCAATCGCCCCGCGGAGGAGGTCTTTGCAGAGTTCGAAGACGTGGATCCGCGCAGCGTACTGGGGTCGGGAGATGTGAAATACCACATGGGCGCGACCGGTGAGTTCGAAACGAAGGGCGGGAAGAAAATTCACATCCATCTGGCCTCCAATCCAAGCCACCTGGAGGCAGTCGATCCGGTTACAATCGGACGCACTCGCGCCAAGCAGGACCGTGCCGGCGAAGGTGGCACAGCGAAATATCTGCCGCTTCTAGTGCACGGCGATGCTGCCTTCGCAGGCCAAGGCATCACGGCGGAAACCATCAATTATGCGGATCTCGCCGGTTATACGGTAGGCGGGACGATCCACGTAATCGTCAACAATCTCGTCGGGTTCACAACCAACGCCCGCGAAGAACACTCCTCGCGCTTCTCCGCACAACTCGGACGCCGCCAGGCGATCCCAATTTTTCACGTCAATGGCGAAGACGTTGACGCGGTGATGCGCATCGCCCGTATCGCGACCGAGTATCGCTATAAATTTGGCAATGATGTCATTGTCGATCTCATCGGCTACCGTCGTCATGGCCACAGCGAGGTGGACGATCCTACCGTCACCCAACCGCTGATGTACAAGGCGATCAAGGAACATCCGCCGCTCTATCAGATCTACGCCAAACAGATCGGCGTCGAAAATATTGCTGAGCGCGCCGCGACGGTCAGGGCCGAGTACGAAAGCGCACAGAAAACTGCCATGCAGTTCACCAAGAAACCGAAGATGCGCGACCTTCCCGAATATTGGGACGACTACTTCGGAGGCCGCTACAAACCGGAATACGAGCAGCCCACGGGCATTGCGCGCGAAGACCTGCTCGAACTCACCGAACGTTTGACTACGTATCCGCAGGGCTTTCACATCCATCCCAAAGTAAAGAAGTTGTTAGAGCAGCGGCAGGAAATGGGAGCGGGCAAGAAACCGGTCGACTACGGCATGGCCGAGGCGCTCGCCTTCGCAAGTCTGGTGAAGCAAGGGATTCCCGTGCGATTAAGCGGACAGGATTCGCGTCGCGCAACCTTCAACCAGCGCCATTCCGTGCTGATCGATGTTGAGGATGAATCGGAATATGTTCCCTTGCGTCACATTGTGTCCGGTCAGGCAGCCTGTGACATATACAACTCCCCGCTCTCAGAAGCGGGCGTGATGGGATTTGAATACGGCTACAGCCGTGATTATCCCGAGGCGCTGGTCCTCTGGGAAGCGCAGTTTGGGGATTTCGCAAACGTCGCTCAGGCCGTGATCGACCAGTTTGTCTGCGCCGGTGAAGACAAGTGGAATCTGCTTTCCGGCCTGGTCCTGTTGCTGCCCCACGGCTACGAAGGCCAGGGCCCGGAACATTCGAGCGCGCGCATCGAGCGCTTCCTGCAACTGGCGGCCCGCGACAATATCCAGATCGCACAGCCCTCGAATGCCGGGCAATACTTCCACCTGCTGCGCCGCCAGGCACTGCGCAAGTGGAGGAAGCCGCTGATCGTCTTCACTCCGAAAAGCATGCTGCGGCACCCCGATGCCCTGTCTCCGCTTGAAGATCTGACGCATCAGCGATTCCTGCCGGTGATTCCGGACACCGAAACCCAGGATGCCAAGCGCATATTGATCTGCACCGGGAAAGTCGGACACGAACTTCAGAGCGAGCGCCAGAAGCGCAACGACTCCAACACTGCCATTGTCTTTCTCGAGCAGATGTATCCGTTCCCGGAGGCGGAGCTGTCGGCGGAACTGGAGCGCCATCCGAGCGCGCGAGATATTGTCTGGGTTCAGGAAGAGCCTGCGAACATGGGTGCGCTGTCCAATCTGCTGCCGCGTTTGAAGCGCATTGCAAATGGGCGGCCCGTACATTCGGTGAAACGTTCGGCAAGTGCGAGTCCGTCCACCGGTTCGGCCAAAGCGCACGAGGTTGAGCAAAAGACTTTGTTGGCGCTGGCCTTCAACACCGCAGATTGAGAGAGCGCGCAAAAAACAGCCGGGGAACGAGTCGACTTAGCCCTGGTCGTTCTATTGCAATGGCGAAGGCCAGTAACGGACAACCGGCCATACCTGTTCGACCAGTGTTATTTTTGAATTTAGACTTAAGGCCAGCGCTTGGCTGCATCTTCCCAGCCCGCCGCTCGCGCTGGGGCGGCACCGCCTTGCGCCGCAACCGCTGGCGGAACCCGGACGGGTTGCGGCTGTGCAGGAGGAGCTAAACTGGGCTTGGGCAACTCAGACATCTCTTTTTCTTCCGAAAGTAGGGGAGCGGCGACGCGCAGGGCCTCAACTTCTTTTTCGAGACGGGTCAGTTCGAGTTCCTTCTGTCGCAAAACCTCATACACATTTTTCATGCTCAGCACCTATCTAATCTGACAACGATTAAGCGCAGAGTATTGGTTCATTCAGTAATTTGTCAAGGAAAACGGTACCTAAGTGCAAGAGTAGTTATCTCAAAATGACAACTGCAACCAAAACCACCAAGATCAGAACGATGATGGCGAGCAGAATGACGTGATTCGAGAGCCAGGATTCTTTCTCGACCGAGGCCTTGACCAGGAAAGCCGGAACAAATTCCTCGGATGCCAGGTTCCCCGACAACGATTGTTCATCTGAGGATCGGCCGCCTGACGATGGTTCGAGCAACCACTTGCTGGTCGATGCTTGTTCCTCTTCCGCTTCGAACCTTCGGTTCCCGCTCCGTCCGGCCTCAATCTTGTCGTTTTTTTCACAGTCGAGGCAAAACGTTCTCCCTTCGGAAACTGGAAATCCGCAAGCAACGCACTTTTGCTTTCGGCGCATCGCCTCCGGAACTATGGCCGGCGTGGAGGACGAACTCACTGGCGTATCTGCAGCAAGGCTTCGTGGCTCAGCGAATTCCTCCACCCGAGGAACCGCGAAACCGTCTCGGACGGATCTGGTATTGGGAAGCTCAGCCGGCGTTTCGAGCTCTCGCCGTCTTGGCGCCGTAACCTGCGGGGCGCCGTCGCGCTGTTCCGCCAGATCGAGGGCGGTTAATGTCAGATCGGCCATGCGTTCGAGGGCGACAAGGTCGCGCTCTTCGAAGGCATAAGGATGATCGGAAAAGAGTTCGATCACCCCGCGAACCTCTCCATTCTGTCGGAACAAAGGCAACACAACGATGGATGCGATCCCGAGCGTCCGGCACGCTTCCAGATTCACGCGCGGATCGGTTTCCGCGTTGTCACAGCGCAGCAATTGCCGCCGCGCGATGCTTTCACCAGTCAGACCGGAGAGAACCTGCAGTCGAGCGCCAACCGCTGGCGCCGAAGAACCCGCGCTCGCGCGGCAAACCATCTCATCGCCCTGAGGCAGAGCGAGGGCCGTGCCGGTAGCGCCGGTGATGTATTGCGCGCGTTCCACTAATAACTGAAGTGCAGACTCGAGTTCCGGCTCATTCAGCGCGCGATTTCGTGGGGATGCATCCGCAACTCCGCTCCCCGACGAAATCCGCCTGTTTTCAGCATCGGTGTCTTGGGGGTCCGATGAGGCGAATCTTTCGGATTGGGGAAATTCGTGCATGGAATCGGTCCAGGCCGCTTCGGCAAACAAATTACGAGCGAGCCAGACAGTCGAGATTGCACCGAAGGGCTGAACCGAGTCTCACCTCGGAGGCTCCCGCTGTCAAGAGGCGTAAGGACGTCAGCTGCCAGGACTTAGGCGCTAATTCTTCACAACCTCGCGCCGCTGAGCGTAATATCCGGTGCGCGTACGAGCGGCGAGCCCCGGTTTGTCGATTTTGACCTGAAGGTTGTGATACTCGTCCGGATGGTCGGCATCAGCGGCCTCGAACGCGAGGATGTAATAAGCCTTTGCGTCCAGCAGGCAACCGGCAATCAAAGCGGCAATGTCATTGCTGCTGTTGAGCACGCGCCCGCCGCTTTGGGTCGCGATCACCTGCAATCCGAGGTTCCCGTTTTCCACCTTATTCGGCGAGACCACGCCTTTCAGAAAACTCTCGTAATAAAAAGTTCGGAATCCGCCCGCGTCGTCCATTCCGAGCGGATCGACGCTGTAAAGCGTGACGTGAGCCTCGCGCATTTCCGTCGATACCTTAACAATGCGGTGGAACGTTATTTCAAGATCCTTTTCGCTCATTTGCACATTCGGTCCTGAGAGCAGCGGCCATCCCGAACTCAGCCAGATCAACAGCTTTCTGCCCGGCTGTTTTTCTTCAAACGACGTGAAATCTTCGAGAGTGCGGAGGGAAAGCTGCATTTGTTCCGCACCGCCATAGAATCCCGCCGCTCTGCCGATGTCGCGCAGGCCGGTCTCGGAGGCGTGCACCGAATCGAGTAAGGCGGCTCGGTCGCGAGTTACCGAACCCTGCGCCCGGGTCGTTTTGTCGGTCAACAAGACGATGGACATCGGCAGCGGAAGCGG
>Ga0181522_10000207_pt1 | contig 46699 bp, 39 predicted proteins | sample PEATcosm2014_Bin_27_FD_121103 | JGI IMG/M metagenome (GOLD analysis project Ga0181522, IMG submission 121103) | Peatland microbial communities from MTU Mesocosm Facility, Houghton, MI, USA - PEATcosm2014_Bin05_10_metaG | ecosystem: Environmental > Terrestrial > Soil > Wetlands > Peat | place...
CTCTCACGTTCAACGAGTACACCATCCGCAGGCCGCCCTATGGTCCCGGCTTCGATAAATCCAAGCACCTGCGCAGCTATATCGGTGATAGCGATTATGTTAAAAACATCGTCGTCGACGAACGCGAAAATCCCTTCACCGGCACAAACTACGCCTGGGTTCGTGCGCGCTGTCTCGGTGGAAAAACCAATATTTGGGGGCGCCTCTCGCTGCGCCTTTCCGACTACGACTTCAAAGCCAAAGACCGCGACGGCTTTGGCGAAAACTGGCCGATCAGCTACAGCGACGTCGCCCCTTATTACGACAAGGTGGACCTGTATCTTGGGGTCACGGGCGTAAAGGAGAACCTGCCGCAGCTTCCCGACAGCATCTTTCAGCGTCCGACAAAATTAAACTGCGCCGAAGTCACTCTGAAGCAAGGCCTGCAGAAGATGGGCCGCGTCCTCACCCAGTACCGCGCCGGAGTCACCACCGACGGCCTCAAGCACAATAAATATCGCAGCCGCTGTTATGGTCGCGGGGCTTGCGAACGCAAGGGCGGATGTGACATTCACGCCGCTTTCGATTCCCCCACCGGCCTGATCTATCCAGCCAACGACACCGGCAACCTGACGCTGCGCACCAACGCGGTCGTCCGTGAAGTCACTGTCGATCCTCAAACCGGCAAGGCCACCGGGGTCCACTTCATCGATTCCGAGACCAAGAAGGACTACAGCGTTCGCGCCAAGGTTGTCGTGGTGGCCGCCTCCACGCTGGAGTCCGCGCGCCTGCTATTACTGTCCAAGTCGCGGATCTATCCAAACGGGCTCGCCAACTCCAGTGGTCACGTCGGACACAATTTCTGCGAGCACGTTATGGGACCCGGCGTCAGCGGCCGCGCCAAGGATCTCGTCGGCAAGCCGCCTACGCTCGACGACGGTCGGCCCGGCGGCTTCTACGTGCCTCGATTTCGCAACCTGGCCGAGAAAAACCCCAATTTCATCCGGGGCTACGGATTCGAAGGCGGCAGCGGCAGTTCCATGTTCCCTCGCGGCACTGACGTGCACGGCTTCGGAGCCTCCTTCAAAGAAGAGGTTCGCAAGAACCAGGGCGCCTACATCGGTATGGGAGCGTTCGGTGAGGTCCTGGCCCGCTATGAAAATTACGTAGACCTTGATCCCGTAGTGAAAGACAAATGGGGCATCCCGGCATTACGTTTTCACTACAAATTCGGCGACAACGAACACAAGATGGCCAAGGATATGAAGGAGTCAGCCCAGGAAATGTTCGAAGCCGCCGGGTTCGAGATCACTCATGTCAGCGATCGCGTCTTGACCGAGGGGTGGTCCATTCACGAACTGGGCACTGCGCGTATGGGCAGCGACCCGAAAACATCCGTCCTCAATCAATACCAGCAGTCTCACGACGTCAAGAACCTGTTCGTGGTAGATGGCAGCGCGTTCGTCAACGCAAGTTGCCAGAATCCCACTTGGACCATCATGTCTTTGTGCTGGCGTTCCTGCGACTATCTCGCCGACGAACTCCGCAAAGGCAATATCTAAGGAGATCCCATGTCCAAAAACGATCCCATCGATCTGAGACAAGATCGCCGCCAGTGGCTCAAGACTTCCGCGACGGTTCTCGGTGCATCGCTATTGCCGCTCTCCGCACCGGCGCTCGCCGCCCCGCCGCAGGGGGAAACGCCATCGCCGGCACCGAACGCCAAGGCTACCGAGCCCAAACTCGCAGGACGCTTTTTCACTACCAGTCAGCACACGCTTGTCGAGGAATTGTCCGAAACCATCATTCCTGCAGACAGCCGCTCCGGCGGCGCGAAAGCAGCAAAGGTCGCCGACTATATCGACAAAACGCTTCGCGAAACCACCGACGACAACAAGAAAGCACTCTGGCGCGAATGCCTGCCGCTCATCGATTCCATGAGCCAGCACTACACTGGGAAGTCTTTCGTCAACGCCAGCCCGGAAGAAAGGATCGCCGTCCTAACGGTGCTCTCCGATAATGACCACATAACCGACGTTCCGGAAGTTCGCTTTTTCCTCGAACTAAAGAGAATGACCGTCGAGGGCTACTACACCACCAAAATCGGCATTCACGACGAACTCGAGTATAAAGGCAACCGCATTCTGCAAGAATTTGTCGGCTGCGACGATCAGGGCCCCGCAACCGCATAACCTTGGAGCGCGGCGGCCCAAGCGCGGATTCGCGGCGTTAGGTTTAACTCTCACCATACCGGGGAATCTATGGCAGAAGGCAAGGTAAAGGTCGGAATCATCGGCTCGCAATTCCAGGCTGACATCCACGCAGCCTCGCTTCAAATCATGCCCCACGAGGCGGAAGTGGTGGCGGTAGCGTCTCCGACGCCAGGCAATGCCGCCGCCTTCGCCAAACGATTCAACATCCCCGGTGTCTTCACCGACTATCGCGAAATGCTGAAAAAGGGCGACATCGAAATGGTCACTATCTGCGCTCCCAACAGTCTCCACGCGCAAATGACCAAAGACATCGCCGCCGCGGGCAAACACATCGTCTGCGAAAAGCCACTCGCCGTGACCATTGCCGAAGGCGAGGAAATGATCGCCGACGCCAAGCGGCACGGCGTCCTGCTGATGTATGGCGAAGAACTTTTCTTCACGCCCAAATATCTGAAAGCCAAAGAAATGGCGGACGCCGGCGCCTTTGGTAAGATCTATCTCGTAAAGCAAAGCGAAAAACATTTCGGTCCCCACAGCGACTGGTTCTGGGACGTAAACCGCTCCGGGGGCGGCGCCTTCATGGACCTCGGCTGCCACGGGATCGCCTTTTGCTATTGGTTCCTGGGCCGTCCCGCAATCACCTCGGTCTACTGCCAGATGGGCACGCACGTCCACGCGCACAAGACCAAAGCCGAAGACGATTCCCTCTGCATTCTCGAATTCGCAAACGGCGCCACCGCCTTGATCGAAGACAGCTGGGCCCGCCGTGGCGGTATGGACGACCGCATCGAAGTCTTCGGCGAAGCCGGCGCAACCTATGCCAATCTCCACATGGGCAACGCGCTAACCACCTACAGTGAAAACGGCTACGGCTACGCGGTAGAAAAAGCCCCGACCACAAAAGGCTGGACCTATCCAGTCTTCGAGGAACTCTGGAACTACGGCACCCCGCAAGAGCTGACCCACTTCGCCCGTTGCGTCCGTGGCAAAGAAACCCCGCAATCCACTGGCGAAGACGGCCTGGTGGTAATGAAAGCGCTCTACGCTGGTTACGCCTCCGCAGGCGAAGGCCGCAAGATCGCCATGCCCTTTCAGCCGCCGGCAGGCGTCAAGAAGCCGATCGAACTCTGGCTAAATGGCCCCGCGCATCGCCAAGCCGCCCGCCCATGACTGATCGCAAGTACTACGCGCCAAGGTTGAATCGCAAACACTTTTTAGGGGCGTGGCACCGCTATGCCCCAGCTTTCCCGGACGCGAGCGATTCCGCCGCTTCCCTGTTTTCCTATTCGATTCGCAGCGAATCACCACAGGAGGCCACCGCGTGCTTTTGCAGATGAGAATCCGGCTGTCGGTGATGATGTTCTTGGAATATTTCGTCTGGGGCGTCTGGTACGTTACGCTAGGCACCTGGCTGGGCCAGCGACTCCACTTCTCCGGAAAAGAGATCGGCCTCGCCGCAGGCACCACCGCGTTAGGTGCCATCCTTTCCCCGTTCCTGGTGGGCTTGATGGCCGACGAATGGTTCGCCACCCAGCGCCTCCTGTTTGCCCTTCACGGCGTAGGCGGCGTTCTGTTGTGGGTCGCCTCCACGCAGACGACATTCGTACCCATGTATCTCATCCTGCTGATCTACTCGCTCTGTTACATGCCTACCATGGCGCTCACGAATTCCCTCTCCTTCCGCCAAATGAAGGATCCCAAGCAGGATTTCGGGTCTATTCGAGTCCTGGGTACCGCAGGATGGATCGCCGCCGGCCTGCTTATCGGTTTCTTGCGCGTCGAGCCTACCGCCACTCCCATCCGGCTGGCGAGCGGCGCCTCGATCTTGATGGCCCTCTACTGCCTAACGCTACCGCACACGCCCCCGCTGCGATCCGCGAGCGGCGGATTCAAGCTCAGCAACATCTTCCCCGCCGAAGCGTTCAGCCTCTTCAAAGACAGAAATTTCTCGGTCTTTGCCCTTGCTTCCTTCCTGATCTGCATCCCGCTGCAGTTCTACTACGCCTTCACCAATCCGTTCCTGAACGAAATCGGGGTGCAAAACGCAGCCGGCAAAATGACCGGTGGCCAAATGTCCGAGCTCCTCTTCATGGTCACGCTGCCGTGGTTCTTCCGTCGCTTGGGCGTGAAGTACACGCTGTCGCTGGGGATGCTGGCGTGGGTTCTGCGCTACCTTATGTTCGGCTTCGGCAACAGCGCCGACCTGGTCTGGATGCTCTACCTGGGAATCGTCCTGCACGGCATCTGCTACGATTTCTTCTTCGTAACCGGCCAGGTCTACGTAGACCAAAAAGCCCCCGCCGCCCTGCGCGCTGCCGCCCAAGGCCTGATCACCTTTATCACCTACGGCATCGGCATGTTTTTGGGAGCCTACCTCTCCGGCTGGGTCGTGGACCTTTATGTGACGTCGACCCCGACCGGCGCCCTGACCCACGACTGGCGCTCCATCTGGATGGTCCCCGCAGTCGGCTCAGCGATCGTCCTTCTCATCTTCTGGTTTGGTTTCCGCAAAGAGGAGCCAACCCCGAGGTAAAGCTGTCCATCCTTCGGGCCAGACGGAGCTTGCTCAGAGCTTTTGCTTTGGTCATTGCGGAGCGAGAAATGGTCGCCCCTCAGAACACTCTTGTCTTCCGGTCTCAAAATTTCATCTCGTCCCTAGTGACCTGCGGCGCATACCGAAACTTCCCAATTTCCAATCCCTTCCTCTCCGCCAACCGCAAAGCCGCTACCTGCACGGGAACGATCTCCATCAAAGGGGCGACCCACTCAGAAACCACAGGCACCTCGATATGCGACAGCGAACCCATGTCGCTACCCGCAGAGCCCACAACCCTAACTGTTCCGCCAAACCGCACCAAGTCTCCCGCCAATCCTAAATTGAGCTCCCGAGTCCGGCCCTGCCAGGCGAACACAATCGCCCGAAAATTCGAATCCACAATTTCCACCGGCCCGTGCCGAAAGCTCCCGGCAGCCAGTCCCACGGCTGGCTCCTTGGCCGTCTCGCAAAACAACAAGGCCCCTTCCAACGCCGAAGCATAAGAAGGTCCCCGCCCCAAGAAATAGACAGGCGACCCAACTCGAAAAAACGGATCCCACTCCGAAGCTCCCGCAATTTGCGCTTCAAGCAAAGTGGAAATTCCAGCCAAAACCTGGTCCAACTCCTGCACCCGCTGCTCCAACGCCCCACCAACAACTCCGGCCAGCAAAAGTAAAGCCGCCACGGTACCCGTATAGCTCTGCACGGCGACCATCTCATCCGCCAGACTGCCAACCATCACCGCGACGTCAGCCCCCCGGGAAAGCGCGCTCGAAGCCTCATTCGTGACCCCGATCGTATGTTCTGCGATTCCCTTCAACCGCCCCAACAACTTCACAATCTCCACTGATTCCCCCGACCGCGAAACCACCAAGACCACAGCTCCAGCACAGACGCGTTCCTGGTAATGCAGCAGCTCCCCGCTCTCCACGATCGAACAATCAAATCCCTTCGCAGCAAGTTCGTACTGCAAAGGAAAAGCCGCGTGCAGCGAAGCCCCAATCCCGGTAACCACAATCTTCCTCGCCCCGCGCAAACGCCTTCCCGCCTCCAACAAGGCACCAAGCCCCTCGGCGCGTTGCCAAGCCAACACTTTCGCCAGCGACCGTTCCTGCCCCCGAATATCCTCGAGCAGCCGCGATTCCTTCATCTACGTCCGCTCCCTTTGTTTTTCGTGACGTTCTCATCTCCACAAAGTCTTCGTGCTCCCCAACGCATCGACGGCCCGCGCCGCATCAAGGCGATGCTCCCGCAAAAAACGGAACCGTCCCTCATAATCGCTCCGGCCCAGTTCTCACAAAGCACCGCCCGCGAAAATAAAACGCCCCGACCCGACGCCTTATCAACCGAGGAGCAGGCGATCGATGCGAGCGCTAACGTCGCGCAAATACGCTTCGTCGCCGGGCTGAAGTTCCGCGATGACACTGCCGGAATAGCCGGTCTCGGCAAACGCCGCCCGCACAGCGGGCCAATCGACGTCACCTTCGCCGAGATTCACCCAGGCGTAACCGTCCTGCTTGCGCTTGAAATCCTTCAGGTGAACTTTCGCGATGCGCTTGTCGAGCGTGCGAATCCAATCTTGCGGATAGCCGTAGAGCATGACGTTGCCGACATCGAACCAGGCTTTGATCCAGGGACTTTGAAACTCGTCGATGTACTTGGTCATTTCCGGCGGGCTGAGAAGGAATTTGTTCCACACTTCCTCTATCGCGATCACGACTTTCAATTCCTCGGCAAGCGGCATCAACGTGCGAATCTGCTTTTGCGATCGCGTCCATGCGTCAACGTAAGAGGTCTGCGGATTCACGACCGCCGGAACAAGCAGCACAACGTCCGCGCCCCAAAGCTTGGCGTTGCGCAGAGACGTGCGCATGCCGGCCAGGCTCTTCTCGACCACGGCGGGATCGCTGGACGAGAGCGGATATTTCCAATGATCCATGTTCATGATCGAGTCGATACCCACGTTGGCGCGGTCGGCAGCTTTCTTGATTTCCTCGGCCTTGCTCTGGTCCGGCTCGGTAGGAACCTGCACAACTTCAAATCCAGCGTCAGAGACCATCTTGAAGCGCTCGGTGTAAGTAAACTTCTCGGGCGCCATCGTGAATACGACGCCCTTCTTGATGCGGAGCGGCGAACGGCGCGGCGGAATACCGGGCGCAACGACGAACTTTGGCGATGCAGCGCAAGCCAGTTCGACCCCCGCAAAAGGTGCCGCGCAAGCTGCAGCAATCGAAGATTTTAGAAAGTCGCGACGCGATGCATTGCGCATGGAGACACCTCAGCGAGTCGGTTCGTATTCGTTGGGGAAGAAGCTATCATAGAATCTCTCCGCCGAATGCGGCTGGGGGCTGAAGTACGTGCACCATCGTCCCTGGGGCGCGCCCTCGATTTTGACGTGAATCGGGGGCCCCCGCTTTTGGAGCGTTCGTACAGCATATGCCTGATAGGCACCGCCCCCCCGGGGCCTTGTCTCTAAAGTTTGCCGGTAGTCTTTCGAAGATCCATGAGCAAACTGGCAAACCGGCGAGATCGTTCGGCAACCCGAGGCGCAGGCAGCGCTCTCACCCGGCGGAAGGGCGTCAAAGACGCCACAACGGACCACAGCGCGGATCGTACCCAGCCAGGATCACGCGATACCCACACCGGCGAACCGCAGCTTCCCCCGAACGGGAACATCCGGAAGCATGCCTTTGAAACCTACGGCGACACCGAGATACCGGAGCGCAAGGGCGATATCTAGGGGAGTATCCAGAGTGAAAACCGCGGGCTCGGGCGCTGGATGAAACGACGGGCGTGGGAACCGCATCCGAGCCGCAAGTGACGGAACTCCCTCGTGGCAGCGTTCGGCCCGACCATACAGTGTTTGCGTATTATCGGAACACTTTTTGAGCCAGGGAAATGGGCCACAGAGCGATGGACCTGTGAACCCGGAATCCCATGCGGTCGTAGAGCGCGGCGGCGCGCTTGTTGGCTCTGCCAACGTGCAGGAAGGATGTAACGCCGGTCGCGGCGTGGTCACGCATCAGGCCGGTCACCAGCGTTCTCGCGTAGCCTCTCCCTGTGTGCGCGGGGTGCGTGCAGACGCCGCTGATTTCGCGGTACCCGGTCATGCACAGGCGTTCGCCGGCCATGGCGACCAGTTTTCCATCCACGCGAATTCCGAAGTACGTTCCCATTTCGTACGTGCGCGGTTGGTAGAAGCCTGGGAACGCAAGCGAGATCAGCTCGAACATTTCGGCGGCGTTTTCTGCCGTCATCAAAATCGGGTGGATTTCGTCTTCATGGGCCTGATCCTCGAAATGGTCGGGGCCCAGCATCTGCAATGTGTGCAGCGGCGGCCCGACGGAAAGTCCGTTCATCTGCGCCGGCGGTTCGCTGAAAATGTAGACCTGCTCGCCGGGCGCCAGCAGCGCTTCGAGCCGCGCCAGCGTGGGCTCGCTGGCATCGTCGATGACCGCAAACGGCGAAACCTCCGCCGGGTAGCGCCGAGCCGGTGGAGGGCCAATCGCAAAATGCGCGTGGGTGCTGTTCAGCGCGTTGCGAACCGGGTCGCCTAGAGGATCGGTACTCATCACCGACTCAACTCCCACAGGGAGGAGTGCAGCAGTCCGCCTAGAAAGTTTTCTTCCCGTCGCAGCACGTAACCTTCGCCTGCCACAACCACCACGGGATGGTCTGAGGCTTGCCGGAAATCACCGTGGACCGGAGTTGCGGAACGCCACCAACAGAAGTCTCCGCTCCGGGCGAGATTCGGCAACGACTCTGTTTGGGGAAAAGCGCCTTCCAAAGAAGAACCCGCAACCGGCATTACCAAAAAACTCCCTTGCCGTGAAATCTGCTTGCCGCAGTACGAGTCGATTATCTCACGCACGGTGGGCGGCGGTCCTTCATCGTGCATCGTGGCCACCTATCTGCCGCATAGGGACCTCAAACAGTCGCTGCGCTAACCTTGCCGTTTTGTGCTCCTAGAATCTCATGTCATGCCTCGGTTACCAGAACGGAATGCGATACGTCTTACCTAGGGGAGCGCCAGTTTTCGCTCTCCGCATCCTTCCACGACCGTCTCTCGCCATCACTACCAATCGCAGCGACCGCCGGGATATTGTTGTCGACATTTCCGCGTGCCTGCACCTGTTCCCTGTCCCGCCGGTCATGATTCATTTGAGGCCAATAGGGCCTAAAGGACCACGCCAGGCAACGCCGCGATGCCGACAGAGAACGTGCTTCTGAGGTCTGGTACCTGGTTCCTGTGCCGCCCGCGAACGTCGCGAACAGCGTGGCCAGTTTTCGCCCGTGGAACTACGTCATTATCTCGATTCTCGGCATGCTCGTTCCCGGATTATTTATGCTGGCTATTGTCCCGCAGCAAGTTCCTACGGGTTCCGCCGCCGCTCAGAGCCCCGCCACAACGCACAAGAGTTTAGGACCTGCGAAAACGGTCGCACCCGGAACCCCTAAACATCTGCCGATTTGAGGAGGGGTCATGTCCCTTGCGGTGTGCGGGGACCTGGCTCATCCCCGTACGAGACCGACTTCGCGACTTTCATCTCCTTACAATGAACTTGAAGCGGCGAACCAGAAACTGTAACTTCGCTGACGCCTCAAATACTGGCGTTCACATGCGAGGAAAACACTCGTGCTTAATCGGCGACCGATTCGATGCTTGGCTGGCGTGGCTTTCTTGGCGTCGTTTCTGCAGCCCGCCAACAGCGGCGCTGGTCCGCAAAAGCAACAAGCGGTGAGCGCTCCTGCGCCCGTCGTCCCGTCGACAGCGGAACAAGATCACCAGCGCATTATGGATTTGCTGCACATCACTTCCTTGCGGCGCGGCGCGGACGGCGATCCCAAATCGCCCAACGCGGCGAATTATGACGAATCGAAGGCGACTCCTTACAGCAAACTTCCCGATCCGCTGGTGTTGAAAACCGGTAAGCCGGTCAAGACCGCGAAAGTCTGGTGGGATAAGCGGCGGCCCGAAATTGTGGAGGACTTCGATCGCGAGATTTATGGACGGATGCCGCGCAGTACGCCGAAGGTGACCTGGGAAGTTGTACGCACAACGCGTGAGAACAGCGGCGACGTGCCCGTCGTCACCAAGAAGCTTGTCGGTCACGTAGACAATTCCTCGTACCCGCTTCTCTCCGCGAACATTGATTTGACTCTGACGACCCCTGCGAATGCGATCGGCCCTGTGCCGGTGATGATGGAACTCAGCTTCAGCCCGGAATTTATGGCCGAGCTGGCCAGCCGCGTTCCGGCAATCGCGGAGCAAATGGCTGCGGCGAAAGGCCCGACCTGGCAGCAGCAAGTTCTCGCGAAGGGCTGGGGCTACGCCGTACTTATTCCCACGAGTTTTCAAGCGGACAAAGGAGATGGCTTGAAGCTCGGAATCATCGGGCTGATGAACAACGGACAACCACGCAAGCTGGATGATTGGGGCACGTTACGGGCCTGGGCTTGGGGTGCCAGCCGCGCCCTCGATTACTTCGAGACCGACAAATCGGTGGATGCCAAGCAAGTGGGAATCGAAGGACACTCGCGCTACGGAAAAACGGCGCTGGTCACGATGGCCTACGACCCACGTTTTGCGATCGCATACATCAGTTCATCCGGCGCGGGTGGAGCGGAGCTCTACCGGCGACATTTTGGCGAGCAGATCGGCAATTTGGCCGGAACGGGCGAATATCACTGGTTCGACGGCAACTTTATGAAATACGCCGGGCCACTGACTCCGAATGATTTGCCGGTGGATTCGCACGAACTTATCGCGCTATGCGCGCCGCGGCCCGTATTTGTCGGCGCCGGAGCGACGCAAGGAGATGGATGGACCGATGCGAAAGGAATGTTTCTTGCCGAAGTTGGCGCCGGGCCGGTGTACAAACTCTTGGGCAAGAAAGATCTGGGGACGTCGGACTTTCCGCCGATCGAGATTCCGCTGATCGACGGCGATCTGGCGTTTCGGCAGCACAGCGGCGGGCACACGCCCGCGCCGAATTGGCCGACGTTTCTGACGTTTGCATCGCGCTACATCAAAGGACCGGCTGTTTCCTCCGCTGCGTCGGCCGCTGCTGCATTGGATTTACGCGTATCACGGTGTGTTTGGCGATGAAAAAATGAGCGGCGTGGAAATGATTCTGCACGACCGGCGCATCGCCACCAAAGGCGACGTGCGATTGTCGCCGACTCCGGAGCAATGGGATCCCATTCCGCAATTCAAGGAACGGAAACGCGTCGAGTCCACGAACGAGTTGACGGCCTTGTGCACCTACCCGGATCGGGGATTGAGCTATCACATCGATGTGCAGCCTGAAGCGGGCGGATTTCGTGTGACGGTGAAGCTCGATCAGCCGCTTCCGTCGGCGCTCGCCGGGAAAGCCGGATTCAACATGGAGTTTTTGCCGTCAGCTTACTTCGGAAAATCATTCCTGGTGGACAACCGGTCAGACATTTTTCCGCGGCATCCCGACGGGCCGATGGAAGAGCAAGCCGACGGAGGTGCGCAACCGCTGCCGCTCGCGAGCGGACATCAGATCACTTTGTCGCCGGAGGATCCGCTGACGCGCATAACCATCGTGTCCGATAACGGCCCGCTATTGTTGTACGATGGCCGCAACAAGGCACAGAACGGATGGTTTGTGGTGCGCAGCCTGATCCCTTCGGACCAGACAGAGAATGTGACGGTCTGGCACATTCACCCCAGCCTCGTGGCGGGTTGGAGGCGTCCGCCGGTGGTGGCCTACAACCAAGTCGGCTATACACCGGAGCGCACCAAGGTCGAGGTGTTGGAACTCGATCCGCGGTACGACGCGCCCAAGACCGCGCGCGTGCTGCGAATGCGCTGATCCAGCACGACGCCGCGGCGAAATAGCGGTGTGAAACGGAACGCTAACCTTCAAGACAACGGCGAAACACAAGCGATGGAGGGCGGAGCGACAGCAACCTATGATTGGAGGATGGCTCAACAACCTTGTAGACCGGAACAGCAGCACAGGCGGGAACTCGGGTCGAAGCAGCGCCGCCTTGCTCAACCTTGTTTGCTGTATGGCGCGGTGGCAGTTTTGCCGCTGAGGTTTATACTCGGCGCTATTCCGTTTCAATGGCCGGCGGGGTTGGCCGGTTTCTACGCCGTGATCGTGCGCTTATTCCAGAATAGCGATCGCGCCAGTACGTGGTTGGTCTTTGGCCTGGTTTGGATAGTTTGCGCGACAGGGGCACTGGCGAGTGCGTACCTGGTTCTTTGTGTGGCCGAGACTCGGAAGCGAATTTTCGCGCGTCAGTTTGCACGCCAGATTGACTCGCGGGCCAGCCGACAAGTCTAGAAACAGTCTAAGAGTCGCCTCCATACCCCAAGCCCGATGTTTTTCGCAACTCACCCATGATGGATTGCATGCAAGGACGCTTGGCTGCGGTCATCCCCGCTTGGTTCCCGGAATCCCGCGCGATACGTTCGTTTTGCGCTCGTTAACGCGACTGTTGTTCCCACCAAGAGTTCGTGTCGCTCATTGAAAAAAGCAGCGATTGGTTCGCAAAGGGGAGAGGCCTTGAAATGAAAAAGGCCACTGGCAGCGCTTGAAGAAACCCCCATATGAAAAGCAATATCATGGAAGGCGAATTTCTCGCGGGGAAGTTCGGAGGGGGAACTCTTGAGAGAAGGACGGGCTAGTTTAACGGCGGAGCGGGTGGCGCTCCGGCGGGCAGCGCACCAGGTGTTGGATCGGCCGCGGTTGCTCGAGGATCCGTTGGCGCTGGCCATTGTCGGACGCGAGGCGGCTGGGACGCTGGCCACTGGAGGGATGGATGGCGGGGCTGCGGCGAGGTATCTGCGAGCTTTCGTGGTAGTTCGTAGCCGGTTTGCCGAGGATGAATTGGCACGGGCGGTGGAACAGGGCGTGCGGCAGTACGTAGTGCTGGGAGCGGGGTTGGATACGTTTGCCTATCGCAATCCTTACCCCGACCTGCGGGTGTTCGAGGTGGACCATCCGGACACGCAGGAATGGAAGCGGGAACGACTGGAGACAGAGGGGATTACGGTCCCGGAGTCGGTCACGTATGCGCCGGTGAATTTTGAAAGGCAGACAGTCGACGAGGGTTTACGATTGGCGGGTTTTCAGTCGCATGCGGCGGCATTTTTCTCTTGGCTGGGGGTCACGCCTTACCTGAAGCCCGAGACTGTTCTCGCGACCTTTCGACGGATCATCGGGATGTCCAGCGGGAACGGAGTGGCGTTCGATTACGCGGTTCCGCGGTCGACTCTTGGATTGCTCGGCCGAATGGCGTTTGACGCGTTGGCTCGACGCGTGGCGGCTGCCGGAGAGCCCTTTCGGGGATTTTTTGAACCGGCGGAGCTTGCGGGGGAGCTTCGCGGAATGGGGTTTCGCCACGTGGAGGATCTCGGCTGCGAGCAGATTAACAAGCGATACTTTGCCGGGCGTACCGACGGGTTGCGGGTGAGAGGTGGGATGGGGCGTTTGATGAGCGCGCGGGGGTGAATACGCAGGTTTGGTTATTGATGGAGTGCTTACGTGGCCGCGGATTAGGTGGAAATCCTTCAGCCATCCCTGTCGGATGGCCTCGGGTTGATAGGCTTGCTGGAGGCAGAAATTTTCGCTGGCCAGCGGGGAATCCTATACTGCCACGTCCGGTTGCAGCGCAAAGAGTTGTAAGGAGCGAGGGGCTACGTCGTACTTGTCGCCCGATTTGAACGACTTCGCCTGGATGGTGGAGGAGTTATTGGTGTCCAGCAGCAGGGACCAATGTTCACTGCCTACCGTGTTGGGAATGGCGAACGGGATTGGCTCGTGGAAACTGTTGAAGACAATGAGCAGCGTGGCGTCAGAACCGCGGCGGCGGAGGCCGGTCGGTTGGCATCGGCCATCGATCAACATTCCGAAACAACGGTCGGTCTTCCAGTGTTCTCCCTGCATTTCCTCACCGGAGGGGTGAATCCAGGTGACGTCCTTTATGCTTAACTCCTCGTTGTAGATGCCGGTGAGGAAGCGGTTACGCCGAAGGACCGGGAATTGATGGCGAATTTCGGTTAATCGCTGAACGAAGTTGATCAGGGAACGGCCCTTGGTGGCGACGGTCCAGTTTACCCAGCTGATTTCATTGTCCTGGCAGTAGGCGTTGTTATTGCCTTGCTGGGTGCGGGCAAATTCGTCGCCGGCCAGAAGCATCGGGGTGCCCTGAGAAAGCAAAAGTGTAGAGAGGATGTTGCGCATCTGCCGCTCTCTGAGCTTGCAGACGGCCTGGTCGCGGGTAGGACCTTCGACGCCGCAATTCCAGGATCTGTTGTTGGAGCTGCCGTCCTTGTTGTCCTCTTTGTTGGCTTCGTTGTGCTTGTCGTTGTAGCTGACAAGATCGTTGAGCGTGAAGCCATCGTGGGCGGTTACGAAATTCACGCTGCACCAGGGCCTGCGACCATGACGGTTGTAAATGTCCCCGGAAGCGCTCAGGCGGGGAGCCACGGCACCCGCGGTATCCTCACCCTTCCAGAAGCCGCGAATGGTATCGCGGAATTTGTCGTTCCATTCGGCCCAGCCTGGAGGAAATTCGCCGACCTGGTAGCCGCCCGGGCCACAGTCCCACGGTTCGGCGATCAGCTTAACCGTGCCAAGGACGGGATCCTGGCTGCAGGCTTTCAGAAAACCGCTCTGGTTGTCGAAGCCGTTGGGCTCGCGAGCGAGAATGGTGCCGAGATCAAAACGGAAGCCATCGACTTCGGTTTCCTGGACCCAATAGCGCAAGCTGTCGGTGACCATTTGCATGACCCGTGGGTGAGAGAGATCGACGGTGTTGCCGGTTCCGGTGTCGTTGATGTAGTAGCGCGGTTTGTCGGGTATCAGCCGGTAGTAGCTGGCGTTGTCAATGCCCTTGAACGAGAGCGTCGGCCCCATCTCGTTGCCTTCGGCAGTGTGGTTGTAGACGACGTCGAGAATGACTTCGAGACCCGCGTCGTGAAAACGGGCGATCATTTCCTTGAACTCCAGGGTGGCCTTCCCGGGAGCGGAAGCGTAGGGAGGATGCGGGGCGAAGAAACCAATGGTGTTGTAACCCCAGTATTCGCTTAGACCTTTGTCGAGGAAATGGCGGTCGTTGACAAAAGTGAAGACCGGGAGAAGCTCGACGGAAGTGACACCAAGGGATTTTATATAAGCAACAACTTCCGGATTGGAGAGTCCGGCGAAGGTACCGCGCTGCTTCTTGGGAACCTTGGGGTGGAGTTTGGTGTAACCTCGAACGTGGAGCTCATAAACAATCGTGCGATCCCAGGGCACCTGATGGCGGCGGGTTTCCTGGCGCCACTCGAAGGTGGGATCGACAACAAGGCACTTGGGGACGAAGGGCGCAGAGTCGCGCTCGTCGAACGAAAGGTCAGCATTTTCGGCGCCGATGGTGTAGCCAAAGCAGGCGTCGTCCCATTTTAGAGCGCCGATGTGGGCGCGCGCGTAGGGATCGAGCAGCAGCTTGTTGGGATTGAAGCGATGACCTTTCTCGGGCTCGTAGGGTCCGTAAACACGATAGCCGTACACCGCACCGGGTTCTAGCTTCGGCACGTAACCGTGAAAAATCTCGTCGGTGTATTCGGGGAGATCAATGCGCTGGAGCTCTTCTTGGCCCTCGTCGTCAAACAAGCACAGTTCCACCTTTGTTGCGTTCGCAGAGAAGAGAGCAAAATTAACGCCATTACCATCCCACATGGCGCCACGTGGAAACGGGTGCCCTTCGCGAATATCGAGACGCCGCCGGTCCTTGATAGTTACCGCCTTTATGGCCGCTGTCGCCATCGTCTATCGTCCATTTCAGTCAAGAGATTTTGTAACACGTCTGATGCCGATGACCAAGTTTGGGATACACATGGTACGGAAAAGATGCGCTAAATCCTGTAGTAATTTACATGGAATGCCGTATCGGAAATTTGCGGGCTGCGTTTCGTGCCGGATCGAGTCGTTCCTAGGAATTCGCTCGCCGCATCCGCAATCGATTTGAGAATGACCAAATTGCGCCTCTCGGCGTTAGAATGCGCTGTCGTTTGGAGGCTCGAGAATGTTCTTTCGCGTAGCTTTGGCGGCTGGGCTGGTATTAGTGGTGTGTTTGTGCGTGCAGGGCCAGACGAAATTGTCGCCGCAATGGGAAGAACTGACCGCCGAGGATTTCCGGCAAGGAATTCAGCAGTCGAAAGGCGTGTGCCTGCTGCCCTTCGGAATTTTGGAGAAACACGGGCCGCACCTTCCGCTGGGGACGGACTTGTTGAATGTGCGGTATGCGTCGTTGCACGCGGTGGAGCAGGAATATGCGGTGGTGTTTCCAGAGTATTACTTCGGGCAGATTTTTGAGGCCAAGCACGAACCCGGTACGATCGCGTACAGCGCGGAGATGCAACTGAAGCTATTGCAGGAAACAACCGACGAGATGGCGCGGAATGGGTGCAAGAAAGTGATCATCGTGAACGGGCACGGCGGGAATGAGCACCTGTTGCCTTTCTTCGGGCAGTCACAGCTGGATGCTCCGCACGATTATGTCGTTTACGTTCTGTACGGTGAGCGGAGCAAGGCGGGCGGGCCGGCGAAGAAATCGACGGGGGTTGATTATCACGCGGGAGAAAACGAGAGCTCCAACCTGCTGTATTCGCATCCGGAGTTGGCGCACATCGATCGGGCCGCGAGCGAATCCGGGGCAGACCAGAAGCGGCAAAATCTTCCGGAGAATTTGTATACGGGGATTTGGTGGTACGCCCGCTTTCCGAACCACTATTCCGGCGATGGATCGGCGGCGACCAAGGAACTCGGGGAGTGGAACATGAAGAATTGGATCGGGGCCATCGTGGAATCGATTCGAGCGGTGAAGGCGGATGACGTTAGCTTGAAATTGCAGAATGAATTTTATGAGAAGGGCAAGCATCCGTTGGATACGCGGCCTTGATGGTCTCCTCGGTGCGAAAAATGGTGCACAATCACCATGACTTATGCGAAGCGTCTGCAATCTGACGAAAATGCTCTGGGGATGAGCACCGAAATCACGCGACGCGATTTCCTGGGGTCGACGTTGCTGGCTTCCGGCGTAGTGTTACTGAATGGCCTAGCGCCCGCGGAATTGCTCGCGAGCGACGATGAATGGACAGGTTATGGAGGCGTGGGTGAGTACAGCGGGTCGAACGGCAATACGTTCGAGGTGCTGCAGGCCGGGCATAAGATGCGCGACGGAGCCTACAATCCTCTGCTCGCCGACGTCGTAGAAACCGGCGAGATCTATGATTGCGTGATCGTCGGCGGAGGGATCAGTGGTCTCGCCGCGGCCTTATCGTTCCTGCGGCTGGCTGGACCGAAGGCTTCGGTTCTGATTCTGGAAAATCACCCCATCTTTGGCGGTGAAGCGAAGCAAAACGAATTTCTGGTGGATGGAAAGAAACTCATCGCTCATCAGGGATCGGCGATCTATCAGGTTCCCTATCCCCGCAGTTTCATTGCGCGGTTTTACGATTCGATCGGATTGAGCACCCCCAAATTGAATTATCAGAAGTGGGCCGGGCCCCAGCCGGCCATGACGCTGGGACGGACCCCGTACGATTCCGCCGGCTTGACCCGCGGCGAATACGGATTTTGGTTCGGTGCAAAATTCGGCCGGCAAGACGGGTCGTGGTTGATCGATCCAGTGGGGAAGGAAATGCGCGGCGCACCCGTAGCAGAGAGCCGCCGGAAAGAACTTCTCCGTTGGTTTTCAGGCAAGGCCGCGGAAGAAGCTAAATTCGATCTACCAAAATATGAAGGGGACGCGGCTTCTCGAAAACTGGATGCGATCTCCATGGAACAACACTATATCGAGCATTTCGGAATGAGCCGCGACACCATCCGCACGTTTTTATCGCCGGTGGAGGGTGGAGGTTCGGGGCTCGGGCCGGATGCGCTTTCGGCTTACAACGATTACGCCTGGGAACTACTGCACCCCCTGGACGATGGATCGGGCGAAATGGTGCAGATGTTTCCGGGCGGGAATACTACGATCGCGCGATTGCTGGTGAAGACGTTGATTCCGGACGCGATCGAAGGGCTAGCCGGCGTGGAAGGGGTGAGCCGCGGCCGAGTGAAATTCGAGGCGCTGGATGTTGCGGGCGCGGGGGCGCGAATTCGATTATCGTCCACGAGCGTTTCCGTGCGGCACGAGGGCGATCCGGCGAAGGCTGAATTTGTGTCGATTGCGTACGCTCGCGAGGGGAAAGTACTTCGCGTCAAGGCGCGGTCGGCAGTGATGGCCGGCGGAAGTTGGACGACGAAGCACATCGTTGAAGACTTGCCGCAGGAACATCGGGCGGCTTACGCACAGTTTTATCGCTCGCCCTGCATGATGGCGAACGTTGCGGTGAGGAACTGGCGATTTTTATACAAAATGGGGATTAGCGGTTGCCGGTGGTTTGAGGGGTTTGGCAATTATATGGATGTTTGCCGGCAGGCGGTGGTGGGCGGCATTGATGTGGGGATTGGTCCCGATTCGCCCGTCGTGCTGGCAGTGAAGGTTTTGTACTCGTATCCGGGATTGTCGACCGAGGACCAAGGGCATCGCGGGAGGGGAGAAATGCTGGCGACCTCGTTTCGCGACTACGAACAGCGGATTCGCGAGCAGTTTACATTGATGTTCGGGGCTGCCGGCTTCGACGCCAAGCGAGACATTGCGGGGATTGTGCTGAACCGATGGGGTCACGCGTATTTGAATCCTCAGCCGGGATTTTTCTTTGGCAAAGACGGACAGCCGGCGCCGCGGGAGACGCTGCGCGGTGCGCCCTTCGGACGGATTGCTTTTGCGAATACGGATTTGGCTGGTGCCATGGACCATCGGTTTTCGATTCTGGAGGCGCAGCGGGCTGTGGAGCAGTTGATGGATCAGGTGTTGCGAAGTTGAGCGCATGAGCTTGGTAGGGGTATCCGATGCATCGTTTGTGAGAGTTAGGGAAAAACCCGGTTCGATTATTCGCGAGGTTCGAGCAGTTGAGGTTCTTGACAGTTGAGGACGTTTTGGTCGAACAGGAACTAGTTCTTGTTGTGTCCATAGTGGGTGATTTTGCCGTCGAAGACGACGGCCAGGTAACGGCCGGCGGAGAGGAATTGCATTACTTTCGAGCCTTGGCGTGCCATCTGGGCCCAGCGCGAGGCGGTTTGCGGGTTTTGTTCGAGGCCGCGTACCGGCGAGCCTTGAAATTCGAAATCAACCTGAGCGAGTTTATGCTTTGCGGTGCGGCGCACGGGATAGCTGTCATCGCCCAGAGTGATTCGTTTCGCGGAATCGACCAGGACTTGGCGCCAGACGGAGAGCGCGGCGTCGTCGAATTCCGAGGAGCGAAAATCTGTCGGCATTGGTTGATCTTAGCCGATATCCGCAGGTTGGAGCAGTTCATGCCGAGTTGGGGCCGCGGTGCTGCGTCCTGCAAGAAGCGCGAGGCGGGGCATGAGCGGGGCTTGGGGGGACGAGGTTGGCGGTTTGGAGATTGCGCGGCTGTTTAGGTTTGGTGCTGGTCTGGTCGCAGGGCGACTAGCGGCTTTGGCGAACCTGGTCGATCCAGCGGCATAGGAGTTCGTCGTAGGGACTTTCCATATCGATGAACTCGATACCCATGCCGATGCGCGGCTTCAGGATCCGCACGACCGCGAGCGCTCCTACGCTCTGCCCTTTCCTGGACATCACAATGCGAACACGCGTGCCGACCGGAACGGGCTTGCTGGTACAGATGAAGCAGCCGCCGAGCGACAAATCAGAAGTGACGCCGCTGGTGCGGGCGCCGGATTCCATGTCGATGATATCGACGTCGGCTGCAAAGGGAAAGCGGATGGCGTAGCGGCGGTCGCGGACGCCAGCCTTCAGCGACTGGCCCTTGGTCGTGCGGTCGTCCATAGAAATCACGTTACTCAAAATTTTCACAGTCCGGAGCGAGAGGGATAGATGGCTCGGGAACACTCCGTCCCGAGTTTTTAGTTTGCCTGAAAAAGCTCGAGAACCGAGCGATTCTGTCGAGTTACAGAGCGAAAAGATCAACAGCAGGAAGCCGGGACAGAAAGCGGAGGCATTGCGTTATTATTCGCAACGACAAAGCCCTGTCTGCGGTAACGCCACAGGAGAATGGCGCCGTGCTAGGCTGAGTTTGTAGCTATCCTTCAAGCGAAACGAGACTATGCGCCCGGAAGGACTTCGGCAAAGCGACCGTGTAAGCTTTCGTATGCCCGTGGAAGCCTCATGGGTGGGAAACGGCGGCCTGGAGGTCAGGCAGCCTGCGGAAACGCTTTTGGTAAGCCGCAACGGCGGCGTGCTGCGGGTGGCCGAAAAACTCTTTGCCGGCCAAGAGATCACGATTCGGCGGCAGCGCGAAGGCGACAACTGGAAGATCGCGCGGGCGCGGGTCGTGGCTGAAATCGACCAGGAAACGGATGGATTTCTGTACGCGATCGCGATCGTCGACCCGCGAGCGGATTTCTGGGATATCGACTTCCCTGCCCCGCACCAGGCGCAAGAAGCGCTGGCGAGACTGTTGATGGAGTGCAGCTTTTGTCAGCGGCGCGAGGTAGTGTACCTGAACGAGCCGGAGTTGAAATCGTTCGAGGTTCGTAAGTGCGTGGCGCGGTTGTGCCCGCATTGCGACTCGCCGGCGATCTGGATCGAGGCGCAGCCGGAGGTGAGCGCGGACGCGCCCGCGGAACCTGAAGTTGCGGACGAGAAGGTCAACCCGCGGCGAAATCGCGCTCGGGTGAAGGCGCGGGTCCTGGCGTGCATCCGCCGGCGCGGATTTCAAGAGGAAGTTGCCGTGTGCGAGGATTTGTCGAAGGGCGGAATCAGTTTTCGCAGCAGGAACCAGTATCCCGAGGGGACACGGGTTGAGGTTGCGGTGCCGTTTACGCCGGGTAGCGCGGCGATTTTTGTGCCGATCCGGATTGTGTTTTCGCAGGCGATTCCAGCGGCGGGTCTTTACCGGCATGGGGCGGCGTACGTGCGGCCACCTGGCGACGCAGGAGTTTGATCCGGGTCACGTCAGAGTCTTGCCTGCGTGAGAAACGGAGGACAACTTTCTCGGCCACTTTTTAGGGAGTCCACGATTGAGATTCTGAGGGCATGCTTGTTGGATTCCCTCCGAAACGACAGGTTCTCCATTTTTTCATTAGAAATTGCGCTCTACGACTAGTCCATGACTGCGGCGGCGTCGCGTTCGCGGCGGCGGCGATGCAGGTAGCGCATGGCGACGTTGAGATAGACCTGACCGCAGGGCGTTTCGATGCAGATCACCATTGATTCGGTGTCGGCGCTACCTGCCAGTCCTTGTTCATTCACGTGAATTTCCGGCGGAAAGACCTTGAAGCGGAAGCCTTGGTCGTTGAGCAGGGTCACGGAATTTCCGATGACCATGTTCGCGAGTTCGCAAACGGTCTCGCGCGCGAGTTGCTCGCTCCCCTCCACCGCGCCGCCGGCTAGATGAGTGGCGATCTTGAGAGCTACTTCGGGCGCCAGATCGAGAATGACCCGGCCCTCGATGTCCCCTTTGATCAGAATGAGGGCGGCGACGCCTTTGCGGCGATAGGTTTCCTCGTCCATCGAGAGATCGATGATTTTGGTGGGCGCCTGCAGCGATTCGGCGAAGACGGCGTCCGCGGCATTGATAAAGGGCTGGATGAGTTCCATTCTCATGCGCGTCGCTCCCCCGCTAGGGCGACTGGAGCGCCGGCGGCGTTGGGGTCGTCACTCAATACGTAACGCAAGATCTCGTACAGCACTTCGGCTTTGACCGGCTTCTGGACGAAATGCTTGGCTCCCTTCTGCAGCGCCGCCAAGATATTTTCCTGGTATCCGACCGAACTGACCATGACGATGCGGGCGTCCGAGTGCTGGCGGACGATACGCTCGACGGCCTCGATGCCTTCCATCTGCGGCATGGTGATATCCATGAGCACGATGTCGGGCTTGGTGCGGTTGAACTCGGCGATGGCGGTTAGACCATCTCCGGCTTCACCGGCCACTTCCCCGCCGAACATCTCGATCATTTTGATGAGATTCTTGCGGGCGAATACGGAGTCGTCCACCACGAGGTAGCGGACGGACTGATTGTCTTTGCGATGCAGAGGCGCGAATTGTTGCATAACCTTCTCCTTCGTCCCGTAGCACGAGTTAGGTGCGTTGGGAAGAAACGGGTGTCCTTTCGTTCTTTTCAACTTTTTCCGGCCGATCACTTTTCTCGGGTTTGTCGGATTTCTCTCCAGCTGCTCCTCCGAAGTATTGATTCACGAGGAATGCACCGATGGTTTCCAGCGGGATAATCTTGTTGGCGTGGCCTTTCTGAATCGCGGCGCGCGGCATGCCGCTCACGACGCAGGTGTCTTCACTTTGCGCGATGGTCATTCCCCCGGCGGCTTGGATGGCGCCCAAACCCTCGGCGCCATCTTCCCCCATGCCGGTCATGATCACGCCTACGGTGGAGAGCGCAAATTCCTGGGCGACGGAATGAAAGAGCACATCAACCGAAGGGCGATGACCGTTGACCGGAGGCCCATCGGAAAGGACAGCCATGTCCCCCCGAGGCATGCGGCGCACCATCATATGGCGATTTCCCGGGCAAATGAGGACCCGGCCTGAAATCAGCAGGTCGCCCGATTTGGCTTCACAGACGTCCAGCGCGCAGCACTCATCCAAGCGCCGCGCGAACATTTCGGTGAAGCCTTCCGGCATGTGTTGAACGACGAGAATGCTGCACGGGAAATCTGCTGGAATTTGCGAGAGCATATATTGCAAGGCGTTTGGACCGCCCGTAGAGATACCGATTGCGATGATGCGGCTTGGCGGGAGCGCAGACCGATTCCCCTTCTTTAGAGCAGGGGGGTCGATGGAAACACTGGCAGGAGGAAGCTTGCGCCCTGCCGCCCGCTTGGCGACTTTGATTTTTTCGATGAGGAGATCCGCAATCGTTTCCAAATGACCCGCAGCGGCGTCGGTGGGCTTGGGAATAAAATCGACCGCGCCGAGAGCCAGCGCTTTCAGAGTGGAGTAGGCGCCTTCCTTGGAATGCGTGCTGAACAGGATCACCGGTAACGGTGCGCGGCGCATGATGAGGCGCAACGTCTCCATGCCATCCATGCGAGGCATTTCCAGATCGAGCGTAACCACGTCGGGCCGGAGTTCCTCGATCTTCTTTAAAGCGAAAGCGCCATCCATCGCGGTGCCGACGACTTCGATGGAAGGATCGCGCGCGAGGATCGCAGGGATGAGCTTGCGCATCAATGCGGAGTCGTCTACGACGAGGACCCGGATGGTGTCGCTCATGCAATTGCTCCCAGGGGAGTTGCTCGCGAAAGGCGGGCCAGAACTGCGGGTACGTTGAGAATAAGCACTACCGTACCGTCGCCCAGAATGGAGGCTCCGCTGACCAGATCGCTCGAAATGATATCGGAGGGTAGCGCCTTGATGACCAATTCTTCTTCGCCGACGAGATGGTCCACCAGCAAGCCGAAACGCTTCTCGGCCGCGCCGATTACGATCACAAAGTTCCGCTTCTTCTTGGCTTCAGGTGGCGGATCCAGGACATGAATGCGACTGAGGGTGCTGAGACGTACCAGGGTCAGCACTTGCTCGCGCAAGCGCAGAACCTCGCGGCGATCGATGCGATGAATCTCGTTGTCGTTGATCCGGGTAATCTCCACCACGGAAGAAAGCGGCACCGCGAACAGGCGGCCACCGACGCGGAACAGAAGCGTCTGGATGCTCGCAAGGGTGAGCGGGGCGCGGAGCTGAATGGTGGTGCCGCGGCCTTTGTTGGAAGTGATGTGTACGGTGCCCTTGAGGCGATCCAACACGGTGCGGACAACGTCCATGCCGACGCCTCGTCCCGACACTTCGGTTACTTCGGCGGCGGTGCTGAATCCGGGCTCGAAAACAAGATTCAGAGCTTCGGAGTCGGAAAGGCGTTCCGCTTCGGGCGCTTTCAGAATTCCCTTTTCCACGGCCAGCGCGCGAATCTGTGTGAGGTCGATACCTCGACCGTCATCACGGACCTCTATTACCACCTGTGTGCCTTGGTGGTAGGCGTTCAGGTAAATCGTGCCGCGGGCGGGTTTGCCGGAGGCAATTCGATCCTGGGCATTTTCTACTCCGTGATCGACCGCATTACGAACCAGGTGCATCAAGGGCTCGGCGAGCGCGTCGAGAATGCTCTTGTCGAGATCGGTGTTCTGACCAGAGACTTCCAGAGCGACGTCTTTGCCGCACTGTTTGGCAACGTCGCGAACCAGCCGGGGGAATCGGCGGAAAAGCTGCTCCACGGGAACCATGCGAATCTTCAGCACGCATTTGTGAAGCTCTTCCAGAACACGCGACTGAAAAGCCAAGGCATCGGAAAGCTTTGCGCGAACAGGATCGCGGGAGTGGCGTTGATCGAGTTCTGTCAGGGTCCGATTCAGCATGGACTTGCCAATAATCAGCTCGCCGACCAGGTTCATCACCGCATCGATGCGCGAGGCGTCCACGCGAAGAGTGCTCTCCACAACGGCGGCTGCCGCCGAGACGCCAGCCGGCGCCCTGGGCGCCTCGAATTTTTCGCCACTTTGCGTCGTCTTGGAGATGACGCCTGCCGCTTGGGCCTCTAGAAGGTCTCCCAGCAATTCGTGTTCGGCCGTTTCAAGATTCGTCGCGCGCTCGATCCGCAGATTCGAAACAATCGCGGGGATACGGCAGCGTTGCACGATGCGATCTTCAGGTTGCAGGCTGGCCAGCGCGGCTTCCACGACTTCGACAGTGGCGGCAGTAGAATTGTCTTCCGGGCGGAGAGCGATCACCGTGCCGCAGCCATGCAGGACATTACGAATCAGCTGGAAGGCAGCGGCGTGCATTAAGCTATTGGGATCGATGCGCAAGGCGATGTTGTAGACGACTTCACCGCGGTGGATCGCTTCGGAAATCATGAGTTGTTCGTACTCGGTCCAGGCAAATTGCGCGGTTACCTTCTTGTGAGCGGCGCTGTCGGGGACCGCCGCAGCGGGCTCGGCAATGAGCATGCGAATCAAGATACGCAGCGCATCGGCGGGTGGTGGATCGATATTGCGCTGATATGCTGCGAGCATCGCCGAAAAACTATCGGCCGCTTCGAGGACCACTTCGGCAAGTTTTGCGCCGCGAGTCTGCCCGACCTGCGGTGACAGAACATCTTCCAGCTCGTGGGCCAGTTCGCTCAATTCGTAGTAGCCGCAGGCCGCGGAATCGCCCTTGAGGGTGTGCACGGCGCGGCGCACTCGCCGAATCACTTCTTCGTCGGCGGGGTGCACCTCGAGTTCGAGACCCGCTTCATTGAGCGACTGCAAGAGCTCGCCCGCGCTCTCGAAAAAGAGCGCGCGAAGCTCCGCGCTGCGTTCTTCAGGGGGAGGGGTCATGAAGTGGCCTCGAGCCGTTGATACGCAGTGCCATTATTTTCATGCACCATGCGGAACTTCTGCGTCAGGCCGAATAAGCTCTCTGCGTGACCGACAAACAGGTACCCGCCCGGGTTCAGGCAGTGCCAGAACTTCTCGATGAGCCTCTTCTGCTCGGCTTCGTCGAAATAAATCATCACATTGCGACAAAGAATGATGTCGTTGCGCCGGGACAGGAATTCCGTCTTCAGGTTGTGAAAATCAAACTGCACCAGATCCTTGAGTTGCTTCTTGATCGCGTATTTGTCGCCGACTCTTTCGAAATAGCGCAGGCGGCAGGTATAATCGACCGGCTCCATCTGCTGCTCGGTGTAAACACCCTCCTGACCGGTGCGCAGGCTCGCGTAGCTGATATCCGAGGCAACGATCTCGAGTTTCCACGGCGGAGGAATCAGCGGCTTCGGCGACGGCATGTCGAACGGAAGCGGATTGCGGAGGTAGTAGTAGGCCAGGGCATCGCAAATGAGAATCGCCACGGAGTAGGCTTCTTGACCCGATGAACAACCGGCGCTCCAGATACGCAGCGTCCAGTCGCGGCGCTCCTGTTTTTTGCGAAGGAGCTCTTCGAGGACGCCCTTTTGAAGCAAATCCAGCTGCGGGCGATTACGGAAGAAGCTGGTCTCATTCACGGTAAGATTTTCAAGCAAAGCGGCAAGCTCGTTTTTGCCTTCGCGGCTGGTCAGCAAGCGGTAGTAGCTGTAGAAGGAGTCCATCTGGCAGGCTTTGAGCCTGCGCTGGAGACGGTCTTTCAAGAAATGCGAGCGGCGCTCGTCGAAAAACATGCCGCATTCCTGATAGACGAGCGTCTGCAAGAGTTTGAGTTCTGCTTCGGTGAGCTGAATTTGGGCGGTTATCGTTCCCATGATGGACGCGAGTGGCAGTCCTTGAATTTGCGACGGTGACCTGCGTGCCGGTCGGGTCGCTACTTCAGGGCAGCAACAGTTTCCGCGGCCTCCTCAAGTCTTTTGACTTCCTGGTGCTGCAACAGTTTTGAAACATCCAGCAAGATGATCAGGCGGCCCTTGAGTTTCCCCACGCCGGTGACGTAGTTCGATTCGCCCTCGGCGAAAACCGAACCGGGAGCCTCGATATCCGACGGCGGAATCTTCAAGACTTCCGAAGCGGCGTTGACGATAAGGCCGACCAGCTTGTTGTCAAGGTCCACGACCAAGATGCGGTTCTTCTTGTCAGGTTGCACGTCGAAATGCCCGAATCGCTTGCGGAGGTCCATCACCGGGATTATTTTCCCGCGCAAGTTAATCACGCCTTCGACAGTCTCAGGCGCGCTGGGAACGGCCGTGATCTCCGGCACGCGGACGATCTCGCGAACGGAGGCGATCCGCACGCCGAACGTTTCGTTGCCGATGCGAAAGCCGACGACCTGGAGGTCTTTTTCCATTGCTGGATCTCCCCCGCCCTAGGAACGAGCGAGTTCGGCGTACTCCGATTCTTGTTCGCGGTGCGAATTGCCCCGGCGGCGCGGGTTCGCCTGCGGCTGCTCGCGGCGCACACGGCCTTGAGACGAAGTGTCGAGAACGAAGCGGTCCATACTGTCCAAGAGGTTGCGCGAGAGTTTGAGCATCTGCTCGGCGGCGGCGGACAACTCGGTAGAACTGGAAGCGGACTGCTGTACCAGTTCGCGCATCTTGTCCATGGCGCGGACTACCGCTTGGGCGCCGGAGGCCTGCTCTTCGACGGCGGAATTGATTTCCTGGGTGATCTCTGTCAGGCGGCCCGTGGCTTTCGCGATTTGCGAAGAACCTACGGACTGTTCGGCCGTGGCGGCGCCGATTTCCTGGGAGAACTTGTAAACTTCGGTGACCACGTTGGAGATTTTGTGCAAGGCGGAACCCAGATCGTTCCCCAGGCTCAATCCCTCTTCGACGATGCGGGTGCTGCGCTCCATATTCTCGACGGCTTGGCGCGCTTCCCGTTGAATACTTTGGATCAGATCGGCGATTTCCTTGGTCGATTGCGTGGACTTTTCGGCGAGCTTACGGACCTCGTCGGCGACCACCGCGAATCCGAGGCCGTGCTCGCCTGCGCGAGCAGCTTCGATAGCGGCGTTCAGAGCCAGCAGGTTGGTCTGCTCGGCCAAGTCGTCGATGACCTCGATGATCTTGCCGATGTCGTCGGCGCGGTGACCGAGGACGTTGATGATTTCTGCCGAGGACTGAATGGCGTGGTTGGTGCGGTTGAGGCCGTCGGTGGCCTTCTCCATCGTCGCGATTCCGGTGACGACTTCCTCGCGCGAACGGTTGGCGATGTCGAGCAAAACCTTGGCGGTGTCGGCGACGCGCTGAATCGAGGTGACCATCTGGTCGATGGACGCGGACGTTTCGGCCACGCTGGAGGCCTGGACTTGTGTGTTCTTCACCACGTTCTGCACGTTTATGCTCATCTCGTGCATGGTGCTGGTGACTTCTTCAATGGCCGAGGATGCCTGCACGCTGACTTTCGCGGACTCGTCGGCAGCGCCGGCAACCTGATTCGATCCGGCGGACACCTGCCCAGCGGAATCGCGAGTGGTGCGAACCAGTTCCTGGAGGCCGTGAGACATGCGGAGGAAAGCATTGCCGAGGGTATCGCGCTTCGAGCGCGGGACAACTTCCACAGCCAGATCACCTTCCGCTACGGCCATCGAGACTCCAGCCATTTCCTTCAGGTACGCGACCATGTTGTTGAAGGTGGTGGCCAATGCTCCAATCTCGTCGTTGCGGTGAATGTCGATGTTCTGATCGAGGTCGCCGGAATCGCCAATTTCGCGGGCGACGGTGATGAGGTGCGTCAAGGGCTCGGTGATGGACTTTGCGGTGTAAAAAGCGACGCATAGGCCCAACAACAGGGCGAACAGAGTGCCGCCGGTGGTGAGACCGGTGCTGAAAGTGCTGGCGTGGGCCGCGGATTTGGTGGTTTCTTCGAGCGACTTCGTGATCTCCGCGTTGGTCTGATCCAAAACCGTCGATGATTTCGTGAGCCACGACGTTGGATCTTTCTGAAGGTAGAAAATCTGCAGGTCCGAAACGGTAGCGTCGCCGGAATCGACCTGATGGCGCTTGGCAAGCAAGGGCTTGGCAAAGTTGTCGCCCCAGCTCGATTCGGTGTTCTCTACCTGAATCAAAGCGGTGCGGAGAACATCACTCCCGGCCTGGGACTCCCCGCGCTTGACCAGTTCATTGATGTCGGCCAGGCCGTGGTTCACTTTGTCTTCGTCTCGTGGGTCGCCGCTCAACAGAAAGTCGTTAAGATTGTTTCGATTGAGCATGATCTGGTAGCGCACCGACTCGATAGTGCGCACACTCTGGAGCGCAATGGAGGCGTCCGACCGCGCCGATTGTTCCTTCAAGCCAGCCACGATGTTTACGATAAATAGCGCGACCAGAATGACCAGGATCGATCCAAAACCCACGTATAGCTTCTTGCCGATCGTCATTGCGAAAATCCTCCACCCCTATGGCAGCATGCTGCGCTTGCCAGCGCGTGCCGGAACTTCACGTCTTTCCCTATTCGTGGCCGGTAAAGTCGAACTCCACAACTTGCGTGGTCTCTTCCGCTGCGGGCAAAAACTTCCATTGTTTCACCGCGTCCTGGCAGGCCTGCACCAACAGTGGATGTCCCCCGATTGCTCTGGTGCTCTTGACGTGTCCGTCCGACGCGATGATCACTTCGATCTTCACTTTGCCAATTACATTCATGCGCTTGGCAAGCTCGGGATATGCAGGCGCGACCCTGGTTTTGACCTTACGCTTGTTTTCTTCCGTCGTTGCGGTCTGCGCGAGGCCGGACGCCGCCAGCAGAGCTGTGGTCCCGGCGCTCGCCAGCACAATCCTGCTCCATCTAGATCTGATCGACACTACCCCTCCTGGAAATGGGAAAGCCCACGGCAGAGAAGGCACGTCGAGGGCCAGCTTTGGAGCGTTCTAATGCCGCTTGCAATTCGCCCGACACGGTCGCACAAACGCAACGCAACACGGAGGTTAGTGGCGGCGCAGGACACGTCGCGCGGGGCTCGGCGTTCGGGGAATCGTCTCAACCGCCCAGGATTCGCGGCGCTGGGTCTCACGCTGAGACGTTCGGCGCTGTTCGCCAATTGACGGGTAGACGATTCAGCAACACGCCTAGGTTCGGTGATTGACTCAGATTGAGATAGCTAGGTAGCGTTGTGGTGCGTGGGAAGTCATCAAATTGAGACGCCTGGAGCGCGTCTCAATCAAACATGCCTAGAGCAACGCCTAAACCCTCGGATCGTATGCGTCGCAGCCGCGAGACCAAAGGATCTGCTCGTCCACAAAACCACGAAGCCGATGAATTAATGGAGCTTGCCGTTGATGCGGCTCAGTCTCGGCATCTTCCTGGATTTCTGGAACGGTTCGCGGCACGTGCCACGCGCATGCTCGACGCCAAGTGGGGCGGCGTCATGGTCTTTCGGGGACGCGAGACTGACCTGTACCAAGCGAACTCCGGCGAAATACCTCTAGAGCCTTCGCAACACAGTGCCTTGGTCCGTCTCGCGCGCGAACACCGGCGCGAAATTGAGGTTCGGCTTCTCTCGGCCGATTCCGCACTCACCAGCCTGACCGAGCATTCCGGAGCAGCCGTGATCCTGGTGCCGATAACCGCCAGCGACGAGGAGAACCTTGGATCGGTTTGTCTGCTTCGGGATCGTGGCACGCTCGAAAAGAACGAACGGAGCCTCCTGCAGGCGTTGGCGAGCCATGCGGCGCTTTCACTCGAAAATTTCCGCAGATTTTCGCAGTTGGAGCGGTCCAAACGCCAGTGGGTCGAAGACATCGACGCCATCAGCGACTATATCGTGGTGCACGATCGCTCTTTCCGGATCGTGCGAACCAACCGCTCCTTGGCTTCACACCTCGGCGTGCCGCCGGTAGCGTTGGTCGGCGAAGCTATGACCAGCTTGAGGCAGATTGGCGAGACCGGCAGCGAGTTGCCCTGCCCTTTCTGCCGCGACACCCAGCAGGCTCGCGAAGAATACGTGGTCGCTTCTCCCGAGCGCATCTTCCTGGTATCCACTTCCCGAACGCCCGGAGTCTCCGATGACGATACGCGCACCATCCATGTTCTGAAGGATATGACTGACCGGCGCGAGGCCGAACGCCGCTATCGCGAACTTTTCGACAGCATTCAGGAAGGCTTGTTCTTTGCGACCCCCGACGGACGGTTTCTGGATGTCAACGACGCGATGGTACGGATGCTCGGTTACGGCTCTCGCGACGAACTGTTGCGCGCTGACGTAGGCCCGCACTTGTATCCTGTTCCGGCAGCCAGAGAGCGCTTCTCACGGGCTCTCTCGGAGCGCGGTGTACTCCGCAACTATGAAGAGACCCTGCGGCGCAAGGACGGAACGCTCCTCCACACGCTACAGAACATTACCGCCGTGCGCGACGCCAACGGAAAGATCGTGCAGATTCGCGGTCTGATGCTGGACGTGACCGAACAGCGAACGTTTCAGTCGCAACTGCAACGCGAACGCGACTTTAACCAGAAAATTCTCAATACCACGCAAAGTATGATCCTGGTGCTGGACACCGCAGGACTGATCAGCTACGCCAACCGACGCTGCTTCGAATCCGGTTACCGGGAAGACGAGCTGATCGGCCACCGGCTGGTTGATTGGGTCGAGGCGTCGCATCGAACCGATTTCGAAGCCGCACTGGAAACCACCGCACATGGTAGCCAGGTGGAAAACCTAGAGTTGCGTGTCCGCCGCAGTGACACCTCCATGGGACATTTCTCTATTTCGCTGAGCCCCATGCGCGACGAACAGAACCTCGTCAACAGCGTCGTGGTAGTGATGACGGACATAACCGACGCGGTGTTACTGCAGGCCAAACTGGCACACTCGGAGAAAATGGCTTCCATCGGCCGCTTGGTTTCCGGCGTGGCCCATGAAGTCAACAATCCGCTGGCCGCGATTTTGGGGTTTACCGACCTGCTGCTGGAGAATCCCGCGATCCCTGAGAATGCCCGCGAAGATCTTCAAATCATCCTGCACGAGACCCAGCGCACCAAGGATATCGTGCAAGACCTGCTCAGCTTCGCCAGGCAGCGCCCGGTGCAGCGCGAGTTGGTGCATGTGAACAATGTCCTGCGACAGACGATAAAGCTTCGAAGCTATGACTTCGCCAGCCACGGGGTCGAGGTTTCCGAAGACTTCGACGAGAGTCTGGCCCCGGCATTGGGTGATGCGCAACAACTGCAGCAGGTCTTCCTGAATATCCTGAACAACGCGTACGACGCGGTGCAGGATGCGGGGCAACGTGGGCACATCGTGATTCACACGGGCCGCAGCGAACAAAACATCGAGGTGGCCATCACCGACAACGGCACTGGGTTGCCCGACACCGAGCGCATCTTCGACCCCTTCTACACCACCAAACAAGCCGCCAAAGGCACCGGCCTCGGCCTCAGCATCTGCTACGGCATTGTTCGCGCCCATGGCGGAGAAATTCTGTGCCGTAACAATGAGGACGGCCCGGGGAGCACCTTTATCGTGCGTATTCCGATTGCCACCGAAGCAGCGACGACGGCGGCCATTGCCAAGGAAGCAGGGCGGTGACATTGCAATCCGAGTTCCGGGCTCCTTCGCCGATTCTTTTGATCGAGGATGAACCGTCGGTCGCCGCATTTCTGCGTGCAGCCCTGGAGCGGCGCGGCTACGCGGTTGTCGATGCTTCCTCTGGCGTCGAAGGGTTGGAGAAGCTGGATGGCGGCAAGTATTCCGGAGTCATCTCTGACATCCGGATGCCCGGCTCGGTCAACGGGGCCGAGGTTCACGCGTGGATCCAAGAAAACCGTCCGGAACTCTGTACGCGAATCATCTTGATCACTGGAGACACAGCCAACAGCGATACCCAGGCGCTGCTGGCGCAGAGCAGCACTCCGTGCATTGAAAAACCCTTTCGAGTTCAACAGTTGCTGACCATTGTGGAGAGAACCTTCGGGAAACCATGAACCCCGACCTGAAAATTCGCTTGCTTGTGGTAGACGACGAACAGAGCATCCGCCGATTGTGCATGACCATCGGAACATCTCTGGGCTTTCTCTGCGCGGAGGCCGAGAGTGCGGAATCGGCAGTCAACCGACTGGAGGCGGAGGCTCCTGATCTGGTTTTGACGGACCTGAAGCTGCCTAGCCAGTCGGGTGTCGAACTCTTGCGACAAGTCAAAGCGCTGATCCCTCGGACCGAAGTGGCGATCATGACCGGGCACGGGTCCATCGAGTCCGCTGTGGACGCCATGAAACTGGGCGCCTACGACTATATCGAGAAGCCGTTCCGGGTGGAAAAGATGCGGCTGCTGTTGCAGCGCATGGCGGAAAAGATTCGTTTGGTAACGGAAAACGAGTTCTTGCGCGAGCGTGTCAACACCGAAGAAAACCTCGACGGCATCATCGGCACCTCAGCGAACATCCAGGACGTGCTAAGGATGATTTCGCGGCTCAAGGACACTCGCACCCCAGTGCTGATTTCCGGCGAGAGTGGCACCGGCAAGGAGCTTGCGGCGCGAGCCATTCACTTCCACGGATCCATGGCGCAAACGCCTTTCGTGGCTGTCGATTGCGGCTCCCTGGTTCCCACATTGATGGAGAGCGAGCTGTTCGGCTACGAAAAAGGCGCATTCACGGGAGCTTCGAAGTCCAAGGCCGGACTGTTCGCGGCCGCCAACGGTGGCACGATTTTCCTGGACGAAATCGGTGAACTCCCCCTTGAAATGCAGGCTAAGCTTCTCCGCGTCCTCCAAGAGAAAGAAGTTCGGCCGGTTGGCAGCAACGAAAAAGTGATTGTCGATGTGCGCGTCATCGCCGCGACCAACCGCGATCTGGAAACCGCTTATCGCGGCGGTACCTTCCGCAAGGACCTTTATTTCCGTCTCAACGTCGTGACCGTCCATCTGCCTGCCCTGCGAGACCGGCGGTCCGATATCCCCATGCTGGTCCATCACTTCCTGGACCGCTACGCACGCGGCGAGAACCTGCAGGTCACTGCCGCGGCTATGAAGAGCCTGCTCCAATACGACTGGCCCGGCAACATTCGGGAACTCGAAAACTGCGTCGCGCGCGCGGTCACCTTGGGTGACCGCCATATTATCGATGTGAACGACCTTCCTCCCGCGATTCGCATGGATTCCGGGACGCTGACGACGACATCGCTCCAGGATACGGCTTCTATTTCGACTACTGCGCTAGCTGAAATGGAGCGTATGACGATTCTTCGCGTCTTCGAGCAGGCCCATGGGGACAAAGCGCTTGCCGGCAAAATGCTGGGGATCAGCCGCGCCACGCTCTATCGAAAGCTGAAGCGTTACAACATTCCCATGAAATCCGAACCGGCCGATGATGCGGACCAAGCCAAAGTGCATGCCGCGTCTCGTTAATCACGAGACGTCTCAAGTGCTGTTCCGCCCTGGCAGGACCTCGGACTGCTGAGACACTCGCGTTTCACCCTGAGACGCCGGAACCGCTCCCTGGCCTGAAGCAATATCTAAGCCTCACCGTTTCAGCACCTTCCTAACCGCTCGGCTGGCGATCTCGTTTGGCGTCCGACGTGCATCCTTCCCCTCGGCATTCTGTGCTTGGCGGATTTCGCGGGCCCGTGCTACGCCGAAAATCGACAGAAGCAGCGGGCTACTGCATGTTGGCGTGCCGCAATAGCCGTGGCGGCCAGAGGTTGCGCGGTATGAGAGGCGATGTGAAAAGCTCAGCAGGAATTGCACTGCCGGATCAAGAACAGCGTTGCGCGGAGCAGTTGGCGCGCTTTTTTCCGCAAGCTTCCGCGGTGCACGTGCCTGTTCAGGTGACCGCACTTCGCGGCGGACGCACGAAATTGCGCGAAGCCGCCACCCTCGAATTTGGCGCTCCGGACTTCGCCATCTTCCTTTCCACTCTGCCGCTGGAATTCGACGATCGAGTTCGACTCGAACGAGACCAACGCGGACGCGCCGTGCAAGCAACCGTGATCGCCGTGCAATACCACGAAGGGCACAAAGCGGTGGCCGTTAAATTTACCCAAGGGCCTTGCGACTGGGTGACGCAGCCGTGACCAAGATGACCACGCTGAATTTGTCTTATTCTCCACCGCCGGCACGCCCTGCGGCGCCCCATCAGGACCAGTGGGACGAAGCTCGCTCGGTATTTCCTATTTATCTCGCTTTGGCGAAGCAATTGTCCCTCGAAATTCCCTTTCCGCCGGACAAGCGCCACTTGCCCGAGAAACCAGATTCCGAAGTCTTCGCCAAGATTCAAATATGGCTTGATTCCATGGACCAGCAGGTGCTGGTCTATCAGCTTCGCCATTTGCTTCAGATGACTACGCTGAATGCGAGCGAAGCTGGGCTATGCGCCCTCATCCAACGACATTTACGCAAGCCTTCCAAGACGAACATGGATCGCGACAAGACAGACTTTCTTCTAGTCCAGTATTTCGCGCTGTGCGCTCCTGCGAAGATATATCACAAGCAGATCGAACTGGAAGACGTCGCGCAGGTTATGAAACCCGTTTTGGGCGAAGTTAGCACGGCTCCGCTAGCCTGGTGCGAGCCCCTCGAAAAAATCATCGTCTCTTTGCGCGGCTTTCGCAGCCTTCGCGACATGCTGAAGACGACTTTCATCGAGCAGGGGCGCAAGGTGAAGGAGAGCGCGGGCAAGTCGTTCTACGAGCCCTCTTCGCTGCTGGCCTTCATTCGCTTTAACTTTCTCCTCCGCCGCACGCTGATTGAACTCATGCACGCGGACCTCATTGCAGTTCGCGCGGGATTAAGCCAGCTCGACTCCGCTGGTATCCGCATTGTGGACTGCCATCAATTTGGCCTCTCCACAGCCGAGCCCATCGCCAAAGTCCGTCGACTCGCGGACGAATGGAAACAGCCATTTCAGCAGGAATATACGGAGCGTTCGGTCAACGGAGCGTTTGAAAAACTGCTGGCGTTGCGCTCGGACGTGGAACGCGCTCTGGAGCGTATTGCGCCGAAGGCAGAAATTGTGTCGTCGGTCGCTTCCGAAGCGACGCATCGCGAAGGCACGCCCAGTCCGCCGCTCGCACGTTTTGCGCCGGAACCTCCTAAGAAAACGGAAGCACCTACGGTTCTCGATTTCGAGTCTTGCCTGGAACAAATTTGGGAGCAACTCATCGCCGTGCCGCCGACGCGTGGCCGTTCGATGACCACGGTCAGAATCGGCAGCGCCCGGATTCTGATGTCCTCCTGGGAGGTCACCGCATTCGTAAACGAGGACAGTCCTTCCGCAGAGGATCTGCGCCGAGCCGTTGTGGCCCGCGCGCTTGTTACCGCCGCGACCGAGTCCGCCAAGGAAACCGGCAATGCCACCTGTCTGGACCACGCGCTCTCGATCGCAAGGATTGAAGTTTCTCGCCTGCAAGAACGCGTGGACATCGCCAAACAAGCGAAAGACACCGAGGCGGCCGTGAATCTGGGAATCAGCACCAAGCGTTTGCTTTCGGCGCTGGACGAAGCAGAGAAGCTATAGCCAGCCAGCAAGCGCCGGGATTAACGGATGTACAGGAATCGCAGCGGAATCGTGGTGTAAGACAAAGATTGGGAGCTGTTCCCTTTTGCCAAACTCCAACGCACTGATTGTCACCGATGAAGCCGAATTCGCGCGCCTGCTGACGGCCTGCTGGCAAGCCGAACGGCAAGCTCCGGGAATTACCGTGCTTGGCAGCGATTTGTGGAGCGAGCACGAACAGATCGACCACGAACTTGTCGTCGTCGGGCCGCTGCGGGAAGGCAAATCTGCGGAGATTCTGAAGTCACTGGCCCCGGCAACGGCCGTGATCCTCTGCGCCCCGGCGGACTCGAGCGAACTGGTCCAATTGCGCGGCCGATACCCGCGCCTGGTGCACATCCCCCTGCGGGAAGACTGGACCCAGACATTGTTGCTGGTCGCTGGCGAATCTCTCCGCCGCACCGAAGCACTGCGCGCCGCTCGGCAAGCCGAGAACAAAGCCGCGCGAAACGAGCATCACGCGACGCTCGGGCGCTACATGATCGACATGAAGCACAGCGTCAACAACGCGCTTACCTCGATGCTGGGCAACGCCGAACTCCTACTGCTCGAACCTGGCCAGCTTTCGCAACAGTCTTTGGCGCAAATCAAGACCATTCACAGCATGGCCTTGCGCATCAACGAAATTATGCAGCGATTCTCATCCCTCGCGAGCGAGATGCGGGAAGCTGAGAATGCATCTCAAGCTGAGACGCAGGTTGCGCTTCCGTCGCGCGCTCCTCGCCGCTAACAATCTCCCAGTCTACTGTAAGTGCCTCATATTAGGGCCGTTATACCAACGCGACACGCCTTCGGATCACGGCGCCAAGCTGGCCGCTGACGTGCACCTTTACGCAGCGGAGAACTGCTCGGAGAACTCTGTGGTGCAAAAAAAAATCCTGATCGTCGACGATTCGCCATCGCAAGTTCGGCTGATGCAAGGCCTGCTTGAAACCGAAGGCTATCACCCTGTTGGGTTGAACGATCCTAGACGCATCGAGGAAACCATCACAGCCGAAGCGCCCAGCGTCATCTTGCTGGACGTGGTGATGCCAGAACGCAACGGTTTTCAAGTTTGCCGCGAACTGAAGAGCAGCGCCGAGTTCAATGCAATTCCGGTGATTCTGGTGACTTCGAAAGATACACCGAGCGACCGCTACTGGGGCGAGCAGCAAGGGGCCGACGGTTACGTGACCAAGCCTTTCACGCGGGAGGAGTTACTTCGCGCCGTCAGGCGTTTCGCATGACCCGCTGCGCCTTACAAGGCACGGGCTAAGGCCCAAGGACCTCGAAAGCATGATCGAAGACTTTCATCTGACGCCATTGAGCGCCAACGCAGACGCCGCCGATCTGCTGGAAGCTCTCGGTCCGCTCGAAGACAGTCCCGCGGAATCGCAGTACTGCGTCTTCCGCAGCGGCCGTGAACGATTTTGCCTGCCCGTGCTGGACGTCGAAGAGGTTTTGGACTGGCCGCTGCTGACGAAGGTGCCGTTGGCGCCGCCGTATTTGCTCGGCATCTTCAACTTGCGCGGTGTGATCGTTCCGTTGATCGATATCGCTTTAACCGAAGGCCGGCGTCCCGGTCTACTGCCGAAGCACGTGGTTGTCGCTTCCTTACGCGGCGAAGCGGGGCACGACGATCTGCGGGTAGGCATCGCCGCCGATGAAGTTATCGGCACGTATTCGGTTACCACCGAGGATCTTCTGGAGCAGGCGCCTGAGAACGTGCCGCATTGTGTTGGCATGTTACGCCACGAGGATCGCCTAGCGCTGTTGATCGATTTGCGGAAGTTGCTCGAGGTCTATCCAGGACCCAGCATTTGAGGTTTGCGGCACCGTCACCGGCATAGCCGGAGCTTGCCGAAGGAAGATTTGGAGGAAGGCATGAAATCGCGACTCAGTTCCACAATCTGGACGCTCGTTTTCGCTAACGGCGTCGTGCTGTTCGCCGTGCTCGGCTTTGCGTATAGCGCCGGTAGGCAGTCGGGCGGCGCATCCCTGCTGGACTTTGGCGCATTGCCAAGCGGGGCGAGCGGCTCGGTGCTCATCGCCTTGGCGCTAGCCGTCGTCATGGCACTCGTGCTGGCCTGGCGCTTAGGCGGCGCGCTGCTTGCGCCGCTGAAACAACTCGCGGAATTCTCCGAGAAATTCGCGGCCGGCGACGTTCGCGCCCGTGCCGAGGTTCACTCGCAGGATGAACTCGGCTACATCGCGGAAAATCTCAATCGTGCGGTGAGTAAGGTTTCGAAGGCCAACAGCAACCAGGAAGCGAACGACAACCTGCAGCGCAGCATTACGGAACTCCTGACGGTTATCAACCAGGTCGCGCGTGGCGACTTGTCCCTTCGCGGAAAAGTCACCAACGACGCGCTTGGCAACGTGGCCGATTCCATCAACTACATGTTGGACAATTTCACTAAGGTTCTCGAGCGCGTTCGTAAGGCCGCTATGGAAGTCACCGCTTGCTCCAACAACATTCTCGTCGCTGCCGACGAAATGCAGGCCGGCGCAACCCAGCAGGATCAGGAAATCACCAACACGTCCAGCGCCGTGGAAGAGCTGACCGTTTCGATGAAGCAGGTTTCGAACAACGCCGAAGCCAGCGCCGAAGCCGCTCGGCGCGCTCTCGATGCCGCCGAACAAGGCAACCGCGCTGTTCGCGACACACTCGAGGGCATGCAGCGTATCCGTGCATCCGTGCAAGCGACGGCCAAAAAGATCAAGTCCCTCGGCGATCGTTCTCTGGAAATCTCGGAAATCATCAACGTCATCAACGATATCACCGAGCAGACGAACCTCCTGGCATTAAACGCCGCGATCGAAGCCGCACGTGCCGGCGAAGCGGGGCGCGGATTCGCCGTCGTTGCCGACGAAGTTCGCAAGCTTGCAGAACACTCCCGCAGCGCGACGAAAGACATCGCAGCGCTGATCAAGGCCATTCAAGCCGAGACAAATGAAGCGGTCGTGGTCATGGAAGAAGGCACCAAGGAAGTCGAAGGCGGGGCGACGCTAGCCGATCAAGCAGGCCGGGCTCTCGATGCAATTTCCAGCGTCGTGCGCCAATCCGCCGAACTCGTACAAGAGATCTCCCTGGCCTCGAAGCAGCAGGTACGCGGTACCGAAGGCGTCGCCCACGCGATGCAAATTATTTCCAGCATCACGCGCCAGACGTCGCAAGGTACGCGGGGCACCGTCGCTACCGTCAGCCAGCTTGTCAAGCTCTCGGATCAGCTCAACGAAGCATTGGCGCAGTTCCGGGCGGCCAAACAAGGTGGCGTTGCGGAAGAATCCGAGCGTCCCGTTCCGGCCGGCGCGGCGCGATAGGAAACGATTCCCTGCTCCGGCGTGGACCGCCCGGCGGTCCCACTGCAAGGCGACCGTTTTACGGCGCCATCGCTAGATGATCCGGAGCCGAAACGTGATCACGATGACCGAACGCCAGGGACCTGCGGTCCGTTTGAGCGAACACGAGTTGAGCGAGATCCGCATGTTGATCGAAGAGCGCACAGGCATTTGCTTCGACGAGTCGCGCGAGCGCTTTTTCTCGACGCGCGTCCGCGAGCACCTGATCGCGAAGAAACTCGCGAGCGGGAGCGAACTCTTGCGCGCGATTCGCAAGGCCAACGTCGAGTACGAAGCCCTGCTCGAAAGCTTGCTCACGCAGGAGACATCGTTCTTCCGCTATCCGGGCGTCTATGAAGCATTCGAGAAGAGATTGCTGCCTGAGCTGCACGTTAAGAAATTCTGGAAGAATCCCCGGACCCTGCGCGTCTGGAGCGCAGGCTGTTCCACCGGAGAGGAACCCTATTCGATCGCCATCACCATCGCCGACGCGCTTTCGTTCGCCCACTCGTGGAAGCTCGAAATCCTAGCCACCGACGTGAGCAGGAACGCCCTGAAGCAAGCGGAGCGCGGAATCTACAAAGGCCGCAGCCTCGGAAGCGTCAGCGAAAGACAGCTTGCTGCTCATTTCAGTAAGGTTGAGGACGGCTATCAGGTCAAGCCTCGGCTACAGAAGATGATCACCTTCGCACAGATGAACCTCGCCTCGGCCGTATACGTGGGCCGCATGGACCTGATTTTTTGTATGAACGTGCTGATCTATTTCACCGAAGAGCGCCGCCGCACGCTGGTGCAACGCTTCTACGACAGCCTCGAACCCGGCGGCTACCTCTTTCTCGGCCATTCCGAATCCATCTCGAAGATGCCGGTGAAATTCCAGGCCATCGTGCTCAACGATTGCATCCTCTATCGCAAACCCACGGCCGAGGAACTCCAAAAGAGCGAACTCGTCATGGAAGGAGGAGTCGCGTGAGCGTACCGGATCGTGAAACTGTCGAACTCTTCCTCCAGGAAGCCTCGGAGCATCTCCAATACCTTCGAGAATACGTGAGCGTGCTTCAGGAAAACGAGCCCCGCCGGGAAGATCTCGAGCGTCTCTATATCGCCGCTCACACCTTGAGCGGTACATCGGCTAGTTATGGCTTTCCGCGCTTCTCCGAAATCGCGGGAAAACTCGCGCACGTTTTCCAGTATTCGCTCAACGCTACTCTCGGCGACGACCTCCACGGCCCTCTGACCGAATTCCTTTCGGACGGCATCTCGTTGCTCGAAACCGATCTCCTTGAAATCAGCGACACCGGAAACGAAAACGTCGAAGACATCTCCGCATTCAAAGACCGCTACCGTTTTGCGTTTCCGGTCGAACCCGTTCCGCTGAATTTCGATCAGCGGCCATCCGCCGTGCCCTCGTCCACGGAGGAACTTCCGCAGTCCGCTCTCACCGGTTCGTATTTCGACGCCCTGCCTTCCGACGATGAAGTCGGACCTGAAATTCTTGAATTCTTCCAGCCGGAAGCCGAAGAGCATCTGCAAGTGGTCAGTGATTGCCTGATTTCGCTCGAAGGCAACAACAATCCCGAGGAAATCAATCGCCTCTTCCGCGCCATTCACACCGTCAAAGGCTCTGCCGCTCAGGTCGGCCTCCGGCGCCTGGGCGCCATCGCCCATCGCGTCGAAGACTTAATAGGCCGTTTGCGCGATGGAGAGATCGATCCCTCGCCCGCGGTCGTCGATCTTTGTCTGGAGTCCGTCGATGTTCTCAAGAAGTCCCTGCATCGCCAGTGGGCCGACGAATCGGAGATGCGCGCAGGCGTGGATTCTCTTCTCAATCGCATCGCGGAGTTCGCTCCTCCCGATTCCGAAGAAGCGCTCGCGGAAGCACCCGGCGAAGCAGAATTCGCTGGCAGCACAGAAATTGCGGCGCCGACGCAATCGCGCAACGTCCTCAAGCAGCCCGCGAGCCCGGCGGCATCCGGCAAATCCGTGCGTATCGCGCTCGAACGCCTCGACCGCATGATGAACACCGTCGGCGAGCTGGTCATCAACCGCACCCGCATGGTCGGCCGCGTCTCCGAACTCGAGAAGCTCGTGGACACGCTCAGCTTCTCCAAGGAACGCCTGCACGGCAAAGTGAACGAATTCCAGGAAAAATACGAGTTCAACCGCATTAGTTCGTCCCGCGCCAACGCGTCCTGGAACGCTGCTACTGCGCCAAAGCGCCTGGCTAGCGCCGCCGCGGGCGAAACCTCTTTCTTCGACGATTTCAGCGAACTGGAGATGGATCGCTACGACGATTTCAATATCCTCTCCCGTTCCATGGCCGAAATCTCCGCGGACGTCAACGAAGTCCTTACGCAGCTTGAAGGCTACATCAGCCGCGTCGAAGGGGACATCGACGAATTCACGAAACTCGCGCACCATCTCCAAGACGAGTTCACCGCCGCACGCATGGTACCCATCGGAACGCTTTATTCCCGCTTGTCTCGAGCCGTTCGCGACGCCGCGCAGTCCGCCGGCAAACGAGTCGAATTGGACTTTGTCGGCAACGAAACCGAACTCGACAACAATATTATTCAGCAGATTTCAGACCCGCTCGTGCACCTGGTCCGCAACTCGGTGGCACACGGCATCGAGCGCTCCGACGCGCGACTCTCGGCAGGCAAGCCCGAAGCCGGCAAAGTCTCCCTCCGCGCCTATCACCGGGGAAATCACATCTACGTCGAAGTCGAAGACGACGGCCGTGGCATCGACTACCAGCGTGTAAAACAGAGCGCTGCCGAACGCGGCTTGGTTTCCAGCGACACCGCCGAACGGCTCACCGAGCGGGATCTGCGCGAAATGCTGTTCCATCCGGGATTTTCCACCGCACCGGCCAAGACCGAACTTGCGGGCCGCGGCGTTGGCCTCGACGTGGTGCGTGCCAACTTAAACGCCCTAAACGGCGACGTGGAGATCGAAAGCACGCGCGGCCAAGGCACAAAATTCACACTCAAGGTGCCCCTGACTCTGATTATTTCCCCCGCGCTGTTTGTCCGCTGCGGCGGCGTCAGCTTCGCCCTGCCTCTCGCGGTCGTCGAGGAAATCCGCCGCATTCGCGCCGACGAAATCGAAGACGTCGGCGGCAAGCTACTTACGAAAGTTCGCGACATCGTCACCGAAGTCATTCGTCTCGACAGCTATCTCGGCCTGCCGCCGCTGGAACCCGTAAACGGCTATTTCCGTATGGTTGTAGCTAACACTGGGAGTCGCCAGATCGGACTGGTCGTCGAAGAGGTCCTCGGCAAGGACGAAATCGTCATCAAGAATCTCGGCGAATACCTTCGTCGCGTAAAGCTTTTCCCGGGCACCACGATCGCTCCGGACGGCAGCTTGATACTGCTGATCGACCTGAATCGCATGGTGGCCGCCGAGCCCAACGAGCGCCATACGCTGCAAGCCAGCGCCAGCGCTGCCCGCGTCTTTGCGCCGGGATCCGAGGCCGTCGCACGTGGCACGATTCCTACCGACGCCATGGATCGTGTCGAACACGAACGCGTCATCGTGGTTGCCGACGATTCCATCAGCGTACGGAAATTTGTAGGCCGCATGCTCGAAAAGAACGGCTACCGCGTGAAACTCGCTGCTGACGGCCTGGAGGCCGCCGAGCTTGTCGCCCAGCACGGCTGCCATCTCGTCATCACCGACCTCGAAATGCCGCGCATGACCGGGTACGAGCTCATGGTTCAGCTCCGTCAGAGCCCCACGACACGGCGCATCCCCGTGATGGTCGTAACTTCACGCGCCGGTGCAAAACACCGCGACCGCGCCATAAAAGAAGGCGCCGCAGCATTCCTCACCAAACCGGTGCAGGAGGACCAACTGATCGCCGCGGTCGAACAACTCATGGGAACGGAGGCGACGCGCCAGGCCGTACCGGTCGCGTAGAGACAAACGATGGCGACCACTCCCAGCAAAAAGTTTCGCGTCCTCATCGTTGACGACTCGACCTTCATGCGCAAGGTCCTGGAAACCATTTTGAATTCCGACGATCAGCTACAAGTCGTCGGCCAGGCCAAAGACGGCCGCGAAGCCATTACTCTCGCTGAATCGTTAAAGCCCGATGTCATCACCATGGACATCAACATGCCCCACGTCGATGGCTTGCAAGCTACCGCACAAATCATGACCACCAACCCGCGCCCTATCGTTATCGTCAGCTCGGAATCGCGGGAAGGAGCCTCCAGTACGTTGAAGGCCCTCGAATTGGGCGCCATCGAATTTGTCGCCAAGCCGTCCAGCGGAATCGATCTCGACATGCAAAGTGTGAAGGAAGACCTGCTGCGCAAAGTGCGCATGTCCGCCAAGGTTCGCGTCGTTCGCACCGCATCGCGCCTGGCGTCCACGGTCCAGGCGGTCAAAACCGGCCCGGCTACCCCGCCAGCGCGCCCCTTCTCGCGCCCACAGCCGACAGCGCCGGTCGACCAGCGCTTTCCCATCGTCGTTTTTGGCGCGTCCACGGGCGGTCCTGCGACGGTGATGCGCCTCGCTCCCGGATTCACGCGCGACTTCCCGGCTGCCGTTTTTGTCGTGCAGCACATGCCTGCGACCTTTACGACCCAGTACGCAGCGCAGCTCGCGGAGTTCACCAGCATCCGCGTCAAGGAAGCAGAACCCAACGAGCCCATTCAGCCCGGCACGCTTTACATTTGCCCCGGAGCGCAACACCTGCGCATATCCCCCACGGGCCGCATCCAGCTCGACGGCACTTCCGGCCGCATTAACGGCTATCTCCCGAATATCGATGTCACGATGGAAACCGCCGCATCCTACGCAGGCGCCATGACCATCGGGGTCGTCCTCACGGGAATGGGCAACGACGGAGCCGCAGGCGCGAAAGCGATTCAGTCTGCCGGCGGCCTGGTGATCGCCCAGGACGAAGCCACCTCGGTGATTTTCGGCATGCCCGCGGAGGCCATCAAGGCCGCCAACCTCGAGCACGTACTTGCGCTCGACGACATCTACGCCGCGATTGAAAAGCGCATCATCGGCATCTGCAAGGCTTCGCCCGTGGGAGTGCGCTAGTGCGCCTCCCCATCCCAGCGAAAGCGCACCCGGTTCGTACCGAACAGATCATTCTGTTTCGCGTCAGCGGCCAGCTTTTCGCGGTCTCCTCCGCATCCGTGCAGGAAGTCCGCAGCGTGGACACGCTTGCCGGCGCAGCCAAAGAAATCGCTCAAGCCGGACTCCGCAAGGTACGGCACATCGTGCAGCGTGGTGAACATGCTCTCTACGTCGTGAATGGCGCCATGCATTTCGGCCTGCCGCCGTTCGCGCCCGCGCTGGTTTTTGTGCTGCGGCGCACGCGCACCGCCCTCCTTGTGGATGGCATCGAGAAAATGACCACCATGACCCGGCTGCAAGCGCTGCCGCAGGCCTTCTGCAATGACGAGCGCGATTGGTATCGCGGCGTCACCGCCATCGACCAAGCCGTGGTCCCGGTCGTCAAACCCGAAGGCTTTCTCACACCCGACGAACTCTTCCTGCTGGATTCGTCCCTCCAGCCTAAAGAATCGCCAACCGAAATTGCGGCTCGGGAAACCGCATCCGGCGGCTTACTCCCGCGACCCGAGGTTCTTGGTGACGAATCCGCGAGCTTCGAGCAATGAGCCCCCAAACCGATGCCGAGTCCTTCGTTCTGCTCCGCCTTGCCGAGCGCCGCTTTGCCGTCGCTGCGGGCCATATCGCTGAACTCGTTGCGCCCAGCCGCGTCTTCCGTTTTCCTCACCAAACCAAAGAAATCGAAGGCGTAATCCTACGCCGCGGCCGTATCGTTCCGGTCTGTGACGTCGCCGCAAGGCTCATCGGCAAGAATCTTCTTTCTCGCCGCTTTTATCTGATCGCCCAGCGTCGCTACCCGACCGGCACGGAGTGGATCGCGCTCCCGGTCACCGGCGACTGTGAACTCATCCTTGCCGAAATGATTCCCGCCAGCGAAGCGGACCTCCCACACGTTTCCGGCTGGCTTTCCCACGACGGCGACGTCATCGAAGTTTTGAATCTCACCGCACTGACTCCTGGTCCCACCACGGCCACTTCCCTTGCGCCTCTCGATGCCGTCCAGCAAGAGACGCTCTCATGACCGAGCCCGGCCGCATCCCTAAGATTCTCCTGATTGACAGCAACATCTATTTCTCAAAGCGTCTCGGCGATGCTCTGAAACGCGAAGGCTTCGAAGTGCTCGCCAGCACGCAACCGGAATTCGCGCTGACCACGCTCGAATATGACACACCCACCGCCGTCGTCTGCTCCGCCAACATGCGTGAAATGGGCGCTCTGCAAATTGCCAAGATCATTCACGCCGACCCCAAGAACGCCTCGTTACCTATCATCGCTCTCGGGGACGGCAGCCAGCGCGCTCTGATGGAAGCTTTCCAGGCCGGCTGCGACGACTACATCGACCGCCAGCGCCAACCCGCGGTAATCGCCACGCACATTCGCAACATCATCGTCAGCAAAGCCGAAGGCTTCCGGCCCACGCAGATGCTCGCACAGGCCGACACCAGCCTAAGCGGCAGCCTCTCGCACCACGATCTTCCCGGCGTATTGCAAATGCTCGGCCAGGCGCGACAAACCGGCGCGCTGCACATCAATGCCGCGGCAACCGACGCGGTTCTGTTTTTCGACGCCGGAACCATCACGCACGCGGAATGCGGCACCCTGTTCGGCGACGAAGCTGTCATTTACATCGTCAAGAGCTGCATCCACGGCGGCGCCGGCGTGTATAAATTCGTCTACGGTGCCACCTCTGCGCAGCACACCGTGCTGCGTTCGGCTACGGACTTAATGCTGGACGCCATGCGCGAGTACGACGAAAGTGCCAACAACTTGGTAAGCGACGTCGTTGCCAAGCAGAACTCGACAGATTCGAACCTGGAAGAGTTGAGTTCGGGAGGCTCGGTTTCGCCTGAGAGGAACGAAGCGGACCAAGAGCTGGTGCCCGAAACTTCCGGGGAAGAGAACCTCGCGGACCACCATTTAGTGGATCACAATTCAGCAGACAAGGAATCGCTATGAGCGAAATCATGGCCGTGCCACCACTGACCGACGCACCGGCGAAACGCACGCCCACCGTATACTTCATCGATGACTCCGCTACCATGCGCGAAGTCATCAAGATCGCTTTCCGCCGCGAGAGCATCAACGTCGTCACCTGCTCCGATGCCGCGTCCGCGCTCGCTCAGTTCGAACAGAATCCACCCGACGCGGTCATAACTGATGTCATCATGCCCGACCAAGACGGGTATTCCGTTTGCACGCAAATCAAGCGGCATCCGCAATTTGGCAAAATTCCCGTGGTGCTGATGTCCGGCGTAGTCAACAAGACCGTGGCCGACAAAGCCGTCTCGGTGCAAGCCGACGAATTAATCCGCAAGCCCTTTCAGCCCCAGGAACTGATCGGCCGCGTAAAGGCCCTTCTCAATCCGAAATCCGCAATCCCACCACCAGCCTCGTCAGACCGGCAAGCGTTCCCAGGCATACCCAACGCTCCGAGCGCGGCCAACGCGCTCAACGGCCTTTTTGCGCCGCCACCGCCGCCTGCACCGGTGCCGGCGGCGCCCCAACCAAACGCTTCTGAACAACGACTCCCCGAATCCGCGTGGCCACGCGCCCTAGCCGAAGCCTTCACGCCGCGCCCGACTTCGCCGGCA
>Ga0181522_10000208_pt1 | contig 46690 bp, 44 predicted proteins | sample PEATcosm2014_Bin_27_FD_121103 | JGI IMG/M metagenome (GOLD analysis project Ga0181522, IMG submission 121103) | Peatland microbial communities from MTU Mesocosm Facility, Houghton, MI, USA - PEATcosm2014_Bin05_10_metaG | ecosystem: Environmental > Terrestrial > Soil > Wetlands > Peat | place...
CTGCGGTTCGCAGCTTGGCGGTGTTCAGGCTTCCACATCGGGCGCTCCATCGCGAATCAAGCGCCCAACAATGAATCACATCCGATTCATCAGATTCAAGAACTTCCCGGATCGGCTCTTAAAAATTGGCGCCTGAGCTTCTGCCTAGCGCACGCCGTGCCACGGATCGTATTGCCGGTCGGGCAAATTACGCAGCGCCGCGCTGTAAGCCTTTTCGTTAGCTTTGACTTTCGGCTCGGCGTTGGCTTTCCCGTCGTCGGCGGCATGCTTGCCGACACTGGCGGCGTTGTTCATCTGGGTCTGCTGGGCCATTTGTGCTTGGGCGCTGGTCACTGCCGTCGCCAAAACCAACGCCGCAATCGTCCACCGCATGGCATCACCCCCAAAATGTCTCGTGCGAAGCAAGGACGCTACAATGTAGCGGAAAGAGTAAAAAGATTAAACTGGGGCGATCGTAAGCCCGGCGTACTGTTATCCGCGCTTTGCGTCGCTACGGCGACTTAGTTCTTGATTTGTTCTAATTCGACGTCTATGCTGATCGGTGTTTTTGGCGTGTGGGGATCGTCGTCATGGTGAGACTGGCGTTGAGGTCTGCAGCCGCCGCCGTTTCGGCTGTGCTTCCGTTCGCGGCCCTGGTCTGCACCGCGCCCGCACAGGAAATGCGGCAAAATGAACCCGGCCAATTTGACTTCTATGTATTGTCGCTCTCTTGGTCGCCGTCCTTTTGCGCCGCAGCCGCCGAGCGCGGCCGCGGAAATGGCCCCAGCCTGCAATGCGGCGCCCGGCCATATTCTTTTGTCGTGCACGGCCTGTGGCCGCAATACGTCAAAGGCTTTCCGGAATATTGCCAAGTCCCGGGGCCGCGATTGAGTCGCGCCATCGTTTCTTCGATTCTCGATTTGATGCCGGCGCCACATCTGATTTTCAACGAATGGGATAAGCACGGAACCTGCAGCGGGCTTGCCGCGCGCGCTTACTTCGACGTGGTGCGCAAGGCGCGAGCCGCGGTAAAGATTCCGGCAGAATATATCGATGTCGAACAAACGCTCACCGTGACGCCCGATGCGGTCAAGGAAGCTTTCGTGAAGGCCAACACCGGCCTGTCGGCGGACGGCTTGGCCGTCGAATGCGACAAAAAACGGCTGACTGAAGTCAGAATATGCCTCTCCAAGGAACTGCAATTCCGCGACTGTGCGGACGTCGCCAGGCGCAGTTGTCGTCGCGATCAATTGTTGATGCCGCCGCTGCGCGGCGGTTGACGATTGGCGGATGAATTATCGCCACGCCTTTCATGCCGGCAACTTCGCCGACGTCCACAAACACAGCGTTTTAGCCCGCATCCTCGTACATTTGCGGCTTAAGCCAGCGGCCTTTCGTGTCATCGACACGCATGCTGGCGCCGGCCGCTATGATCTTTTTGCTGCTGAGCCGAGCCGCGGCGGCGAATGGCGTCGCGGCATCGAGCTTGTTTGGGCGGCCGCCCGGCAAGGACCGGCGAAGGCGCTGCTTGCGCCTTATCTCGATGCGGTCGCAGCTCTCAACCCGGATGGCAGGCTGCGGATTTATCCGGGTTCGCCCCTGATTGTTACGAGCTTTTTGCGGCGGCAGGATCGGCTTATCGCCTGCGAGCTTGAACCGCATGCCGCGGCCGCGCTGGCAGCGCTGCTTCGCGGCGACCGCCGCGCCAAAGCAGTTCCCATCGACGGTTGGACGGCGCTTCGCGCCTATATCCCGCCGAAAGAACGGCGCGGGCTGGTTTTGATCGACCCGCCTTTCGAGGAGGGTGACGATTTTGCCCGCTTGGCGGAGGCGGTCGCTACGGCCAAGCGCAAATGGCCGACTGGCATCTGCCTTCTTTGGTATCCGATCAAAGACCGCCGCGGGGCGGACGCGCTCGCCCGGGGATTGCGAACGCTCGGCATGCCAAATTTGCTGCGCTGCGAACTTATGATCGGTCCGCCGGACGCCGAGGCCGGCCTTGCCGGTTCCGGTCTGGTTATCGTCAACCCGCCATTCACGCTGGAGGCGGATTTGCGCGGTTTTATGCCGGTTCTGGCCAGGATGCTGTCGCCGGCGGCGACCGGGCGGACCGACTGGCTGGCGGCGCCGCCGACGCCGCGAAGGTAGCAAGGGTTCGGCGGCCACTTTTCCACACGCAAAAAATGTGTCTAACTAATTTGTTGCTGGCTTAGACGTTCCGCCTCCGGTGGGGGTCGGCGGAGTGACAGAGGCCTATCCGGCTGAAGCCTTACCCGTCTGGATGTCCAGCCAAGCCGCCGCGCCGTGGGGGCCGGTGGTGAAGCAACCACGGGGAAGGAGTTGCTCGATGGCAATGACCGGTACGGTCAAGTTTTTTAATGGTGAGCGTGGGTACGGGTTCATCAAACCGGACGACGGCGGGCGCGACGTATTCGTGCATATCACCGCCGTGGAACGCGCCGGACTGAAATCGCTGATTGAGGGGCAGCGCATCAGCTTCGACGTCGAACCGGATAAAAAGGGCAAAGGCCCCAAAGCGGTCAATCTGGTCATTACCAGCTAAGGCATGATCCGGAACAATAAGAGCCGGACGTCCGCAAGGATCATGCTTCAATGACCTAAAGACAATGTGCCGGCGCCGCGCGGCGCCGCGCAATGTCGTCGTCGCTGGTTGCGGCGCGCGAGCGCCGGCCCTATGATTTTGCCATGATGATCCTGCGGACCGCCGCACCGTCGCCATTCGGCCGCAAGGTGCAGATCGCGTTGTCCGTGCTCGGCTTCGACGACACGAAAATCGAACCGACCGACACGATGGATCCCAATGCAGCGGTCCGACGGGAAAATCCGCTCGGAAAAATTCCGTTACTGATCGCCGAAGACGGCGACATCTATTACGATTCACGCGTGATCCTCGAATATCTCGACGCGCGCGCTGGCGGCGGCAAGATCATCCCGCGCGATGTGCCAGCGCGCTTTGCCGCGCTGCGCTTACAGGCGCTATGCGACGGCATCCTCGATGCGTCGATTTTGACGGTCTATGAAAGCCGTTGGCGTCCGGCGGAAAAACACGAAGCGAAATGGCTCGATCACCAGGCCGGAAAGGTCGAGCGTGCGCTCGCCGTCTTGGAAGCCTCACCGCCGCCGCTCGGCTCCAATTTTGCGATTCCTCACGTCGGTCACATCGCGCTGGCGTGCGCGCTCGGCTATCGCGATCTGCGGTTCGGCGGAGCCTGGCGCAGCTCCTATCCGCGTCTAGTCGCCTGGCTTGAGACGTTTTCCGCAAATGTGCCGGCTTTCGCCGCGACAGCAATGAAGGCCTGACCGCGCAAAGCAAAAAAGCCACGGAGCTTTCGCTCCGGGGCTTTCAGGCACTTTCAGGCGGTGCTTGGCCGTGAGCGATCGCTTCAATCGGGGCGATCGCCGCTTTGGCGATCAGAAGCGGTAGTTGATGCCGGCGCGGATCAGGTTAGCGTTGAACGACACATTGTCGGTCGCCGCGCCGCAGCCGATGCCGCAGTTGAACTTGTTGAGACTGACATAGAGGTATTCAGCCTTGGCGCTCCAATTGCCGTAAAATGCGAATTCGAGCCCGGCGCCCACGGTCCAGCCGGCGTTCGTAGCGCTGCCGCCGGCGAGGCCCGGCGCGGAAGCGTTGATGTTGCCGAAGGCGCCGCCGCCGGTGACGTACGGCATGAAGCGATCGGCCGCGTAGCCCACCCGGCCGCGCACCGTCGACAGCCAGGTGTTGCTGGTCGAGAAGCCGCCGGTCGAACCCTTGATGCTGTCCCAGTCGACGTCACCTTCGACGCCGACAACGAAGTGCTGAATCTGATAATTGTAACCGATGGTGCCGCCGACGAAGCCGCCTGACGTGTTGAACCCGTTGGTCGTATCCCACTTCGAATTGCCGAAGCCGCCGCCGCCGTTCACGCCGACATAGAAACCCGTCCAAGTGAAGGGCGGGGGCATGAAGGCCGGGGCTTTATAGTAATTCTGGGCCGGGGGCAGGTCGGCTGCAACCGCCGCACCGGTGAGCGCCAACAGGGCGGCGCCAACAACAAACATACGCTTCATTTTCGGACCTCCAACTTCCACTCATAACTTCCACCTAGGTCCGGGATAGTATTCGTGCACGCTCGCGCGTCTAGTGCAGGGAAGACACACGTAATTTCTCTATGTAGACAATATTGTGGCGAAACTAAACTTATGGCGGTCAATATTATACATAATTATGTTTTAATACCGGTACAAATGTGGTTAAATAATCTATAATTCTTGAAACAGGAACTATCAGGCGGGATTCCACCCGCCGCGCTGTCCTTAGCGGCGGGCGGAGGTTCGGATTAAAAGCGATAATTGACGCCGAAGCGGATGAGATTGGCGGCGAGGCCGTTATTCGCACCGGTCAGCGTGTAACGCTGGTTCATCATGTCGAGATAGAGCCATTCCGCCTTCGCCGACCAGCGCTGGTTGAAGCCGACCTCAACACCGCCGCCGGCCACCCAGCCGACGCTCGCATGTGATTCCGTCAATCCGGCACTGTCGGCACGCAAGTCGCCAAACGACAGGCCGGCGGTGCCGAAGATCAGCACATTGCCGACCGCAAGCCCGCCGCGACCGCGCGCGGTGCCGAACCAGGGGCTGGAGAATTGAAACGGCGCCACCGTTGCCTGCGCGCTCGAAATATCGAGATCGGCTTCGGCGCCGTAGACGAAATTGCCGTGCTGCCAGTTGTAGCCGCCCTCGATGCCTCCGGCGACGCCCGATGGCGTCGTTGGGCTGTTGCTGACCGGACCCCACTGGTAGCCGGCTTCGGCGCCGACATAGGGGCCGATCCAGCTATAGCCGCCGAACGGGGAGGGCCCAAAATAGTCGGCGGCGGCGGCGATGCTCGTCATCGCCAGCAGAGCGACAATGCCTAAAATCGTTCTCATGCCCGGCTTCCAATGGCGGTGGGTTGCGACGCGAAAAAGCGGCCGAAGGAGCAGCGTTCGCGCCTCGAAGTGGTAGGTTCCGCCCTTTGATTGGAAGAATTTATCGCTATCTTTAAGTTAAACGATAATGAAGCTCTAAGTAATGCGAAGTTGTTATCCTTAAGAAAGTCTATAGAAACCGAGTGAGCGCAAGCGCAAACGCCTGCGGCGTCACCACCGTGGACGAAGCTGTCGGCGGCGCTCGTCGCTCTGGCCGCGCCGGGCGCGAACTCTTAACTTTCACCAGCACGACGATGCCACACGCGGCGCGCAATGCCCGCCAAGCCACATGAACGTACCGAAGAAAGACATCGAACCCGAGGTTGAGGTCGTCGAAGAGGACGAGGAGCAATCGCTTCCGCAAACGGAAGAGATCGATGCGGCGTCCGTTGATGCCGAAGGTGGCTCGCTTGCCGCCGGCCGCAACGCGGTTTTGCATTACGCCAAGCTCGCCCCGGCACAGCCCGGGGTCTATCGCATGATCGATGCGCGCGGCGACGTTCTTTATGTCGGCAAGGCGAAGAACCTGAAGAAGCGGGTGCGGGCCTATGCGCGGCCGACCGGTCTCGATACCCGCATCGAACGCATGATCGGGGCCACCCGCGCGCTTGAATTCGTCGTCACGCGCACCGAAACCGAAGCGCTGCTGCTTGAAGCGAACCTGATCAAGCGCCTGCGGCCGCGCTTCAACGTTACACTGCGCGACGACAAGTCGTTCCCTTATATTTTGATCACGTCCGACCATTGGGCGCCGCAACTTCTCAAGCATCGCGGTGCGCGCAGCCGGCCCGGTCATTATTTCGGGCCGTTTGCGTCGGTCTGGGCGGTCAACCGCACCGTCAATGCGCTGCAGCGCGCGTTCCTGTTGCGCTCATGCAGCGATCCGTTTTTCGAAAGCCGCACGCGGCCGTGCCTGTTGTATCAAATCAAGCGCTGCTCGGCGCCGTGTACCAACGAGATCGATTTCGCCAAATACGCGGTGCTGGTGCGCGAGGCGAACGCGTTTTTGTCGGGGCGCAGCAAGGCGGTCAAAGACGAGCTTGCCGCAGAAATGGAAAAGGCCTCCGCCGAACTCGATTTCGAGCGGGCCGCGGTCTATCGCGATCGCCTAGCGGCGCTCTCGGCCATCCAGTCCCATCAAGGCGTCAATCCGCGCGGCGTCGAAGAAGCCGACGTCTTCGCCATTCACCAGCAAGGTGGTTTTGCTTGCGTCGAGGTGTTTTTCTTCCGCACCGGCCAGAACTGGGGCAACCGTGCCTATTTTCCCAAGGCCGACCGCTCGCTGGGTGCGAGCGAAATCTTGTCGGCATTCCTCGCCCAGTTTTATGACGACAAACCCTGTCCGCGGCTCATTCTGATCTCGCACGAAATCGGAGACCGCGAATTGCTGGCGGAAGCGCTGGCCACCAAGAGCGGCCACAGAATAGAAATTCTGCTGCCGCGGCGCGGCGAAAAGAAGGATTTGATCGAGCATGCGCTTGCCAACGCGCGCGAAGCGTTGGGGCGCAAACTTGCCGAGACGTCCTCGCAGCAGCGGCTGTTGCGGCAATTGGCCGAGACCTTCAGCCTGCCGCGCGTGCCGCGCCGTATCGAGGTCTACGACAATAGCCACATTCAGGGTTCCAATGCGGTCGGCGCCATGATCGTCGCCGGGCCGGAAGGCTTCCGCAAAAAGGACTATCGCAAGTTCAACATCCGCTCGACCGAGCTCGCGCCCGGCGACGACTTTGCCATGATGCGCGAAGTGCTGACGCGCCGTTTCAAGCGGCTTCTCGCCGAAGCGCCTCTGGCAGTTGCCGAACCGGGCGGCAACGCGCTTGTTGCCTCCCTCGTCGCGGGGGAGACCGAGCCGGTGCCGCCGGAGAGCGAAGAGCAGGAATCTCCCTGGCCCGACCTCGTGCTTATCGACGGCGGGCAGGGCCAGCTCTCAGCGGCGCAAGAGGTGTTTCTCGCGCTTGGTGTCGCGGTTCCGCTTGTCGCCATCGCCAAGGGGGCCGACCGCGATGCCGGCAATGAAACCTTCTTCATTCCGGGGCGCGACTCGTTCAAGCGGCCACCCCGCGATCCAGTGCTCTATTTCGTCGAGAGACTGCGCGATGAGGCGCATCGTTTTGCGGTCGGTTCGCACCGCGCCCGCCGCACCCGCGATCTGCGCGAAGCCGGCCTGCAGGAGATCGCCGGCATCGGCCCGACGCGCAAGCGTGCACTGTTGCACCACTTCGGGACGCTTAAGGCGATCGAGCGCGCCTCGGTCGCGGATCTTATGCAGGTCAACGGCATCAACGCCGAAACCGCAAGGCGAATCTACGAGTTCTTCCACGAAGGCGCGCCTTGAGCCGGCGGTGCCGGGCAGCCGCGGGTGCGACAGCATTGCAGCTGGCATGCGCGGGAAGGCTCTGTCGGCGTCCGCCGCGCGGCGTTATGGTGTAGCCATGAATTCGACAACCACCACGACCGGCCGGTTGCGCGTGCATCCGTTCGCGTTGCCCAACATCCTGACCTATGGCCGCATCGTCGTCATACCGATCGTGGTCGGCTGCATGTTTTGGCAAAACATCCTGCACGGAGGATTGTGGCTGCGCTGGCTGGCGTTGGCGTTTTTTATCGCCGCGGGCATCAGCGACTTCCTCGATGGCTATCTGGCGCGGGCTTGGGCGCAGCAATCCTCGCTTGGGCGGATGCTCGATCCGATCGCCGACAAGCTTCTGGTGTCGTCGTGCCTCTTGATGCTGGCGGCGGAAGACACCATCCAGGGCTGGTCGCTGTTCGCCGCGGTCGTCATCCTCTGCCGCGAAATTCTCGTGTCCGGTTTGCGCGAATATCTCGCCGAGCTGCGCGTCAGCGTGCCGGTGACGCGGCTTGCCAAGTGGAAGACAACGTTGCAGCTCGTTGCTGTCGGCTTTCTCATCGCTGGCAAGGCCGGCGACGCCGTTGTCCCGATCGTCACCAAGACCGGCATCATCCTGCTCTGGCTCTCCGCGTTGCTGACGATCTACACCGGATGGGATTATCTGCAGGCCGGATTGCATCATCTCACGCGGGAGGACGCGTGAAGCTTCTCTATTTCGCCTGGGTGCGCGAGCGCGTCGGCAAGACCGAAGAAGTCGTCAACCCGCCGGCCGGCGTCGCCACCGTTGCCGAACTCATCGCCTGGCTGACGGGGCGCGGCGAGCAATACGCTTACGCCTTCGCGAACGCGTCCTCGATCCGCGCCGCCATCGATCACCGCCATGTGCGCCCCGACGCGGCCATTGCCGGGGCGAGCGAGATCGCGTTCTTTCCGCCGATGACCGGTGGCTGACGACGCGTCGGCTCATTCGATTCAAAATTGAATCGTTTCTTTTGCGTATTTTCGAGGTGTTGCGCGCAAAATGCATCGACCAACAGTTTGCATTGGCCGCTACTCTCGGAGAACGAAGATGCATCACCGCAAAGGAAACGCCAATGGCCGCCGAAGCGCAAAGGCGGTGCGGGAAATTCAGATTGAACCGATTCCTCCGTCGACCCCGGGATTGCGGGCATGAATGCCGCGATGGGTTTCGCAACGGACTTCTTTGCGACCTTGATGGTCGGCTTGATGACCATGCCCTTCGAGCTGGCGCCGGCAATGGGGTGCAGCGCTATGCAAGCCATCAACGGCAGCAAGCTGGGCGGCTCCACTCCCTCACGGCAGTAATCTCGGCGCGCTGAACGGCTTGAGCGGCACTAATCTGCCTCTCCCCGCGTGCGGGGAAGAGGTTAAGATGGAGCCATGACCACGACCGTCCGCCTGCAGCGTGAAGCTTTCGACGTCGCCGCCGAGACGGCAAAGCTCGTGGGCGGCCGCACCGACATCGGCGCGGTCGTCACCTTCACCGGCATATGCCGCGGCGAGGAGGATGGCATCGTCATCGCGGCGCTGACGCTCGAACATTATCCGGACATGGCCGAAGCGGAGATTGCCCGCCACGTCGAAGAGGCGAGGGCGCGCTGGCCGCTCCATGGCGTTACCGTCATTCATCGCTACGGGCGCATCACGCCCGGCGAGGGCATCGTGCTCGTCGCCACGGCCTCGAGCCACCGCCAGGCGGCGTTCGCCGCGGCGTCGTTTCTAATGGATTATCTGAAAACGCGCGCGCCGTTCTGGAAGCAAGTGGAAACCGCAAGCGGGACCGACTGGGTCGAGGCCAAGGCGATCGACGACGCGGCCGCCGCGCGCTGGTCGGATCAGCCGGCGGAACGCGAACAGCCGAAGTGACGCCTGCCGCCGCGGTCAGGCGGCAAGAATCGCAGCCGGCTCCCGCTGCGGGAGCGCGTCTGCTTTGGTCGCTTCCAGCGTCAAGGTTTCCAGTTGCAGAAAGCCCGCCGGCAAGCGCGCCTCGTTTTCCAGTCCGCGAAACTCGGCGTGCTCGCTTTTTTGCAGGTCGCACCGTTGAATGTCGGCAAAGCCCGCTTCGGTGAGCGCCGAACGCAATGTCGTTTCGTCGTAGATGAAGGTATGCCCCCAGTTGCGCACGAAATTGTTCACGACGAAGGCCGGGTTATTGGCGGGAACGACCTCCGATAGCTCGTTGCAGGCCCACCTGACATAGGCTCGCTGCGTGGCCGTCTGGCCGCCGGAATAAAGGCCAACCAGGAATGCGAGGTCGGGCGTCGAAATCCTGATCTTCCCACCGTGTTTGAGAACCCGACGGCATTCCTTCAGCATCGTCATGCCGCAGGCATAGGAAACGTGCTCGATCATGTGTTCGCTGAAAGCGTAATCGAATTGATCGTCGGCAAACGGAAAAGTGCGGGTTGCATCGAGGTGGAAGACGTTGCGCGCGCCCGGCAAATAATCGGTGTTGAGCCAGCCGGAGACCTGGTTGCCGCCGCAGCCGATGTGCAGCTTGCGCACCTGATGCGCCGAGAGGTATTCGTTGAGCAACGCCGCGTCGTTCGATCGCCGCAGCTGTCGGCGAATCTTTTTCAGAAAAAGCTTGGCGGTATCTCTGAGCATGTCTTGCTGCGGTATGATTAATCTCGCGCGGCGGATTGCGGCGCGTTCCGGCTTCTTGCGCCGCCGGCCGACGGTGTCAACGATGCCGCGAAAGTAAGCTTAAGATGAGCGACTGAGATCGACCGGACGATCGCGCCGTGTCATCGGCCGTTCGAATAAGCGGCTTGGCGCGGTTATTTGCGCAGGCTAAACATATAAGCGACCACCTGTTTGACTTGGTGGTCCATCAAATAGGGGTTTGGCATCCCGCCCGGATTGTCGAGACCGCGATGCGTTGTGGTCATGAATTTTTCCAGTGATTCGGCGGTAGTACCGGAGCGTTGCGCGATCGATTCAAACGACGGCGCCGGCGGATTGAGCACCGGCGTAAAACGCTGATCGGCCGCGGCCACATGGCAATTGGCGCAGACCAGAGCCGCCAAATCGTGGCCCTTGCGAACATCGTCCGCGGTATTCGAGGGTCGTGTGAAAGCCGGGCCGGTGGTGAGACACAGGGCAAAAAACGCAAGCGATCTGATCCGCATGAGGCGGCTCCTTGGCAAAAAGAGCCTTGCAAATAGCAGATCATGGCCCGACGACGGTTGATGCAAATCAAGGCCGGTCAAGCGTCGGCGAAGCGCGCGCTCCTCATTCCGCCGCGATTTGCGCCGGCATGGTGTTGAGTTTCGGATCGATTGCGCAGGCCTCGTCCCAGCTCACCACGTTGAGCGATTTGACGAATTTGCCGACGCCGTCGACTTGCGCGCAAAACAGGCCGAGTTCGAGAATTTCCTCGTCGGAAAAATGCTTGCCAAGTTCGGCGTAGACTTCGTCTTTGTCGATGGCGTGCTCGCCCTGCTTGAACAAATCGGCGTAGGCCAGCGCCGCTTTCTCGCGCGCAGTGAAACTCTTGCTGACAGCGAAGTCGAACAATTCTCCGATCATGTCCTCGGTAAGTCCTTCCGCCTTGGCGACGTTGGACCGCACCGTCGAGCAATAGCCGCACTGATGCGCGACCGAGATTTTGATGCGGCACATCTCCTTCAATTTGTGCGGCAGTACGCCGTGATAGAGCAGCATGTTCCAGTATTCGACCCAGGCGGTGCCGAGTTGGCTGCGTGTCATCAGGCTGACCACGCGCGGATCGGGGGCGCCGGTGCGCTTGGCCGACTCGATCAGCTCGCGGGTATGCGGGGTCTTTTCGCTTTCCTCGATATAACGCAGTCGCGGCATTTCTCCCTCACTTTGCTTGGGGCCGCGCGCCCTCAATTGGCGAGCTTGCGCAACCACACTTTGTTGTCGTGGAAAGCGGCGCCGCCGAACGGCGCCACCGGGTCGGCGCCGGTGAGCGTGTTGATGCCGCGGCCGTCCGGGTAAGCGGAGTTCGGCCAGATCGATTCGGCGATCAAGACGCCGCGGCGCACGCCGTCGAAGAGCTTGGCATGAAGCCGCACCACGCCGCGCCGGTTGCCGAGCCGGACTTCATCGCCCTCGAAGATCGAAAGGTCGGCGGCATCGTCGGGGTGGATCATCACCTCCGGTCGGCGCTCGATGCCGAGCGACGTGCGCGTCTCGGTGAAGGTTGAATTGAGAAAGCCGCGGGCCGGCGAGGTCGCAAGGCGGAAGGGGTGCTCGGTGTCTGCCTCTTCGATCACGTTCCAGTGGTCCGGCAATGTCGGCATGACTGCCGGCGCGTGCGTGCGGTGCCAGCGGTGAAACGGTACTTTCGGCCAGTCCGGCTTGAAGCGGAATTTGCCGTCCGGATAGGCGAAGCCGTTGAGATAATGCGCGGTCGCGAAATCCGGCTGGCAATCGATCCAGCGATTGGCCTCGAACGCGGCGAGGTCGCCCCAGCCGGATTGCTGCAGCGTTGCATCGATCAATTGCCGCGGTGTCATGGCAAAGCCGGGATGCTCGGCGCCGACGCGCTTGGCCAGCGCGCAGATCACCTCGTGGTTCGAGCGGCATTCGCCCGGCGGATCGATCAGCTTCGGCCCGAACAAAAGGTATTGGTTGCCGCCGGCGGTATAGAAGTCGTCATGCTCGACGAACATGGTCGCGGGGAAAACGACATCCGCCATCTTGGCAGTGTCGGTCATGAATTGCTCATGCACGCAGACGAACAGATCGTCGCGGGCAAAGCCCCGCTTCACCATATCCTGCTCCGGTGCGACTGTGACCGGATTGGTGTTCTGGATCAGCATGGCAGTCACCGGCGGTCCGTCGAACAACGCCTTGCGGTCACCAGTCAGAATGGCGCCGATGCGCGATTGATCGAGCATGCGGATCGATGGGTCGCGCTTGTCGGCCCCTTCGATCAAACTCGTATTGAGATGGAATATCGCGCCGTTGTTGTGAAAGGCACCGCCGCCTTCGAGTTGCCAGGCGCCGGTGACGGCGGCAATGCAGCTTGCGGCGTGCATGTTGAGCGCCCCGTTGCGCGAGCGGGCAAAGCCGTAACCTAGTCGGAAATAGCTGCGCTTGTTCTCGCCAACGAGACGGGCGAAAGCCTCGATGGTCTCGACCGGCGCCCCGGTGATGTGCGACGCCCAGTGTGGATCGCGGCTGCGCAAATGTGCGGCAAGCTCGTGCGGCGCGTCGGTATAGCGCTCAAGATAAGCCCAGTCGGCTTTGTTGTCGCGGAACAGACAATGCATCACCGCGCAGGCCAGCGCACCGTCGGTGCCTGGCCGGATCAAGACGGCCAAGTCAGCTTGCTTCATCGTGCCGTTCATATAGACGTCGACGGCTACGATCTTGGCGCCGCGTTGTTTGCGCGCCCGCGTCGCATGCGTCATCACATTGACCTGGGTGTTGACCGCATTGGTGCCCCAGATCACCACCAGATCGGATTTCGCGATTTCACGCGGGTCGGCGCCGGCGAGAAGCCCGGTGCCGGCGATGAAGCCGGTCCACGCCGGGTTGACGCAGATGGTGGAGAAAAACCCGGAATACTTCTTGACGTGGCGCAGCCGGTGGATGCCGTCGCGCATGACGTAGCCCATGGTGCCGGCATAGAGATACGGCCACACCGCTTCGGAGCCGAAGGTCTGCTCGGCGCGGAGGAATTGCTCGGCGACGAGGTCAAGCGCATCGTCCCAGGAGATCGGCGCGAATTGGCCGCTGCCTTTCGGGCCGATGCGGCGCAGCGGCGCTTTGAGCCGATCGGGATGATGCACCCGCTCGGCATAGCGCGCGACTTTGGCGCAGATCACGCCGGCGGTGTAGGCGTTGTCTTCCGCCCCGCGCACCCGCCCGATCGTGTTGTTGCCGTAGACCTCGACCTCGAGCGCGCAGGTCGAGGGACAGTCGTGCGGGCAGGCGGTCGCGGCGATCCTGGGGCGGACGGTCTGATTCATGTCGCTTGCACCTTAGCGCGTTCCCGGTGCCGCGAACAATTCGTGAAACGGCGGATGCCGGGGCGTTAGGCCGCGGCAGCCTTGCCCTTTGGCTGCACCTCGGCGGTGTAGTCGCCCATCAATTGCTGGGTGATCCGACCTGGCGTGAAGTTCCAGTCGGCGATCTGCGACACCGCAGTCACCTCGGCGGCGGTGCCGGTGATGAAACACTCGGAGAAGCCGGCTAACTCCTCGGGCATGATGCGGCGCTCGACCACCTCGATATTGTGGCGGCGCGCCAGCGCGATCGCGGTCGCCCGCGTGATGCCGGCGAGGAAACAATCGGCGATCGGGGTGTGGATCTTGCCGTCTCTGATGAAGAAGATGTTGGCGCCGGTGCATTCGGCGACGCGGCCCTGCCAGTCGAGCATCATGGCGTCGGCGAAGCCGCGCCGCTCGGCGCGATGTTTTGAGATGGTGCAGATGGCGTAGAGGCAGGATGCCTTGGCCAGCGCCGGAGCGGTTTTGGGGTCAGGTCGGCGATATTCGGCGAGGTCGAGCTTGATGCCGTTGAGGCGCTGCGCCGGATCGAAATAGCTCGGCCATTCCCAGGTGGCGACCGCGAGATGAATTTTGTTGTTTTGCGCGGACACGCCGAGCTGTTCCGAGCCGCGCCAGGCGATCGCCCGCACATAAGCGTCTTTCTGGTTGTTTTTTTCCAGCACCAGCCGCTTGGCGGCTTCGATCTCGGCAACCCCATAGGGAATTTCGAAATCCATCAGCTGCGCGGAACGCTTGAGCCGCTCGGAATGCTCCACGCCCTTGAAAACGACGCCGCCATAGGCGCGCTCGCCCTCGAACACCGCGCTCGCATAATGGAGCCCGTGGGTAAGCACGTTGATCTTGCAGTCGGCGGTGGGAACGAGTTTGCCGTCGAACCAGATGAGATCGGTGCGCTGGTCGAAGGGCACTGCCATGGCATTGCCTCCCTGGGCACGGACGGCCGCTCCGTACCGTAATTTTAGCCGCGCTTGTCGTTAAGGCCAGCGGTCGGCGGCGAGCTTTTGCGTCGGGAGGAGACTCCCGGTAAGGTCGCATTTGCCCTATTAAAGCGCCCCTCGGCGCTCGGACAACCTCGCGCCGCAAAACCGGGGGCGCGATATTGCCGCGAAATTTCGCTTTTGGGAGTAACAACCAAACCGAAATATGTCAATATAGCTGACATAATGGCTGACATTAGTCTGACAACGCCGACCAAGAGCCGCGCCGCCGCGCCCGCCGAAACCGGCGTGGAAGGCCGCGAGCCCTGCTGGGATTTGATCGAGCTGTTGTTTTTTGCCTATCGCGATTTCGTTTCCGATCCGGACCAGCTTCTCGACAAGCTCGGCTTCGGGCGCGCCCATCATCGCGTCCTGCATTTCGTCAACCGCAATCCGGGCATGAAGGTCGCTGAGCTGCTCGACGTTCTGAAAATCACCAAGCAATCCCTTGGCCGCGTGCTCAAGCAGCTCATCGACGAGGGCTATGTCGTGCAGAAGGAAGGCGCCGACCGCCGCCAGCGCCTGCTTTATGTCAGCCCCGCCGGCGAGGCACTGGCGATGAAGCTCGCGGGCCTGCAGACCGAGCGCATCGGCCGTGTGCTCGACGAACTCGGGCCCCCTGCGCGCGAGACGGCGCGGCGCTTTCTTGCCGGCATGATCGGCGCTGAAGACCGTGAACGCGTGCTGCGCCTGATCGCGCGTGCCGACCGGGCGCGCGGCAACGGCCGAGACTGATCGTCATGCCGGCGCCCTTAAGCCCGCCCGACGACGCGCCGCATTTGCTGGTCGTCGACGACGATCGCCGTATCCGCGCGCTGCTGTCGCGTTTTCTGGCCACCGAGGGTTATCGCGTCACGACCTCGGAAACCGCCGGCGAGGCCCGCGCCAAGCTCGAAAGCCTCGATTTCGATCTGCTTATCCTCGACGTGATGATGCCTGGCGAGAACGGCTTCGATTTTGCCCGCGCGCTGCGCACCACGTCCGCGGTGCCGATCCTGATGCTGACCGCGCGCGACGAGCAGGAGAGCCGCATCATGGGGCTCGAAATCGGCGCCGACGATTATCTGGCGAAGCCGTTCGAGCCACGCGAATTGTCGCTGCGCATCGCCAGCATTTTGCGCCGGGCGCGGCCGCCGAGCGCGCCGGTCGCGGAGACGGTGCGCTTCGGCCCGTTCGTGTTTCATTTGGCGCGCGGCGAATTGCGCCGCGGCGAGGAAGCGATCCGCCTGACCGACCGCGAACGCGAAATGCTGCGCGTTTTGGCGACGAGCGTCGGCGAGACGGTGCCGCGCCAGGCGCTTGCCGGTAACGGCGAGAGCGTCAGCGAACGCACCGTCGACGTTCAGGTCAATCGGCTGCGCCGCAAGATCGAGAACGACCCAACCAATCCGCTGGTCGTGCAGACCGTGCGCGGCGTCGGCTACCGGCTGGTGGCGTCGCCATGAGTGGCGTCGTTTCCAACTTCGACGACAGCGTCGGGCGCCTGCGCAGCGCCGCAAGCCACTTGCTGACCGCCGCCAATACGGCGGCGGCCGCCGCCGGCTCGATCGCGGCGCCGGTGACCGGGCGCTGGGGCCGCTTCACGCTGTGGCTGAAAATGCTGCTGCCGAAGGGGCTCTATGCGCGCGCGCTCCTGATCATCATCGTGCCGATGGTGGTGCTGCAGTCGGTCGTCGCGTTCATGTTCGTCGAGCGGCAGTGGAGCGTCGTCAACTATTATCTGTCCTCGGCGGTGGCGCGCGAGATCGCCACCCTGATCGACGTCTATAAGACCTATCCGCAAGGCGCCGACCGCGCGCAGCTGCGCCGAATCGCGCAGGAGCGGCTCGGTCTGGTCGTGGATTTCCTGCCGGAGACGCAATTGCCGCCGCCCGGGCCGAAGCCGTTCTTCTCGCAACCGGACGCGACGTTGTCCGACGAAATCCGCAAGCAGATCACCGCGCCGTTCTGGATCGATACGGTCGGCCGCTCGTCGATCGTTGAAATCCGCATCAGGCTCGATGACACGATCATGCGCGTGTTCGCGCGCCGCGCCGACGCCTCGGATTTCAATTCCTGGATGTTCCTGGCGTGGATGGTCGCGATCTCGCTCGTGGTGTTGACCATCGCCATACTGTTCCTGCGCAACCAGATCCGGCCGATCGTGCGGCTCGCCGACGCCGCCGAGGCCTTCGGCAAGGGCCGCGAGGTCGCAAATTACCGGCCGCGCGGCGCGCGCGAGGTGCGGCGCGCCGCGGCGGCATTTCTGGAAATGAAAATGCGCATCGAGCGTGCCATCGAGCAGCGCACCACCATGCTGGCCGGCGTCTCCCACGACCTGCGCACCATCCTAACGCGCTTTAAGCTCGAACTGGCGCTGCTCGGCGACAGTCCGGAGCTCGAAGCCATCAAGAAAGACGTCGACGAGATGGCGGCCATGCTTGAGGCCTATCTCGACTTCGCCCGCGGCGATCTCGGCGAACAGCCGGCGCCGACCGACATGGCGGCCATGCTCGACGAACTGAAAGTTGATTCCGACCGACACGGCCACCGCGCGACCGTCGCCTACCACGGCCCTTCGGAAGTCACCGTGCGGCCGGCGGTCTTCAAGCGCTGCCTCGCCAATCTTGTGTCCAACGCCGGGCGCTTTGCCAAAACGGTCGCGATCACCGGTCATCGCGATCACCGCTGGCTCACGGTGACCGTCGACGACGACGGGCCTGGAATTCCCGCGAAGTTGCGCGAGGAAGTGTTCAAGCCGTTTTTGCGGCTCGACGACGCGCGCAATCAGGACGAGGGCGGCACCGGCCTTGGCTTGGCGATCGCCCGCGATATCGCGCGCGCCCATGGCGGCGATATCACGCTGGGTGACTCGCCGCTGGGCGGTTTGCGCGCGACCGCGCGCATTCCGGTGTGATGGCGCGCGGTTACTTCCGTTGCAGGTCGGCGGCAGCGCGGGCCAGGATTTCGACCAGATGCGCTTCGGCATCGGCATCGCCTTCGAGCCGCTTGCCGATGGTCTCGCGCAAGTGATCGAGCGCGGCTTCCGTCAGGGGCGGCAAGTTGCCTCGATCGTCGCGCTCGCCGCGTGAGCGGCGCCGCCAGCGGTTCACTCGCTCGCCGACCGCCGCGAGGCGATCGAGGATGACGTCAACCACCTGCTGATTGGCCTTGAGATAAGCGCGGCCTTCGTCGGTGATGGTGTAGAGCTTCTTTGCGCCTTCGGCCGAAGCGGTAACGTAGCCGGCTTCTTCCAGGTAGGTCAGTGTCGGGTAGACGATGCCGGGGCTCGGTGAGTACCAGTCCGCGGTCTTCTCCTCGAGCAACTTGATGATCTCGTAGCCGTGGCGCGGCGCTTGTGCGATCAGCGCGAGCGCGACAAGGCGAAGATCGCCCTGCGCGAACATGCGCTTGGCGCGCATCCAGTCTTCTGGGTCCCTACCGCCAAAACCCCATTTGCCGTGCCCGCCGCCAAAACCGAAGCGGCCGCGCTGGTGTCGACCTGCTCCCCAATGGCCGTGGTGGTGTCCGTGTCCGTGCATTATGAATTCTCCTTTGCACTAAGATATATCTTTAGATAGCTCATATGGGGATGTAACGCAAGATATATCTTTACGCCGATTTGCTTGACGAAGGGCGGCGCTCCATCATTACGAAAATGCCGTCCCGCTCAGGGCGCAGCCTGCGGAAAGCCCAATGTTCGCGACCTTCTTCCACGAGCTCAAAGACGCCGGCGTCCCGGTGACGTTGCGCGAATACCTCACCCTGATGGAGGCGATGGAGCGGGACCTCGCCGGCCGGCGGATCGAGGATTTCTACTATCTCTCCCGCGCCGCCCTGGTGAAGGACGAGCGCAACCTCGACCGCTTCGACCGCGTCTTCGGCCATGTCTTCAAAGGCCTCGATTTCATTTCCGACGCGCTGACCGCGGAAATTCCGACCGAGTGGCTCAAGAAGCTGACGGAAAAACATCTCACCGAGGAGGAGAAGAAATTGATCGAGGCGCTCGGCGGCCTCGACAAGCTCCTTGAAACCCTGCGCAAGCGGCTCGAAGAGCAGAAGGGCCGCCACCAAGGCGGCAAGAAATGGATCGGCACCGCGGGGACGTCACCGTTCGGCGCCCATGGCTACAACCCCGAAGGCGTACGCATCGGCCAGGACGGCAATCGCAATTTCCGCGCGGTCAAGGTGTGGGACAAGCGCGAGTACAAAGACCTTGCCGGCGACGTCGAGCTCGGCACCCGGAACATCAAACTCGCGCTCCGCCGCCTGCGCAAATTCGCCCGCACCGGGGCGCCCGACGAGCTCGACCTCGACGGCACCGTCAGGGGCACTGCGCAGAAGGGCTACCTCGACATTCTGATGCGGCCGGAGCGGCACAACACCATTAAGGTGCTGCTGTTCTTCGATATCGGCGGCTCGATGGATTGGCACGTCAAGGCGACGGAGGAATTGTTCTCGGCCGCCAAGACCGAGTTCAAACACATGATCCATCTCTACTTCCACAATTGCCTCTACGAGAGGGTGTGGAAGGAAAACCGCCGGCGCTGGACCGAGACCAAGCCGACCTGGGACGTGCTGCACACCTATCCGCACGATTACAAGGTGATCTTCGTCGGCGACGCTTCGATGTCGCCTTACGAGATCGTCGCGCCGGGCGGCTCGGTTGAGCATTACAACGAAGAGGCCGGCACGGTGTGGATGGAGCGTGTGGTGGCCACTTATCCGCATTGCGTCTGGCTCAACCCGGTGCCGCAGCGCGAGTGGGATTTCACCGAATCGATCAAAATGATGCGCAATATCCTCAAAGGGCGAATGTATCCGCTGACGCTCGAAGGCTTGGACGCAGCGATGCGGGAATTGGGGCGGTGAACGTCCTTATCGCTTTGCCTGCAACGGGCTAAGGGCCGTACAAAACGTCTTCCGAATCGTAGAAACGGCTCTATGTTGGGCCATCGTCAACAACCGAAAGGAGGTGATCCAGTGTCTCATTGTCTATCGCCGCGGTCGCCGGCATTCATGAACTGGATCCTCGCCTCTGCCGAGGTTCCTGCCAGGTGACTTAAATCCGTCACCCGGCTCATGGGCGCGGGGCACGATATCGCCTCGCGTAACCGGGCCACGGCCTGACAATGGAAGGGTCGTCCGCGAGGGCGGCCCTTCTTTGCGTTTGGCGGGCGATGCGAATCGTACCTTCCCGTCAGCGATCGAAGCACCCACATTGTCCGTTGCCAACTTGGTAGGAGGTGCCGATGCCGGCCGAGAAATTCGACTTTCGCAGCGCCGAGGGTCATCAGCTTGCCGCGCTGCTCGACCGGCCCGCTAGCGAGATTCGCGCGGTCGCGTTGTTTGCGCACTGCTTTACCTGCGGCAAGGACAACCGCGCGGCGCGGCGGATTGCCGAAGCCTTGGGACTCGGGGGTATTGCGGTGCTGCGCTTCGACTTCACCGGGCTTGGCATGAGCGAAGGCGAATTCGCCAATACCACCTTCTCATCCAATGTCGACGATCTCGTTGCGGCCGCCGATCACCTGCGGCGGACGCTCGCGGCGCCGGCGATTCTGATCGGTCACAGCCTCGGCGGTGCCGCGGTGCTCGCTGCCGCGCACCGGATTCCAGAAGCGCGCGCCGTGGTGACGATCGGCGCGCCATTCGATCCCGCCCACGTGATCGGGCTGCTCGGTGACCGCGTTCATGACATCGGCGATAAACAGGAAGTGGAAGTCACGCTCGCCGGCAGGCCGTTCAAAGTCCGCCGCAGCTTTCTCGAAGATGCCAAACAGCAGAATCTGGCCGAGCGTATCGGCGCCCTGCATAAAGCGTTGCTGATCTTCCATTCGCCAACCGACGATATCGTCGGCATCGACAATGCGAGCCAGATCTTTCTAGCGGCCAAGCATCCCAAGAGCTTCATCTCGCTGTTCGGCGCCGACCATCTGCTCAGCCGCCGCAGCGATGACGCCTATGTCGCCAACGTCATTACCGCCTGGGCGCAGCCTTATCTCGACATGACGGCCGACGCCGAAACTGACGACGACACCGCGCCGGGCACTGTCATCGTGCGTGAGACGGGCAAGGCTAAATTCCAGCAAAAAGTCATCTCCGGGAAGCACAGTCTCATCGCCGACGAGCCGATCGACGTCGGCGGGCTCGACAGCGGCTTGAGTCCCTACGATCTCCTTCTCGCCGCGCTCGGCGCCTGCACGTCGATGACATTGCGGCTTTATGCCGAGCAGAAGAAATTGGCGCTCAAGCGCGTCGAGGTGCGGCTGCGCCACGACCGCATTTACGCTAACGACTGTGCCGAGTGCGAGACCAAGGAAGGATTGATCGATCACATCGAGCGGGTCATTAAGCTCGAAGGCGATCTCGATGCCGCGCAGCGCGCGCGACTTTTAGAGATCGCCGACAAATGTCCGGTGCACCGCACGCTGACGCACGAGGTGAACATCCACACGGTCGAATGGCCGGCGCGGTAGTTTTTCCGGAGCATGATCTTTTCGGAAAACCGGTTCCCACTTTTCCGGATCATGCTCTAGACCGCCGCCTTCTGCACCTGGCTCTTGGCTTCTGCGATCACTTCGGGGATAGCGGCGTTATTGCCGGGCGCCATGATGTGGACGCCGGCGATGCCGGGTATGGTCGATAGTTCCGCGATCAGATCGACGCAGATGCGGACGCCTTCGCGCGCCGGGTCGGGCGCCTTCTCCATGCGCGCGATCAGCGCGTCGGGGATGATGGTACCGAACAGATGGCTTTTCATCCATTGCGCCGATTTCGCCGAACGCAGCGGATTGATGCCGACGAGGATCGAAAGCTTTTCCGCGATCCCGGCGTCGGCGAGGACTTTGATGTAGCGGCGGAGCAGCGCCGCATCCATACAGAATTGGGTTTGCACGAATTGCGCGCCGGCTCCGACCTTGCCGAGGAGTGCTTTCGGCTCCCAATCGGGTTTGGGGTCGATCGGCATGTCGGCGGCGCCGAGGAAGAACGGCGCTTTGCCTCCGACCTCGCGGCCGGTCGGCAGCTTGCCCTCGTCGCGCAGCCGGCGAGCGGTCTCGAGAAGCGTCTTGGAGTCGACGTCGAACACCGGCTTGGTATCTGGCTGGTCGCCGGCTTTCGGGTCGTCGCCAGTGAGCACCATGATGTTGCGGATGCCGAGCGCCGCCGCCCCCATCAGCTCGCTTTGCAGCGCGATGCGGTTCCTGTCGCGGCAGGTCATCTGCATGATCGGCTCGATGCCGGCGCCGATGAGGAGGACGGACGCGGCTAGCGCGCTCATGTGCGCGCGCGCGCCGGCGCCGTCGGTCAGGTTCACCGCGTCGGCGAGCCCGCGCAGCGGGGTTGCCTTGCGCAGCAGGTCCGCCGCGTCGCAGGACACCGGCGGGGCGACCTCGGCGGTCATGACAAAGCGGCCGGCCTTCAGTTTTTCGGCGAAGCTGCGGGAGAGGGGAGGACTGGCATCGTTCATCGCACGTTCATTCCAAGCTGCGCGGAGGACCAAAGCGCTTATATGGTTTGCCGATTGACGGCAATTGGGCGCCTTTCGGCGCGTCTGCATGGACAGGGTGGACCCGTCCCGCTAGAGAGAGCCGGCGATGAGCGGCGTCAACGACATCCGGGAAAATTTCCTCGGCTTTTTCGCGCGCGAGGGGCACGAAATCGTGCCGTCCTCGCCGCTCGTGCCGCGCAACGATCCGACCTTGATGTTCACCAATGCCGGCATGGTGCAGTTCAAGAACGTCTTTACCGGCCTGGAGAAGCGCCCCTATAGCCGCGCCACCAGCGCGCAGAAATGCGTGCGCGCCGGCGGCAAGCACAACGACCTCGACAATGTCGGCTACACGGCGCGCCACCACACCTTCTTCGAGATGCTCGGCAATTTCTCGTTCGGCGATTACTTCAAGGAACGCGCCATCGAGCTTGCCTGGCGCCTTGTCACCAAGGAATTCGGCGTGCCGGCCGATAAGCTTCTGGTCACGGTCTACATCGACGACGACGAGGCGTTCAACCTCTGGAAAAAGATCGCCGGCCTGCCGGACGACAAAGTATTGCGCATCGCCGGCTCCGACAATTTTTGGGCCATGGGCGACACCGGACCGTGCGGTCCGTGTTCGGAAATCTTTTACGACCATGGCCCGCATATCTGGGGCGGGCCGCCCGGCAGCCCGGAAGCCGACGGCGACCGCTTTGTCGAAATCTGGAACCTCGTATTCATGCAATACGAGCAGCTCCCGAGCGGCGAACGCGTCAACTTGCCACGGCCGTCGATCGATACCGGCATGGGCATCGAGCGCATCGCCGCGGTACTGCAAGGCACGCACGACAATTACAAGATCGATCTGTTCGGCGCGCTCATCGAGGCGATCGCCGATCTCACCGGCGTCGATCCCGATGGCGATCAAAAGGCCTCGCATCGGGTGATCGCCGATCATTTGCGGGCGTCGTGCTTTCTGATTGCCGACGGTGTGCTACCGGCGAACGAGGGCCGCGGCTATGTGCTCCGCCGCATCATGCGCCGCGCCATGCGTCATGCGGAACTTCTTGGCGCCAAGGACCCGTTGATGTGGCGGCTCGTGCCGGCGCTCGTGCGCGAGATGGGCCAGGCATACCCGGAATTGCATCGCGCCGAGGACCTGATCAGCGAGACGCTGAAACTTGAAGAAATCCGGTTTCGCAAGACACTCGAGCGCGGGCTCGCGATCCTCGACGAAGCGACAAAGCCGCTCAAAAAAGGCGACATGCTCGACGGCATCACCGCGTTCACGCTCTACGACACTTACGGCTTTCCGCTCGACCTCACCCAAGACGCGCTCAAACCGCGTGGCGTCAGTGTCGACATCGCCTTGTTTACCGACGCCATGGAAGAACAGCGCAAAAAGGCCCGCGCCTCTTGGGCCGGGTCGGGAGAGGCGGCGGACGAAGCGGTGTGGTTCGGCCTGCGCGAAAAATTCGGCGGCACCGATTTCCTCGGCTACGAGACGGAAACCGCCGCCGGGGTCGTGGTCGCGCTGTTGCACGACGGCAAGGAAGCCGGCGCGCTCCGCAAGGGCGAAAGCGGCGCTGTGCTGCTCAACCAGACGCCGTTTTACGCAGAGTCCGGCGGTCAGGTCGGGGATAACGGCGTGATGATCGCAGAGGGCGTGCGCTTCAAGGTCACCGACACACAAAAGCACGCCGGCGACCTCTTTGTGCATTTCGGCACCGTCGAGGAGGGCACGCTCAAAGTCGGCGCCGCGCTCGATCTGGAAGTCGATCGTGCCCGGCGCGGCGCAATTCGCAAAAACCATTCGGCAACGCATTTGCTGCACGAGGCGCTGCGCCAGGTGCTCGGCGACCATGTGGCGCAGAAAGGCTCTTTGGTTGCGCCCGACCGCCTGCGCTTCGATTTCTCGCATCCCAAGCCGATGAGTGCCGACGAGATCGCTCGCGTCGAGGACATCGCCAACGACGTCGTGCTGCAGAACGCCCCGGTGATCACCCGGCTTCTGAGCCGCGACGACGCGATCACGTCGGGCGCGCGCGCCTTGTTCGGGGAGAAATACGGTGACGAGGTGCGCGTGATCGCCATGGGCCAGAATCCCGCAACGTCCGGCGGCAGCAACACCATGGGGTGGTCGGTCGAATTGTGCGGCGGTACCCATGTCGAGCGCACCGGCGACATCGGCGTCATTTCCGTCATCGGCGAATCCGCTGTCGGCTCCGGCGTGCGCCGGATCGAGGCTTTGACCGGGAATGCGGCGCGGCACAACGCCAACGCGCTGGCGCAGCTCGCCAAGGCGACCGCTTTAGAACTACGCGTGCCGGTCGACGACATGCCGGCGCGCGTCTCGGCGCTTCTTGATGAGCGCAAGCGGATCGAGCGCGAGCTCTCGGACGCGAAAAAGAAACTCGCCATGGGCGGCGGCGGCAAAAGCGACGGCGCCGACGGCTTCCGCCAGGTCGGCGACGTCAAGCTCGTCGCCCGCGCGGTCGAAGGTATCGATCTGAAAGACTTGCGCAGCCTCGCCGACGAAGGAAAAAAGAAAGTCGGCTCCGGTGTCGTCGCCATCGTCGGCGTCACCGACGACGGCAAGGCCGGCATCGTCGTCGGCGTCACCAACGATCTGGTACCGCGCTTCAACGCCGTCGAACTGGTGCGCAAAGGCGCCGAAGCGCTGGGCGGCAAGGGCGGCGGCGGCCGCCCGGATATGGCGCAGGCCGGTGGTCCCGACGGCTCGAAGGCGGATGCGGCGTTGGCCGCTATTGAGGCCGCACTTGCCGGCTAGGGGGCACGCTTGTAGTTTCAGATCGACTTCGTGGCGCGATAGCCGGGCTACTGTTATGCGACCGCGCCGCCGGGTCGCGACAGCGAAGGCACTCCGCGCCGCATCAGGCCGGTATATAGCACCGCGGCAAGCCCGGCTCCGATCAGCCATCCCCAATCACCGATGTTGGCGATGACGCCATAGGCTCCGGACAGCGCGAACCCGATCGAAACGATGGCTGACACCGCAAGCGCTATCAACGCCCGTTTGTTCCAGCCACCGTTGTAATAGAGCGAGCCGCTCGGTGACATCGTATAGAGGTCATTGAGCACGACTTGCTGCCGCTTCACTACATAATAATCCGATACCATGATCCCGAACATGGGACCCAATGCAGCGCCGAAGATGCTGACGAAAATGGTGATGGCCTGCGGGCTCGAAACGAAGATCCACGGGCAGACCAAAACGGACAAGATCGACGTGATCAGCCCGCCCAGGCGAAAATCGATCTTCTCGGGGTAAAGGTTGGAAATATCGTAGGCGGGCGATACGAAGTTGGCCACGATGTTGATGCCCATCGTGGCGACGATAAATGTTATGGACCCGAGCGCGACCACCAGGGGATTTCCGATACGCTCGACGATCGCCACCGGATCCATGATCGCCTGGCCGAACACGTTCACTGAGCCGGCCGTAACGATCACTGTGACGATCGCGAACACGATGAAGTTGACGGGCAGGCCGAGAAAGTTGCCGACCTTCATCGTGCGCTCGCTGTCTGCAAAGCGCGCGAAGTCGCCGAAATTCAGCAGTAGAGCCGCGAAATAGGCGATGATCAACATTGCCGCGTTGGCCATGTGACCGATCGCCGATCCTTCAGCGCGTGGGGCAAGCTGCAGCGACAGGCTTGAAAGGCCCGTCTGCGACACGATCCAGATCGCCAGCCCGAACATCACGATATAAACGACCGGTCCGCAGAAATCGATGAATTTTCTGATTGTCTCCATCCCGTTCAAAAAGATCAGGAGCTGAAAGAACCACATGAAGCGGAAAGAGCCCCAGCCGAGGGCGGACAGGCCGAAATAGCTTGAATGCGTGTAGGCTTCCGCGCCGGGGTAAAACGTCAGCACCAGCACCGCAACGGCTTTGGAGGCGAAATAAGTCTGCACGCCATACCAGACGATGTCGACAATGCCGCGCAAGGCCGCGGCGAGGTTGGCGCCCATGACGCCGAATGAAATTCGCGCCACCACCGGAAAGGGCGTGCCGTATTTCAGCGAGGGACGTCCAATAAGGTTCATCAGGAAATAGACGGCGATAATCCCGACAACCATCGCCAGCAGCACTTCCCAGCCGGTCAGCCCGAGGAAGAACAGACTGGCAGCAAAAGTGTAACCGCCGACCGAATGCACGTCCGACATCCACATTGCGAAGATGCTGAAGATGCCCCAGGTCCTGCCCTCGGCCGGCACCGGCGCCAGATCGTGGTTGTAGAGTCGCGAATCCGCCCCAGGGACTGCCGCGACAGGAGTCGCTTTCACCTGATGATTTGACATGCAATCCTCGCAGCGAAATTTTCCCGTGTGCCGAGGCAAGTACCGTGCCACCGGCGCCGGTTCCACGGGGCCGCGTTCTTAGTCGACGCAGATCGTCGCTTGCGCAGCGATCATGTCCGGTGTTGAGGGTCGATCTAAAACTCGCTGCGAGCTAAAGCTCCACGATCATCCCGTCTTCGGCGGTTTCGAAGGGGACTTTGGCACGCTGCGCCAGCATCTCACTGCCCATATGCGTCAGGATGAGGCGCTTTGGCCGGATTTGATCGAGATGCTGTTCCAGCGACGACAGCGCCATGTGGGTCTTGATTGGCTTATCGCGCGTATAAGACTCGCAGATAAACACATCCGCCTCGCGGCCGATGTCGATCACCGCATCGGTCCACTCGGTGTCGCCTGAATAGGCCAGCGTCTTGCCTTCGGCTTCAAAGCGAAGGCCGAGGCAGGGTCCGGCGCGGTCATCGTGCAGAACGTGAAACGCAGTGACCTGCAAGGCGCCGATCTTGGTGCGTTCGCCGACTTCAAGCTCGCGCAGATGCAGCGGGAACTGCAGATCGAGTTCCTTCGTGCCGGGAAAGGCCGCCTCCATGATGCCGCCGTAGCGGGCTTTCAGACTCGGCGGCCCGACAATGGTCAGCGCGTGTTTGCGCTTGAGCACGTAATTCGCTTCCAAAAGAAAAAACGGCACGCCGCCGATGTGATCCTCGTGAAAGTGCGTCAGAAAGATCGTGTCGATCGCGTTGCGGTCGATGCCGAGCTTGTTCAACCCGACGAGCGAGCTCGCCCCGCAATCGATGAGCACGTTAAGGTTTTGTCCGACGAGGTGAAAACAGGTATTAAGCCGCCCGCCCGAACCGAATGCATCGCCGCAGCCGACGAATTGCAGTTGCATAGATGATCCCTAGTACGTTTTTATCGTGGTTAGATCGGGTCGTTGGAGTCGACGCTAGTTTCATGAAGCGCCGAAGAACTGTATGTGATGGATGTCACACCATTGGGCGGCACGAGGTTGACCGGCGAGAGTGGCAAATCATTGTGTTCTCATCGTTTTTTTACCTTTACACGATTCAATGGCGGCAGCGCAATGTGGCTGCCCGAGCGTGGCGTCGGAAGTCTTGTGTCAACATCACGCCACAAACCGCCGCATGCTGTAGCGACGGTTGTCGGTGCCGGAAGGGGGATGGCGGGGTGTTTGTTCGATTACGCCGCGCTGCCGGTTTCGCCGCGCTAACCAGTGCGCTGGCGCTTGCCGGCTGCGCCGACAACAATGCCCAGTGGTTTGCCCAGCCGCTGGTGAAAACCAATAAGAACTACACCTACTCGCAATTGGAGGAGAACAAACAGAGCCGTCCGATCACGCAAAGCGAGCTGGTTGACGCTAGCGGTGGCTGCCCGTCTTACGTTCCGCAAGCGCCGACGGCGGCACAAGACGCCGCGGCCAATCCGGGCGATGCACTGCCGGCAGATCAGGCCGCGCTCATCGGCGCCGGTATCGGGTTGGGCATGAGCGAGTGCGATGTGGTGTCGCGGCTCGGCCAGCCGAACGCCGTCAATCTGGGACAGTATCCCAATGGCCTACGTAGTGCCGTTCTCACCTATAACGGTGGCCCGCGGCCCGGCATCTACCGCTTCGAAAGCGGGCGCTTGTCGGAAATGGACCGGGTGGAAGCGCCACCGCCGCCGGCGCCGGACAAAAAGGTGGCGAAGAAGAAAACCCCCAGGCCGGCCAACCCCGCTGCACCGTCCGCGAACGCAGGCGACAAGTCCTAGGGCAACCTCACCCGGTCATCCCGGCGCATTTTTGTCTTTCACGGCCCGAGACGACCAGCGCGCGCCTCATGGTATGATGCGTCGCGGCATGAGGGATCGCGATGACCGTCGACGGCGTCACGCATCGGTTGATTGAGACGAACGGCATTCGCCTGCATATTGCGGAGCGAGGCGAGGGGCCGCTTGTCATCCTCTGCCACGGCTTTCCCGAGTCCTGGTATTCGTGGCGCCACCAGCTTACGGCGCTGGCTGCGGCCGGATTTCACGCCGTCGCGCCCGACATGCGCGGCTACGGCCAATCCGACCGGCCGGGTGCGATCGATCAATACACGCTGTTTCATTTGGTCGGCGACATGGTCGGCCTGCTTGATGCGCTCGGCGCGGATCAGGCGGTAATCGCCGGCCACGATTGGGGCGCGCCGGTCGCCTGGCACGCCGCGCTTTTTCGCCCCGATCGGTTCCGTGCCGTGATCGGCCTGAGCGTTCCTTATTGGCGGCGTCCGCGCGCCGTGCCGACCTCGGTCATGCCGCAGCGTGAGGACGCGATCTTCTATCAGCTCTATTTTCAGACGCCGGGCGTCGCCGAAGCCGAGCTGGAGCGCGATCCGCGCGACACCATCGCCAAACTCTTACGTGACGCTTTTCGCCGGCCCGGGGAAGGCGGCCGCGATGTCGGCATGGTGCCGCGCGACGGCGGCTTTCTTAGCAAGGCAACGGCGCCGGCGGCCTTGCCGGCGTGGCTGACCGAGGCCGACCTCGATTTTTTCGCCGCCGAATTCAAGCGCTCGGGCTTTCGCGGGGGCCTAAATTGGTACCGCAACATCGATCGAAACTGGGAGCTGCTCGCGCCCTACGCCGATGCCAAGGTGACGGTGCCGGCGCTGTATATGGCCGGCGACCGCGACATGGTCGTGGCGTTCAAGAACATGGACCGCGTGATCGCGAATTTGACGAAATATGTGCCGCAATTGCGCGGCTCGATCATACTGCCGGGTTGCGGTCACTGGACCCAGCAGGAGCGCGCCGCCGAGGTCAACGCGGCGATGATCGATTTTTTGCGCGCCTTGTGAAAGCTGCAGCGCTTGCGGCGTGCAAATGCGGCCGCTATAAGCCGCGCATCTCCGCCCATGCGATTTCCCAAGAGGATGATTTGATGGCGATCGAGCGCACCTTTTCGATCATCAAGCCCGACGCAACTGCCCGCAATCTGACCGGCGCGATCAATGCGATGATCGAGAAGGCGGGACTGCGCATCATCGCGCAAAAGCGGGTGACAATCAGACGCCCGCAGGCCGAAGCATTCTATGCGGTCCATCGTCAGCGGCCGTTTTTTGGCGAGCTGGTCGACTTCATGATTTCCGGGCCCGTGGTGGTGCAGGTTCTCGAGGGCGAGAACGCCATCGCTGCCTATCGCGATCTGATGGGCGCGACCGATCCGGCCAAGGCGGCCGAAGGCACCATTCGCAAGGCCTTCGCCAAGTCGATCGGCGAAAACTCGGTCCACGGTTCGGACGCGTCCGACACGGCGCAAAAGGAAATCGCGCAGTTCTTTTCCGGCAACGAAATCGTCGGCTGACCGACGCGGTGAATTGTCGGGCTTGGCCGCGTTGAAGCGGGGCGCGCGGCGCTGCGCGGTTTAGCGAGCGCTTGTCCTCGTGCGCTGATAGGTTGCCATCCGCAATGGATAAACTGTTCATCGCGCTTCTTGCCTTCGTCCCTCTCGCCGTCGGCGCTCACTTTGCCGGCGCCGCGCCGGTCGTTGTGTTTTTCCTGGCGGCGATCGCCGTCGTGCCGCTCGCCAAATATATCGGCGACGCCACCGAGGAACTGACGGCCAAGACGACCCCGGTCGTCGGCGGGCTCCTCAACGCCACCTTCGGCAATGCGGCCGAGCTCGTCATCGGCGTCTTTGCGCTTAAGGCCGGACTGATCGATGTGGTGAAGGCCTCGATCACCGGTTCGATCATCGGCAACCTGCTTTTGGTGCTCGGATTTGCCATGCTGGCGGGCGGATGGGCGCGCGAGAAACAAACGTTCAACCGCACCGGCATCCTAGCGCAGGGCTCGACGCTGTTCGTCGCCACGATCGCGCTGGTCGTACCGGCGATAGCCTATCAGACGGCTCCTCCGACCGGCGCGCCGTGGGTCGGAAGTTTGAGCATTCTCGTCTCGCTCGTTCTGATTTGCATGTATGGGGCCAGTCTCCTGTTCTCGCTGCATACTCACAAGCATCTTTACCTGGAGGACGTTGGCGAAGCGCAGCCGCGCTGGAGCACGACGCGCGCCGTCGTCACGCTCGTTGCCGCCATGCTCGCGGTCGCCGCCGTCAGCGACATTCTCGTGCGTTCGATCGAACCGCTGCTGGTGCGGCTGGGATGGTCGCAGCTTTTTGTCGGCGTAATTTTCGTAGCGATCGTCGGCAACGCCGCCGAGCATTTCTCCGCCGTCGTTGTGGCGCGAAAAAACCGGATTGATTTGGCGCTGCAGATTTCCATCGGCTCGGCGACGCAAATCGCGCTGGTCGTCGCGCCGATCTTGGTCATCCTCGGCCTGGCTTTTGGGCAACCGATGGATCTGATCTTCAACAGCTTCGAACTCGTCGCCATGGTGCTGGCGGTTATGATCGTCAATTTCGTCATCCAGGACGGCGAGAGTAATTGGCTCGAAGGCCTGCAACTTCTCGCGGCTTACGCGATCATGGCGATCGCCTTCTATTTGCATCCATAGCGGCCGACTGTCGTTCGCGGTCGCAACGTGTTCGTTCAAACAACATCGTGATGCGGCGAGAGACCTCATTAACGCTGCGGCTCCGTCGCGTGCGTTGCGAATGCACGTACAAAATGCGCCGATTGGAGCCATGCTTGCGCCGTATTTTTCGGTTTGCCTTGCGGTGCAATCGGATTTTGGTTCTCCGGTCGGTGCAGTCTGTTGGGCGGTGACCTTTTGGGGCAATGACCTGTTAGGCAAAGACTTGGCGACGCGATCGTTTCGGACTTCCCCCCCAAAAATCTGACTTGTGGTGTGGAACGCTGTACCCCCACGCAGCGGGCGGCGGCTTCACGTCTCGACTGGCATATGGAATGACTGAGGAGAAGGACGATGCAGAAGGGCACCGTCAAATGGTTCAACCCGACCAAGGGCTATGGGTTCATCAAGCCGACGGCCGGCGACAAAGATGTGTTTGTACACATTTCGGCCGTCGAGCGCGCCGGCTTGCGCACGCTCAACGAGGGCCAAGAGGTCGAATACGAGCTGGTGACCAATCGCGGCCGTAGTTCGGCAGAAAATCTCGAAGTTGCGTAGCTAGCGGCCGGAAAATTCCGGATCGCGCAGCCCCCAGAGTTGCGCTGGGGGTTTTGTATTGGCGCGGGCGCTTCCCGCGCTACGCCCGCGTTCGGCCCTCGGCCACCGCGCGCAGCGCGCGGGGGTAGAGCCTGTGCTCAACCTCAAGCACGCGCGCGGCCAATGTTTCTTCGATGTCGCCGTCATGCACGGCAACCGAATCTTGCGCGACGATCGGTCCTGCATCCATCTCCGGCACGACAAAATGCACGGTGGCGCCGTGGCGCGCTACTCTGGCGGCAAGCGCCCGGCGGTGCGTGTCGAGGCCTTTGAACTGCGGCAACAGCGACGGATGGATGTTGAGCATCCGGCCGGACCAGCGCGTCACGAACCACGGCGACAGCAGCCGCATAAAGCCGGCAAGGCAGACGAGTTCGACATCGTTGGCGCGCAGCTTTGCGTCCAACGCGCGCTCGAAGGCCTCTCGATCGCCGGCAAAGGCGGTGTGATCGACAACGATCGTCGCAATACCTGCGCCCCGCGCGCGCTCCAAGCCGGCCGCTTGCGGCCGGTTGGAAACCACAAGCACGATCTGCGCGGGATAATCCTCGGCGGCCGCCGCCTCGATCAGTGCGGTCATGTTCGAGCCGCGGCCGGAAATCAAAATGGCGACGCGCTTTTTGGCCATGTGCGCCCTGCCACCGTCAGATGGTGAGCTTGAGGCGTCCGCGATATTCGACGCGCGCGTCGCCGCGCGCGGCGACCACTTCGCCTAACCGCACGACGGACTCGCCATTGGCGGCAAACTGCTCGCTCACCGCAGCTGCAGCCCGCGCCTCGACCACCGCCACCATGCCGATGCCGCAGTTGAAGGTGCGCAACATCTCCTCCTCGCTCACCTCGCCGGTTGCGGCGAGCCAGCGAAAGACCGGCAGCACCGGCACGCGATCCAGATCGAGTGCGACGGCGAATCCGCGCGGCAGCACACGCGGAATATTCTCGGTGAAGCCGCCGCCGGTGATGTGCGCGAGCGCTTTGACCGCCCTCGTGTTGCGGATCGCCGCGAGGCAAGAGCGCACGTAAAGCCGCGTCGGCGTCAGTAGCGCCTCGCCCAGGCTATGCGCTGGGTCGAACGGCGCCGGCGCGTCCCACGCAAGTCCGCTCCCGGCGACGATGCGGCGCACCAGCGAAAAGCCATTGGCGTGAACGCCGGTCGAAGCAAGGCCGAGGACGACGTCCCCGGGCGCGATATCGGCCCGCGGCAACAGCGCATCGCGCCCAACGGCGCCGACCGCAAAGCCGGCAAGATCGTAATCGCCATGCTGATAGATCCCGGGCATTTCCGCGGTCTCGCCGCCGACGAGCGCGCATCCGCTCTCGCGGCACGCTGCCGCGACCCCGGTCACCACCGCCGCGCCAACCGCGGGATCGAGTTCGCCGCAGGCGAAATAGTCGAGAAAGAACAGGGGCTCGGCTCCCTGCACCACAAGGTCGTTGACCGACATGGCGACTAGATCGATGCCGATGGTGTCGTGACGGCCGGTTTCGACTGCAATTTTGACTTTGGTGCCGACTCCGTCGGTTGCCGCGACCAGGATGGGATCGGAGAAACCGGCCGCCTTGAGATCGAACAGGCCGCCGAAGCCGCCAATTTCCGCGTCGGCGCCCGCCCGCGCGGTCTTGCGCAGCAGCGGCTTGATCAAATCCACCATGCGGTCGCCGGCGTCGATATCAACGCCAGCGGCCGCGTAGCGTCCCTCTTTCACAGGCTCACCAAGGGCGAAAGGCCTTTACGTCAGGCAGGAGTGCGTCGGGCGCCTCCTACGTCGGAATCGCCGGGTGCGCAAGCGTGGCCGCAGGCGGTATAATAGCTGGCGCGAAGCCGGGGGCAGCGTTTGAGTATTATTCCTAACCTCATCACTTTGGGGCGCATCATTTTGGTGCCGATCGTGGTCTTGGCCATTACATCGGGCGAAATGCGGGCCGCCTTTTTCCTGTTCATGGCCGCTGGCATCAGCGACGCCGTCGACGGCTTTCTCGCCAAACGCTTCCACATGCGCAGCGAACTCGGCGCGCTGATTGATCCGCTGGCCGACAAGGCGTTGATCGTCTCGATCTACATCGCGCTCGGCATCGCCGGCGCACTGCCGATCTCGCTGGTGATCCTTGTCGTCTCGCGCGACATCATGATCGTTACCGGCTTTATGCTGTCCTGGCTGGTCGGCAAGCCGATGCCGGTGCGGCCGCTGCCGGTCTCGAAAGTCAACACCGTGGCGCAAATCCTGCTCGCGGCGCTGGTGTTGGCCGAGCGCGGCTTCGGCTTCGACGCCGTTTTGGCCTCGCAAATCGTCATCGGGCTGGTCGCCATCTTGACGTTACTCTCTATCGCCTTCTATCTCGCGGAATGGCTCCGCCATATGAACTCGGTCGGAGCCGGGCACTGATCGCCGGTGGGAAAGGTTCAAGTGCCATGCGGATCGAGCGGCAGGTCGTCTTTTGGATCATCGTCCTTGCGGTTTTGGTCGTTCTGTTATGGCTGTTGCATCAAGTCCTGTTGCCGTTCGTGGTCGGCGCAGCGCTCGCTTACATGCTCGATCCCTTGGCCACGCGGCTGGTCAAACGCGGGGTGAGCCGGCTCCTGGCCGCGCTCATCATTCTCGGCGGCTTCATTGTCATATTTGTCGGTCTGTTCATTCTCGTCGCGCCGCTACTGGCCAATCAGTTCGCGGCCTTTGTCGAACACATCCCCGGCTACATTCAGCGCCTGCAGGCGCTGCTGACCGATAACCAGCATCAATGGCTCAAGGGGCTTGTCGGCAATGCTGCGGGCGGCAGCCAGGAGTCGACCAGCGTTTTAGTGAACAAATCGCTTGAATATCTGTCCAGCGTCATCCCCACATTGTGGACCAAAGGCGAAGCGATGCTTTCGCTGTTTTCGCTCTTGGTGATCACGCCGGTTGTCGTTTTCTACCTGTTGGCGGATTGGGACCGCGTCATCGCCGCCTTCGACGACCTGATCCCATTGCCCCAGCGCGATACCGTGCGCGGTCTGGTGCGTCAGATCGATGAAGTGCTGTCCGGCTATCTGCACGGCCAAATGATCGTCTGCGTCATTCTTGGCGTTTATTACGCGATCGGATTGACGGCAGCCGGTTTGAGTTTTGGCATCTTGATCGGCGTTGTGTCGGGTTTTCTGACCTTCATTCCCTATGTCGGGTCGTTGACCGCGCTGGTGGTGTCCGTATGCGTAGCGCTGGCGCAGTTTGCTCCGGACTGGACACGAATTCTCATTATCGTCGGCATTGTTGTTTTCGGCCAATTCATCGAGGGCAACATATTGTCGCCGAAGCTCGTCGGCGAAAGCGTCGGCTTGCATCCGGTCTGGCTCATCTTCGCGCTGCTCGCCTTCGGTTCTTTGTTCGGCTTTGTCGGCCTGGTGCTGGCGGTGCCGTTGGCGGCGGCCGCCGGCGTGTTGACGCGGTTCGGTCTGGCGCGTTACCGGGAAAGCCCACTCTTTACCGGAAACCGGCCGACCTGACGGCGCCATGTCCAATCGCCCGCGCCAGCTTGCGCTCGCGCTCGATCACGCGGAAAGCTACGCGCGGGACGACTTTCTGTCCGGCCCGTCCAATGAGGACGCGCTGCGGCTCATCGATATGTGGCCGGATTGGCCCGCCAACGCGCTGGCGCTGGTCGGGCCCGAAGGCTCGGGCAAGACGCATTTAGCCATGATCTGGGCGGCCGCGGCCGGCGCGCGGGTGGTGTCCGCGCGCGCGCTCCACGAAGCCGTGTTGCCGTCGGCGCTCGCAACCGGCGCCCTAGTCGTCGAAGACGCTGCGGCCGGCGCCGACGAGCGCGCATTATTCCACCTGTTGAACATCGCGCGTGAGGAACGGGCGTCGCTCTTGTTCACTGCGCGCACGCCGCCGGCGACGTGGACGATCGCCATCGCCGACCTCGCCTCGCGGCTGCGCGCGCTGCCGGTCGTGACGCTGCAGCCACCAGACGATGCGTTGCTGCGCTCAGTGATCGTCAAGCTCGCGACCGATCGGCAGCTGACGCTGGACGAGCCGATCGTGAGTTACCTGTCGACGCACATCGAGCGTTCGTTCGCCGCCGCGCGCTCGGCCGTCGTCGCCCTCGACGAAGAGGCGCTAAGGCGAGGTCGCCCGGCGACGCGGGCGCTCGCGGCGGAATTGTTTCGCGCCGGCACCGCGGTGCCCTAGCCCGGGAAGCGCTTGGCTCACGATGTCGGCAAGCGCCATAAAGTCATCTCGGCGCGGCGATGTGCGGCGCCAAGCGAGCCCGATGGTGCGCGCCGGTTCCGGCGCCGCAAAGCGTACTAGCTTGACGCGGTGGTCGCGCGCCTCGACGTCGGCGGCAACTTCCGGCAACAGCGTAACGCCATAGCCGGCGGCCACCATCTGCATGATCGTTGCGAGCGACGTTGCCCCTAAGCTCGCTGGCACGTCGCCGTTTTCGGGTGTGCAAAACGCCAAGGCCTGATCGCGCAGGCAATGCCCCTCCTCAAGCAGAATGAGGCGGCGCTGATCGACATCATCGACGGCGACCCGTTTTGGCGTCGGTGATGCATCGGAGGCCGGCAAAGCCAGCAGGAAGGGGTCATCGAACAGTCGCACCGTCTCAACATCCTCTCCATTCGCCGGCAGGGCCAGCATGACCACGTCGAGATCGCCGGCGCTCAGTTCGCTCAACAATGCCTTGGTCTGGGTCTCGCGCACCTCGAGGCGCAACTGCGGATACGCGGTCTGTAGCCGCGGCAAGACGCGCGGCAGCAGGTAGGGCGCCAGCGTCGGAATAATGCCGAGCGAAAGTTTGCCAGTGAGTACGCCTCGGTAGCGGACGAAGTCGACCAGGTCGCGCGTGGCTGCGAGGATATGCTCGGCGCGCCGCGCCGCTTCGAGCCCGGTTTCGGTCAATGCGACTTCGCCGGTGCGCCGCTCGACGAGTGCGGCTCCAATTTCACGCTCGAGCTCGCGCACCTGCATGGAGAGCGCCGGCTGGGTGACGGCACAATCCTCGGCGGCTTTGCCAAAATGCCGATGGCGGGCGAGCGCGACCAAGTAGCGAAGCTGCCTCAAGGTGATCATCGGCGATAAGGTAAACTTATCGGCACCCCGCATCAATACGATTAGACTTGATCGAGGGAGAGGTCTAAAAGCACCCATCCCCGCAATACTAAGCCGAGGCCACCTCGTTTTGGTCCGGCGCCCGGCCCTGGAAGGGACGCAAGGTTTCGCCACGGACCAACGCCACACGAAAACGACGCCACGAAACTTCAAACCGCGATCGGAGAACACCAATGGATGCAAAAACCGATGATAAAAGCGCGGGCAAATGCCCGTTTGTTCACGGACCCTCGAACCGGGATTGGTGGCCGAAGTCGTTGAGCATCGAGATGCTGCATCGGAATTCGTCGCTGTCCGATCCGATGGGCAAGGATTTCGACTACGCCAAGGAATTCAAGAGTCTCGACCTTCCTGCCGTGATCAAAGACCTCACGGCGCTGATGACGAATTCGCAGGATTGGTGGCCGGCCGACTTCGGGCATTACGGCGGACTGATGATCCGCATGGCCTGGCATAGCGCGGGCACGTATCGCATCACCGACGGCCGTGGCGGTGCCGGTGCCGGCCAGCAGCGCTTCGCGCCGCTCAACTCCTGGCCCGACAACGCCAACCTTGATAAGGCGCGCCGGCTGCTGTGGCCGATCAAACAGAAATACGGCCGCAAAATTTCCTGGGCCGACTTGATGGTCCTCGCCGGAAACGTTGCGCTCGAGTCGATGGGCTTCAAAACGTTCGGGTTCGCCGGCGGCCGCGTCGATGTCTGGGAGCCGGAGGAGCTCTACTGGGGCCCGGAAGGCACCTGGCTTGGCGACGAGCGCTACAGCGGCGAGCGTCAGCTCGCCGAGCCGCTCGGCGCCGTGCAGATGGGTCTCATTTACGTCAATCCGGCGGGCCCGAACGGCAAGCCTGATCCGGTCGCCGCGGCAAAAGACATTCGCGAAACGTTCTTTCGCATGGCGATGAACGACGAGGAGACCGTCGCGTTGATCGCAGGCGGCCATTCTTTCGGCAAGACCCACGGCGCCGGCGATCCGTCGCTGGTCGGCCCGGAGCCTGAAGCCGGCGCCCTCGAGGATCAAGGCCTCGGCTGGAGGAGCAAGCACGGCACGGGCTTTGGCGCCGACGCCATTACCGGAGGCCCAGAAGTCACATGGACGCAGACGCCGACCAAGTGGAGCAATCTTTTCTTCAAGAACCTGTTCGAAAACGAATGGGAGCTCATGCACAGCCCGGCCGGCGTGCCGCAATGGAAAGCAAAAGGCGCCGCGGCCACGATCCCCGACCCGTTCGACAAGTCGAAGAAGCATGTACCGACCATGCTCACCACCGACCTGTCGCTGCGGATGGACCCGGCCTACGAAAAAATCTCGCGCCGCTTCTATGAGCATCCGGATCAGTTCGCGGACGCGTTTGCGCGCGCGTGGTTCAAGCTCACGCACCGCGACATGGGTCCGATCGCGCGCTACCTCGGCCCGCTGGTGCCGAAGGAGACGTTGATCTGGCAGGACCCGATCCCCGCCGTGAACCATCCGCTGATCGGCGAGCAGGACATCGCGGCACTGAAGACCAAGATCCTCTCGTCTGGATTGACGGTGTCGCAGCTTGTCTCGGCAGCTTGGGCGTCGGCATCGACGTACCGCGGTACCGACAAGCGCGGTGGCGCCAACGGCGCGCGCATTCGCTTGAGCCCGCAGAAAGACTGGGAGGTGAATCAGCCGGCGCAGCTCAAGACCGTGCTGGCAAAGCTCGAAGCGATCGGCAAGGAGTCCGGCAAGAAGGTGTCGCTCGCTGACCTGATCGTTCTCGGCGGCAGCGCCGCGGTCGAAAAGGCCGCGAAAGATGCCGGCGTCGACGTCAAGGTGCCGTTCACGCCGGGACGCGCGGACGCCTCGCAGGAGCAGACTGACGTCGAGTCCTTCGCGCCGCTTGAGCCTCGCGCCGACGGCTTCCGCAACTACATCAGCGGTAAGCGGCAGTTCATGCAGCCGGAAGAGGCGCTGGTAGACCGCGCTGCGCTGCTGCGACTGACGGGGCCGGAGCTGACGGTTCTGGTCGGCGGATTGCGCGTCCTTGGCGTCAATGTCGGCGGCTCCAAGCACGGCGTGTTTACGGGCAAGCCCGGCACGCTGACGAATGACTTCTTCGTCAACCTTCTCGACATGGGCACCGAGTGGACGCCGCCGAATGCCGAAGGCGTCTATCAGGGCCGCGACCGCAAGACCAAGGCCGCCAAGTGGACCGCGACGCGCGTCGATTTGATCTTCGGTTCGCATTCGCAGCTTCGCGCCTTCGCGGAAGTCTATGCAACGGCGGACTCGAAAGAGAAGTTCGTGAAGGACTTTGTCGCGGCCTGGAACAAGGTGATGAACGCCGATCGCTTCGACTTGGCCTGATGGACTTGGCCTGTTAGTGGCGGCTCAAGAGCCTATGACAATGAAACGGCCGGGGATGTCCCCGGCCGTTTTTGCTGTACGCGGCTGGCGCCGTATTCAGTAAGGCGTTGCGAATGCTCTCATTTTGTTGCGGCGGCGCGGCCGCGTTATGATGCCTGATCGTACCGCCAAGGAGCCTTGACGGCACCGCCACCGCGCCGCCTTATCGCGGCGCTGTGATGGTTCGTCGAGTCGTTGCAAAGGATGAAAGTGTGAAGCTCGAGGCACAAAGCGCAACCATGGCCGATCGCGGCCAGGCGACGGCGGTCGCGGTCGACGGCGACCGCGCGCTCCGCTTGGACGCGCCGCAGCGGCTGTCTGAGCCGGCTGAACGGCACCCGGCGTCGCCGCTCGCCGCAAGCCCGGAGCGCTTCATCAACCGCGAACTGTCGTGGCTCAATTTCAACCGCCGCGTCCTCGAAGAATCCGCCAATCGCGAGCATCCGTTGCTCGAGCGCTTGCGGTTCCTGTCAATCTCCGCCGCCAACCTCGACGAATTCTTCATGGTGCGCGTCGCCGGTCTGCGCGCGCAGGTGCGCGCCGGAATCGCCACGCAAAGCCCGGAAGGATTGACGCCCGCCGAGCAACTCGCGCGCATCGCCGACGCCGTCGTCCTCCTGGTGGAGGATCAGCAGGCGCAGTGGCGCGAGTTGCGCGCGGCACTGGCCCGCGCCGGCATCGTGCTGATCGACGGCGCTGACGTCACCAAGACCGAGAAGGCTTGGCTCGAAGATTATTTTCTTTTGCACATCTTTCCGCTGCTGACGCCGCTCGCCGTCGATCCGGCGCATCCATTCCCGTTCATCCCCAACCTCGGTTTCTCGATCGCCTTGCAGCTTGCCCGGGCCAAGGACGGCCGGGCGATGAATGCGCTGATCCGCATGCCGAACCGCATCGAGCGCTTCGTGCGGCTGCCGGCAAGCGGCGAGGGCAAAGACGTCCGGATGATTTCCGTCGAAGGTGCGACCAGCCTGTTCATCGGCAAACTGTTCCCGGGCTACGTGGTCAAGGGCGTCGGCGCATTCCGCGTCATCCGCGACTCCGAACTGGAAATCCTCGAAGAGGCCGAAGACTTGGTGCGGCTATTCGAAACCGCGCTCAAGCGCCGCCGCCGCGGTTCGGTGATCCGGCTCGACATCGAGGCCGACATGCCGCCGGAACTGCAGCGCTTCGTGCAGCGCGCGCTCGATGCGACCGACGACGGCATGTTCAAGGTCGACGGCGTGCTGGCGCTCAACGAGATGGTGCAACTCACCAGCCTCGATCGGCCGGATCTGGAATTCGTGCCCTACACGCCGCGCTATCCCGACCGCATCCGCGATCATGGCGGCGACTGTTTCGCCGCCATCCGCCAGAAGGACCTTATCGTCCACCACCCCTACGAGTCGTTCGACGTCGTGGTGGATTTCCTTCACCAGGCGACCCGCGATCCCGATGTCGTCGCCATCAAACAGACGCTTTATCGCACCTCGGCGGATTCCCCGATCGTGCGGACGCTTGCGGAAGCGGCCGAGGCGGGCAAATCCGTCACTGCGGTCGTCGAACTCAAGGCGCGCTTCGACGAGGAAGCCAACATCCGCTGGGCGCGCGACCTGGAACGCGCCGGCGTACAGGTCGTTTACGGCTTCATCGAGCTTAAGACGCACGCCAAATTATCGCTGGTGATCCGCCGCGAGGGCAGTGCGCTGGCGTCCTATGTGCACGTCGGCACCGGCAACTATCACCCGGTGACGGCGCGCATCTACACCGACCTGTCGTTTTTCACCGCCGATCCGGTGATCGCCCGCGATGTCACGCGTGTGTTCAACTATATCACCGGTTATGCCGAACCGGCCGGGCTTGAGCGCATGGCGGTGTCGCCGCTGACCTTGCGCAAGCGCATCGTCGAGCACATCGAGCAGGAAATCGCCCATGCCAAGGCCGGCCGTCCGGCGGCGATCTGGATGAAGATGAATGCGCTGGTCGACCCCGACATCATCGACGCGCTGTACAAGGCGTCGAGCGCCGGCGTCGCTATCGAGCTCATCGCGCGCGGCATCTGTTGCCTGCGGCCGGGCGTGCCGGGCCTATCGGAAAACATTCGCGTCAAATCGATCGTCGGGCGCTTCCTCGAACACGGCCGCATCTACTGTTTCGGCTCCGGCCACGCCCTGCCGCACCCGAAGGCCGCGGTCTACATTTCGTCGGCCGATATGATGCCGCGCAATCTCGACCGCCGCGTCGAAGTGCTCTGCCCGATCCTCAATCCCACCGTGCACGCGCAGGTGCTTGATCAGATCATGGTCGCCAATCTCAAGGACAACGAGCAAAGCTGGGAATTGTTGGCCGACGGTTCCTCGCGCCGCATCAAGCCGGGCTCGAACGAAGAGAAGTTCAACGTACACACCTACTTCATGACCAATCCGAGCCTCTCGGGGCGTGGTAAGTCGCCTAAGGATTCCGTCCCGCGCCTGCGCCACCGCCCGGGGCGTGTGTGATCGGGAATTTTACCGTCCCTTCCGCTGACTTCGAAATATGAGCCGCCAAAAAATGGACGTCGCTCACGGACGTCTCGACCATGGTCCGCCGCTTGCCGTCGTCGACATCGGCTCAAACTCGGTGCGCCTCGTCGTCTATGAAGGTCTCTCGCGCAGCCCAACGCCGCTGTTCAACGAAAAGGCGCTGTGCGGTCTCGGCCGCGAAGTGCAGACCACGGGGCTCCTTGCCGCCGAAGCGGTCGACCTCGCGCTCGCATCGCTCAAACGCTATCGCGCGCTGTGCACGACCCTGGGCGTCAAAAAGATTTTGGCCATCGCCACCGCCGCCTGCCGCGACGCCAAGAACGGCCGCGCCTTCATCAGTCTCGCCGAGCGCATTCTTGGCACCGACATCGACATCCTATCCGGCGGGCGCGAGGCGGAGTTGACGGCGCTCGGCGTGATTTCCGGCGTGTATGAGGCCGACGGTGTGGTCGGCGATCTGGGCGGCGGCTCGCTCGAGCTAATCGACGTGCATGGCACGCGGGCGCGCCGCGGGCTGACCCGGCCGCTCGGCGGGCTGGCGTTGGCGGATATCTCAGCAAAGTCGCTCAAGAAGGCGGAGAAATTCGTCAAGAAAACGCTCAGTTCGCTTCCGGTGCTGCGCGCCTGCGAAGGCCGCAACTTCTATGCCGTCGGCGGGACGTGGCGCGCGCTGGCGCGGCTGCACATGTGGCAGACCGGATATCCGCTGCACGTCATGCACGGCTATGCCATTGCAACGGAAGAAGCGCTCGAATTCGCCCGCCTGGTCCACCGGGTGGACGTCGAGACATTGTCCAACATCGAAGTCGTCGCCAATGCGCGCCGCCCGCTGCTCCCTTATGCGGCGCTGGTGCTCGAACACACGCTGCGCATCGGCAGACCGAAGCAGGTGGTATTCTCCGCGCTCGGCGTGCGCGAGGGATTGCTCTATTCGCTGCTCAAGCAAAAGGACAAGGAAAAGGACGCGCTGATCGAGGCGGCGCGCGACCTCAATCAGCTGCGCTCGCGCTCGCCGCAGCACGGCGAAGAACTGATCGGCTGGACCAACCGCTTCATGGCTTCGTCCGGACTGGACGAGCCGCCCGAAGAGCGCCGCCTGCGGCACGCCGCGTGCCTGCTGGCCGATATCGGCTGGCGCGCGCATCCGGATTATCGGGGCGAACAATCGCTCAATATCATTGCGCATGGCGGTTTCACCGCGATCGACCATCCCGGTCGCGCTTACCTCGCGCTCGCGGTATTTTACCGCCATGTCGGGCTGGTCATGGATGACGAATTGTCGCCGCGGCTCCGCGAACTCGCCTCCACCCGCATGATCGACCGCGCGCGCGTACTCGGCGCCGCGCTTCGTCTTGGCTACATCGTTTCCGCGGCCATGCCCGGGGTGCTGCCGCACACCCCGCTGGCGGTCGAGCGGCATCGCTTGGCGCTGCGTCTCCCCGGACAATACGCCGCGCTGGGCGGCGAACGGGTCTTGAACCGGCTGCGGGCCTTGTCGCGCCTGATCGGCCGCGATCCGGTGATGTTGATGGGGTAAGTTGCCAACCCCTGCGCCTTACGATTGAATGCCTCCCGCCAGTGGGGGCGGGTAACGGGGGGAAATATGGTCGATCACAAGCTGCGGCCGTTTTTGTGGATTGCGGCCATCATAACGTTGTTCAACGGTGTCTTTTACACGCTGATACCGCAGTATGTTGTTCCCAATTACGGCATCGCGGCGACCGAAGGCACCGCGCTTGGCTTCCGCTTTCTCGGAGGCGCTTTGCTCACCTTCGGTCTGATCCTCTGGTTCCAGCGCAAATTGCAGGTCTGGGAGCCGTTGCGCGGCCTCCTGATCGGCGCCAGCGTCGGCAACATCGTCGGCGTGATCGTGTCGCTGTGGGCGACCTTGACCAGCGTCATGAACGGCGGCGGCTGGCTGTTTGTCATCACCTACGCGGTGCTGCTGGCTGGCTATCTGTACTTCCTCATCACCGGCTCGCAGAAGCACGGCTGACAACCGCAATTCGGCTGGCCGCGCGCGCCGCCGGCGCTATCCGCGTTCGACCGCGGCGACCTTGCCCTTCTCGATCGCCAGCGCGAGGCGGCCATGCTTGAGGGCCAGCGCCTTTTCGCCGAACAATTCGCAGCGCCAGCCGGTGAGCGCCGGCACGTCGGCGCAATCGTCGGCGGCGATGCGCTCGAGGTCGTCGACGGTGGCGATCACCTTGGCGGCGACATGATGGCTTTCCGAGATCATCCGCAGCAGCACTTTGAGCAATTCGACCACCGCCGCGCCATTGGCCGAGGGATGAAATCGCTCCGGCCGCGGCAATGATTTCTGGTCGCGCGCGAGTCCGCGCTCGACCGCGGCCACGATCGCTTCGCCGAAGCGCGAGCGTTCGAAGCCTTTGGGCAGCGAGCGCAGACTTCTCAGCTTCTCGATAGTCGTCGGCGCCTGCACGGCGATGTCGCCGATCACGTCGTCCTTGAGTATGCGCGAGCGCGGCACGTCGCGGGCCTGCGCTTCGCGCTCGCGCCAGGCGGCGACTTCGATTAGGATCGCGAGCTCCCTGGGCTTGCGCACGCGGGTCTTCAGCCGCGCCCAGGCGTTGTCCGGATCCATGCGATAGGTGTCCGCCGACGTCAGCACTTCCATTTCTTCTTGAACCCAGTCGACCCGGCCGCGGCGTTCGAGATCGCCGACCAGCTCGAGATAGACGTCGCGCAAATGGGTCACGTCGGAGACGGCATAGGACAACTGCGCCTCCGACAGCGGCCGCCGCGTCCAATCGGTGAAGCGGTGCGACTTGTCGAGCGCGTCGCCGGTGATGCGCTGCACGAGTTGATCGTAGGAGATGGAGTCGCCGTAGCCGAGCACCATGGCCGCGACCTGGGTGTCGAAGATCGGATGCGGGATGAGCTTGGCGCGATGCCAGACGATTTCGATGTCTTGGCGCGCGGCGTGAAAGACCTTCATGACCTGCTCGTTGGCCATCAGTTCGAAGAACGGGGCAAGGTCGATCGCGGGCGCCAGCGCGTCGATCACGACGGCCTCGTCCGGCGAGGCCATCTGCGCCACGCACAGCAGCGGATAGTAGGTGGTCTCGCGCAGGAATTCGGTGTCGACGGTGACGAAGGGGTGGGAGGCCATTCGTCCGCACACGGCGGCGAGTTCGGACGTCGTGGTAATGGGTTGCAGGGACGGAACCCTTGAATCAAGCATCATCGTTGCCGCCAGTGTCGTTCAGATGCCCAAGCGCTGGCAAGGCCGGCATCGCGGCTTTAAGCCCCTCTCACCCGGCCCACATGAATGAACTCCCATGGGCTCGGCAGCTCCCCGACCGGCACCTCGATCAGCGTCGGGCCGTCGCGACGGGCGAAGGCGCGGCGCAAGGCTGCCCGCAATTGCTCCGGCGTGCGTACCCGCTCGGCCTCGGCGCCAAAGCTTTTGCCGAAGGCGACAAAATCCGGATTGGCGAGGTCGGAAGCGATCAGGCGATTGCCATAGCGTTCCTTCTGGATGCGCCGCACATTGCCGTAGGCGCCGTCGTTGAACACCACCGTCGTCAGCGGAATTCGATGCCGGATCGCCGTCGCCAATTCGGTAGCGGTAAACAAAAACCCGCCGTCGCCGGTGATCGAGATGACGGGAACGTGGCGGCGCGCGTCTTGCGCGCCGAGCGCCGTCGCGAAGCCCCAGCCGAGCGGATCCTGGTAGCCGGGCGACAGGAACGTGCGCGGTTTGTAGACCGGAAAAGCCAAGCGCGCTGCGAAACCGAGCTGGGTGACTTCGTCGACGAAAATGCCGTCCTCGGGCAGTTCGGCGCGGATGGCTTCGAGGAAGCCGAGCTGCGGTGCGATTTTTTGCAAGCGTTGGCGCAACTTCGATTGCCGCTCTTCCATCTCGGCGAGACGCGCGGGGCGCTTTGCGTTGCGCGCCGGCAATTCCGCCAACAGGCTTTGCAGAATCGGTCCGGCTTCGCCGGTCAGCGCCACCTTCGGCCGCCGCCAGCGGCTGTGTTCCTCGACATTGGCGTCGACGCGCACGATCGGGATATCGCGCTCGCCCCACTCGCGAAACTGGATGAGCAGCCGCGTCCCCACCGCCAGCACCGCGTCCGCTTCGCCCCACAATTCACGCCCGAGCGGCAGCGTCACGCTGAACGGATTACGGCCGTCGAGTACGCCGCGGCCGCGGCGATAGGCGAGCACCGGCGCCTGCAGCATCGCCGAAAGCGCCGTCACTTCCGCGGACGCGTCCTGAGCGCCGCCGCCGCAGACGATCAGCGGCCGCTTGGTGGCGCCGAGGATTTTCGCGGCTCGGCGCACCGCGTCCGTATCTATTTTCGCCGCCGGCTGCGGCAGCGGCGGCTGCAACACGACCGGCCCGCTCTTGCCCCAAACGTCTATGGCGCATTCGAGCACCGCCGGTCCGGGGCGGCCGGTGCGCATGGCGCGCAGCGCCTGCGCCGTCTGCCGCGAAGCCTGCTCCGGTTTGCGGATCCGTGCTCGATGATCGACCATCCGCTCGATGATGCCGGCCTGGTCGCGCATCTCATGCAGATGGCCGAGGCCGCGGCCGATATGGGCATCGGGAATTTGCCCAACCAGGCCCAACACCGGCACATTCATCGCATAGGCGGTCAGCAGGCCGGTCGCCGCATTGAGGAAGCCGGGCCCCGGCACCACGGCATAGGCTTGCGGCCGACCGGTTGCGAGCGCCGCGCCGAGCGCCATGAGCGACGCGCCTTGCTCGTGTCGCGTGTGCACGGTGCGTAAACGATCCGCGGCCTTGAAGAAGGCGTCGAACAAGTAGTCGTTCTGTACGCCCGGCAATGCGTAGATCGTGTCGATGCCGTGCCCGATAAGCGTAGCGACGACCGCTTCGGCGCTCGTCATGTCGACGGACGCGCCCGCTTGTTTGCCTCGAGGTGACTTGGTCATGAGAGATGCCTTGGTGGCGGACTTATCGGCCAATCCAGGCGGTTCGGGAAGGCCTCTCAAAGCCCGGGCATAGCTGCCTTGACAAAGGCCTGGTCGCGTGCGCTTTCCGCGTTCCGACCGCCACGCCGAACGAGAGAATCTGAAGCGACAATGCATCGTTATCGCACGCATAAATGCGGCGACCTGCGCGCCAGCGACATCGGCAGGGAAGTGCGTCTTTCCGGCTGGTGCCATCGCATCCGCGATCACGGCGGCGTGTTGTTCATCGATCTGCGCGACCATTATGGGCTGGCCCAAGTCGTCGCCGATCCCGACAGCCCGGCGTTCAAGGTGGCGGAGACGTTGCGCTCCGAATGGGTGGTGCGCATCGACGGCAAGGTGCGGCACCGGCCCGAGGGCACCGACAATCCGGAACTGCCGACGGGCGAAGTCGAGGTCTACATCCGCGAGATCGAGGTCTTGGGCCGCGCTGCCGAATTGCCGCTGCCGGTGTTCGGCGATCAGGAATACCCCGAGGAGATCAGGCTCAAATACCGCTTCCTCGACCTGCGCCGCGAGCATCTGCACAACAACATCATGAAGCGCGGCGCGATCATCGATTCGCTGCGCCGGCGGATGAAGGA
>Ga0181522_10000209_pt1 | contig 46562 bp, 34 predicted proteins | sample PEATcosm2014_Bin_27_FD_121103 | JGI IMG/M metagenome (GOLD analysis project Ga0181522, IMG submission 121103) | Peatland microbial communities from MTU Mesocosm Facility, Houghton, MI, USA - PEATcosm2014_Bin05_10_metaG | ecosystem: Environmental > Terrestrial > Soil > Wetlands > Peat | place...
ACTCGGAAACGCGTCGGACTACCTGCTTCAGACCTATGCTGTCGGCATACCACATCGGGCCGCCGCGATACGCGGGGAAGCCGTAGCCATTCAGATAGATAATATCGATATCCGAAGCGCGAAGCGCATAGCCCTCCTCCAAAATGCGCGCACCCTCATTGACCAAGGCATAGAGGCAGCGGTCCAAGATTTCCTCGGAGGAAACTTGACGTTGCGCGATGCCCGCTTCGGCCACCCATTTTCGCAGGTACTCATCTACCGCAGGGTCGGGCGTCGCGCGGCGCTGATCGTCGTATTGGTACCACCCTGCTCCGGTTTTCTGTCCGTAACGGCCCAGTTCGCAAAGACGATCTTCGGCAAACGGCTGCCGGATTCCGGGTTTTTCCAAATGCCGATATTCTTTGCGGATGCGCCAGCCAACATCCAAGCCTGCAAGATCGCCGGTGGCCAACGGGCCCATGGCCATCCCGAACTCGGTCAGAGCACGGTCCACCGCTTCGACGGCAGCACCTTCTTCTACCAGGAATTGCGCCTCGCGACGGTAAGGTCCAAACATGCGATTGCCGACAAAGCCTCGGCAGTTGCCGACGAGGACGCCAACTTTGCCGAGCGCCTTCGACAGTTGCATGCATGTCGCGATCACTTCTCTTGAAGTGACTGCGCCGCGGACGACCTCCAGCAATCGCATGACGTTCGCGGGGCTGAAGAAATGCGTTCCAATGACGAACTCAGGCCGTGACGTAGATGAAGCGATCTCGTCGATGCTTAGTGTGGACGTGTTGCTGGCGAGGATGGCGCCCGGCTTGCAAATGCGATCGAGCTCGCTGAAAACCTCTTTCTTGAGGGCCATGCCTTCGAACACCGCTTCAATAATCAGATCAGCGTTCGAAAAGTCGTCGTAGCCCAGTGTCGGCGTGATGCGTTTCAAGCGTTCGTCAGCAACCTGCTGGGAAAAACGGCCGCGTTTCACGGAATTCGCGTAGTTCAATTCGATGGTAGCCAGTCCACGATTCAGGGCCGCCTCATCGGTCTCCTTGAGAAGCACGGGTATGCCTGCATTGGCGAGAACCATGGCAATGCCCCCGCCCATCGTGCCGGCACCAACAACCGCGGCGGACTTGATCGGGATCGTCGGAGTCTCTTTGGGTACGTCGGGAATTTTCGTGACTTCGCGCTCGCTGAAGAAAACGTGGATCAACGCTTTGGATTGTTCGGAGACCAGGCAATCCATAAAAAGTTTCTGCTCGACGTTGCAGCCTTCCACGAAGGACATTTTTGTAGCGGCTTCAATGGCCTCGATGGCCGCAGAAGGAGCCAGCAAGCCCCGGTGTTTCTTGGCCAAGGCTTCGCGGCCAGAGCAAAAAATTGCCGTGTTGTCCGCTTTGGTTCCCAGCTTTTCATCGCGCTCACGTGTTTTCCGGGTAGGTTTGGTGGCGACCTCACGGGCAAACGTAATCGCTCCAACCCGCAGATCGCCTTCGATGATGCGGTCGATGATGCCCAATTTCAGCGCTTCCTCGGCTCCGACCGAATGGCCACTCACGCACATTTCGACGGCTTTCGCGACGCCAGCCAGTCGGGGAAGCCGCTGCGTGCCCGCCGCGCCCGGAATGAGGCCGAGCTTTACCTCGGGCTGGCCGACTTGCGCGCTCGGAGTGGCGACGCGGTAGTGGCCTGCCATCGCGAGCTCCAAACCGCCGCCCAATGCGTTTCCGTGGATGGCTACAATCACGGGCTTGGTGCTGTCCTCGATTTTCAGAAGCAGCGGAAGCAGCCCCGCGCCGCGAGGCTGGCCTGAAGCCATCTTGCCAAACTCCTTAATGTCCGCCCCGGCGACAAACGTACGGCCTGCTCCGATGAGCACGGCGGCTTTGACGCCGGCGTCCCGCGCAATCTGATCGAGAGCCTCGGAAATACCGTCGGGTACGCCCGGACTGAGCGCGTTTACGGGAGGATTGTCGATGGTAATAACGGCGATGCCATTTTCTTTTGTAAGCTGAACCAGTTCGGTCATAGAAGCTCTTTCGGTTTGCGGAGTTCGGTCGAACAATCGAGGCATTCTTCGTCGCCACGATTGCTGGAGTCAATCACCATGGAGGCAATGAACGCGGTTTCCGAGGACTTTGCGCGACGATAAGACAAGTGCAGGTCGTTTTCCCACGTGAAGCCCATGCCGCCGTGAATCGGAATGCCCCGATTGCCGACGGCGCGTGCGGCGTCACTCGAATGCATTTTGGCGATCGAGACAGCGGTGGCTGCGTCCAGAGACGCTGTGCACCATACATTCGCCTCGGTGCGATAATCGGTTTCTGAGGCGCCCCGAGAGACGGAAGCTCAAATTCAGGCGAGGGTTTCGTTTCTCATTGCCGCAGGCGTTCCCGCCAGTCATACCAGAAAGCATATCACCAAGCGTTGTGCCCTCCGGTTTCTGTTGGCTGGTAGCTCAAATTCAGTGCCAGTCGCGTATCCGACGTTGAACGTCGTAACGGAACCGTTTCAGGTCGCTTTCAAACATCGATTTGAAAGCCAACCTAATGCGTGTCGCGGAACGGTGGGCTACCCCGTTTCCATGTCCAGCCGACAAACTTCTCGCCGGTCGAAACCCCTCCTATCGGGCGCAGCCCTCAGAAGTCCCGCTCGCTCTTCTACAGCGTTTCCGGGATGGTTGGCCCCCGACGACTCCCCTTAGCATAGGACCCAGGTTCACTACTTGGGGGACGTGTGAGCACGCGGACGTTCCCGTGCTCGCCAGCCAAAACGTGTCTTTACTCCGTAAGATTTGGTACCGGCTGAATCTGGACGACTGCGTTGACTTGGCTGCGCAAGTATCGTTTTATTTCATTCTGTCGCTGTTCCCCTTTTTACTTGTTCTTGCTTCCCTTCTCGGGTGGATTCCCACCACGGACCACTGGGATGCGTTTGCCGATTGGTTGACCACCTATTTCCCGAGCCAAGCACGCCGCATGGTTCTGACCAACATGCTTGAGTTGTCTCACGGGTACGCGAGCTTCCTGTCGATTGGACTCCTGGCGACCATCTGGAGCGCTTCCTCCGGATTTATGTCCTTGATGGAGGCCCTGAGCGTTGCGTACGGCGTGAAAGACGGTCGAAGCTACGTAAGGAAACGCGTAATTGCCACAGCGGCAACGCTGGTAGCCGCGGTGTTCGTCCTCTTGAGTTTTGCCCTGTGGAATCTGGGGCATCTCGTGGAAGGGTTTGTCACCTCTGATCTTCATTACTTTATTTTCTTCCAGACGCAATGGAAATTCGCCCGGTGGGTGGCAACCTCAGTGCTGTTGCTCTTGGGCATCGACCTTATCAACTATTTCCTGCCGGCCAATGGGCGTCCGTGGCGATGGTTTACGCCCGGAACGATCTTCGTGGCCCTGGCTCTCGCCGTGGCGACGCTGGGTTTTAACTTCTACGTGGCCCACGGGTCCGACATTCCCAAGATTTACGGCGCGCTCGCGGGTTTCATCGTGCTTATGCTCTGGATCTATGCGGCCAACCTGATCCTTTTGATCGGAGCGGAAACAGACACGGTTCTGCTGGAAGGCCCGCGTGAGGCGGGCGCGTGAATTGCGGCCGCCGGTGGCTCTCGACAGCTCTGGTGTCTCTGGTGTTTCTGGGCACGGTCGCGTCGCCTCGAAAACTTCGAGCAGCAGCACAGGAATCACAGCCCGAGTCCTATGCCGGATTTGAAGGACGCACGGTTTCGAGAATTGATGTCGCCGCCCGACCGAGTGAAGACGTTGAAAAAATACGAGCATTAATCCGCCAGAAAACGGGCCAGCCGTTTTCCATCGAAGCCATCAAAAGCAGCGTGGCCGCGCTACAACAAACGGGCAACTTTACGCAAGTACAGGTAAGTCTGCAGCCGCAGGCTGACGGAATCAGGGTCCTGTTTATCTTGCAACCCGTTTACGACGTCGGCCTGGTTTCCTTCCCAGGCGCCACAAAAACGTTCGCTTATTCACGTTTGCTCCAAGCCGCAAATATTCCAGAGACTACGCCCTTCGTGCCCGACTACGTTGCCGACCAAGAGAGATCCCTTTCGCGCTTCTTTGTTTCCGAAGGTTTTTTCGTCGCGACGGTCAGTTCTCGCACGCAGGTCGATGAGGCCCACCAGATCGTTAACATCGTCTTCGATTGCGACCTGCATTCGCGCGCAAAGATCAGCAGTCTCGCCATACAGGGAGTCTCCGCCGAGGAAGCAGCGGAGGTTCAGAAAAACCTCGCTTCGTTCTGGGCGAGGGTGTCGGGCGTTTCCCTCAAACCGGGAACCACCTATTCTCATGGTCGAATCGAGAAATCGCTCGAACACTTGCGGGTGCGCTTCCGAAAGGAAGGGCGACTCGCTCCCAACGTGCGTTCCGAACCGGCCTATGACTCCGAAACCAACCGCGTACAACTTACCCTGGTGCTCGAGCCCGGTCCCATCGTGGTGGTGCGCATCGAAGGAGCGCACATCTGGAAGCGCACGGAGCGGAAACTCCTGCCAATCTACCAGGAAAACGCCGTGGATCAGGACCTCGTCGATGAGGGAGCACGGAATCTGGTCTCCTATTTCCAGGCCAAGAGCTATTTTGACGTGAAGGTCAATTCCCACTTCGACAAACACCCGGATCGAATCGACGTCGTTTACCATATCGACCGGGGAAACCGGCACCGCGTATCGGACATAAAGTTTGCAGGAAACAAATATTTCACCGACGCGCAGCTTGCCTCCCACATAGCCATCCAAAAGGGCAAGTTCTTTTACGACCACGGAAAATTCAGTCAGGATCTAGTGAAGAAAAGCGCCGCATCCTTGACGGCGCTCTACCGCAATGTAGGCTTCACGAAAGCCGACGTCGCGCCGGCAGTTTCCGATCGCGAATCGAAAATCGCGGTGACCTTTACGATCAGCGAGGGTCCCCAGGACCGCGTCCATGAGCTAAAAATCGTCGATCGCAACAACCAGCCTGTGCACCTGATACTCGGCAAACATCCGCTGCAACTCGCCACGGGACAGCCGTACTCGCCGCACCTTCTGGAGGAAGACCGCGGCTACGTTCTGGCGAGCTATCTCAATCTCGGTTACCCCAACGTGCAGTTCGATTCCACAGCCGCACCGGCCGAGGGAAACCCCCATGCGATCGACGTCGTTTACAAAGTGGACCTCGGGTCCAAGGTGAATATCGGGCAGGTCGTCCTGCTTGGCGCCGATCACACCCGCCCTTCCTTTGTGAAAGAGAAGACGAACCCAAACGTGAGCGAAGGGAAGGCGCTCGCCGAGGGAAAGATGCTGCAGGCGGAAAGCGATCTTTACAACGCGGGAATATTCGATTGGGCGAGTGTGACGCCGACGGGATCTCCGGACAACCAGGATGCGCAGGAGGTGCTGGTCCGCGTGCACGAATCACCGCGCTACACGATGGATGTCGGCGGAGGCATCGAGGTCATCCCGCGAAACGGCAATATTCCCGTCGGATCGGTCATCGTTCCGGGATTGGCGCCCGTCAGCTTGGGGAACAAGTTCACCGTCAGCCAGAAGAGCTTTGTCGGACCGCGCGGGTCGCTGCAACTTGCCAGACACAACATCCGCGGCCGCGCCGAGACCACCACGCTTGGATTGGTGGCGTCTCGTCTGGATCAACGGATTAGTCTTACCTACGCTGATCCCGATTTGCACGGTTCGTCGTGGTCGTCGCTGTTCAGTGTTTCGGGGGAGCGGACCAGCGAGAATCCCATTTTTACGGCGCTGCTGGAACAGACTTCGTTCCAGATTGAAAAGTCTCTCGACCGAAAACACACCCAGAAACTCATCGGCGGCTATCGCTATCAGCGGACGGACCTGAGCAACATTTTAATTCCAGAGCTGGTTCTGCCGCAGGACCAACGCGTCAAGCTTTCCAGCCCGTATATCCGCTATGTTCGCGATACGCGCGACAAGCCGCTCGATGCCCACCACGGGATCTATCAGACGTTTGATTTCAGCGTAAATCCGGAATCCTTCGGATCGAGCAGCAGCTTCGCTCGATTCTTTGGACAAACCGCATTTTACCGGCCGATTCGGCCGTGGCTGACGTGGGCCAATAATTTCCGGCTTGGTCTCGCCGCGCCCTACGGCGAGGACGGCTATGTTCCGTTGAGCGAACGATTTTTTTCGGGTGGCCCGGATTCGTTGCGAGGCTTCCCCATCGAAGGGGCCGGGCCCCAGCGATCGATTCCCGTTTGCAGCAATCCTTCGGACTCATCCACGTGTACGCTGATCAGCGTGCCGTCAGGAGGGCTAATGCTGGCGATTATCAACTCGGAGGCCCGCTTCCCGTTACGGTTGATGGAAAATCTGGGCGGCGTCGTTTTCTACGACGGCGGCAACGTGTACGCGAACATCAACGCGCACCAGTTTCTGTCCAACTATTCCAATTCGATCGGCGTCGGGTTGCGCTACAACACGCGCGTGGGGCCAATTCGTATCGACGTGGGCCGCAATCTGAATCCGCTGCCGGGAGTGAAAGCGACGCAGTATTACATCACGTTGGGTCAGGCATTCTGATGAGCGAGCATAAAACACGGCACGTTCTTTACGCCCTGGTCGCCATCCTGGTGTTTCTATTTGGTGGCGCCGTTCTGGTTTTGCATTCCCGGGAGTTTCGCTTGTACGCGTTGGGAAAAATTATTCAGGCCGCGCAAGAGAGTACCGGAACACGGATCGCGGTGACGAACATGAACCTCTCCTGGTACCCACTGGGCGTTGAGTTTGAGGGCATTTCCGCCCGCAGCCGGGGTGACAACTCGAAGGAACCACTTTTTACCGCGGCGCGGGTCAGCGTGAGTTTGAAGAGTATTCCGCTGCTGCATCATCAGGTGGATATCGAGAAGATGGATATCGAGCAGCCGGCCGTTCATGTGCGAACCGACTCCAATGGGCGAACCAATTTGCCGGTTATTCCAGACACGCCGGGTTCTTCTTCGAGCTTCGACACCCAGGTTGGGGTTTTGCTGGTTCGCGACGGGCTGATCGATTACGACGATCGCCAAATCCCCCTTTCCGCCGAGTTGCGCAACTTTCACAGCCAGATTTTACTCGATCGTACGACGAATTCTTACAAAGGACAGATTGCCTACGATGCAGGGCGCATCGCCACGCCCGGCGTGCGAACGTTCGAACATTCGGCGGAGCTTCACTTCGTTGCCGATGCCACGCACTGCGTCGTCGAGAGACTCGATCTGGCCACCTTGCATTCCCATCTGCAAGCGCGCGGAGGTTTGACCGACTACAAGAACCCGGTCTTCACCGGCGACTACCAAGCGGCGGTGCTTGGCGAAGATCTCCGCTGGATCACGAAAAACAACTCCCTGCCCTCGGGTGAATTGTCACTCGAAGGGAGCGTCTCCTATCGCAGCGCCCAAGGGCGGACCTTGCTGGAGCAAACGTCGCTTGACGGTCACCTGGAGAGCCGCGCGCTGATCGTTCCAACCAACCAATCGAGGGTCACGCTGAAGGAAGTACGAGCCACCTATCGGCTGGAGCACGGCGAGCTTCACATCGATGGCCTCCGGGCAGAAGCTTTCGGAGGGCGCCTTAGGTCGGACAGCGACGTCATCCATGTACAAACCAATGCCGGTCAAATTCACCTGACCATTCGCGGAGCAGCGATACAGCAAGCCGGCAATGAGCTGGGAGCAAATCCTTCGCAGAGAGTAAAGGTGGCAGGCTTGGCGGATCTGGACATTGCCGCAAACTGGAAACATAATGTGCGCAACCTGACGGTGCACGCACAGGGCACCATTCGCCGTCCGGCGGGACTGGTGGCCGCAAATAACGTCATACCGCTCGACGGAAACGTCAGTGTCGATTATGACGCTGCCAACGATCGAGCTTCCTTTGCGCCGTCGACGCTGCGCGCGAACGCTACGCAACTCAGCATCCATGGCGTGCTCAGCAGCAATTCGGCTCTGAATCTGCACTTTGCTAGCAGTGATCTTCACGAGCTGAGCGCGTTGATCGCGAGCTTCATGCCATCCGATGGATCGAATGGTATCGCCAGTTACGACGTGCACGGTGCGGCGGAATTTACCGGCAAGATGTCCGGTGCGGTGAACAATCCTCACCTGGACGGGCAAATCGCGGCCACCAATTTACAAGTGGAAGGCACGAAGTGGCGCACGCTTCAAGCGCGCGTAGGCCTCGATTCCCGCTCGTTCAAGCTCGATGAAGGCAACTTGACCGGCGAGGAAAAGGAACGCGTCACGTTCAGCGGAAGCGCCAAGCTCGCGAATTGGTCGCTCGACCCCGCAGCGCCTTTGTCGCTGCACACCCGCGTTCAGAACATCTCTGTGGCAGAGATCCAACGAATCGGCAAAACCTCCTATCCGCTCGCCGGCGTTCTCAACGGAGACGTGTCGCTGAGCGGCTCGGAACGCGAGCCCACAGTCCAAGGCCACCTCGAACTTGTTCACGCGGTCGCCTGGAACGAGCCGCTGAACGCATTGAACGTTGAATTCAGTGCGGACAAGCAGACCATACATCTGACTGGGCAAGCCACCGCGCCCGCAGGCGCGATCGCCGTGAAAGGAACCTACGATCCCAAGTCTGGCCGCTATCAGGCCGACGTGAGTACGCAAAACCTGAAGCTCGATCAGGTGCGCGCACTCCAGCAGAGTCAAGACTCGGTCACCGGCCAGCTGACGGCCGACGTTTCCGGCAGCGGCACACTCGATGATCCCGAGCTAACGGGTCACGCGCAAATTCCTTCGCTTCAGGTGCGCGGAGAAACGTTTGCGGGCGTAGACGCCCAGGTCACCGTGCAGCACAAACATGCGGACCTGACCTTTCGTTCCACCGTCGAACAGAGTTCCCTACAAGGAAAAGGCGGGATCGACTTGACCGGGGACTATCCGGCCAAACTAGGGCTCGACACCGGCGTGATACCGATCGGGCCACTCCTGGCGAAATTTATTCCCGAACGTTCGCAGGGCGTTTCCGGACAGCTGGAGTTGCACGCCACGCTCGATGGCCCGCTGAAAGAACCGGCAAAAATTCAAGGACACGCGGAAATTCCCACGCTTCGTCTACAGACACCGTCGATCGGACTTTCCAATGTCAGCCCCATCACTCTCGATTATCTCGGCGGTATGCTGCAGCTGCGCAACGCGGAGCTGAAAGGCAACGGAACGGACATCCGCGTCGACGGCTCGGTCCCGGTCCAGGGAAACGGCGACATGAACTTTACCGCGAAAGGAACCCTGGACCTGGGACTCCTTCAGCAGTGGACCGATGGTGGGCACTCGTCCGGGCAAGTGAATGTTGAGCTTCAAGCCAAAGGGACCAAGAGCGAGCCGGCGATTCATGGGCGCCTGCGCATCGTCAACGCTATGTATACGTCGGACGACCTGCCCGTCGGTATCGACTCGCTGAACGGTGATATCTCCATCGATGGCAACCGCTTGCAGATCGCGAATCTGTCCGGCACCGCGGGAGGAGGAACGATTTCGGTTGGCGGCTCCGCCATTTACGGAAAAAACTCCAGCTTCGACCTGGCTCTTGACGCATCCTCGGTGCGCGTACACCAGAGCGGCGTGCGCGCGGTCGTCGATGCCAAGCTGGCCTTGAGCGGCGCAGCCGCAGCCTCAACGTTGGGAGGCCAAGTCACGATCCACAAGTTGTCGTTCAATCAGGGGTCCGATCTGGCCGACATTGCCAGTCAATTTTCGAGTGACAATGTGGTCACCGATACGTCGAGCCTGGCCAACAGTGTGAAGCTGAACGTTTCCGTGCAATCTGCCGAGGGTCTGGGGCTCGCCAGCAGCCAGCTCACCATCGCGGGATCGGCGAACCTCAACGCCGTAGGCACGGTCGCAAATCCCATCCTTCTCGGCAGAGTGTCGCTCACCAGCGGCGAAGTATTTTTCCTGGGCAAGCGCTTCGAGATTCAGAGCGGCACAATTGCGTTCGCCAACACCGTTCGCACCGAACCCGTCGTGAGCCTGTACCTCAACACGGTCGCCGATCAATACACGATCACTGTAAATCTCACCGGGCCTCTCGACCGCCTGAAAACTTCGTACACATCCAATCCGTCGCTCTCGACCGCGGACATCATCAACCTGCTTGCGTTCGGGCAAACCACCGCCGACGCCGCATCGAATGCCTCGCAGCCCGCTTCCATGGCGGCGGAATCCGCGGTGGCGAGCGCGGCCGGGAGCCAGGTCGCGTCACAAGTGCAGAAATTGACCGGCATTTCGCAGCTGAGCTTCAACCCGCTGGCGGGGAGCAACACCAATCCGGGCTCCCAAGTGGCCGTGCAACAGCGCGTTTCCGGAAATATTCTGCTAACGTTCAGCACGGACGTGACTTCCGCGCAAAATCAAAGCGTTCAGGTGCAATACCAGGTCAAGCGCAACGTCACCGTGTCCGCGTTGCGCGACGAAAATGGCGGCTACGGGCTGGATGTGCACTATCACAAGGCTTTTTGAGCACATGAAATAGGACACGGCGCGATGGACCTGAGTACCGGGAATCCGATACCTCGAGGTCGTTGCGGCGTGCTTGTTTGGCTTTGCCTCATGCACGAGCGACGTGGCGTGACGACTGCCGTGGGCCCTCTAGGCCACACCGGTTCCCTCAAAGAAACGACACAGTTCTGTGGCCAGGAACTCAGGACTGTTTAACGGGATAAAGTGCCCCGAGTCGACGGTAAGAACGGTCGAGCGAGGAATCAACGCCCCAGCACGCTGGGCGAATCGTTCGGGCACGGCCTTGTCATGGGCGCCCTGCAAAATAAGGGTGGGAACCAAAAGGCACGGCAGCATGGCCGGTATAGCGGACAAAAGTTCGGCTGGGTCTCCGAAGCGCAGGACAGACATCAACCGCCAGGCACCGAGCAGGCCTGAGAAGGGAGCACGAAAGTCCTCGAGCAGGCCATCGCATTCCGCTCGAGTTTCCGCCAAGGCCATGCGCATAGCGATTTTCCAGAAAATGACGCTGATGAGAGGGGCGAGAAGTTCACCCACAACCGGGATCCGGATCAGCCGGAAAAGATGAAACGGCTTCAACTCCGGAAACATGGCCGGAGAAAGAAGCACGAGATGGTCTACGTGATCCTGAAAACGGTAGGCGTAGTACACGGCGACCGCGGAACCCGCATCGTGCCCAACCACGTGCCATTTTTCGATTTTGTGTTCCACACGAATTTGCTCAATCTGTTCGGCGAGCACTTCCAACTGGTTCGCAGCATACGGGACTTGCGGAGTCCGGCCCAGTCCAGGCAGATCGACCGCAAGACACGTAAAACGATCGCGCAACCTGTCGATGATGCCGCTCCATAGCCGGCTGTTGGTGGGCATACCGTGTAGGAACAAGACGGGATATCCTGATCCGCGCGAGAACAGATACATGTACGCCCCTTTTAACTCGCCCTTACGAAAATGCCCGACAAAGCCTGAAAAAAATCCATTCACTTAGCCGAAAGAATCCGAGCAAGGAAACGAAAAGAAACGTCGAAAGGATTCCGTTTGGCTTCGCGCGCGCATACAGAAGATTCAGGGTCCACGCAGGGCTGATGTACGTGGTTCCCGCTTGCCGTATGCCAATGCGGTTTCTGACCGCAGGCTGGTAAACAATGTTCTCGATTCCACTATTGAAAAACAGCGCGACCTGGCGCAAACGCGTGCCATAGCAGATCCTTGCGCGCCGTGGCACGCTGGACCGTTTGCGATACTTGATGATCAGCTGCGACGCTTCCGCCGCGTGGCGAAGCGCTGCGGTGACGCCATTTGACGTGATGGGATCGACCATCGCGCCCGCTTCACCGGTGACGAACCAGTTGGGTCCCGTCACGCCGAAATAAACGCGAGATCGAAAGGAAGTGACGCTGGGCGGACTCATGGCGTCCGCTTCCACCAGTCCATAGAAACGCGGAAATTTCAACAGCTCCTGTCGAAAAACGTCTTCGACAGACAGGCCTTGTTGACGTTTGCACTTCATGGACTCAGCGGTGGTGACATACCCCACGCTGATCACTGCGCGACGTATGGGAATTTCCCAAACCCAGTCGAGATATTCAGACCGCTCTGGCTGCATGTAAATCGTGGTGCCTTCCACCGCGTCGTTGACCGGGAAGTACGTCCAGATGGCTACTTTTGGAGGGCCATTGTAGGTAGCGCGGAGATGGAACTGACGAGCCAGCAAGGATGTCGCGAATCCCGAGGCGTCAATGAACCAAGGTGAAGCGAATTGTTCTCCACCTGCGGTGTGGACCGAGGAAATTCGCCGACCGTTCCGTTCCACTCCGACGATCTTGTCCTTAACCAGGGTGACGCCACAGTCGATCACCTGTTTCTGTAGCTGTTCATCCAGCAGAGCACGATCGACGTGCAAGGTGCGGAGTTCGACGCGGAAGGGCCGTTCGCCGAGCCAGGGAACCGGCACATAGTGTTCGGGGCTGCCCTCAGGCAGTCTCAGACTGACGTGTCGTTTCCAAGTGCCCATGTGAACTCCGACGATGTCGTCCATGGGTAGACCAAGATTCTTCAGCAGGTCGGGGCTTGACCAATCCAGGGACTCACCCACCGGCTGGCGACCACCCTCGGCCGGATCGATGCAAATGACCTTGAGGCCGGCTTTTGCGAGGTGCAAACACGCCGCCTTTCCAGCTAAGCCACCGCCGATGACGGTCACGTCACAAGTTGTGGCAGGCCGCAAATCTGGCATAAGGGATTCAAGTCAGTGTGGCGGGAAACCTATCACTTCAATCTGGGGCCATCCATAGTAGGAAAGAACTAGGGTCGGTCAGCCGGTCCTACCGCTCCCATGGCGTAAACTTCACTGTGCTGTCGTTCCCGAGAGAGCCCGAACGGTCGGCTGGCGCCTATAGGGACGAACCGGCCACTTCCATGCCCGGGTCGGGTGACGGTAGTTTGAAGCCTCCCCCCGCACGTGGCTTCGAAGGGCTTCCTCGAACTACACAGCTACGCAAACCTGTCGTCCGGTCGCCGACTGGTTTGCTCGTGGCACACTCAGAACTGGAACTTGAGCGCTAGTTGTACAATGCGTCCGGGCTGTGCCGCAACAATCTGCCCAAACCCCGGCGAATTAATATCATTGTTCGGCAACTCGAAGTTCACATTGTTGAAAATGTTGAACATTTCCGCCCGGAATTGGACACTCATTCTTTCGCGGACGGGAATCGTCTTTATCACCGAAAAATCCCACTGCTGAAACGCCGGTCCATCCATGGTATTGCGTCCAACGTTACCAAACTGCCCGGTCGCCGCGCTCGCAAACGCACTCGTGTTGAACCAGCACGCGGCCGTCCGCACCGGGATCCCTCCGGAACACGTCCCCGAATTCGGATCTCCCACAATATTCGGCCGGCTGCTGAAGAATCCGGAGATTTCCGGCGCACTTCCTTGTAGCGACGGGTTGCTCGAATCGTAGACGGTGAACGGTGTGTTGCTCATCAGCGTCGTGATTCCGTTCACCTGCCAATTCCCGAGCACGTGCCCGTACCAGTTATCCGGATGCTTGAACCACGGCAAATCCCACTGGTAGCTCACCACGAACCGGTGCCTGGCATCGAACATGGACCTGCCCCACTCCGCCTTCACGTCAAACGGATTCTGGGCCAGATCGTTTTCCCCGGCCACACTTTGCGACGCCGACCCGGTAATGTTGAACGACGACACGTCGTCCAGCGTCTTCGAAAGCGTATAGGACGCCAGCATGGAGAACCCGTGCGCAAACCTCCGCTTCAAGCTGACTTGCAGCGCATTGTACGAAGAGTCCGAAATCCCCGCAATCTCACCCACCGAAGAAAACGTGCACGGCGCGGTTCCCGTGACCGTGCATCCCGAATACAACCGCCTCTGGTCCGCGTTGTCCTGCGTCGATTCCCCGGGTATGTACACCGCCGGATTGGCCTCAATAAACCGCGGCAGCTTGGTTCCTTTCGTTCCGATATAACCGACCTCCAGCAACCAGTCGCTTCCCAACGCGCGCTCGATGTTCAGGTTCCAGTCCTGCGCGTACGGCAGCCGCAGGTTGGGATTCAACACCAGCAGCGTCATCGGCTGCGCGAAGCCGCCACTAAACGGGTTCTGCCCGTTGAACGGATCCCCAAAGTTCGGCACGCTGACTTGAGGTGTTTGTAAGTAAGGCGGCGCGCTGATCGGATCCTGCAAAGGTCCGCCCTGGCCCGTATAATAAGGATCGTAGAAAATCCCGTAAGCCGACGCCACCAGCCACTTCCCATCCCCTCGAACGTCCCACGCCAACCCAACACGCGGTGCAAAGGCATCGCGCTCGGTGGGAATCAACCCGTTGGGAACGCCCGGGTCACCAGGATACAGCAATCCCGTCGGGGCCGTCGGAAACACCACCGATTGCCGGCCGGGAATCCACAAATTCTGGTAGTTATGAATTTCCGTGTACGGCGAAGGCACCTCGTACCGCAGCCCGTAATTCACCGTGAGCCGCGAACTCACCTTCCAGGTGTCCTGCGCGTACAAATTGAAGGCCTGCCCGCGCAAGCCGCGATAGAAATTCCCACCACCCTGCAGAAACACTACCGGCTGGCCGAACATGAAACTCGCGAACGCGTTGTTGACGGGGAAGGTTGCAAACACGAAAAATCCGTTTGTCGCGATCCCTTGCAGAACGTTGATCTGGTCGTACTGATATCCGCCGCCGAACTTGTATTGATGCCGCCCCTTGATCCACGTCAGCGAACCCGAAAAATCATAGGTGTTCTGATAGGTGTCCCGCGGCCCGGTAATGGGGTCGCCGATCGACGCATACCCGCCCACCTGAATGAACGGCGGCCCAATGGCCTCTTGCAGCGACGGCGCGTACTCAAATCCCAGGCTCGACGGGTCGGTGTGATTGATATTCGTTCCTAGCAGAAACTTGTTCCTCAGGTAGGACGCCCTCAAAATGCCCACCAACGTCGGGGAAAACGCATGCGTCTCTTGCGCCACAAAATTCTGGTTGCGTTGATTCTCTCCCACCGGGAATCCCGGCACGTTCGCCCCTCCCGTCGGAAGCGGGTCGATCTGACTCAATTGCCCATAGCTGTAGCGGAAATTCAACGTATCCCGGTTGGTCAGATAGTGATCCACGCGCACGCCGAACTGGTCCGTACTGCTGGTAAGGGTCTGCGTCCCGACGTAGGTAAACGGCCCGTCGTTCGCCAGCGGATAATACGACAGAAGAGTCTGCGAGATCGGATTGATGAAAGGCAGTTGATTGTAGGGAATCGGCTGACCGGTGAATTCATTTATGAGCTGCCCATTGGGGCTCACCTGCCCGGACGTATTGTCGATGCACAACCCCTGCGCATTAAACGCCCCATTATTGAGCGGGCACTGATCCGCAAAATTTCCCGTCCGTTCCGCGTTCGATGGCACTGTCGCCAGAGTCGTTTCTCCTTGCGTGTCGCGGACGCCCTCGTAATACAAAAAGACAAACGTCTTGTCTTTCTTGATTGGTCCTCCGAACACGCCCCCAAACTGATTCCGGTGCAGCGGCTCCACGCTGTCTGCAAAAAAACTCTTCGCGTCCATGGCGTTGTTCCGGAAAAAGTCCCAAGCCGTGCCGTGATACTGATTCGTCCCCGAACGCGTAATGATGTTGGTCGTCGATCCCGTGCTGTGCCCAAACTCCGCGTTCGCCGTATGCGTCAAGATGCGAAATTCAGCAATGGCATCGATTGGTGGCTCCATGACCAGTCCGCCGTCCACCGTGTCAAAATTGTCCGCCCCGTCGATCAGGAAATTATTCGATTCCGGTCGCTGCCCGTTCACCGCGTACGCCTGCCCGGCGCGCGCCGAGCCTCCCGCTTCCAGCAGCCCAGGCGTCAGCGGCACCACTCCGGTCTGCAACAATCCAAGCTGCGTGAAATTCCGGCCGTTTAACGGCAGGTCGAGAATCTCCCGTTCTCCTACCGTCTGCCCCAGGTTCGTGGACGTGCTCTCGATCATCGGCGCGTCGGAAGTCACTTGAATCTCCTGCGTCGCCGTTCCCACCGCCAAATGCACCGCCACCGTCGCCTGCTGGTTCACGTCCAGCAAAACTCCTTCCTGCACGTACTTCTTGAATCCCTGGGCCTCGGCTTCCACACGGTAGCGTCCAACCGGCAACTCCACCAGCACGTACGCGCCTTGCGAATTGCTCACCGTGCCGCGCTGAAATCCCGTGTCGGCGTTGATGGCTGTCAGTTTCGCGCCACTCACCATCCCGCCGCTTTCGTCCGTCACCGTCCCATGGATACTCGCGAAAATGTCCTGCGCGCGAATTCCGACCGTGCACGCAAGCGTAAACACCATCACAAGAACCAATCTCGAGAATATGTTCATCGGAGCGGATGACATGAGCCAGTTCACCTCAGATTTCGTTTTCTTGGAACGCGCTCTGGCAACCGTGAACGCAGACCTGTCCCCGGCCTTTGCGAAGCATCTTCGCCAGGCTCACTCGTTCCATTCCGGACCAGAGATTCGCGGCCCCGGGCCGCGATACACACCCGCAAAACGGGCCGAGGATACGAACTACTTCCCCGCCGAACAATACTTAAAAAGAATTAGAGGCAGAAATGGCTGGTCTTCTCCGTAGTATTTTCGCAGTATTGTACGGGGTTCCAGGCTCCTTAAGACTCGCAGAGCCTTTCTAAAACAAGCGTGGGGAGAGACTATGGCGCACATCCGAGTTCCCGAGGGAATGCCTGGAATCGTCGGTCCACTCGCTTTTAGCCCGGATACCGCTAAACCCCTGCTCGAATTGGCGGAGGTTTTGCTTCGCGCGCCCAACACGTTGACTTCCGCGGAGCGCGAAATGATTGCCGCGCACGTTTCCTATCGCAACGACTGCGATTTCTGTCAACTCTCGCATAGCGCGGCCGCGGCGGCGCATCTGAATGGAAACTATGACCTGGTCGAACAGATAAAAGTGAATCCTGAGGGTGCCGAGGTCTCGGACAAGCTGAAAGCACTGATGATCATCGCGGGCAAGGTGCAGCAAGGCGGAAAGCAAGTCAGTGCCGGGGACGTGTCGCTGGCACGAGAACGCGGGGCGACCGACAGGGAAATACACGACACAGTGCTCATTGCGGCGGCGTTCTGCATGTACAACCGGTACGTGGACGGACTGGCGACGTGGCAACCGCGCGAGCCCGAGGCTTACCGGGAAATGGGTGAGCAACTGGCACACCAGGGCTACGTGCGAGATCGATTGCGGGAATCGCCCAAGGCCGCTCAGGCTTAGGGAGAATGCAATGGCGCATATCGCTTTGACGGAAGGATTGCCTGGTATTCGGGGCCCGATGGTCTTTAGCCCGGAGACGACAAAACCCCTTTGCGAGCTTGTGCACGTGCTGCTGAGCGGGCCGCACTCGTTGACTCCGGCCGAGCGCGAAATGATCGCGACCTATGTTTCTTCCGAGAACGACTGTTACTACTGCCAGCATTGCCATGGTTCGACGGCAGCGCAGCACCTTGGTGGCGGTGAAAAAGAGTACGAATTCGTAGCAGCAATGAAGAGCGACTTCGAGTCAACGGCTCTCTCGCCGAAAATGAAAGCGTTGCTGAACATCGCTGGAAAAGTACAAAAGGGCGGGAAGCACGTGACAACGGCCGATGTGGAACGGGCACGTTGGCAGGGTGCGACCGACAAAGAGATCCACGACACGGTTCTGATTGCAGCCGCATTCTGTATGTTTAATCGGTATGTGGATGGTCTGGCCACGTGGCAGCCACACGATCCCGATGTTTATCGGGAAATTGGCCAGCACACCGCCCGGCTGGGATATATTGGCCGAGACTACAAGAAACCTCTCGAATCCATCGTCGCAAAACAGGGATCCCCCACCGGGAAAGTCACCAGCTCGTGAGCGCAGACGAGCCATCAAAACAAAGCCACCTGGCCTCCTACCCGAACGAATTGAATCTCCGCTATTACGGCTGGCGTGTCGTGCTGGCGGCGTGCCTGGGGGTGATGGCCGGTTTTGGCTCGCTGTTCGTTTATACCTTCACGGTCTTTGTGAAACCGTTGGGCGCGGCGTTCGGCTGGAATCGCGAATCGGTCTCGCTTGGTTTCGCGATCGCTGCTCTCACCGTAGGGTTGTCCTCCCCTCTGATCGGCCGCTTGATCGATCGATTCGGCCCGCGCCGCATTATTCTTCCCTGCATGACGGTGTTCGGCTGCGGAGTTGTTGGGCTGGCGTCGTTGGGTTCCGGGCTGTGGCAGTTCTACCTGACCTGCTTTGTTATCGGCGTGGTCGGTAACGGGGCCGCACACCTGGCTTATGCGCGATCGATTTCGACGTGGTTTCAGCGCCGCTTGGGCATGGCGCTGGCTTTCGTCATGGTTGGAGCCGGCTTAGGAGCCATGATCTTGCCGGTCATTGCACAATCCGTTGTCACTCGATTTGGCTGGAGGGCAGCGTACGTTTCGCTCGGCGCGCTTGCGTTGCTGCTGGGGTTGCCGCTCAGCTGGCGCTACATCGGCGACCGTGGTCGGTCGCAAGAACAGTCCGCGCCGGTTGTTCCTTCTGGACTCACTTGGCAGCAAGGGACGCGCTCGATGGCCTTCTGGATCATCGTCGCCGTTCTTTTCGTGAGTTCGATCAGCATGAATGGTGCGATCACCCACCTGTCGGCGCTGTTGACAGATCGCGGAATTACGCCCGGTGCGGCAGCACTGTGTGCCTCTATTCTTGGCGGTTTGAGCGTGCTTGGCAGGATCGGCACGGGCTGGTTGCTCGACCGTTTTTTCGGGGCTCGCGTGGCCCTTGTGGTGAACCTGGTTACAGCGGCGGGCGTTGTCGTGCTGGCCAGAGCGAATAGTTTTACGGCGGGCGCACTCGCGGCGGCGCTTCTTGGTATCGGAGCCGGTGGAGAAGCCGCGATTACTCCTTACCTGCTGACTCGTTATTTTGGGCTGCGCGCTTTTTCCACGCTGTACGGTTTCACGTGGACTTTCTATGCCGCCGCAGGGGCCATCGGCCCGGTGATACTAGGTCGTGCCTTCGATAGGACTGGATCCTATTCCTCCTTGCTGATCACCCTCGCAATCGCTCTATTCATCGCGGCAGGCATGAACCTATTTCTTCCAAGGTATCCTGGATTCCCTTCGGGTGATGGACATTCAATAACCGTTGAGGGCGCGGGACATGAGCGACGCGCTGAACGTGCTGCGCCATCCGAGGCGTTGAAGATTCCTGCACGAAAAAGACTCGCTCTCATCGCGGTCTGCTCGGCTCGAGCAACGGATTTGGCACTCTCGCTCGGATTTCCCGAAGTTCGAACGCCCTACTGAGGCAGCTGTAACATTGATGTTAAAAGACTTACGGGAGTGGGTTGGACTTTGGTACTAGCCTCAATAGGCTCAAGGCATTTCTCGACCATTATGGCTAAATCAGCTAAAATGGCTATTCGAGGTAATGCCCGTGCCACGAGGCCGCATTCTGCTGGTCGACGATCAGCCGTCAATCCTGGTGTCTTACGGCCGTGCGCTTGTCAGCTCCGGATTTGAAGTCACCAAGGCGGACAGCGGCGAGGAAGCTTTCCGGCTTCTGGAAACTGCTCGTTTCGATGTCGTTCTCACCGACCTGCTGGTTCCCAAAACCAGTGGTCTTGCCTTTCTGGAGCGGCTGCATGCGTTTTCTCCAGAACTGCCCATCATTGTGATGTTTGAAAAGCAGAGTAATGAGATCGCGGTCGAGGCCGCGGAGCGAGGAGCTTTCCAGTCGCTGGTCAAGCCCATCAGTCCAGCGGTACTGAAGCGTACGGTCGGCCGTGCGTTGAACGTGGGTCGAGCGCGACACGATGCCACGCCCGTCTTTTTTGGTCGCCGGGGGGAGGCCCTCACGCCCATCAAGATGACGGCGACGGATGCCAAGAATCAGATGGGCCACGTTCTGGACACGGTAATGCAAGGCGGGGTGGTGCTCATTACCAAACGCGAGTCTCCCAGAGCGGCAGTGATTCCTATGGCGGAATACGAGAAGTTCTCGCGCGCCACGGAGGCGAGGCTCAGCGCGTTGAGCGGCGAGTTCGACCAGCTTCTGGAGCGGATGCAGACGCCGGAAGCTCGCCTGGGAATGCAGGCCGCGTTTGACGCGACGCCAGAACAGCTGGCCAAGGCCGCTGTGAGTTTTGCGCGCAAGCGTGCCTGACCTTCGTCAGACACCCCATATATACGTCCTGGCCGGTGTAAACGGCGCCGGGAAGAGCAGCGTCGGCGGGGCCATGCTGGTGGAAGCCGGGGTCGAGTTTTATAACCCGGACAACGCCGCTCGCGAGTTTCGCTCGAAACTCCCCGGAATCAGTCAACAAGAAGCCAATGCTTTGGCGTGGCAGGAAGGCCGCCGTTTGCTCGAGAGAGCCATCTACGAGCGTAAAGACTTCGCTTTTGAGACAACGCTCGGTGGAAACACGATGGCTTCCTTGCTGGGAAAGGCACACGCATCGGGAATTGACGTGCGCATTTGGTATGTGGGCCTGGAAACCGCCGAACTGCACATAGCGCGCGTCCGCTCACGGGTTGGCATGGGCGGTCACGACATCCCCGAGGCCAAGGTGCGGGACCGATATGCCCGCAGCAGGATGAAGTTGATTGCACTGCTGCCCCACCTTGCCGAGCTCAGGGTTTTTGACAACAGCGAAGAAGGCGATCCGCAAAAAGGACAAGCTCCCTCGCCCAAACTCCTTCTGCACATGAAGTGGACCAAGATCGTGAGTTCGGCCGACCTTCCCCTTGTGCCGTCCTGGGCAAAGCCAATCCTTCAAGCGGCGATCGGGTTGTCCGGGAAGCCCTGACAGGCGAAGAGTTCCCCACAGGATCGGCCAGTCAGATCGTCGTAGATGCCAGAGCAGGTGGCGTCAGGTTTTCCTCGGGGGAAGTCAACGCATGGCTGGCCGGACCTGTCCGCGTTCAGCAAGGCGAATCCGTGCCGTCCCGCAATGTCGCCGTGAAAATCTATTCCGTTCACATATATATCACCACCCTACCATCCTCTGGTGCGGTTTTCTCTTTACTACGACCCGTCCGCCCTGTTCTACACCGGCGAGGAGGTTGAACTGCTGGCCACCAACTGTTTCATTATGTAGACTTCAACAATAACCGGGAATGACGCGATCCTCGTCCCGCGGCGGCGAGCTGCTCAGACTGGCCTCGGCTCTGTTTGCGTATCGGCAGCTTCGAAAGTCAGATTGACGGACCGGCGGCCCGAAGGACGAGTACGGTGGCGAAGACCGCGAGGAACTGTTGTCATCTGGCCCGGGGCGAGTTGGATTTCGCCGTGGTCGAATTCGATCACCAGCCCGCCTTCGAGAACAAGAAATGTTTCGTCTGAGTTCGGATGAGAATGCCAAGGATACGGCTGGGTCATCGTGCTGATCCGTACAACGTGGTCGTTTATATTGGCTACAGGGTGATTGTCATAGGTTTCCGCGTACGACGCTTCCGAGGACAACGTTACGATTGCCGGTAGATTCTCGTTCATAGCTCACTCTGCTCGCTAAATCCCCCCGCCGCCAGCATAAGGCGACGATGCGCCGAAATTTCTGGGCGATCCAGCGGGGCTCGCCCCATCAACGTTGCAAGTGCAAGCTAGCAGCACTCCAACCCGGACACTGTTCGTTCCTGGCGTTGCTCACATCAATTGATTGCTTTTTTGTATTTTAGCACTCAGTCTGCCGCACGGAACCATTGATCGGGCAAGGGAAATGAACATTGCCTTTCCTTCCAGCGGTAAACCGAAGCCTTCCTTTGGCCTTATATTTATCTGTTCGAGCCCAGCAAATTGCAGCTCAAGGAAAACGCCTCCAGGCGTACTATCCGACCATCGTAGCCGAGCCGCGTTACCTGAAAGATACCCTCGTCGGCGCACAAAGAGACGGTCTGGTGGTCCGATGAGCCAAACACTACGCAAAGAGTAGTGTTCCATATTTATGGCATCTGTGGGAGAATGGATATATGAAAGAGCAAGCGATTCGGACAACTGTGGACATCCCCGCTTCCCTTTACCGCAAGCTCAAGGAGCAAGCTGCCGCGCAAGGACGTTCCGTCCGCGAGTTGATCCTTTTGGGCGTGCGGGTCACTCTGATCGAGGGTAAGCGTCCCCGTACCAAAAAGGTCAAGTTTCCTCTCATCTCATCCGATGGACCGAAGGTCGATTTGACCAACGAACAGATCTATGAACACATTGAATTTCCTTGACGCCAATGTCTGGCTGGCGCTGCTGTGGGGTCGACACATTCATTCCGAAAGGGCGCGCGAGTGGCTCGAGAGGTCGCCGGGCGAGAAGTTTTTTTTCTGCCGATTCACGCAGTTGACGGTACTCCGGCTGCTCACATCGGCGGCGATAATGGGGAGTGACGTGAGGAAAATGCCGGAAGCTTGGAATCTCTGGGACAAGGTTTGCGCGGACGACCGAGTCGCATATCTCTCGGAACCCGAGGCTATAGAACTGGAATTGCGTCGGCAGTCGAATCTTGGTACCTCTTCGCCAAAAGTATGGGCAGATGCCTATCTTATAGCGTTCGCCACCGTGGCAGGTTTAAAGCTTGTTACATTTGACCGCGCGCTTGGTACGCGAGGCTCCGAAGTTTTCGTTCTTTAGTTTCCATTTCAAAGGAACGGGCGAGAGGCGGAATTCGGTCTAAGTGAGGGACCATGATGGACCGTGAGAGACGGTCGAATAACTGTAACGGATTGTAAAGGTTGCAGACCATATTCTCGCATTCCGTTTTGAGCAAGGCTTGGAGTGTTGTAGCAACGTAAAAATGTCACCCTAAAATGTCAACCCCTAGGATGGCTGCGTGCTCCAAGCGAGTCGAAGATGCCAAGGTGCGGCCCCCAATGAGGAAAAAGGAGAATCAGACAACGGTTGATGCCAAGCCCTCTTCGTGTTTCCGCGGCAACCCCGGTTTCCGTCAGTGCTTCAACTACTTGCTGGTGCTGCCTTTGTGTTCTTCTTCCGGCGATCCAGTCGGACTATACGCTTGCGGTATGGTCAACACTCGTGAAATAGGCTCCCGTGCTGATCAGAGAACCCAGGTGCAGGCTTCAGAATTTCGGCCAGATTGCCGTCGAAGACCTCAACATGAGAGGTCTATCGGCGGGAATCCTTGCCAAAGCAGTCCATGATGCAGGATGGTTTTCCTTCCTCAATATGCTGTCGTACAAAGCAGACAACGCTGGGCGACAATTGATAAAGGTAGACGCAAAATACACAGCCCAAGAATGCCCCAACTGCCTTAACCACACAGACAATCCGTTGAGTGCGAAGCGAGGTGGAATTTGCGAAAAGGTTGGATAGCTTTGGTATTGCTGATTGTCGCGCTAGTCAAGATGCCTGCGGGCCCACAAGCGCAATGGAAAACACCATGGAGTTACGAAGGGGCAAATGGACCCGACCATTGGGGTGATTTGGATCCAGCGTACGCTGCTTGCAGCGTCGGCAAGGAACAGTCTCCCATCGACATTCGAAATGTGAAGAAAACCCTGCTACCCGCACTACGATTCGAATACAAAAGCGGCCCGCTCGAAATCATTAACAACGGTTTCACGGCAGTCCGCGTGAACTACGCTCCGGGAAACGGAAATTTTCTGATTGTGGGAGACCAACGCTACGAACTAAGGCAATTCCACTTTCACCATCCCAGCGAAGAGTCCATTCAGGGCAAGCCCTTCGACATGGTAGCCCACCTGATGCACGAATCCAGCGACGGAAAGATTGCTGGAGTTGCGGTTTTTCTCCAGGCTGGCAGCGCGAATTCTGTCGTTCGCCAGCTTTGGGAACATATGCCCCACACCCCGGGCAAAGAGGAGGTGATCGCGGGGGTCGAGGTCAATCCCACAGGTCTGCTGCCCCGCGACACCTCCTATTACATGTATATGGGGTCGCTAACGGCTCCGCCTTGCACCGAGGGCGTCACCTGGGTCGTACTCAAGACTCCGGTGGACATATCGGCAGAGCAAATCGGTGCATTCGCCGCGCTTTATCCGCACGATGTCCGGCCTCCCCAGCCGCTCTACGGACGCATCGTGCAGGAGAGTCGGTAACACGAAAATATCGAGTGTCCACCGACTCTAACGGAGGTGCGGCGGCTTCGGCGCCGATACAAGTTCACGTCATCCCGGTGAGCCGTTCGCGGGAGCATGGCATCCGGTTGCCAATGCAAATGCCGCTGAATGAGGGTGTTGTCGCTGTTGCGGCCGTTCACGCCCTCGTGTCCTCTCTACGAGGACGACACCTTGACGTCGGAGAGCTACAGGCTGACCCAGCCGCACCCGAACTACCGTTCCGGGCCTCAACCAGCTGACAACTCGTACTGTCACACGCAGACTTGCAATGGCACAATGTTTGCCAGAGATCTAGCTCGAGATGTCCAGGCTAAGACGACCCACGCGCCACGTTTGCATGAGAATTTCATAGCCTATGAAGCGTCGCAACCCAAAACAAAAGCCAAAACCGAAGGCCAAACCGAAGCTCAAGCAGCAACCTTCGATGGCAGCGGAGCAGTTCCTGACCCATGGGGAGAGGGAGGTACCCGTGAGCCCCATCGAGGTACAGGTTGAAATCGAAAACTCTCCTGGTCCCGTGAAAATTCGCGATGAAACCGAGGACTCCGCGAGCGTAGTCGAGACACAAGTTGAAACCGAAGAACTGGCGACCAACCCAGAGGTACAGGTTGAAATCGAAAACTCTGCGAGTCCTGCGAAGATTCGTGAAGCTGCCGGCGATCCCGTTGGTCGTCTGAAGATTTACGATGGGACGGAGATTCCTACTGTTCCTATTGGAGCACCCTCTAATGCGGAAGAGCCCGCCCGCCGTTCGGCGCCGCAAACCGGCGTCGATCGGCGCGCTCATCCTCGGTATGCCTTCGCTGCTGCCATTGAGGTGGTTGCGGCCGAGCTGGACGCTCGGATCAAATCACAGGTTCGGGATTTGAGCCAGCAAGGCTGCTACGTGGACACGGGCAGCCCACTCACCTTGGGAACAACCACGGATGTGCGTATCACCAAGGGCACAGCAGCGTTTGAGGCCCGCGCAAGAGTCGTCTACAACCAAACGCGCAAGGGCATGGGACTGATGTTTATTGCTGTTAAACCGGAACAGCTCAGGATTTTGGATATCTGGATTGCCGAGACCCGCGAAAGCTCGTGGCGAGCGGCGAATCGCCGCAGGAGTCAGCGCGCGCTGATGAAAATCCCTGTGCGAGTATCGGCTCAAGTCGCCGACGGGGCGGACTTTGAAGAGAAGACCCACACTCTGTCGGTCAGTGCCCACGGGGCGTTGATCGTCGTGGCTGCGCCTGTGCATCGAGGGCAACGATTCATCCTGTCGAACCTGCAGACAAAAGCGGCCTTGGAGTGTGTTGTGGTTCACCTGGAGCGAATTCCGGGTGAGCCAACTCAGGTAGGAGTGGAGTTCATGCTGCCAAATCCGGCGTTCTGGCGCGTGACCTTTCCGCCGAAAGACTGGACGCCGCGCCACCCCGACGCGAAGTCCAAGTAAATTGGCGAATTGATAGTCGCCTTCGGAGTCCAACCGAGCGACCTGTTACTCGCCGCGTTTCGCCCTTCCTCCATTCTGCCAACCTACCAGCATCTGTGCCCGACAGATTTGTGCCCTACACGCCCGTCAACAGGTTCTAGTTTTCGTTAGCAAGAAACCCGTGGCTCGCTCGATTCAGGGTTTTACGGACAGCGGTTGAGCCGCCTGGCCAAACACGTATCGCCAGCCTTCAGGCGTGCGCACATACACGTCGCTGAACCACAACTTGTATTCAAAGCTCTTCCCTTTCTCCACGCCTTCTGCCCACAAGAGCGCCAGCTATCGGGTTTGTTAAGGCTACCGCGTTCCACGTGGTATGGATGGCGAAGGTCTTCTCGCGGCAATAAATCTACGGTACGCCGATGCGACTGGCGAATGCGACCCCCAAACGCCTATTCCTCGAGCTGGATAGATACCGGTTGTCTGGAATAACCGGCGGGAATAGGATATCCCCCCACCGCCGCCGAATGCGAAGGCAAGGAGGCTCCCTTGAACGTCAGTTACGGACCCGGACCCAAATTTCTGCTGGCCGGAGTCTTATTGTTCGGAGCATCAACATCTCTTGCGCAAAGCGGCACGGAACCCAGTTCGAGCTCGCCGGGCCAAGCCATACCCGGAACACAGGGAGTCACTTCGTTCTCAGGCAGTGTGCCGGCAAAGCTGGTTCCCGGAGTCATGCCGCTCTCGTTGCAGGACGCCATCGACCGCGGATTGAAGCAAAATCTCGGAGTGCTCCTCTCGAATACAGATATTCGCTCGGCCCGCGGCCTGCGCTGGGAGCAATTGAGTCAGCTCTTGCCGCACGTGACGGCGGCGCCTTATGTGGCGGCCTCGGAGATCAACCTCGCGCAACTGGGGTTTACCAGCCTTGGTGGCATCAACATCCCGCCTTCCATAGGTCCTTTTTCCTATTTTGACGCACGCATAGCGGTCACTCAGTCCTTGTTTGATTGGAAGTCGATCAATGCAACGCGCGCGGCAAATCAAAGCTTGAAGTCCGCCCAATACACTTATAAAGACGCGCGGGATCTCGTGGTGCTCGCTGTCGGCTACACCTACTTACAGGGCATCGCCGACGAAGCCCGCATCGAAACGGCGGAAGCGCAGGTCAAAACGGCGCAGGCGCTCTACGATCAAGCAACGGACCAGGTTAATGCGGGCACTTCGCCGGAAATCGACGGACTGCGCGCCAACGTCGAGCTCCAGACGCGCCGGCAGCAATTGATTCAAGCGATAAACAACCTCGCCATTGAGAAGCTGACCGTGGCGCGGGTAATCGGCTTGGCCCCTGGGCAGGAATTCGAATTGACGGATAAGTCTCCGTACCAGCCGTTCGAAAGCATCACCGTTGATGAAGCACTGAAACGTGCCTACGCTTCGCGTTCCGATTATCTGGCGGCCATGACCGACGTACGCGCAGCAGAATTCTCCCGCAAAGCTGCGGTGGCCGGCTATCTCCCGTCGCTTGCCTTCAACGCAGACTATGGCGCCGGAGGCGCTCACGCATCCACAGCGTCGCAGGTATTCGATGTGCGCGGAACCCTCTCTATTCCGATCTTTCTGGGAGGCAGCGTTCGCGGTGACGTTTTACAGGCCGATGCGAAACTCGAGCAAAGCCGCGAGCGCCTGGACAATCTCCGCGCGCAAATCGACTCCGACGTTCGCACTGCCCTGCTGAACTTGCAGTCCTCGGCGGATCTCGTCAAAGTGGCGCGAAGCAACATCGATCTGGCGGAACAGACGCTGGTCCAGTCGCGCGATCGTTTCAAGGCCGGCGTAACCGATACCGTGGAAGTGGTGCAATCGCAAGAGGCGGTTGCGAGCGCCCACGAACAGTACATCTCGAGCCTTTACGCCTATAATTTTGCAAAAATTTCCTTGGCCCGCGCTGTCGGCCTCGCGGAACAGGGCGTCAAGGAATATTTCAAAGGACAATGAACATGGCGGATGAGAACCAACCCCGTTCGGTGCCTGAGGCAGGAAAGGAACCCCGCATCGAATCGACGCCCTTGACGGACGCGAACTATTCGCCGACGACGCGCCGGAACACCAAGCGTCGCAGAAACATCGCGATATTGATCGTCGTCTTGGTGGTGCTTGTAGGCGGCATCTTCCTGTGGCGCTACCTCAGCAGTTATGAATCGACCGACGACGCCCAGGCGGATGTTCACCTCTATCCCGTCAGCGCACGTGTTGCCGGCTACGTGATCCGCGTCAATGTCGAAGACAATCAGTGGGTCGAGGAGGGCACTGTTCTGGTCGAAATCGATCCGAAGGATTATGAGGTTGCCGTCGCGCAGGCACAAGCCAATCTCTCCAACGCCGAAGCTACCGCACAATCGCTGAATATCACCGTACCCATCACTTCAGTGAACAGTTCGAGCCAACTGGCGTCCACCGAGTCAGATATCGACAACGCCAAGGCTGGAGTGATTGCCGCCGAAAGGCAGCTCACCGCCGCCCACGCGCAACTCGAACAGGCCGAGGCCAACGATGTCAAGGCGCAAGACGATCTCCGCCGCTACAAGCTGCTGGTGGACAAGCGCGAAGTTGCCGAGCAGGTTTACGATCAGGCATTGGCTGCCGCCAGGTCCAGCACCGCGACGGTGGCGGCGAGCCGCGCCACTGAGTCCGCAGCGCAGCAATTCGTCGTACAGGCTCGCAGTCGGGTGGTGCAAGCGGATGCGAACCACCAATCCGCGGAGACCGGTCCGCAGCAGGTATCGTCCAGCCGGTCGCGGGCGCGGGCGGCTATCGCTGATGTGGAGGAAAAGCGCGCGCTACTCGAACAAGCTCGGCTCAATCTCCAGTACACCAAAATCATCGCCCCGGTTTCCGGTGAGGTGAACAAGACGGTCGTCGTCGGTCTGAACGTTCAGGCCGGCCAGCAAATGCTTACCGTAGTGCCCCTCGACCAAGTGTGGGTCACCGCCAATTTCAAAGAGACGCAGCTCAAGCACATGCGCGTTGGACAAAAAGCGGACATCCATATCGATTCCAGCGGCCGCACTCTGAAGGGTCATGTCGACAGCATCGCCGGCGCAACCGGCCCGCTGTTCAGTTTGCTTCCGCCGGAAAACGCCACCGGAAATTACGTGAAAATTGTCCAGCGAGTCCCGGTAAAAATCGTCCTCGAACCGGGAGAAAATCGCGACCGTCAGCTTCGCCCCGGCATGAACGTGGTGCCGGACGTATACCTGCAATGAGCACCGCCTCCCTCACCCTCGACCAGGACGTTTGGCGACCCAAATACAATCCTTGGCTGATTGCGGTCGTTGTGGCGCTGGCCGCGTTCATGGAAGTACTCGACACCAGCATCGCCAACGTCGCCCTGCCGTACATGGCCGGCAATCTCGGCGCGAGCAATGACCAGAGCACCTGGGTTCTCACCTCCTATCTGGTCTCGAACGCCATCATCCTGCCCATCAGCGGCTGGCTCGCAGGCACCCTTGGACGCAAGCGGTTCTTCATGGCCTGTTTGGGCGTCTTTACGCTAAGTTCCTTTCTTTGCGGCATTGCGCCGAGTCTTGGCCTTCTTCTTTTCTTCCGCGTGCTGCAGGGCGCGGGCGGCGGCGGGCTCCAGCCGATGGCGCAGGCTATTCTTGCAGACACCTTCCCGCCGCAGCAGCGAGGCTTGGCGTTTGCTCTGTACGGCATCACCGCCATCATGGCGCCCACGATTGGTCCCACCCTCGGCGGGTGGATCACCTTCAACTATTCCTGGCGCTGGATTTTTTTCATCAATATCCCGGTCGGCCTGGCTACGTGGTTTTTGGTGCGGCGCTTTGTCGAAGATCCGCCCTATTTAGCCCGGCTCAGATCGGCGGGCGTCAGGTTGGACTATATTGGTATCGCACTGCTGGCTCTGGGCATTGGCGCCTTGCAGATTTTGCTCGACAAAGGCCAGGAAGATGATTGGTTTGGGTCGCATTTCATCACGACTCTGGTCGTGGTCGCGACCGTATGCCTGATCGGACTGGTAATCTGGGAGTGGTTCCAACAGGCGCCCATCATTGACGTCCGCATGTTCAAGAGTTTTAATTTCGCCAGCGCGAACTTGATGATGTTCACTCTGGGAATCATGTTGTTCAGCAGCCTGGTCCTAATGCCGCAATTCCTGCAGACCCTTCTTGGTTATACCTCCGAGCTTGCTGGGCTGGCACTTTCGGCCGGAGGCCTCGTCTTGCTCTTCGAGATGCCCGTCATGGGTCAGCTGACGACGAAGGTCCAGGCGCGCTACCTCATCGCTTTCGGCTGGCTGGCACTGTCGATCGCCATGTTGTATTCCACCAAGCGCATTGACTTGCAGATCAGCTTCAAGGCCGCCACGTTGTTGCGCATCACCCAGGTTATTGGTCTGGGCTTCCTCTTCGTGCCCATTACACTTGTGGCCTACGTCGGAATTTCGCCTGAGAAGAACAATGCCGTCGCCGGAATCGTCAATTTCATGCGCAATATGGGAAGCAGTGTGGGAACCTCCATCGTCACCACGTTGATTGCGCGCCGCTCGCAGTTCCATCAGGCCAGGCTGGTCCAGTACGCCAGGTCCGGCAACCCCAACTTCCAGAATTCCGCAAACGGTCTTGCCCAGCATCTGGCTCACTCCGGTATCGGCGCGCACGAGGCTTACCCCCGGGCCGTCGCCAGAATTTACCAGGGCTTGCAAGCACAAGCGGCGAGCTTGGCCTACATTGACACCTTCATGGTCCTTTGTGTGGGCTCTGCAATCATGTTTTTCCTGGCTTTTGCTCTGAAGAAAAATGAGCCAGGCGGCGCTAGAGTATTGGCGGAGTGAACGAAATGAAGTTTATGCGGTAGGATCGTACGTGCTGGTTAGCGGCCCAGGTGCAGCAATGATCAGAATAGTCACCATTGAACGGGAATATGGAAGCGGCGGCGGCGAAATCGCTCACCTGCTCGCCAAACATCTCGGCTGGAAGCTTTGGGATCAGGACCTGACCGAAGAGATCGCCAGGCTGGCCAATTGTCCCAAAGCCGTCGTCGAGGTTCGTGAAGAGCGCACCGATCCACTCTATTACCGGCTCTTCAAATCCTTCTTGCGCGGCAGTTATGAAGGAAGCCTGAATGCGCACAAACTCAACGTCGTCGACAGCGAAAGCATTTTGAAGATTACCGAACGTGTCGTTCAGCACGCCGCGAAAACCGGAAACTCCGTCATCGTTGGGCGGGGGTCACAGCATTTTCTTAGGAACCGCCAGGACGCCCTTCGAGTGTTTCTTTACGCTCCGAGAGAGGAGAAAGTGCGACGCCTGCTGGCCCGCGGCAAGGGCGAGCAGGAAGCCCAGCAACTCGTGGATACCGTCGATCGCGACCGCGGCGATTTCATCCAGAAGTATTTCCGCGTCGAGTGGCCCGACCGCTCCGCTTACCACACCATGATCAATACCGCGAGCGGCGATCATGTCGTCACCCATATGATTCTGGAACTCATGAAAGCCCTTGATGAAGTCCCTGCCCGGGCGCTCGGAGAATAAATCCCGCGGCGATCGGGGCTGTCGTCGCACTTGGAGTCGCGCAGACCTCCATCAAACGCGCCCATCGGACAATGGTTTTCAGACGTCGGGCAAGGTCAACCGCCCTTGTCATGCATTTATTTTCGCAACGTGTCGCGGCAGCAGGCGCGATGCTGAAAGAAACGCCTCCTGAAGGTGCATGAGTCCCAGTCCCCAACGCACTTCAGCTTGCTCAGGCGTGCTTCCAATCGCTTCCAATTGCAACACCAAGGAGAGCTCCGGCCCAGGAGACCCTTCCGCTGCTGGCCCTGTCACGCACAGCGTCGCAAACAGTGCGTCGGAAGATGCAGTCTTTTTCAATAGTTCCTGAAGTGTTTGCGACAGGATGGAATACAAACTGCGATTGGCACTTAGATCGAGTCGCCGGAAGACGATCACAAACTGACCGGCACAAGCGCCCTGGATTTCGGCTGACTGCCCCGGGAATCCCACGGTGAAATCTTGCAACTGGAAAAAAGAGTCTTTCCCGCCGAGCGCCGCGCGAAAATTTGCAAGCGCCAGGTTCCCGCTGACCTTTTGCGAGGACTCGCTTATGCCCGGCAGCAGCCTGTCCTTGAGGCTCGGGATTTGGTTGACAATCTCCACCCGCATGCCGAGAAGCTACGCCAAGACCTCTGCCGCGACAAGCGAAAAGGTTCCATGACCGCGAACTTCTGACCGGAGACAGTCCTCGTGGCACGTAGATGACATGACCGGGTTGATTCAGTCCAGTGGGAGTGAGAGAGAATGACCCTCAAGGCGAGCCGCACATACCGATGACGCCGGACCAGACGGAGCAAACTGCTGCGGCAGGTGGATGTGGGAAGACCACTCCACAGGTCTGAAAGCTGCAGAGATCACGGTGCGGACGTGATCACCACCACATCCCGCGTCAGATCCCCCTTTGCCAGCAACAGCGTCTTCCCGTCTCGCGTCCACGAAAAATCAACAATTCGCCCTGACGTAAAATTCGTCAACTGCCGCGGCTCTCCTCCCGTTAACATCTGTTCCCACACATTGGTTGCGCCCTTCCTGGTCAGCAAGTATTCCACCCCCTTGCCATTTGGGGCCCATCGCAAGCCCTCGGTATCGCCAGGCAGGGCGAAAAGCTGTTTGGGCGCGCCCCCCAGAGCGGGCAGCACCGCAATTCTGGTCATCTTCGTGGATTGCCCTTCTGTATATACGTAGGCGATCCAGTTACCGTCCGGCGAGATCGCTCCATAGGGGATCGTCGGCGATTGCGCTCCGATTTCCGTCGCGCTTCCTCCCTCCACGGACATTCGATAAAGGTTCTTCCCCGAGGCAAACAACAACCATTTCCCATCCGGCGAGCAATCCGAATTGATGACTTTATCGGCGAGTTTCAGCGGATTGTTTCCGTCCGCGTCCGCCCTCCACAATTGAATCGTATCTCCCTTATGGCTGTCGAAAATTACGTAGCGATCCCCACATCCGCGCAGGAACAGGAAGTTGGATACCTCCGCCTGGAACGGCTTCCGTTCCGTTCCATCCGCACTCATCATCTCCATCTTCCCGTTTCCGCGGCGAATCAAGAGTTTACCGCCTGGTCCGGGCGACACTGCCACCTCTAGAATTTCTCCGCTGGTGATTTGCTTCGCCTTCGCTACATCTCCTCCGGGCACGGTCCAGATATGCGACACCTCTTGCCGTTCCACCGCCACCAACGTCCGTCCGTCGCGCGTCGCGGCTACGCTCGACCCGTAATCGGTCAGATCGTTCGTGATCCGCGCCACACCGCCCTCGGGAAACGTTACGTTCCATAGCTGCGTGGCATTGAAGCCCTTGCCTTGCATCTCCTGTCTCGCGCTGCGTTGCATTGGCACTACCAGTGACCTCCCATCCGGCATCCACGCTGGCCGCCCAATAAATTCCCCGCTCAACAGCACTTCTCGCATCCTCCCGCTATCCACATCGATCGCCGTTAACAGGAAGTTCTTATCCTGTGGGTAGTGGAACGTTGGAGCCATGATCGTCTTTCCATCGGGCGACCACGCCACTCCGTTCATGAAATTGCGAAATAGGAGCGCCGGCAACGATGCAATCGCTCGATCCCCGCTTCCATCCGCATTTGCGACGTGAATTTCCAATTTGTCCTGCGCGGCGACGCCGCGCATGAACGCTATCTGTTTCCCGTCCGGTGAAAAGTCCACCGCACTGTCGATGTCGTGTATCAATTGCTGTTCCGCACCTCCCAGAACCGGCATCCTGTACAGGTCGTGTGAGCCTGCGAAACCTTGCTCCGAGCGCACGAAATAGATAAAGTCACCGTCGGTGGAAAATGTCACGCCAATCAAATGCAGGCCGCCCGGCGCCAATACTTGCACGTCGCTCTTGGTGGACACATTTCTCACGCGCAAACTCTGCTGCTCACCGTCCACCAGGCTATAAACGATGTATCGCCCATCCGACGATATCGCCACCTGACCCGCTCTCCCGCTATCGGTAAGCTTCGTAATCTGCATGTTCTGCGGGGTAAATCCCTGCGGCGGCCGCATCCACGGGTGCCACGCAATCGCCATGATCCCTAGCGCCAGCAGCACTGCAAACACTCCCAACCCCATCCACTTCCGCGATCGCCGGAGCCTCGCCGCCACCGCGCTCCCCGGCGGCACAGACAGTTCTGGGTGTGCAGCCCCACGCACATTTGCAACGCTGGCCCCGCTTGTCTCTCCGCTCGCACGCGCCACTTTCCCCGAACTCGTATCCCTCTTGAGCCTTCGCAAATCCGCTTGTAAATCCGCCGTCGTGTGATATCTCAGCTCGCGGTCCTTCTCCATTGCCTTCTCAAGGATCCTCTGCAACCCCGCCGGCACGGCCGTATTCAGTCGCACCGCTTCGGTCGGCTCCTTGTGCAGAATCTCGTCGAAAACCGCTCCCGTGCTCTCCCCCCCAAACGGTAAAAATCCCGTGGCCATCTCATAAAGGACCACTCCGAGGGAAAACAAGTCCGTCCGCGCGTCCAGAGGCTTACCCAGCACCTGTTCGGGCGACATGTACGCCACGGTCCCCAGCGCGCTCCCCGGACTGGTCAGCTGCTCCGTGTCCACCGTCACGGTTCCCAACGTCACCGCGTCTTTGCCGGTGCCCGGCACCTTCGCCGTGCTCACTTTCGCCAATCCAAAATCCAAAATCTTTGCGTGCCCGCGCCTGGTTACGAAAATGTTTGCCGGTTTGATATCCCGGTGGACAATTCCTTCCGCGTGCGCCGCGTCTAAACCCTCCGTCGCTTCAATCGCCAGGTCCAGCAGTCGTTCCAACTCCATGGGCTGCCCGTTGATCAAATGCTTCAGCGTCATGCCATCCAAATATTCCATGGCGATGTACGCCTTACCGTCTTGTTCTCCGACGTCGTAAATCGTGCAGATATTCGGATGATTCAGCGCGGACGCCGCTTGTGCCTCTCTTTCAAATCGCGCCAACGCTTGTGGGTCGGTCGCTACATTGTCCGGCAGGAACTTCACGGCCACATTGCGGTGCAATCGCACGTCCTCGGCCTTGTACACCACACCCATGCCGCCACCACCAACCCTTTCGACGATGCGGTAGTGAGAAATGGTCTGTCCAATGAGCGCGTCGGAATCCATCGCCATGTTGGCGTCATCTTAGGTTGCGAGGCAAAGTCCGTCAACGAATGGTCTCGCATCCCTGAGGCCCCAGAGAATTACCCCATCATTATAATTAATGGTGGGAGCGCTGGAGGCCAAATCCGGATACCATATCCCGAGCGTCGTGGGGGGCAGGGAACCATTACGGAATGAAGCAAACTTATGTGACCGATCCGGACGGGTACACGCAGTGTTTTCAGTGGCCTGTGGGCTCGAGCTGATTCGCATCACCGCTATGTGCTATTTGCGCGTAAGCAAATCCTGAAATCCACTTGAAGTAACTTACAAAGCCTGGTAAGTCGACTTGACCAACGGTGCGGGAGCAATTCCTAATCATGGCTCGACTTCTATCGGTAAACGTCGGGTTTCCACGCGACATCGTGTGGAAAGGCCGCACCGTACACACCGGCATCTGGAAGAATCCGATGAGTGGTCGTTGTCGCGTCGGCCGGTTGAATCTCGAGGGAGACGGCCAAGGCGACCTGGCCGGGCACGGGGGTGAACATCGAGCCGTCTTCGTGTATCAGATTGAATCGTATCGGTATTGGCAGAAGCAATTGAAGGGGAGCGATTTTGTCTTTGGACAGTTCGGTGAAAACTTTACGATTGAAGGGCTGGCTGATGATGCCGTCTGCATCGGCGATCGATTTCAGATCGGCACCGCACTTTTCGAGGTCACTCAACCCCGCGTGACCTGCTTTCGCGTGGGCATTCGGATGAACGAACCCCGGATGGCGTCACTGCTCACATCCAGCGGTCGGCCGGGCTTCTATTTCCGCGTTCTCCGCGAAGGTGAAGTGGCTGCTGGCGACGAAATCGTGAAGGTGGGAGAGGCCGGAGAACGCATGTCCGTCGCTGAGATCAATGCGCTCCTCTATTTGCCTGATCACCCACGCGATCGTCTGGAGCGCGCGTTGCGGATCGAAGCGCTTTCGCACGGATGGCGTGGCTCGTTTGAAGCGCTGCTCCAGAGTCAGCAAAACGGAGCGGAAACGGGGAACGCGGGACTGGCGCCTGCCGCGGCGGCCCATCCGGCCTCGCCAGGATTTCAGTCACTCGTCGTGACCTCAATTGATCGCGAGTCTGCTGACGTTCTCTCCTTTGTCATGCGGAGCGCTGACGGTCAGCAGCTTGCCATGGCTCTGCCAGGTCAGTACGTCGTTGTGCGCCTTAAGCCCGGCGGCCCGACGTTTTTTCGCAGCTACTCGCTCTCGGGTCCGCTCTCAACGGAGCGTTACCGAATTAGCGTGAAGATCGAGCCGAATGGAGCGGCTGGAAAGTACCTGCGCGAACATGTCCGTGCGGGCGACCGCCTCGACGTCAGCTCGCCGCGCGGGAGTTTTGTTCTGCAGTCGAGCGAGCGACCAATCGTACTGCTCAGTGCCGGGATCGGCGCGACACCCGTCCTGGCGATGCTGCACGCACTCGCGGCGGCACGCTCTACACGTCAGATCCTGTGGTTGCACGCGGCCCGTGACGGGCAGCATCATCCGTTTGCCAGCGAAGTGCGCCGCCTCATGCGCGCGCTGACGAACGGCCGCAGCTACGTCTGTTACACCAGACCGGAGCCAATCGACAAAACGGGTGAGGATTTCAACGCGACGGGTCGCTTCTCGCGATCGGTTTTGGATGAACTCGGACTGCCACGAGAAGCTGATATCTACCTTTGTGGGCCAACTCGATTCATGGCGGACATGAAAGAGGCGCTCACGGCCTTTGGAGTGGCGCCAGCGCGCGTTCATATCGAGATCTTCAACGGCGGAGAGTCCATGACCCCTGGCGTGGTCGACGCAATGACGCGTGCCCCGCATCCGCCTAGCGACGAGGCAAACACTGGCCCGTTGGTATCGTTCGCGCGCAGTGGCATTTCCGCACACTGGGACGCGTCGCGGTACGGAAGCATCCTGGAAATGGCCGAGGCGTGTGATGTCCCGGTCCGTTGGGCGTGTCGAACCGGTGTTTGTCACAACTGTGAGAGTGGTTTGGTTTCAGGGGCGGTCGTCTACGCACCGGAGCCACTCGACAAGCCGGCCGACGGGAACCTTCTCGTCTGCTGTTCGCAGCCGACGGGCGATGTCGTCATCGATTTGTGAAGCAGTCCGGCTCCTTCGAAAGTGTTCTCATTGAGCCAAGCCGCATCTGTCGCCACCCTTCCCGCACTCTTTGTTGAGCGATCTTTCGCTCGGTGCACGTTAGGTCGTCCGACGGATTTGTGCTTTCGCGCCGCGATGCCCGTGGCCTTGATGATCAATTGCGCCTTGCGGCGAGGTCAAAACGGTCGAGGTTCATCACTTTGTTCCAGGCCTGAACGAAGTCCTGGACAAACTTCCCGTGCGCGTCCGAACTTCCGTAGACCTCCGACAGCGCCCGGAGTTGGGCATTCGAACCGAAGATGAGATCGGCTCGCGTTGCCGTCCACCGGATTTCTCCCGTCTTGCGATCTCGTCCTTCAAATGTATTGTTGGCATCCGAGGTCGCCTTCCACGCCGTACGCATATCGAGCAGATTGATGAAGAAGTCGTTGGTCAGCGCTTCTGGCTTCTTGGTGAAGACGCCGAACTTTGTCTGTCCGAAGTTGGTGTTCAGTACGCGCATCCCACCAATCAGCACGGTCAGTTCCGGTGCGGTTAGCGTGAGCAGCTGCGCCTTATCCAGCAGTTCAACCTCGGCAGTTGCGTGAGCGTTTCCGTTGAAGTAAGAGCGGAAGCCGTCCGCGGCCGGTTCGAGCACCGCGAACGATTGCACGTCGGTCTGCTCTTGCGAAGCGTCCATCCGCCCTGGGCTGAATGGAACGGTCACGGAAATGCCGGCGTTTCTAGCGGCAAGCTCGACGCCAGCGCAACCAGCCAGGACAATTAAGTCGGCAAGCGAGATCTTCTTACCGCCAGATTGTGAGCCGTTGAAATCACTCTGAATCTTTTCAAGTGCCTTCAGCACCCTCTGCAGGTGCTCGGGCTGATTGACCTTCCAATCCTTTTGTGGCGTAAGGCGGAGACGCGCGCCGTTTGCGCCGCCGCGCTTGTCGGAGCCGCGGTAGGTGGATGCCGACGCCCAAGCGGTAGAGACCAGTTGCGACACCGTTAGCCCCGAGGCAATGACCTTCTCCTTGAGGGAGGCGACATCCTGGTCATCGACCAACACATGATTGACTGCCGGTATGGGGTCCTGCCACAGAAGCTCTTCCTTCGGAACATCCGGACCGAGGTAGCGCGGGCGGGGTCCCATGTCGCGATGCGTCAGCTTGAACCACGCACGGGCGAAAGCATCCGCAAATGCAGCTGGATTCTCGTAGAACCGTCTCGAAATCTTTTCGTAGACAGGATCGAGTCGCAAAGAAAGATCGGTGGTCAGCATGGCTGGCGCGTGACGCTTGGAGGAATCGTGTGCGTCCGGTACCGTTCCTGCGGCTGCGTTGTCTTTTGGTTTCCACTGGTGGGCGCCTCCCGGACTCTTTGTCAGCTCCCACTCGTACTTGAACAGGTGCTCGAAGAAGTCGTTGCTCCATTTCGTCGGGGTGGAGGTCCAGGTGACTTCCAGACCACTCGTGATCGCGTCACCCGCGATGCCGGTGGCGTAGGCGCTAGTCCAGCCCAGGCCTTGCTCCTCAATCGGCGCGCCTTCGGGCTCAACTCCTACGTGTGGTTTGGCAGGAGCAGCTCCGTGGGTCTTGCCGAAGGTGTGACCGCCGGCGATCAAAGCTACGGTTTCTTCATCGTTCATCGCCATGCGACTGAAGGTCTCGCGGATATCCCTGGCTGCTGCAACTGGATCGGGAACGCCTTCCGGGCCTTCCGGGTTGACATAGATGAGACCCATCGTGGTCGCACCAAAGGGATTTGCGAGATCACGCTCACCGGAATAGCGTTTGTCCGTACCCATCCAGGTTGTTTCAATTCCCCAATTGACGTCGAGGTCTGGTTCCCAAACGTCGGCACGTCCACCGGCAAAGCCAAAGGTCTTAAAGCCCATGGTTTCCAGCGCCACATTGCCCGCGAGGATCATCAGGTCGGCCCACGAGATTTTCTTGCCATATTTCTGCTTAATCGGCCAGAGCAGACGTCGAGCTCGGTCCAGGTTGACGTTGTCAGGCCAGCTGTTGAGTGGAGCGAAACGCTGCTGTCCTCTGCCACCGCCTCCTCGGCCGTCACCCGTGCGGTACGTACCGGCACTATGCCACGCCATGCGAATAAATAACGGACCGTAATGTCCGAAGTCGGCAGGCCACCAGTCTTGTGAGTCTGTCATCACCGCAGCAAGATCCTTTTTCAGTGCCTGGTAGTCGAGGCTCTTGAACTCTTCTGCGTAACTGAACTTCTCGCCCATGGGATCGGACAGCGACGAGTGCTGGTGCAGCAGATTCAGATTCAACTGGTTCGGCCACCAATCACGGTTCGATGTGCTTGCGCCGCTGCCATGATGGAACGGGCACTTCGCTTCGGATGACATGCGTTCTCTCCTCAGGTGTTTCGCTAACGATTGAGATCGTCAAAAATCGACATATTGATCTCCACGAACTTAAAGTAGCATCGTAGGTGGAGATAGTTCCAATATCTAAATCCCATTCTAGGTATAGGCATACCCTATGGAATTCCACCAGCTACGATATGTTTGCGCCATAGCGGATACAGGCAATTTCAGCCGCGCCGCCGAACGCTGCAAGATCGCTCAGCCCTCGCTTTCACAGCAGGTCCTCAAACTCGAGGAAGATCTTGGCGCAAAGCTCTTTGACCGCCTTGGGCGCAGCGTTCGCCTTACCGAGGCTGGTCGCGTCTTCATTCCTCACGCCCGCGCGATCCTGGAGCAGATGGATGTGGCGCGATTGAGCGTGGCCGATAAGAACGCAGGCCTGTGCGGAAACGTCTCCGTGGGTGTCATTCCCACAATCGCGCCATATCTGATGCCCAGCTATACGACAGCTTTTGCAAAGAAGTACCCCGACGCGAAGCTACGCATCGTAGAAGAAACGACATCGGTCTTGGTGCAAGGTCTGCGCGACCTGTCCATCGATGTCGCGATTCTTGCTCTCCCACTCCGCCACAAAGACCTGGAGCTGTTCCCTATCCGCACCGAGCCCCTGTTCGCTGTGTTGAGAAAAGACCACCCACGCGCCTCCGCAAAATCTCTAGCCCTCAAAGATCTCCGCGGAGAATCGTTCGTCATGTTGCGCGACGGACACTGCTTCCGAGACCTCAGCATCGGGGCCTGCACCCACGCCCGTATTACTCCCAACATTGCCTTCGAAAGCGGCCAGTTCAGCAGTCTCCTGGGAATGGTGGCGGCCGGTGTTGGTGTCTCGCTCGTCCCCGAAATGGCTATCGACCGCAACGTTGGCTGTCGTTACGTGCGGCTCAGTGACACCCACGCTACGCGCACCATCGTTGCCGCCGTCGTCCATGGGCGCAGTTTCAACCGCGTCCAGCAGGCCTTTGTGTCTGGTATACGCGGCAAAACGACGGAGTCCGGCAGCGGAAAAACATACCCTGAAAACCGTTCCACGTGAGGCTAAGGCTAACCGCCCAGCCGACCGGTCAACTCGGTTCATCGGATTGCCACACATCTGGTTTTGACGCGATTTCACTTGTGGCGCGCGGCGTCAGGAGTCGACCTGCTCCGATTCTTAGCCGGCGAAGCCGTCAACCGATGAGTCTAAGTTTTGCTGCAATTCTGAGTTTAGTTCCGGGATCAACCGGGTTAGTGCCGGCCCCCTGCGAACCGTGATGCCGAATTGTTCCTCTTGCACGGACTGCTCCAGCTGCGGATTCGCATTCATTTTCATCCACCCTGTGGAATGAAACCCGGAACGCCCGTTTTCACCACTTGATTCAGCCTCTGTCTGGTCTGAATTCGATTGATTTCGTCGAACGCGTCTTGCGGAAGAGTAGAGATGTCGAAATTCTCCTTCGCGCGGGCCGCAGTCCTCGGCGTGGTCAGCAGAGCAGTGCCGCGCTGCACCGCCCAAGCCAGCAGCACCTGTGCCGGTGTCTTTCCCACTCGCGAAGCGACAGCCGAAATGACCGGATCTTCCAGCAGTCCTGGCTTCATCCCGTGACCCAAAGGCGCAAAAGCCAAAAACACGACGCCGTGTTCTTTGCAGAATTCCAACAACTCCGTTTCCGGCAGATACGGATGTGCTTCGACTTGCACCACGGCTGGCTTGATTCTGGCAGATTCGTGGATAGGTAACAGTTCGTTCAAAGTGACGTCGGAAAGTCCGATGGCCTGGCATTTGCCACGGTCCACGAGACGTTCCATCGCTTTCCAGGTGTCCAGTAAAGTCACGTCGCGGTCGTAAATGACATTGCCGTCTTGATCCCGCGGATCCTGCTCGTCCCCGGGTTGAAACGCAAATGGAGTGTGAATGAGATAGAGATCCAGATACGTGAGCCCGAGTCGGCCCAGACTCGCATCGAGTGCCGGTTCGACGCGCTCGGGCCGGTGATTGTTGTTCCACAGCTTTGTGGTGACAAAAATCTCTTCGCGCGCGATCTCCCGAGCGGCAAGGGCTGCTTGCAACGCACTGCCTACCTCGCGCTCGTTCCCGTATCGTTCCGCGCAATCGATGTGTCGAAATCCGGCTTCCAGTGCGTCTCTGGTCGCAGTTATCGTGATGGCTGGGTCGGGAATTAAGGTGCCAAAGCCGAGCGCGGGGATATGGCCGGCTCCGTGACTGAGTGGAATTCTCGTCATCCGCAGATCAGAAGATCCAATCATGGTTACACTTCCAAACTATCTTGCGTCCGGCACCACCGCCTGGATGCAAAAATGAGAATGCCGGGAGCCCCAGACCGAACCTGCCGATCAGCAGCAGAGCAGCGGGGATTATTGCCGGAACCGACTTCGACTTTCGACAACAACTCCGAAGCTCAACAAACTCATGCGAATTTGAGCCACGCGGTGGACGAGAAGTGCTTCCGGCTCCCTCGCTTCAAGGGCTAGTTCGTGTTGGTCAGCTTCGATAGCTCTGCGATGGTTGCCTTGTCGTCATAGAATCCAGCGGACACCACATATGGGGTTCCTTTGGCACTCAGGCTATAGCTCACCTTGCGGGATCCCTCCGTCGAGCCGGGCTTCGGCCACCAATACTCGATCCAGACACCCGAAGGCTTCCTCGCTGCAGTGCAATAGGCTACTGGGTCCGGGTAGAGGCTTTTTCCGTCGGTGCCCTTAATCGACGTGAGGTCTTGGCCTATTTGCTCCGGCTTGACGGGGTGGGCCGCATTGACCTTTTTGTCGCAGTCGTGGACGAAGATGTAGGTGTCTTTCCACACCCACGGGCCCTGCTTCTGGTTAAATTGTGCCAAGTCACCCGTCTTCGACAGAGCTCTGGCCGCTTCCTTTACCTTGGCGATGACCTCCTGAGCGGTTGCCTTGTCCTGCGCTACGGCCACACTAGGCAGGGCAGCAAAGAAAAAATTCGCCGCCAGAAGAACGAGGATTTTGGCGTTTTTATGCCCATGCTCCTTCTCAATTTTATGGTGAGTATCCTAATGCCTCCGAAGGCGGCGCGAGTATATACACACACTCGCCCCAGCGCAATACTCTGAAGTCATTTTTAACCGGAGTCCCCCAGCCAGACCGCAAACGCGGAGCCACACTCAATCATTTCAATCTCTCCCAGATCAAGGTGCGCACTGTCTTCTTGCCAGTGGCCGGGTCGTTCGAGGGCGGAGTAGTAAGCGTAAGGCGGTCGCCATCCAACTTGTAAGTTCGTAGCTGGGATTCACCCGTACGTGACTGGTCCCAAGATACGTCTATGTGGTGGGTAACGGTTTTGGCTTCGCTATCGACCGTATACGCTCCGGCATACGCGAGCATGCTCCTGATCAGGGCCTCTGCTTCCTCTGGTGTAGCAACAGGACCCACTGGTTTCTTGCGGTCACTTCCAACAATGAGCACAATCATGCGCCCGTCAGGGCCGTAATTGATATAACCGGAAGGATGAGCGCCCATAACGTCAGACTTGGCGCCGGATGGAATCTCCTCGCGGACATAGAAGACCAGCTTCCAGGTCCCCTGGATTTGTTGTTGGATGGAATCCGCTCGGTGCGTTTGGGCCGACGCTCGCCAAGGAAGAACAAAAACCGCCAAAACAATAAAGAGAACAGCTCGCTTCATTGCAGTATCTCCTGTCCGAGTATCTGGTCATCGCGCCAAATCTTAACCCACTATGAAAATGGCAAACATCCAGAAGTCGTTGGTCCAGTTAGGTCGTATTGAGCGATTTCACGTCTCCGGCGGCTGCTTCTCAGGCGTCGTACGGATCCCTCGTGCAGTGCCCGGCCGCAACTTCTGATTCGTGGGTTAGTAGGGAAACAGTACAAGGCCTGCTAAATCAGACAAGTGGTAATTAAACTCCCAGTACTTAACGTTATTGATTACGGCCCACGCCCCGGAAATTAAGTCTACTTCTTTCCTGGCCACCAGCGTTACGATGGTCAGTGATCGTGTGAAACTGGGACTCCTTCTGGCAACGTTAATCATCACGTCGTCTAATCGGTCCCTATGCGTATGCGCTGCGACCGCTAGCCCGAGCGGTGATTCTCCCCTGCCCTCATTTTTTTTAATTTTAAGTTGACCTTGGCCACGCCGAAGGGGACTGATGCCCGGAGCCGGGACAAAGCAACAGATTTCTAAACCCGCACTCTCCAACTCAACCGCTGGAGAACAGCAGATAACTCCGAGTGCGGTGCTGAGCAGTTTTGAGCAGATTTGTGTGGCATTGCCCGCTAGCGGAGCAATCATTGCGGTGCGCGAGCTGGCCGGACTACAGTGCACCGTCAGTTTCGGCAAGGCGACAGCGGTGTGTTCGCGCCTTCCGATGGACTCCATCCTCACAAGGCAATGCATTGAAGCCGGTGAGGTCGTCGTGTGTGAGGACACGGAGAACGACCCGAGAATTCATCCGTCCGCGGCCAAGGCCTTGAGCTTTCGTTCGGGGGTCGCCGTCCCGATACAGGTGCAAGGAAGCGTTGTGGGCTTGATCGAAGTGTTTTGCTCCAGCCCTTCCGCTATTGACCTCACTGCGATAGCCGGGTTGGTAGATGTCGCCAAATCGTTCGCTGCCTTGCTGATTTTCGACGCAGACAATGGTGGCCAACCTATTATAGGGGGCTCACTGGAGCACCCTATCGTCTTGTCAGGGCTCATCGCTAATCAAGAGCTGACCGCGGTCGCGCATTCGGGCGCTGACGTAATCGAAGCATCCAAAAACCGATTGGTTGATCTGAAGGTGCCCACGAACTCCCAGCTGCCGAGCGACAGGCCCACCCCGACCAGAGTATGGCTCATCGCTGCAGTGCTCCTCGTGGGTCTCTCGCTGTTATTTCTATACCTACTAAAAGGCGCTTAAGCTAGCGCATCAGCGGACGTTAAAGAACAAGGAAGTCTCCGCGGTATTCCGCGGTTTCCACTCTTATTGCGCTGGAATCGGGCTGGCCTGAGCGGCGATCGCTGCGCCAGAGACAACTACCTCTACGCGGCGGTTCTGTTGGCGCCCCGCGGCAGTGTCGTTGGTGGCTACCGGCTGGGTTTTTCCGAAGCCCCGGGCGATTACGGCGTCAGGTGACACGCCTTGCGATACCAGATAGGCGCGGACCGCTTCGGCCCGTTGTTCGGAGAGACGCACGTTGAACTCATCCGAGCCTACGTTGTCGGTGTGGCCTTCGACTTCCAGTTGCAAACCCGGATGTCCGAGAACGATTCCCGAAATCTTGGCGAGCTTTATTTGGGCGCCGGGTTTCAGAGTGTATTGGCCGGTGTCGAATAGAACGTCAGACATGTTGACGATCAAGCCGCGAGCGGTTTCTCGGGTTTCGAGAACGGCGTTGAGCTGCTGGCGAAGCTGCTCACGCAGTTGCGCTTTCTCCTGCTCAGCTTGAGTTACCGCGAGGCGAGCTTGCTCGGCTTGCGCGGCCCGAGCCGCGTCGGCGGCGGCCTTTTCCTGCAAGGCTTGCTGGGTGGCTGCGTCGGCTTCGGCTTTGGCGCGCTCGGCTTCACGGCGTGCGCGCTCGGCTGCAGTGCGGTCAGCATCCGCCTGCGAGGCTTGCGCGTTGGCATCGGCTTCGCGTTGCGCGGCTGCGGCTCGCTCGTCGGCTAAACGCTGGTCTTCGATGCGCCGGATCGTGATTAGGCGCGCATCTTCGGCGGTTTGCGCGGCGTCGCGGGAGTTCTGCGCTACCGTTTTCTTGCCCACTTTTCCTGCTAATTCGTCTTCGGCGTTTTGGAGGCTGACCTCGGCTTTTTGCAAAGTATCGGCAGCGTATGTTTGGGCACCGGTCCAGCGGGCGATGCGAATGGCATTGCGGGCTTCGTAGAGCTCGAGTGGAGTCTTTCGGTCGAGAATATAGGCCTGGCGGTCCGTCGGGCTGACGTTCAGGACGTACTGGCCACGCTCAAGCAATTCGTAGTGTGCGTCGATTGGCTCGACGGTGCCCGTCGTGCGATCACTGATGACATTTTCCATCACCACTACGTTGCTAGGTTGAGTCACCGCGAAGTAGGGCTCGGCGGTCACGATAAGGCCGAATGTTTGCAGGTCGGTGGTTACTTCTATCTTGCTGTTGTCGCCGTTGAGCAATACTTCTCCCAAATTCTTCGGGCGGCCTTCTGGAGTTACAGCCCACAGGACGTAGGTCAGAAACTCGGGACCAAATTGCGTGGCAGGTGTCAGCTTCTCCATTCTCGCCTTAATTTCAATGCGGCCTTGCTTGCTGTTTACGTCTATCTGCCCTTTGGCCTGGGGCATCAATTCGGTGCCGGCGAAATCGACTTCGGTGGAACCACTGCGGTGCCGATAGTTGATGGCTTTGGTGGTGCGCTGAACAACGGTGACGCGGTATACGGGGGTGGCGCCCGAATTATCGAGGACGACGCCGGGCTGCTGCTCCTGTGGAGCGGCCTGAACAACTGTTGGGGAGGCAAGGAGAAGGGCCGGCGCTGCAAGGCTTAAAAGCGTTAGATGCAGAGCTTTCATTTTTCTTTCCATATAGATCCTTAGGTCTAGGAGATAGATCCTTAGGTTTAGGAGAACTGTTTTACTATGCGAGGGATGGCGGCGCCATCGGGGGAAAATAGGACTTTTCGGGTCGAAACCAGGTAGGTTAGGCAGAGTAGCCATTGGCCCGACCGTACGGCTTCTCGCGCAAGCTAGACTGCCGTACTTGGGTGTCAACGGCACACTAAAAGCCTTTGTTTCAACGCATACGAAGAGCTTGCACCTGCCCAAAACGAGCGAGGCTCACAGGCCTGTTTCGTTAGAGTTCTGCCACAAAATCTGCAGCAGCATATTGAAAGGCTCTTCGTCATTTACTATCGTAGATAGCCGCCAGAATAGCCTTCGCGACCCGTGTCGCACTTCTCCGGTCCGGGAGCCTTACCGGCAGATAGGACTCTCCCCTCCGGTTGCATACCACCCAACAGGTTCTACGCGGGCGCGGTGTATCGCCTCTCGACAGCCTCCTTGAATCGAGTCCGACCCTGCGCAGCGTCATTTACAGTCTCCCGCTCAATCATCCTCGCCGCCTCCGCCAGATCGTCGTCCTTAATGATCCGCTCAAACCACGACGAATAATCCCCGCGTTTCAGGTGAAAGCTCCAGGTTTCGTCATCGACTCCTTCGGCCAGTTGCAAGAACGTGCTCAGATTCTGCGCGCGTAAATTCAGCTTGGCATCGGCGCCGCGGAAATAGAAGCTCTGCTCGGCCGATAGTTCCCCTTGCGCGTAATTTCTTCGGTGACGCCGTCGTTCCGATTTCGCCATCCGCGTCTTCACCAGCACCGGCGCATTTCTGTTTCGCGCGAACCAGACCAGCGCCTCGCCCGTCTCCGGCACCGCGGGTAAATCGCTGGGCAGCGCAATCTGCGTTGTCTTCGCAAAGGCCGACA
>Ga0181522_10000211_pt1 | contig 46117 bp, 33 predicted proteins | sample PEATcosm2014_Bin_27_FD_121103 | JGI IMG/M metagenome (GOLD analysis project Ga0181522, IMG submission 121103) | Peatland microbial communities from MTU Mesocosm Facility, Houghton, MI, USA - PEATcosm2014_Bin05_10_metaG | ecosystem: Environmental > Terrestrial > Soil > Wetlands > Peat | place...
ATCCGCCTGGCGCGCAATGTCGGGATCGTGGGTGACCATCAGGATGGTGTGGCCGGCGCGGTGCAGCTCACGGAAAATTTCCATGACGATGGTTTCGTTGGGTTCGTCGAGGTTGCCGGTGGGCTCGTCGGCCAGGATGAGCTTGGGCTGATTGATCAGGGCTCGAGCGATGGCTACGCGCTGCTGTTCGCCGCCGGAGAGCTGCGCGGGGAGATGCGTGAGGCGGTCGCCTAGACCCACGCGGCGCAGGGCTTCTGCGGCCTGGGATTCATTGGTGACGCTGTGGAAATATTGGGCGAGCATTACATTTTCCACCGCGCTGAGATACGGCACGAGATGAAATTGCTGGAAGACGAAGCCGATTTTTTCGGCGCGATAGCGCACCATCTCGCTTTCGCTTAGTTTCGAGAGATCGACGCCGTCCACGACCACCCGGCCGGAACTAAGCGTGTCGAGCCCGCCGAGAACATTGATGAGCGTGGTCTTGCCCGAACCGGACGGACCCATGAGTGCGACCCATTCGCCAGGGTCGATGCTGAAACTAAGCGCATCGACAGCACGCAGCGCGCCGTACTGCTTGGTCAACGATTCGATAGCGACCTGCGGCGTCAACGCGCACCTCGTTGGACAAGCGGGCTCACATCCTGCGGGGCGTGGGCACGGCCGTGCGGTGCCTCTCGCGGGGATTGGTCAGCGCGACCGAATTTTGCTTGCGGCGCCATTATTCGCCTCGAAAAACCGACGCCGGACGAATGCCTGCCAGCCGGCGCAAAGGATACGCTCCGGCAAGGGCCACGACAATCGTCAACGCCACAGCTACAGGATACACAATCAAGCGCGGCTGCGCCGCCACGCCAAAGACCGCTTTGCCCAGGCCAATGGAAATCAGGATGCCTGCCGCACCACCCAGAATTCCTCCGACCAGTCCCAATACGGCAGCTTCGGCCAGGAAGAGCCGCAACACCCGCCGCGTGGCTCCCCCGATCGCTTTCATCAAGCCGACATCGTTCTTGCGTTCCATGGCGACGTTGGTCATCGCGGCCATTACGCACAGCGTCGTGAGAATGAGGACCACCGCGACCGTAGCGGTGAGCAAGCCGCTGATGCGGTTATAGATCTTGCCTTCCGCCTCGGTGAATTGACCAACTCCGTGGACGTCAGCCTCGGGGAGTCGTGTTTGCAGTTCGGAGATGTACCGGTTAATTGCGCGCGGGGTTCCTGGAACACTGATTTGAATCAGGCTGATCCGGCCGGGAAGCGCAGCCAGCCGCTGCGCGGCTTCGAGCGGAATGGCAATCTGGTCGTCTTCCGGGCCGCCCGTGGTTGGTATGGTGTCGACCCGACACGTTTCCTTTCGATCCTCGACCCTCAGCCAGATTTCCTGATTCACCTGGAGCTGCGTCTGCGCGGCCGATCTTGCTCCCACACTGCACGTTGTCGCGGAGGTGCCGGCGACCACGAGTCGCGTAGAGTCTTTTGAAAACGGACCGCTAACCTCGGCGATGAGATAGAGAAATGCGACGGCCGAAACGTGCTGGCCTTCGGAGTCCGGCGGGACCTGGCCGAGTAGGGCTTGGTCGATCGTGGGGTTCAGGGAACCGCTCGTCGCGCGTGGTGCGACGATAACGTTTGCGCCGAGGGAACGAAATTCCGTCGTGAGGCGGCGCTTGGCGTCGACTTGTACATTCAGCAGGGCGGCGGTGACCGCGGCACCGGCGCCGAGCGCCAGCAAGATGACGAACAGGCGGCCGCGATTGGCGACCAGCAGACCGCGCACGATGCGCCAGAACATCGGCCGCCCGGGATCGTGAGAGTTAGGCATCTGCGCCCACCCTTGGTATCGGTTGTGTCGCGTCGAGCCCCCGACATCGGGAGATGGCGGCCACTGCGCTCCGGAAATTGGGTCGTGGCCGTGGCAAACCGTGTGGCCGGGAGGCTGACGGCGAGACCAGTCGAGGATCCTTGCCGGGGGCTCTCGGTAGGACATGGCCCGATGCAGTGGGGCCCGTTGCGATGGGGCCCGACACGACGGGAATCGGCGCAGCGATCGATGTGGCGAAATGATTGTGCATGCTCATTCGCCTCGCAGGATGGGCGCAGGCTCATAGCGCGCAGCGCGCCGCAGCGGCAGGGCGCTGCCGAGAAGCGTGACCGTCGTGGCCAGGCCTACGATGACGACGAAAACCAGAAGCGATGGTTGCGGGGCCGCGCCGAAGATTTTTTCGCCGACCAGGCGAGCGAGGAAAATGCCGAGCGCGTAACCTGCCGCACCGCCTACGACCGCCAGCAGGAGTTGTTCGGCGGCCAGCAACAAACCGACCATACCGGAACCTGCGCCCAGGGCTTTCATCAGGCCAATCTCGCTGCGGCGTTCGATGACCGACGCAGCGGAAGATGCTCCTACGGCAAGCGCGGCGGCCAGGAGGGCGGCCAGCGTCACCAGCCACAGCAACGTACGCACGCGTGTGAGGATGCGGCCTTCGCCTTCGGCGACGCGGCGAATCACGCGCACGTCGGAGCCGGGAAGAACTTCCTGGATCGAGTGGGCAATCGAGGAGACATACGGAGTACAGCTCCAACGCTCCAGTTCTCCGGGCGTCATTCCGGCCGGATTGCGGCGGGCAAAATCGTCTTCAGGCTTGGTAAGCGCGCTGACGTAGAGCGTCCGGTATTGGCCGGGCTTGCCGGCAAGTCTTTGGGCGATCGGCAACGGTGCAACGACGGCGTCGTCCTCCGGCCCACCTGTATCGAGAATTCCGGTGATGCGCAACGCGACGGGCTGCGCGCCGGACTCGCGACGGACCGAAGAATCCGCATAGATGTACAGCGTATCGCCGATTTTCAGATGCGATGCGGCGCTGGTTGGGGGAATCTCGGCCGAGAGTTTTTCGGCCAGCTTGCGTCCGATGACGCACTCATCGGCGTCATCCTGGAACCACGCACCTTCGACACGCCACCAGGGATTGGTTTTTGCGATGCCGGTAGGGTATTGCGTACCGTCGGGGAGCCGCACCGGGTGCGACGCCCAAGCGCCTAGGAGCTTGTCGTCGGCGTGAAGGACGGGGAGTTGTTTGACCGTTAGAGGATAGGCAGAAACCAAGATCGAGGTTTCCAAAGTTGGAGCGAAGGCGATGATGTTGTTGTGCCAGAAGACCGTTTTGATTTTGGGGAGGTCGGATTCGGGGAGGTAGGCGCCCGTGTTTATCGGGCGGTAGTCTACGCCGCCGATCTCCAGGGGGAGCGTGTCGGCCTGCGGGGTGACCAGCAAGTTTGCTCCCAGGCTGCGGAATTCGTGCGACAGGCGGTCGCCAACGTCCAGAGAAACGCTCAGCGCGGCGGTGGCCACGGCCATTCCTAGCGCCAGAGCCGCGCCAGTCAGAAGCTTGTGGCGCGGGCGGCGGCTGAACGAGTCGGCTACGAGACGCAGGAACATTTTGGTGATCGAGCGGCGCTACTTACTTCGGAATCTCGTGGGCTGCTTGCGTTAAGGCTGAAATATCCAGCACCAGCTCGTCGCCCTCCGCGTGCGAGGGCACGCCGATCGGATTGCAGCCACCCGCTTGCCCGATCGTGGGGACGTAGATCGCGGAGCCGCAGTGCCGACAGATTACGTTCTGACCGTCCTGGCGATAGCCTTCGGCGCCGCAGATGCGGCAGGCATCCAATGCCGTGCCCCAGCCGTCGGGCTTCTTGATGATCAGGAAGCGGACCGCTTGCCCGCCGCCGATATCGGCCGCAAACAGGTGCATCGTGCCGTCCTGCACCTCGCGAATCGGAACGCGCACCTGGCCGTTTTGCGCGGTGAGCGGGATGACGCTGGGCGCTGCCATATTCGCGCGGGCGTAGATGAAATCCGCGGTTAGCACCAGGATGACAATCAGGCACGCCGAAGCCGCGGCAACCATCCAGCGCCTCTGGCGGCGATTCTGCGCCTCGAGCAGACGCTTTTCGGCTTCGCCCGCGGCGCGCATCACGGCGGTGGCGTGCGTCGCCGATTGCCATTCGCGAAACACCAGCAGGGCCGCGGCGCCGAAGATAAACACGAAAAAGAACAGCTCATTACGCACGATCGGGCCGATGATCGCCATTTCCGTCTTGCCGGAAGGCAGCCATTGCGCCTCGCTCAGCTCATGCAGGCCGCTGAGAGCCAGCTGAAAGACGACCAGCATCAGGATGACGCTGGTGGCGGCAAAAAACCGCTGCAAGGGAATCCGCAACGTGCCTTTGAAGAAAAACAATCCGACGGCTACGGCGGCGGCGATTCCCACGATGGTCCCGATCCAGGTCTGCAGGCCCTCGGTAGACAACTCGACAGCGCGCAGAATCAGTGCCAGCTCCGCACCCTCCCGCACCACCATCAGAAATACGAAGAGAAAAATGCCCCAACCAGCCGCTTTGCCCGCCCGGACGGCATAGGCCTCCAACTTTTGCTCGATCTGTTTTTTCAAGTGGCGCGCAACGCGGTTCATCCATACGATCATCGTAATGACGAAGGCGGCGGCGACCAGCAGCAGCACCCCCTCGAAGCCATCTTCGCTGATCTGCCAGCGTTCCAAGGCGATGGCCACGCCCAAGCTCAGTGCCGCCGCTGCCGCAACGCCATACCAGACGTAACGCGCTAGATGAGCGCGCCCGGTTCGCGACAGATAGACGAGTATGATGCCAACCACGAGGGAGGCTTCGACGCCTTCACGGAGAGCGATGAGAAAAGCCGAGAGCAAGGCAACTCCAGTTGTAAATCAGTTGCAAAACCCGATAAGTTTACCTTTATTAGCTACTTCCGTCAACCGGACCACCTTGGTCCTATATCTTCACGTTAGAATACTCTAGCTATGCTCTCGGCCCAAACTTCTTATCGAGCCGCCGCGCTGCTCCCCTGTTTCGCGCTGGTTTGCGCGGCTCTGCTTGCACAGACGCCGTCTCCGACCGGAGCTCCCGACCGATCTTCAACCGGCGGGGCGTCGCCATCGCCGCCGCCCGTTCTGGTGGACACCAAGCGCGCGCAAAAGGCCATCGAGCGGGGGGACAAGGCCGAGGCCGCAGGGCGGTTGGACGAGGCTCTGGCCGCGTATGACGAAGCGGCGCGGTACGCCCCGCAGGACGCCGCGGCCTTGGGGCGAGACGCCGCGCTGCGCTCCAAACTCGTGCGCACGCACACCGATAACGCCGAGAATCTGGCGCTGGCGGGAAATGTATCCCAGGCCATCGACGAACTGCAACTCGCCTTGCGCATCGACGCGAGCAATGCCGTCGTTGCCGAGCGCATGGCGCAAATGGAAGCGATGAAGGACGACGATGCCGCTCCACGCCGGCAATCCGTCGAAGGCCTGCCGCAACTGAAGACGCAAAAAGGAAAGCACAACCTAGACTTGCGCGGCGACACCAAGAGCGCTTACGACCAGGTGGCACAGATTTTTGGCATCAAGACGGCATTCGACCCGGACCTGCAACCTCGCAACGTTCGACTGCGCGTCGATGACGTGGACTTTACGACGGCCATGACCTTGCTTGCCGAGCAAACCGCAACCTTCTGGCGTCCGCTCAGCGCCTCGCTGATCTTCGTGACTCCGGACACCGCAGAGAAACGCCGGCAGTACGCCGTGCAAGCGGAGGAGACGTTTCCGCTCACGTCCTCGGTCGCGCCCGAAGAAATGACCGAACTGCTGCGCGTCCTGCGCGAAATCACCGGCTCGACGCACATCGAGCTGGATTCGCACAGCCGCAGCATCACCATGCGGGATACGCCCGAAAAGCTTGCCTTGGCCGGCGAGTTAATGAGCCAGGTCGAGAGAGCTCGCGGCGAAGTCATGCTGGAGGTGGAACTGCTTGAAGTGGACCGCAACAAGGCGTTGCAACTGGGCATCACGCCCCCAACCTCCGCACAGGCTTTTCTGATCAGCCCCAACGACATAAGCGCGCTCAAACAAGCTTCCGATCTGTCGAACGCGCTGACCATCCTGGGTCAGCTTTTCAGCGCCCAGGGGTTGAGCAGCATTCCTGGATTTACTCTGTTCGGCGGCGGTAATTCCACGTTCTTGCTGACGTTGCCGACCGTGGCCGCAAATTTTTCCGATGCGCTCACCCTGGTGCAAAGCGGCACGCAGGTTTTGTTGCGCGCGCAGGATGGGAAGCCGGCGACCTTCTTCGTCGGCGACCGTTATCCGATCACGCTTTCGCTACTTTCTGGAAGCCTGGGCACGGGTACGGGAAGCAGCGCGACCACCAATCCCAATTCCATCCTTGGGGCGCTTCCCACCTCCACCTCGTTCCCGGAAACCACGTTCACCGTCGGCAACAATCCGGTGGCCCTTGCGGCCGCGTCCTACAGTGGCGGCACGCTGCCGGACCTTGCCGTGGTCAATGGGAACGACAATACCGTCAGCGTTCTGCTGAACCAAGATCTTGGCAACTTCGTGGCGCAAGCGAATTCGCCGTTCACGCTGGCCAAGGGCGAGACTGGTCCGGTTTCGATCGCCACCGGCACATTCGGGAATACCGTGGTCAACTCCAGCGGAATCACCGTGGCGCCGGTCGATCTGGTCATCGCCAATTCCACTTCCAACAACGTCACCGTGCTGCTCGGAAACGGCGATGGCACCTTTGTCGAAGCGCCCGGTTCTCCCTACCCTGTCGGCACGAATCCTAGTTCCGTGGTCGTTGCGGATTTCAACGGCGACGGCGATCTGGATTTCGCGGTCGCCAACAAAGGCGACAACACCATTTCGGTTTTCAAAGGCAACGGACAAGGCGGATTCACAGCCTTTCCGGCGTCTCCGTTCGCGCTGCAAAACAGCGCCGCCAACAGCGAAAAAGGCCCGGTCGCCATGGCTACCGCAAACTTCAAGAATACGACGCTGCCCAACACGACCGCTCCGGAAGTCGATCTGGCCATCGCCAACGAGACCACCAACAACGTGACCATTCTGCTGGGCTCCCTCGACTCCAACGGCAACGTGCTGTTGACCGAGCCGAATAGTTCACCGATCGCCGTGGGCAACACCCCAGTGGCCATCGCCGCCGGGGATTTAAATACGGACGGCATACCGGATCTGGCGGTGGTGAACCAGGCCGACAGCACCGTTTCGATCATTCTTTCCAGCGCGAACGCCAACGCCACCTTCAGCTACGCTTCTGGTTCGCCGCTGGCTACGGCTACCACCCCTGCGGGCATCGTGATTGCCAATTTTACGGGCGGAAATGTCCCGAGCCTGGCGGTGACCAACCAGGGGCAGAGCACGCTGGGTCTTTACCTTGGTCTCGGAGGAGGTACATTTTCGAATCGGCTCGAAATCGCCACGCCCGCGAGCCCTTCGGCGATCATCAGTGCAACGTTAACCAGCAGCGGGCTGCCGGACGTGGCGCTTACCGCGCTCGGCACGACCACCAATCAGGGCGTGGTCACCATATTCCAGGACTCCTCGAGTTTTGCGACCGGCACCACGCCGACGCAAACACCGTATCCCGGCGCCGAGTATGTCGATCTCGGTGTGAAGGTGAAGGCCACGCCGACGCTGCATCAGAATCACGAGGTCACCCTGCAATTGGAATTTGAAATTCGCGCGCTTTCCGGAGCCAACATCAATGGGATACCCATCCTCTCCAACCGCACGTTGAGCCAGGTGGTACGCGTGAAGGACGACGAAACCACCCTGATCAGCGGACTGCTGAACAAGGACGAAACGCGCGCTCTCGCGGGACTTCCCGGGCTGGCCAACGTGCCTGGCGCTGGTCTCGCGTTCGGCACAAAAAACAATACCCTGCAGGAGACCGAATTCATGATCCTGGTGACGCCGCGGCCGCTGCGCTCCCCGGTGCGCCAGGCGCGCAGCATCCTGGCCGGACGCGGCGATCCGGCGGCTCGCGGTTCGGTCGGCGCGGGAGCGCCCGAGCCCCCGCCTCCGAGTTCCACTCCGGAACCTGCGAATCCACCGGCGCCTCCTCCGAACCCCAATACTCCGCCTCCGAATCCCGCGCCCGCACCGCCGCCGCAACGCTAAACGATAGAGCGGCCCGAAGGCGAATCCCTTGTCAGTTTGTTTTGGTCAGAGGATAACCGACCAGGCTTTCGAGAATCCGCAGGGGCGAAAGCTCCGGCCGCACCATCGCGTGGTGCGAAATGAGGAACGTTTGCTCCAGCGCGTATTGCCCTTGCAGCACCGCATGGCTCACGAAATCGGTGAACACCATCCACGTGGAGTGCGGCGGAAATTCCCACCGCTGTTTGGGGCAGCTTTGCTGGAACTGGCCGTCTTCTTTCATCGCGTTGTGGCATCGATGCATGAAATCGTCGTAGGGCGAGCGATTCGCCCCGGGCAGATGCGCGGCTCTGGCGATGCCGCGCAGCGTTTTCGCAAATGCGCTGGAACTCGATCGCTTTGGTATCCCGATCATTTTCGCAAACTGCGGCCCGATCACATCGAACGTTTGGCTTGTGATCCAGACGCGACTCTGCGCCGGGTTGATGTTGGTGAACAGACGCAGGATGCGGTCGCCGTTGGTCGGACGCGTGGGGAAGGCATCCACGTGTGGCAAATCATTGCGCGCGCGAAGACGCGCCGGGCGTCCTTGTTCTTCCAAGGGGCGGTAGCTCGCAAAGTCCAGCTTCCATTTTCCGGCGTACGGAGAAAGCGATTCGCTCAAAAACTGCGCGGCGCGTTGCGAATAACCCGCAACGATGGCGCGCAAACGATCCATTTCAGGGCCCGCGGCCGACTTGTCAAGGCCGGTGATGCGGTTTTCTGCCGGACGATACGCGATGTTCTTGTGAAAGCTTGCGTCGGTTTGCTTGCGGCCCAGAAGAAATTTCAGATCGTCGTCCGGAAAGGCGAACGGCGTCCGCGGAAAAAACAGGATGTTGCCGGCTTCGAGCTCGCCGCAAAGGACACGGCCGGGTTGCAGCCCGCCTTCGGCGGTCACAACGACCATGCGGCTCATTCCCGGAACCAAATTTTGCTGCAAAGTCGAAGCGGTGGACATCGCAACCCCACAGAAAAACTATACCAGCAGGAGGAAGGCTTACAAGTAGCACCGGCGCTTTGCGTCTGCGCGGCAGGGTCAGGGCAGGCCTTTGAGCCGGGCCGTACGCGTTACCCGGCTCCATCGGCATTCGCCGTTTCGAGCGCCGTGACCCGCAAGAAGGAGCTCAGGCCAACGGTTCGAAGACCACCACCGGCTGATAGGTGCGCGGCACAACCGCTTCGGCAATGGCGATCAGTTTGTCCTGCTGATTGAAGACGCGAAGACGCGGAGGCCGCGGCTCGCCGGCGTCAAGCTCCGAGGTCGATCCCGGGGGCGGCTCGACGCGTCCCGGCTGAATCTGCGACACCAGTACGTTGAACTTCGTGCCGTGCCGCACCCGGCGCTCCACCACCGGCAACACATTGGCCCTTGGAAAATTCGGCAGCAAGCTTTCGAGCTTGATCACGTAGTCGGCGAATTTGCCGGCACGCGCACCTTCGGCCAATTCCTCGAGCTTGATGGCCTGCTCCAGCGAAAACTCTCCCACCGCCAAGCGTGTAATTTCCGCCAGATGCGCGCCGCACCCAAGCCGCTGGCCCATCTCATGCGCCAGGGAACGAATATACGTGCCCGAAGAGCATTCGATGACGAACCGCGCAATGTTGCCTTCGATCTCGGTTAGCTTGTACTCGAACAGTTCCACCTCAACTGCTTTCAGCTCGACGATTTGTTTTTTCCTGGCCAGCTCGTAGGCGGGGCGCCCATGAATTTTCTTTGCCGAAAACGACGGCGGCATTTGTTCGAATCGCCCCATCCGCTCCGCGGCCAATCTTCCGAGGACCGTGCGATCAAGAGCCGGCGGCGCATCGGGTCCTTGCGCTTCACCGTCGGAATCGTAGGTGTCGGTCGAGAATCCAAAACGGAAACCCGCTGCGTAGCGTTTGCGGCGCCCGGAATAAAACTGCACCAGCCGCGTCGCGCGTCCAAGCAGCAACACCAGCACACCGGTCGCCAGGGGGTCCAGTGTTCCTAAGTGCCCAATCTGACGGAAGCCCGCCAGGTGGCGCACGGCATCGACCACGTCATGCGAGGTCTTGCCTTGCGGTTTGTCCATCACCAGCGCGCCGTCAAACGGCGCAGGGCTCGGCTGTCGTGGCATGGGTCAGAAATTCCTCGAGGGCTCTGTGGGTGAAACAAAAAAGAATGCCGGGCGAAAACCCGGCGCCAGGCGAAGTCGGCTGGCGTGGCCCTTTCCGGACGTCATCCTTGCACTGCATTTTACAGCTTACGGCGCTGCCGGCTTGTCCTTCTTCACTTCTTTCAACAGCTGTTCAATGCGCTCGACATGCTCCTGCGAAAGGTCCAGCGTGAAATGCAAGTCCGGCAACCGCCGAAGCTGCAACCGCTCTATGAGTTCTCCGCGAATGTAACCCGAAGCGTGATCGAGCGCCTTGATCGCGTCGGACTGTTCTTTGCTCGTGCCGCGGACATTGACGTAGACGCGCGCATGCTTCATATCCGGCTGCACGCGAACTTCGCTGACGACCACCGATCCCTCCAGCCTGGGGTCTTTCAGCTCCCCGGCCAGCATGGCGTTGATTTCGTGCGCGATCTCCTCGCCCACGCGTTCATGACGGTGATTCGTGGTTGGACTCATTCGGGGTCCCCCGCCGCGCTCGATGCGCCGCACTTCCCTAAACGATCTCGAATTTTTGTCCGATCAAAAACGAGCCGAGGATGCCATCGGCCTCGTCCAGAACTTTTTGCAGCAATTCCTGAACATACCGCTCCTCGTTGGCCAGCGTTACAACGCCCACCACCGACCGTTGCCACAAATCGTGATGATCCAACTCGGCGACGGCCACGTTAAACTGCCTTCGCAGTTTGTCCTTCAAGCTGCGAAGCACCTGCCTTTTGTCCTTCAGCGATTGCGCGTCCGGGATGTGCAGCTCGAGGGTGAGCAAGCCGACCGGCATGAACGGCTCCAGGAACTGTGCTAGGTGTTATCTGCGCGCCGCCGGCGCTCCGGTTTGCGCGGCAGCTTCCGCGGCGCTGAGTTTCGTCACCTGGAAGCATTCCAGAATGTCGCCGACCTTGACGTCGTTGAAATTGGCAATGCCCACGCCGCACTCAAAGCCGGTACGCACTTCGCTGGCATCGTCCTTGAAACGCTTCAGGGAGCTGAGCTTCGAAGTATAGATCACCGCACCCTCGCGCACGACGCGAACCTGCGAATCGCGCTTCAGTACGCCGTCGACGACGTAGCAGCCCGCAATCGTGCCGGAACCCTTGACGCGGAACGTGTTGCGTACTTCCGCGCGGCCCACATACGTCTCCTGGACCACGGGTTCGAGCAGGCCTTCCATGGCCTTCTTAATCTCGTCGGAAACTTCGTAGATGATGGTGTGCGGTCGAATCTCGACGTGCTCTTGCTGCGCGAGCTCCGCCGCTTTGCGGTCCGGCCGGATGCCAAAGGCAATGATGATCGCGCCGGAGGCCGAAGCCAACAGCACGTCGTTCTCGGTTACCGCACCGACGCCGGAACCGATGATCTTCAGCTTTACCTGGTCGTTTGAAAGTTTCGGCAGCATTTCGGTGAGCACTTCCACCGAGCCCTGCACGTCGCCCTTGATGACGATGCCCAGCTCCTTGACTTCGCCAGCCTTCAGCTGCTCGTGCAACTGATCGAGCGTGATGCGCCCGCCGCTCGAGCGGGCCATGGCCGCGTCGCGCTGCTTCGATTGCCGGAACTCCACGATATGGCGCGCTTTGGCTTCGTCGGTGACCTGGAAGTTGTCTCCGGCATCCGGGATGCCCTGCAAACCAAGCACTTCTACCGGAGTGGATGGCGGCGCGTCTTTTGTGGGGCGTCCACGGTCGTCGAACAGCGCGCGCACTTTTCCAAAGACGGATCCGCAGATAAAGAAATCGCCGAGTTGCAGCGTGCCGTTCTGAATCAAAATCGTCGCCACCGGCCCCCGGCCTTTATCTACACGCGATTCGAGCACCGTGCCCGTCGCCGGAGCATCCGGATTCGCTTTCAATTCGCGCAAATCCGCGACCAGCAGCAGCGTTTCGAGCAGCTTCGGAATTCCCGTCTTCTGCTTCGCCGAAACTTCCACAAACTCGGTATCGCCACCCCATTCCGCGGGCAACAGGTTCAAATCCGCAAGCTGGCGCTTCACGCGTTCCACCTGCGCCTCGGGTTTATCGACCTTGTTGATCGCCACCACGATTGGCACATTCGCGGCTCTCGCGTGATCGATCGCTTCTTTGGTCTGCGGCATGACGCCATCATCGGCGGCCACCACCAGCACCACGATGTCGGTTACCTTCGCGCCGCGCGCACGCATGCGCGTGAACGCCTCATGGCCCGGAGTGTCCACAAACACCACGGCGCGATCGCTGACCATTACCTTGTACGCGCCGATGTGCTGCGTGATCCCGCCCGCTTCGCCCGCTGCAACATCGGCTTGGCGAATCGCGTCGAGCAAGCTGGTCTTGCCGTGATCGACGTGGCCCATCACCGTAACCACCGGCGGCCGCGGCTTCAGATTCTCCTTGGTCTCTTCCTTGGCAACCTCCAGCACCATCTCTTCTTCGAAAGAGACCACGCTCACCACGCCGTTAAACGCTTCCGCGATCGTGGTGGCCGTCGGCACATCGAGCGCCTGGTTGATGCTGGCAAACACGCCGCGATCCATCAAAGTCTTCAAGAGTTCCTTGGCGCGCACATCGAGTTTTTCGGCCAGTTCGCGAATCGTAATGCCTTCCGTGATGGCCACATCACGCGGAGCGCGCGGCTCCGGCGGTGCGATGACGGCCACGGCCCCGCCACGACCCGCGCCGGGACGCTGGCGCGTCGGGTGCAGCTTGCGCTCGCCTTCTATTTCGCGCTTGTCCGCAGTGGGACGCTGACGCTGCGGTGGCTTCCTGGTATACAGCGGTTTGCCGGGTTCGGCCTTCGACGGGGCCTTGTCCGGCAATGGCGGCAGCATCCCGGGACGCCCCGGCATGCGCGGGCCTGGACGCGAACCGGTCGGCATCGGACCACGGCGTTGTTCAAAAGGTCTTGCAGGCTGGCCGCCCGGTCCACCGGGTCCCGCACCGCCCGGACGCGGCGTGAACGGGCGCCCTTGACCACCCGATTGCAAAGGCCGCATCGGCTGGCCGGGTCGAGGTCCGCCTTGGCGCTGATGGCTTCCCGGAGTCGTGCCCGGGATGGGCCCGCGATTCCCGCCCGTGGGCATGGGCGGACGCGCCGGAGCAGCCGTTGGTCGGGCACCAGGAGCGGCCGCAACCGGCCTCGTGCCGGGACTCGCTGCAGGACGCGCACCAGCAGGTTGGCCCGCGCTCGGTTGCCCAGGGCGCTGCGGTTGCAAAGGTCGTTGGCCAGTAGCCGGCCTCGGCGTGGCGCCCGCCGACGGTGGTGTCGAAGTTCGAAGTGGCGCGCCTGCCTGCGGACTGGGAGGCGCAAGGGGCCGCAGGGCAGGCGCGGCCCCACCGGGAGCCTCGGTGACAGGCGCGGGAGCCGGGGCTTTCGGGGCCATCGCCGCAGGTGCCGCTGCCACGGGTGTCGCCACAGGGGCGGCCACCGGAGCCGGTGTAGGAGAAGGCGCGGCTGGCGCAGCCACGGGCGCCGGGGGAGCCACTGCCGCAGGTCTCGGTGTCGCTGGCGCCACCGGTGCCGGCGCCGCTTGAGCAACTGCCGCCGGCGCACTGGCTGGCCTCATCCGCGCAGCTCTGGCCGCAGCATCCTTCGCCTCTTTATCCGCCTTGACCTTCGCTTCCGCTGCTGCTTCTGCGTCGGCAACTCCCCGCAGATGCGCGCGTACTTTCTCGGCGACATCCACCGGGATCGAGCTCGAATGCGTCTTCTTTTCGGTGACGCCGTAGCCCGCCAGAAGGTCGATGATCGCTTTTGCTTTGACCTCGAGCTCGCGGGCCAACTCGTTAATTCGTACTTGGTTTGGATCAGTCGTCATGCGTTCCTAAGATTTCGCCTCTTCTTCCGGGTGCATTCCCTCGCCGTGCTCCGAAACTTCCGCAGCCCCGGTGCCCTCGGCATTCTGGTTCGCCGCGGGAGATTCCGTTTCTGCTGCCGCTTGCTCGGAAGCCGCTTCCGCGGGTTCCTCAGGTGTCTCGGTTTCTGCGTTCTCCGCCGCGGCGTTCTCGGCGGAAGCCTCCGCCAGTTCGCCGGACGCGGTTTCCGCCGAAGCCTCGGCGCCTTCGCCGGCGCTCGCGGCCTCGCCGCCGCCTTCGTAGAAGCGGTTCACGGCCTGATAGATCTTGTCCACCATCTTCTCGCCGATGCCGGGAATTTCCATCAACTGTTCCGGCGTCATCCCTGCGAGTTTCTCGACGTTGGTAATACCCGCCGCTTCGATCTTCTCGATCGTTTTCGCTCCGACACCAGCCAGCGCAGTCAGCGGAGTGGTCGGCGCGGTCAGAGCTGTCATCTGCTCTTCGATCTCGCGGCGCTTTTCTTCCTCGCTCTTGATGTCGATGTCCCACCCGATCAACTTGCTTGCGAGGCGAACATTTTGTCCCTTTTTGCCGATCGCCAGCGAAAGCTGCGAGTCCTCGACAATCACTTCCAGCTTGCGATTCTCCGGGTCGGTAATCTGCACACGCGTGACCTTCGCCGGGCTCAAGGCCTTTTGCGCAAACGCCACGGTCTCTTCGCTGTACGGAATGATGTCAATCTTCTCGCCGCGCAGCTCGCGAATGATCGATTGCACGCGCATGCCCTTCATGCCCACGCAAGCGCCCACCGGATCGACGTCCTTGTCGCGGCTGGCAACGGCAACTTTCGTGCGTTCGCCGGCCTCGCGCGCTGCGTGACGAATCTGCACCGTGCCATCGTAAATTTCCGGCACTTCCATTTCGAACAAGCGCTGCACCAAACTCGCATCCGCGCGCGACACGATCACCTGCGGACCCTTCGCGGCGCGGTCCACCATCTTGATGACCACCCGCAAACGCTCGCCAATGTTGTAGGTTTCCAGTTTCGACTGCTCGCGCTTCGGCAACCGCGCTTCTGTCCGCCCCATGTCCACGATCAGGTCCGGACCCTCGGCGCGCTTCACGATCACGGTGACAAGCTCGCCGACACGCCCGTGATACTCATTGAAAATCGTATCGCGCTCGGCCTCGCGCACCTTCTGCAGAATCACCTGCTTGGCGGTCTGCGCGGCAATCCGGCCGAGCACGTCGGTTGGCTTGGCAGCCACGATCTCGGTGCCAAGTTCCGCCTCTGGATTCTTCTTTTTCGCTTCCGCCAGGCTCACTTCCTTTTTCGGGTCGGTCACTTCCTCCACGACCACATGCACCGAAAACACATCCACCTGCCCGGTTTCCTGGTTGAACTTCGCGCGCAGGTCCTCTTCGGTCTTGTAATATTTCCGCGCGGCCACCACCATCGCATCCTCGATCGCAGACACCACAATCTCCGGCTCGATGTGCTTCTCGCGGCTCAACATCTCAATTTGCTGATAGAGCAGATTCGCCATTTCCGTTCGTTCCTAAAATGCCCCTATAAATTGGGTTCCCGACAAATTTCCCGCCATGTGCGCCCGGACCATAGCCGCCCTTCCGATTTCCAACCTCGAACCCTTATTCCCTCACCACTCCACCACCAGATTGGCCTTCCGGATGGCCTCGAGCGGCACCTCAACAACTCGCGGGTTCTTGCCCTCCAACCCCAGGAGGACTCTCCCCTCCGCAATCCCCGCCAGCCGCCCCTCGAAAAAGTTCTGCTCGCCAATCGGCTCGCTGGTCGTAATCTTCGCCAGCTTTCCCGCAAACCGCTCGAAGTCCGCCGGCTTTCTTAGCGCCCGGTCCAACCCCGGAGAACTAACCTCCAGCACATACCCGGGTCCCTCGATCAACCCTTCCACATCCAGAATAACGCTCAACTGCTGACTGACCCGCTCGCAGTCCGAGTGACTAATGGCGCCGTACGGGTCGCTCACGACCTCATCGGGGCCACCGGCAGTCTCCGCCCCGCTGGTCGAGCCCGTCGCAGCAGGGACGCGGTCGATATATACCCGCAAGAACCTCTGCTTTCCGATCTTCCATTCGACGTCGAAGATTTCCAGCCCCTCCGAACGGGCCACCCGCTCGGCAGCGCCCCGGATTTTCTCCAGATTCACGCGAAGACTCCCCGGCCAATGCCGGTATCAAGAGCACTGCAACCGGCCAACAAAAAAGTGGGCTCGCGCCCACTCATCGTGCGACCCGCTTCAGAGCGAAATAGCAGTATATTCCCGCAGCACAGTAAAAGCAAGATACGGGGACGGTGCCAAAACGGGTAAAGGTCATCGCTGGCGGCCCCAAAACAAGTTCAAGGATGACCCGAGCGACGATCCGGAAATAACGCAGAGAACCAGCGCAAAAACAAAAAACGCCCCGGAATGGCTTCCGAGGCGTTCCTCGCCAGACTTCGTTACGAACCGTTGCCAACCTGCCCCACTTGTGCTCCCCGCTATCGCTGCGGCGGCTTTTGGGCCGGCGGCGTTGCCGCAGGCTTGGCAGCGGGCTTGGCCGCAGGCGCGTTACCAGCTTTGACGGGATACGCGCCATCGTAAAGCCGGATGATGTCCTGCGTGACGTCGATGTTGGTGGAAGCAAATAGAATCGGCGTGTTCTGCGACGACGAATCGAGAATCACGACGTATCCGTTCTCTCGCGCGTAGCGGTCCAGCACGTCCACCATCTTCCGGCCGATGCGATCGAACACTTCACCCTGCGCGGCGTTCACGTCTTCCTGATATTCGTCCTGCTTGCGTTGGAGCTGCCGGGCCATGACTTCGCCCTGGCGCTGCAACCGCGCGGACTCTTCATCGCTGATTTTTCCCCTACCGGCCTCGAGGCGCTGGCGCAGTTCGTTGATCTGCTTGTTCAGGCCCTCGAGCTCATTCTGGCGCGCGGCAAATTGCGATTGCAGTTCGGCGCCGGCTTGTTTGCCTTCCGCCGTGCTGGCGATCGCCTGCCGAATATTGATAACGCCGGTCTTGCCGGCAACCGCGGCGCCGGCTGCAGCAGTGCCCTGTGCGCGAACGGCGACGGTTGAGAAAAGGCACGCAGCGGCAAAGGCGGCTGCTCGAAGCAAAGTGCCGCGTGACCGCGAAGCGGTGAAAATTCTCGAATTCACTGTGTTTCTCCTTGTCAACAAATTGACGCCAACAAATAGGCGCTGATGGACGATTGGCTTGAACCGCTTCCTAGCGGGTCATACGAGCATTACACAAACTTCGAAGTATAGCCGAGCCGCTCGGCCCCCTGCAATCAGAAAGCGCGGTGGAACCAATCGTTGACCTGACCTGCCTGGTTCCCTGAGATGGCCCTCCGGCCACTGCGAGTTGGCTGGCGCACCGTCCAAGAGTTCGTTGAACGCTTCACTGACGGCACCCATTCGCGTGCGCTTGCCGTGCCTGCGATCCGGCTTGCTCGGCCCGCTCGCCCCCACCGACTAATTGGGCAGCGGCACGATGAGCAGGCGATTATTGGCCTGATCGGTGATCACCGCCATATTGGTCAGCGGATGAATTGCCGCCGCGAACTGAGTCGACCCGGCCACGCTCAGCGTGGCTTGGGTCTTCAGCGACTGCGTGTCCAGTACCGAAATCGTGTTGCTGAGCGAATTGACCGTCAGCAGCGTCCCGGTGTTGGGGTTCACGGCCAGGGAGGTAGGGTTGATGCCGACACTCACCGGCGTAGCGGTGCCGGTGTCCGGATTGAATACGTAAATGACATTGCCCTGACTGCCGGTAGCGTAGAAAACGCCCGGAGATAAGCCCGGACCCGATGTCGAGGTCGAAGTGGTGGACGTCGGTTGTCCGGCGGGATCAAAGACGATGCCGGTGGGAGTGGCGGTCGTGGAAGCAGCGGTGACGGTCGTACAGGAAACCGGCGTGTTGGTGCTGATGTCGACAGTGTCCAGAGCGCCGGTCCCCGTACCTGTGCCCAACTCCAGAGCGGTAATGACCGCGACGCCGACTCCGGTACTCGACGTACTGGCGCAAGCGGCGCGGTTGGGATCAATCGCAATCGCAATGGGCTGCTGGTCGATGCCGAGGGTATTCACGGTTGGAGTGGTCGACGACGAAGTAATGGAAGTGAGGTCGATGGCGGTGATGCTGTTCGAGCCGGTGTTGGCGACGATGGCCAAGCCCGAGTATTGATCGATGGCGACGCCGGTAGGGCTGGTGCCCGTGCCGGGGCTGGACACCAAGGTAGCGGTGTCCAAATTGACGATAGAGGCCGTGCCGGATCCGTTATTGGCGACCACCGCGTAGCCAAGTCGCGGGATGACATCAATTCCTTCCGGGGAACTTCCGACGGAAATGGTGCTCTTCAGAGGCGCGCTGGCTCCCGGCGTCAAGTCCACCAGAGAGATGCTGCCGCAGCCATAGTTACTCACCGCTGCAATATTGCGGGTGGTGTCGATGGCCACGGCGCCGGGCTGCGGCGTAGAGCCGGCGGCGCAAGCGGGGGTGAGATCAACGGCCTGAATGACCGAGAAATCTGTAGCGTTCGATCCGACGCCGCCGACCACCACGTCCAAAGCGTAGTGCCGGGGAACGGTGAGGAACGACGTGGGTATGGTGGCCGTAATTTCGGAATTGTTGACCACGGTCACGCTGGTCAGCGGAGTTCCATCCAGACGCACCTGGGCCCCGGATGCGGACTGGAAACCTGTGCCGGTAATCGTGATGCTGGTCGCGCCGCCCGCGAGGGGAGTGGAGTTGGTGGTGAGGACAGCTTGGGGAAGAATCGAGTTGGGGATGCCAGCCGATGTCACCATCACCGATTCAATGTGCACCGGCTTGATGGCGTTGGGGCTGGCGGCGTTGCCCAGATAAAGGACGCTGATGTTGTTGCTTCCGGAATTGACGGCCAGAGCGATGTTATTGGCGGCATCGACGGCCAGAGCGCCTGGTATCGCAAGAGGCGTGGGCTGGGAAGAACCATTGGGAACGTTGACGCTGCCATTGCCGTTGGTGGTGACTCCCGAGGGAGCAGCCGGAACGATGGCGATGCGCTGAAGGCGCGAAGGATCGATGAGCGAAATCTCGTTCCGCGTGGGATTAAACAGGACGGCGGTATTGGTATACGGTTGAAACGCAACGTTGGTGTCGCCGATCTCGCCTTCCGCTCCGGTGGTGGTCGAACCGAGCACGACTTCCTGGTTCAGCGAAAGCGAAGAAACGGTCTGATCGAGAGTATCGATGAAATCGATTTGCGCGAAGGTGGCATTGGGATCGGCAATCATCGCGGCGCGGGTGATGGGGTTGATCGCCACGCCTTGCTCGGTCTGCGAAATGCTGTAGGTCAGATAAGCAATGCCATAGCTAGCCTCGCCGACCGGAGAGGCGACCGTTCCGCCGGTTACGGTGTCGTTAATCGCTGTTTGCGAATATTCGAAATCGTTGGCGTCGATCACGGTAATGCCGGAAAAGGTCCCGTTGAAATTCGAATTTGCGGTGGAAACACCGCTGATGAGCACTGTCCCTGGATTGGCGGGGTTGATGTTGTGAGGTGCAATCGTCGAGATGGTAACGATGTTGGCGGCGCGTGTAGCGCTGGCAATGCCGATGGACGCGGATTTATGGGTCAGATCGACCACGGAAAGGTTGCCCGCTCCGCCCGGCGTGACATACGCGAGGTGGACGCGCGGCTCGAGCGCCACTTGCGGGTATTGGCCGGTGTTCAGGGTGACCGAGGAAGTCACACACGGCGGGGCCTGCCCGGCCAACAGGCATTCCGAAGTATTGGCTTTGTTTGCCGGGTTGATGTCGGCAATGAACCCGATGTTGGTGTTGGCATACGCGATGACCGCGGTATGGCTGAACGGATCAATGCCGATCGAATAGGGAAATGGAGGGGGTGTGGGCGGTGTGGTCGGTGCGCTGGTGGGAATCAATGCGGAAAGACTGATGGTCGCCAGCGGCGTTGTCGAGGGCGTCTGGCCGGCCGCCGGGATGGAAAGCAACTCGACGGTTCGATCGACGTAATTGACCACTGCGGCGATGTGCAGCACGTCGTCAACCGCGACACCGGTTGGGACGTTGCCGACCGGAACGCGCCCGCTGATCAGCGTCGGATTGCCACTGTTTAAATTAACGTATTCGACGCTGTTGGTGCCGGCCTCGGCGACCACGGCAACTTCCAGGACATCGTCGATGGCGATGGCGCTTGGCGTAGCGGTCGCGCCACCCGAGCCAGGAGCCAAAGTGATCAGGCTGCTAACGCCAGCAGGAGTGTTGACGCCGCCGGGACCATAATCCGGGAACACCGCGAGGTTGGTAACCGCCGTGGTGGGCGAAGCACTGTTGTTGGTGACGCTGATGGGATACAACCCCGGAGTGGGCAGGGCGGGCATGGTCAGCGCAAGCTGGCGCGAAGTAGGTTCCGTTATATTGATGTGATTGCCGCCGAATAGCACCGAAACCAGCGGAGCATTGGGCGAGCCGAAATAGCCGCCGTCAACGGTGAGCGCGCCTCCCGACGGAGCTGCCGCGGCGGTTTGCGGCAGACTGTTTGGCTGGCTCGAAACAAGCACCGGACGCTGCGGGGCGACCGTGATGTTGAACGGTCCTCCACTCGAATTCGGTGTGCAAGTCGACTGACCGATCGGCGGATTACAAATGCCGATTACATGCGTCCCGGCAGTGGCTAATTGCGCCGGCAACAAGCGGGCTCGCGCTCCGGTGGGCGTGGAGCCCGCGACCGGCGGCGAGACCACCAGAACCTGCGAGCTGGGCAGCGCCGTGCCGTCGTAGAAGATACTGGTCAGGGAATTTACGTTGGTAGCCGCCAGGTAAATGTCTTGCAGCACGCCGCCTTGCGGGGCGACCGAAGGCGAGATGCCGGTGAAGGAAATCACCCCGGTGGGAACCACCGTGACGGTGGCGAAGCCGATCCTGGTGGCGTCCACAATGGAGACCGCAATCACCGAGAGGCTTTGCGGAGTCGTGGTGGTGATGCTGGTAGGAGTGTTGGCCGTAGGCACAGCGGTGGGAGCTGTGTACAAACCGTTCGCGCTGATGGTGCCGCAGGTCGGGCTGCAGGTCGTGAGTTCCGCGAGAGTGGTGGTGGACAGAGGCTCCTGCGTGACTTGCCAGGTGACATCGTTGGGTGTGGTGTCATTGGTCAAGCTGGCCGTGAACTGAAAACTTTGGCTGGTGGGAACGGCGGCGTTGGCCGGGTTGATGGTGACCGTGATGCCGGAATCCAGGGTGACCACGCAGGTGCCGGTCTTTTTGGTATCGGCTTGCGCGGTGGCGGTGATGGTGACGGTGGGCGCAGAAACGATCGAGGTCGCGGTAGGTGCTGGCGTCGTGATCTTGGTGGGCGCGGTGTAGGTGACCGTGGTGTCTTGAATGTTGGTCAGCACGCCGGTGGCGGCGGTGCATGGGGCGGCGGCACTGGTGGTCGAGGTGGTCGTGCCATTGGAGGCGGTCGTGGTGGTGGTAGTGGTAAACGTGCACGTCCAGGTCACGTTGACATTGGTGGAGCCCGCGACCGTCGCGGTGAGATTGAGCACTTGAGTCGTCACCAGTTCCGCACTTTGCTGACTCAGGGTGACCGTGACGGTATTGGCGCCACTGCTGCCGCAGCCTTCGAGCCAAACCGATGCCAACGCGGCCAGTACGGCAATGCAGCTCGCCATCTTTCTCAACTTCATGAAGCCTGCCTCCTACGCGTGAACCGCTTCGCGGTCACCAGATACGACGCGACGCATTCTGACCATGCCCATCAGGCCGATCAGTGCCGCTTCCCGATAAACTTTTACGAACTTTGGGACCCAGCCCGCCAGGCGGCGAAACCCGGCAACCCCAGCCGCTAGAAAGTCTTGCCCACCGTGAAACGGAAAGTGGTCTTGGGCTCGAAATAATTCAGCCGCCCCGGATTCACGATGAACTCTTGCAACAGCGGCAGCACCTGCGTGTTGTAAACCTCGGCCGGCAGCGAGCTTTTCAAAAGAGCCAGATCGTTCGGATTAATGTAGTCCGGGGGCGAAATGATCTCGGAATGCAGCCTGTTGATGTTGTACGCATAATAGATGCGGAAAGGCGCCTGGACAATGGGGAGCTGCACGCCAAACTCAATGCCGGTGGAACCGCGTACGCGGAAATTCGTTCCCGAAGCAATCGCGAGCTGCCCGCTCACGTTGGAATCCGGGAATTGCTGTTCGAGACTGGTCAGTCCGGACGGGTTCAGCTTGAGGGCGCTTTGTTTCACGATGCCGTCTGTGCCGCCGTCGAGAAACAGCGAAGCGGTAACCGGGCCTACGATGGGAATGCGGTATTCAATGTTTCCAGAAGTCTGGGTATCCCCGCCCGGCAACGTGGCGGTGTAGGTGAGGATGGGAACGGTGAACGAACGCTGCAGCGGCGTGCCGCTGCCTGACAGCGTGGTGGGATCGGTGAACGTGAACGTTTGTGCGGTAGCCGTGGGGATGAAGGTGACCGGCGAGATGGAACGGATGTCATACCCGCGAAGATCGTTTTCTCCGCCCATATAGAACCGGCTGAACGGCGGGACTTCTCCGCCGCCATAGCCCGTGGTGTAGGCCGACGTGAAGTGGAAGCCCAGGACGTTGCGTTTCTTGAAGACCGGGCGAAACTGCGTGAAGGAGAACACGTTGGTGATGGATTTCACGTTGCCGCCCAGCGGTCCACCGGAGAAGGCCAGCGAATAAAAGTAGCTGCGGCCCTTCCTGGGATTTTGCGGATTGTCGATGGTGTTGTGCTGGACCGAAGGAGTGACGGTGCTGGAGATAATGCCATCGAGCGCGCTCGGGCCCGCCACGCTGCGGAACTGGAGCTGCTCGAACAAAAGCGTGGACGCGGCGTTAAACGATTCAATGTTGGTGCGCGTCAGCCCGTAGGTGAGCGCCAACCTGGTAAAGGAGAGACGCTTGACCGGGTAGCTGGCAAACACCGTAAATCCCGTGGAATTTTGCGTGTAGTTCTGGACGTATTGCGGGTTGATACTGACCGACTGTCCCAGAGCGATCGCTTCCTGCTTGGCTTGATCAAAATTATAGCGGCTGTCGAAAATGGTGAAGCCGGAAGAAATCGGGCGATCGAACAGGTACGGCTCGGTAAATCCAAACATGAAGCTGCGCTGGAGATCGCCGAATTGCGCCGAGAAGGTCAACGTTTCGCCGAGGCCCAGGAAATTGTTGGTCTGATAGGTCAGTCCGATGAACGTTCCCGCCAGCCCGCTGACCCCGCCCTGCAGGCCGATCGACTGCTTGCCCTTTTCTTTGAGCTTCAAGTTGAGATCGACCGTGCCGTCCTTGGTGTTGCGCTTGATTTCGACAGCCTTATCTTCCTCGATGCGCTCGAAGTAGTTGAGTTGGTTCAGGCGAAGGATGCTGATCTCCCAGGCGCGCTTGTTGAACAGCTGGCCTTCATCGAGAAGCAGTTCGCGGCGGATGACTTTGTCGCGGGTGGTGGTGTTGCCGGTAAAGTCGATGCGCCGCACGTAATACTGTTTTTCTTCGGTGAAGCGCATGGTGACGTCGATGCGTTTGGCGGCATCGTCGATATCGAACTGCGGCTCGGCGGTGAAATCGATGAAACCGTATTGGCCGTAGGCTTTCCCGTAATCCTCGATGGCTTTGCGGACCCTGGCGGCGGAGAAGATGTCGCCTTGTTTCAAGGGGAACACCGTCTTGAGCGCTTCGACCTTGAGCGAGAGAGCTTTGTCCGGGTCGGCGCTGACGATTTTCAGCGTGCCCATCTTGTAGCGTTCATTTTCTTCAATCGGGATGGTGATGTTGACGGCTTTGCCCTTGGTGCGACCCGTCAAAGGCACGCCCAGGCGGTAGCCCTGGGTGTCGATATTTTCGAGGACGGGGTCGCCCACTGAGACCTTGAAGTAGCCGTTGTCCTGATAGAGACCGCGAATTCCTACCTCGATATCCTCGATCAGCTTTTCCCGGTCATAGGTCTTGCTGAGGACGTTGATTTCCGTGATGTACAGCGGAATCGCGTAGGGCCGGTCATTGTGCATGGCGCGAATCAGCTTGCGATCGCTGAAGGCGTGATTGCCTTTGAACTTGATGCGGCCGACCTTGACCTTGGGGCCTTCCTCAATCTTGAAAACCAGGATGACCGCGTTGCTCGAGGCGATCCGTTCATACTGTGGCGTGACCTTGGCGAACTGCCGGCCGTGTTCGCCAAGCAGATCCTTTAGAACAACTTCGGCCTTCTTGATGCGCGTGGGGTCAAACTGGCTCTCCACCGTGAGCCCCACTTTCTTTTCCTTGAAGCGATCGAGGATGTCGGATTCTGAAATCGAGTGGATGCCGTCATAGCGGATGCGCCGGATGACCGGGCGCTCTTTCACGTCGAAGATGATGTTCTTGTGATTGGGGCCGTCGGGAGAATCTTCGACCCGCAGTTTGACGTCTTCGAAAAATTGCGTGTTCCACAGAGCCTGAAAATCGCGTCGCAGGGTTTCTTCGTTGTAGGGATCACCTTCGCGGCTGAAGATGCGGGCCTTCAAGGTGTCGCTGCGAATACGGCGGTTGCCGAGGAAAATGATGCGATCGACAACCGCGGCGGGGGGCTGCTGCTGAGGACTCGCCTGCGGCTGTTCCGGCGGTTGGTCCTCGAGACCGGAGGTGGTAACTTTCCCGGACTCCGGGGAATCTAATCCGTCAGCTGGCTGCGCATGGGCAGAGCCGTCGGGCGCGAGGCTATCCGACGCGGCCGCGGGCCGCGCAGACGCGAGAAACAGCACGACACCCGCGATCCACAGCAACCGAACGCGCAGAAGTCCAAACGGCAAACAAACCCTTATTTGAGCGGCCAATGACGTGGTCAAGGCCGCGCCCCCAAACCCAAGTTGTTCTTCTCCCGCCGTACCCGGTGTGGGCCGGCCGTGATGTTGGCCCCGACGAGGTCAGGGCCGCCATGCGTTGTGTCTGATTCGCTAGTGGACGACCGGGGTTGCCTCACCTACGGGTCGGAACGCAAGACCTTCCCCGGCGACATAAATCTGAAGAGTCGCGGGCCTTGTGATCCCACCCTGAATGAGCGCTTCCGAGAGCGGGTCTTCCACATACTTCTGCAAAGCGCGCCGCAATGGCCGCGCCCCGTAATTGCGATCCGCGCACGTTTTTTCAAGGATCCACTGGCGTGCTTCCGGCGATACCACGATCTGCACCTGACGGTGGATCAGCGTATCGTTGAGCTGTCCCACGAGCAAGTCGATAATGCGGAGCAGGTCGTCGTCGCCGAGCGGGTTGAAGATGATGACCTCGTCCAGCCGGCTCAAGAACTCCGGATTGAACGCCCGCTTCACTTCCCCCATCACCATTTCTTCCATGCTCTTCATGCCGGCTTCGTCGGTGCCGGATTGGAAGCCCATCGAGGTGCGCTTTTGCAGATGCCGCGCGCCGAGATTGGAAGTCATGATGATGATGGTGTTGCGGAAATCGACGGTGTTGCCGAGGCCGTCGGTCAACTGACCGTCTTCGAAAACCTGCAACAGGATGTTGAAGACGTCGGGATGGGCCTTCTCGATCTCGTCGAGCAGGATGACCGAGTAGGGCGTGCGGCGCACGCGCTCGGTCAACTGGCCGCCTTCCTCGTAGCCCACATAGCCTGGAGGCGCGCCGATCAGCTTCGAGACCGAGTGCTTCTCCATGAATTCGGACATATCGAAGCGCACCAGTGATTTTTCCGAACCGAACAGGAATTCGGCCAGACGCCGGGCGACTTCGGTCTTGCCTACGCCAGTGGGGCCGAGGAAGAAAAAGCAGCCCACGGGACGCAGCGGCGACTTGAGGCCGGCGCGGCTGCGGCGAATCGCGCGGGCCAGCGCGGTAATGGCTTTATCCTGGCTGATGACGCGCTTGTGCAGTTCCGGTTCGATGCGCAGCAGTTTCTGCTGTTCGTCTTCCTTGATGGAGGTGACGCCGATGCCGGTCCAGCGGGAGACCACTTCTTCGATGTCTTCGCGGGTGACGATGCCGGTGGAAGCGTCGTCGAGCTTGTAACGCTCGCGAAGCGTGCGGAGGTTTTCTTTTTCCTTGCGCTCTTCTTCGGAATAGAAACGCGCCTTTTCGAATTCATGGGCGGCGATGGCGCTTTCCATGCGGTGGGTGATGAACTTGACGCGCTTCTGGACTTCGCCGACTTCTTCCGGGACGCTGGCCTGGCGCAGCTTTACGCGCGCGCCGGCTTCGTCGATCAGGTCGATCGCCTTGTCCGGGAGGAAGCGGTCGGGAATGTAGCGATTCGAAAGGTAGACCGAATAGCGCAGCGCTTCGTCGGTGTAGCTGACGGCGTGGAATTTCTCGTAGCGTTCGCGCACGCCGCTGATGACCTGGATAGCTTCTTCTTCGTTGGGTGCGGGGACCTTTACGGACTGGAAGCGGCGCTCGAGGGAGCGGTCCTTTTCTACCGACTTGCGATATTCGCCCGGCGTGGTGGCGCCGATGCACTGGATTTCGCCGCGGGATAAAGCAGGTTTCAGGATGTTGGCCGCGTCGAGCGAGCCTTCGGCAGATCCGGCACCCACCAAGGTGTGCAGTTCGTCAATGAACACGATGGAGTTTTGGCTCTCCATCAGTTCTTTCATGATGGTCTTGAGACGTTCTTCGAATTGGCCGCGGTACTTCGTGCCGGCAACGATCAGGGAGAGGTCCAGAGACAGGATGCGCTTGTCGGCGAGGAACGGCGGAACGTCGCCGTCGGAGATGCGCTGCGCGAGGCCTTCGACGATGGCGGTCTTGCCTACACCTGGTTCGCCGATCAGTACGGGGTTGTTCTTGGTCCGGCGGCAGAGAATCTGGATGACGCGTTCGACCTCGCCTTCGCGTCCAACCAGCGGATCGAGCGAGCCTTCCGAAGCCGCTTGCGTCAGGTCGCGGCTGAATTCGGCCAGCAGCGAGGTCTCTTTCGGACGCGCCGCGGCGGTCTTTTCCCCGGACGTGCGCGCCAGTTCCTCGCGCAGCGTAGAGAGGCGCAGGCCGCGCTCCATCAGGATCTCAGCGCCGAAGCATTTCTCTTCGCGCAGGATTCCCAGCAACAGATGCTCGGTGCCCACATGCTTTACGCCGAGTCGCTCCGCTTCTTCGCCCGCCATATTAAGGATGCGCTTGCACTCCGCGCTGAGCGGCACTTCGACAGAAGTCGAAATGCGCTCGCGTATGGTAATGCGAGCCTCGATCTCTTTGCGAATCGACTCAATCGAGCCCTGCTGCCGCAGGAAGCGATTGGCCAGCGCTTTATCCTCGCGCATCAAGCCGAGCAACAGATGCTCGGTCTCGATGTACGGGCTGCCGTACTGGCTGGCTTCGTATCTCGCAAAGAAAATAACGCGTCGCGCTTTTTCTGTGTACCGTTCGAACACGATTAGCTCGCTTCTCCCCCTGGGGCCCCGCTCGCAGAGGCCGAAGCCTTGCGAGTACGCAGAACGCCGTGTTCCAAGTCCAGAATTCGGTCACATCGCGCGGCGAGCGCCAGGTTGTGCGTCGCGATCAGCGACGTCAACTGGTACGTGCGATGCAACCGCTCTAATAACTCAAACACGGCCCAAGCATTCTGCTCGTCCAAATCTCCGGTAGGTTCATCTGCCAGCAGCACGGCCGGCTCGGTGACGAGCGCCCGAGCAATCGCCACGCGCTGCTGTTCCCCTCCAGAAAGCTCCCCTGCGCGGTGATCGGCCCGATTCGCAAGTCCGACCTCCGCGAGCCACTTCCGCGCCGTTCCGAGCGTGGAGGTGAAATTTCCGCCGCGCAACAACAGCGGCATAGCTACATTTTCCGCGGCGGTAAAATCCGGCAACAACTGGTGCCGCTGCCACAAAAATCCCACGGAGCGATTTCGAAACTCCGCTACCGCGGCCTCTTGATTCGTTTCAATGGCTTTCGTGCCGAAGTATACTGTACCGCTCGTTGGCGTGTCTAGCGCAGCGAGCAAGTGCAGCAAAGTGCTTTTGCCCGCTCCCGATGGCGCCACGATCGCGACCATCTCTCCGCGCCGCAAACACAGATTCGCGTCCGTCAAAATCGCCAGAGTTCGTTCCCCCGAACCGTAAGATTTCTGCAAACTTCGAGCTTCGAGAATCGCAGCGGCATCGGGCGACCACGCCGAAGCGCCTGGCCTTGCTTGATCCGGGTTGGGTTCGCTTTGCGTCATTCCCGCTGCAGATATTTCCGCCCGCCCGACCTGCCAGCTATCTCCCTTAGATGCAGTAAGTGCAATTGAAGTGCCGTCTCTGGCGCTCACCGTCGGTGGGGCTTTCCGAGCCCAGGTTGTTCCCATTTTTTGCAGTTCGTTGCCACCGCCCCATGCAGCGGGTTGTGTTTCAATTTGGGACGCCACTAACACCCTTACTATCTTCGACTTAAGTCACGAAAACCGCCGGATTGAGGGTCGGAGGTATCCCCCTTCAGGAACGGCCTCGGCGCGCTTAAGAGTAAAAGCACCCAGCGCTCCAAAGCCGCGCTGGTTCCGGCAAGGCCTAGTTCGTTCTTCTATTGAGCCAGAATTGTCCGCCAAAGGTCACTGTTTGTGTTCGGTCCCGGCCTGTATCCGGCGTTTATTCATAGCGAAGAATTTCGACCGGAAGCAAGCGAGCAGCGGCACGCGCCGGGAGCATCGTTGCTCCAATCGAAATACCCATAGCCGCGATGGTAATCCACAAACCGTCCCAGGCGCTCGGATGAAAGGGAACGTAGGGCACGGCGTAAACCTGCGGGTCGAGCGGGATCAGATGAAAAGCCCCCGCGATCCACGCAAACGCGTATCCAACACCCAACCCGCAAAGCGTTCCGGTGGCTCCAATCACCGTTCCCTGCCACAGGAAAATGCGGCGGATTTGTTCGCGGCGCGCGCCCATGGACATCAGGACGGCGATGTCGCGCGCTTTGTCGGTCACCGTCATGGACAGTACTACCAGCACGTTGAGGCCGGCGACGAAGGTGATCAATCCGATAAAGATAGCGGTGACGAGCTTCTCTAAGCGCAGCGCGCGAAACAGCGCGCGATTTTCCTCCACCCAGGTGCTGGCTGCGAAACCTGGTCCAGCCTCGAGTTCGAGCAGTCGTGCGATTTCGACAGCGCGCTCGGGTTTGTCCAGGCGGAATTCCAGCTCATTCACGATGTCGCCGGTCCCGGAAAGCGCTTGTGCGGCGTCGAGGGTCATAAAGCACCAGCTTTCGTCGTAATCATAAAAGCCGGAATCGAATACCCCGGTGACGCGAAATCTTCGCGTGCGCGGAATCATGCCAAAGGGCGTCAATCGCCCTTGCGGGCTGGTAAGCGTCACGTAATCGCCTGGAGCGATCTTCCACTCCTCGGCGAGCTGTTTGCCGATGAGCAATGCGTCGATGCCATCCGCGTCGCGCGAAAAGTCCAGCCGACCGGCAAGAATACGTTGGAGTGCTTCGTCGTTCCGGCGCTCGCGCTCCGGATCGACGCCTTTGGCGACAATCCCTCGGGCATCTCCGCCAAACGATAAAAGCACGTTCTGGTACACCGACGGCGTCACCGATTTTACGCCGGGAATGGCCGCGAACTTCCTGGCCAGCGCTTCGTAGTCATGAATGCCGCCGGTCCCCGGCCTGGCGAGCGAGACGTGAGCTTTGACGCCCAGTAGCCGGTCCTGAAGCGTTTCCCGGAACCCGGTATTCATCGAGAGCGCGATCACCAGGGTCGCTACGCCTGCGGCCACACCCACCACGGAAAATGCCGTAACCAAACGCAATACCGCCGGGCGGTACGGCGACCGCAGGTACCGTTTGGCGACGAACCATTCAAATCGCATGGAGGGAAGTCAAGGATACGTCACGCGCCGTGCGCTTCGGAAGCAGACTCTTCGCGCGCTTCCGGGCGAAGCAAAGGAAACAGAATCACGTCGCGGATCGAAGGCGAATCGGTCAGCAACATAGTCAGGCGGTCGATGCCAATGCCCTCTCCCGCCGTGGGCGGCATGCCATAGCAGAGCGCGCGAATATAGTCCATGTCCAGTTGCTTTGGAACTTCGTCGCCTCCCTGCGCGATCTGCGCCAAAAAGCGGCGCTCCTGCTCGGCAGGATCATTCAACTCCGAAAAGCCGTTGGCGATTTCCATTCCCGCTACATAGATCTCGAACCGCTCGGTCAGCGTCGGATCTTCGGGCTTTTGCTTCGAGAGCGGCGAAATGTCGGTCGGGAAGTCGTAGAGAATGGTTGGCTGGACCAGATGGTGCTCCGCCATGGTTTCAAAGAGCAAGCCTGTCCATTCGCCGTCGCTTGGAGTCCCTTTGGCGGCCGCGTAAGCCGCGCCGGCCTTCTTCGCCCAGGCGTTGTAGCGCTCGGCGGCGGCGCGCGGGCCCCCCGGCGCTGCGAGGTTGGCCGCGCTCGGAGCCGGACCGGCTTCCTCCGGCCAGAACCTGCCGATGGCTTCTCGCATCGACAGTCGCTGCATTTTCCCGAAATCCAGCTCCGCATCGCCGTATTTCACCATCGTCGAGCCGGTGATGTTCTTGGCCACTTCGGCGAAAAGCTGCTCATTCAAGTCCATCAAGTCCCGATAGTTGCTGTACGCCTCATAAAACTCGAGCATCGTGAATTCGGGGTTGTGCTGCGTCGAAATGCCCTCGTTTCGGAAATTGCGATTGATCTCGTAAACGCGGTCGAATCCGCCGACCGTAAGCCGCTTCAGATACAGCTCCGGGGCGATGCGCAGGTAAAGGTCGATGTCGAGGGTGTTATGGTGCGTGACAAACGGACGCGCCGCTGCTCCGCCGGGGATAGGATGCATCATGGGCGTTTCCACTTCGATGTAACCTCGGGCATCGAATAGGCGCCGTAACTCCTGAATGACGCGTGCACGGGTGACGAAAACCTGGCGCGATTTCTCATTGGCAATCAGATCGAGATAACGCTGCCGGTAGCGCAACTCGACGTCGGTCAGCCCGTGCCATTTCTCGGGCAGCGGCAGTAGCGCCTTGGACAGGAAAGTGATTTCCTCCACCCAAATGGACAACTCGTCCGTCCTGGTTCGAAACAGGTGCCCGCGCACACCAATGGAATCGCCCAGGTCAAGTAAGTGAAACAGTTGGAAGCCGCGTTCTCCGACAACATCCTTTTTTACGTAGATCTGGATACGCTTCCCTTGTCCCTGCAGATGCGCGAACCCCGCCTTGCCCATAAGCCGGTAGGAGACCATGCGGCCGGCTGCGCGCACTTCGCGCTTGTTGGCCTCGAGTTCCGGCCCCGGGGTGGTGGTGTAGGCGTCGACCAGGGCGGCGGGCGTGTCGGTCCAGCGAAACTCGCGCGGAAACGGGTCCAATCCGAGCGCGCGGATTTGCTCCAGTTTTTTCTGGCGCTGCTCAAACTGGTCGCGCGGCTCAAATTGCACTGTGGAAAATCCTCTCTGACGTGATGGGAGGCGAGTATAGCGGCCAGCGCCCGCGAAGAGCAAGAAATCGAACCTTCCGGACCCGGGCCGGAACTGAAAACGCCACAAAAATCCGCCTGCGAATCCATCCCATTCCGCGAAACGTGCGGGGGATAAGGTGGTACTAGTATCCATGCGGCGAAAATAATAAGTTTATCAACTAGTTAGAGATAAGTATCACAAGAAAAGTGCGCCGCCTCTGGTGGATTTTGCTATACTCCGGCAATCGGGGGGCCTATCCAATTGCCGATTCGCGCTCTTGGTTCGGTGCAAGATGACTGGTGCGCTTGGCTTCCTCAAGACAAGGCCCAAGTTTTCGACCAATACGCACAACAACTGGAATCCGCGTACATGATGTTCAGCATCGCGCTGAACGAAGCCATCGAGTTTCGCCTCACGGGAATGCTGTTCAAATCGTATCAGGCGGTCGGCGTGACCCCGGAACTAGCGGGTCGCCTGTCGCTCCATTTGAGCGCGCTGCTGCGCGGTCTGGGCGGACACGCCAAGCACTACGGAACCATTCCCAATACCGCCCCACTCGATCCCGCCAACTTCCAGGGATCCAGGGAACAGCGCACCGCCAGAATGAGCGACCTGCTCAGCCAGGTCCTGCTGACACAACGCTCCCAGTTCCTTCACAAGATCGGCACGCTCGAAGAAATGGTCGTAGATTTAGGCAAGGAATTTCGCCTCACTGTCGAAAATCTTTCCAGTGGCGCCTCGGTTACTCCCGAAGCAGATTGGCGCGCCGTGGACGACGCGCACTATGACCTCAACACCTGCCTTCGGGAAGCCATCGTTCTTCTGAAGTCTTTTTTGGTCGTTCTGCCCCAGGACCAGTTGGGGCTTTTCCAGAAATCCGTGCGCGCCAAGGCGCAAGGTTCTGGTCCTTCCACATCTGCGGGCGAACGCCTAATCCGCCATAGACGTATGGCGGCGGTCGGGAGAGAATAAGCGAGCCCACCAATTGGCAGGTGAGTCTGCTTGTTGGCGTGGCCAGCGGGCATACGAGGGAGAACGCCAGTCACCGCGTATTTCTTTGGCACCGCGGGTTCATAGCCGAATACAACTCCAGGAGGTATCCGGTGCATCCGAACCGTTGGATGCGCCGTTATAGGACCGTTGGCCCGAAACCGACCAAGCGATCCCAGCGCAGCGAACCCGTCTCAGCAGCCTAAACCACTGACTGAAGCGGACGCCATCCGTCTGGCACAAGCCGGGGATGCTGCGGCGTTCGAGTTCCTGTACGAACTCCACGGCCGCCGCGTCTACGCCCTTTGCCTTCGTATGGTGGGTAACCCCTCGGATGCGGAAGACCTGATGCAGGAAGCTTTCCTGCAGCTGTTCCGTAAGATTGGCACCTTCCGCGGCGAGTCGGCCTTTTCGACCTGGTTGCACAGGATGACGGTCAACGTGGTCCTGATGCGCCTGCGCAAGAAGTCGCTTCCCGTGGCGTCACTGGAAGAGACCACCGAACCCGATGAAGAGACTGGTGGCCCGCGAAAGGACGTCGGGGCGGCAGACTTACGGTTGAGCGGCGCAGTCGATCGCGTGAATCTGGAACGCTCGATCGATAAACTGCCACCCGGCTATCGGACCGTGTTCGTTCTGCACGACGTCCAGGGCTACGAACACAACGAGATTGCCGGGATTATGGGTTGCTCGGTAGGGAACTCGAAGTCCCAGTTGCACAAGGCGCGCACCAAGCTGCGGGATCTGCTGCAGGAAGAAGTCCGGGAACAAGCTCGGCAGGTGCGTCATGCGGCGAAGACGCAGACGGGGCACGGCGGTTAAGCTACAATACGGCAAGTTTCGGGGTGTTGTCTCAGACGAAGATGGGCCGCACGATTCCTCGAAAATCGAGCGGGCAAGCCTCCTATCGTCTCGTCTAGCGGAGTGAACGGCCATGCAGTGTAAAGAAGTGGAAGTCGTTCTTGAACAAGAGGGTTGGACACCTCTGCCGGAAGCGGCCCGCGAGCATCTCGCCGGGTGCAGAGCTTGTCAGAACCTGGTGGAAGACTTGACCGCCGTTGTTGCTACGGCCCATCTGCTTCCCGCCGAAGTGGAACCTCCCGCGCGCGTTTGGGTTTCCCTACGAGCTCAGCTCGAACAGGAAGGAATTATCAAGTCGGAGGCCGCCGCGGGTGTTTCGTGGTGGCCGGGGTTCTCGGATCTTGTCCGGGCCAGGACGTTGGCCACCGCGGCGGTAGGGATATTGGTGATTGCGGCGGTCGCGCTGCAAATCCAGCATCCCGCGCCGGCCACCGAAGCGCGCAACGTTTATGACGACGCCGCCACGGTTCTGAACGACGACGAAGCCAATCTGGGACACATGCAGCTCGGCACCTCGGTCGTGGACGTCTCTCTCCGCCAAAATCTGGATATCGTCGACAAGTTTATTGCGGACTGCGAACAGCGCGTAAAACAAGAACCACAGGATGATCTGGCGCGGGAGTATCTGACCGGAGCCTACCAGCAGAAGGCCGAATTGTTGTCTGCGATGATGGACCGCCGGGGGAGCGTAAACTGAAATGAACGCGCAAGCGATGGGTCGGAGCATTCTGCCGCTGGGTTACAGCCTGTTAACCGCCGGAGTGTTCCTGTGGGCCATGGTGCCCGCGGTGGCCGCGACGCAGCACTTCGAGAAGCATTTCCCGGTGAAGGGTCATCCCGTTGTGTGCATCCATAACATCGGGAACGGCCGCATTGAAGTGAAATCCTCGAAAAATTCGGAAGTGATTGTAGCCGGCACGCAAGCTTCCTCTAAAGTCAACCTGGAGACCGAGAACGCCGGCGATCGGATCGATGTTTCCGCGAATGTCGTCGACGGGAACGCCCAGACGGACGAACTGGAGGTCAATTTTCAGCTTACCGTGCCGGAACAAACCGAGCTGGAATTAAAGACGCAAACCGGCTTGATTTACGTCGAGCAGGTCATGGGCGATATGACCCTGCAAAGCGTCGCCGGCGACGTGCACTTGAAAGAAGTTTCCGGCTATATCGTGGTGCGGACCACTCACGGCTCTCTGGTCTGCGCGCAGTGTGCCGGAAAGCTGGATTTTAATTCCGTGAGCGGCAGCGCCCAGCTCTTGCAGCCTGGCCTTACCAATGTGAATTTGTTTACGACCTCGGGGAACATTCTTTTCGACGGTGATTTCATTCGCACCGGCATTTACACCATGCGCAGCGGCAAAGGCACCGTTGAAGTGCATTTCTCGGGAAATGATTCCTTCGATTTGAACGCGCAAACCGCCACCGGGACAGTGGACAATCAGGCGCAAGCGTTTCTGAAGCCCGATTCCCACGGCATGAAGCACATGGCCTCAAAGTTCACCAAAGGACTTTTCGGCACCGTCGGCAGCGGCTTGGCGAAGGTCGAGCTTTCTTCCTACAGTGGTACAATCCGCATATTGAAGCGCGATTAGGCGAAATTTTTCGCGCGGCAAGTTGATTCGCACCGCCGGCGCGTTTCGCCGGTCGAACATCGCTTGAACGGTGGACCTGCGCTTTCGATCCATGACCCAACCACCCGCTCCCCGATCTGCTTCACCACGCGTTCAGATGCTTTGCCTGGCTGGATTCATGGGCTCCGGCAAAACCACCGTCGGCGCATTGCTCGCGCGTCAGCTGGCTTGGCGTTTTGTCGATCTCGACGATCGAATTGAAGCCGCCGCGGGGCTGCGCATCCCGGAAATGTTCGAGCGCCTCGGCGAGCCGGCCTTTCGCCAGATCGAAGCCGACCAGCTGCGCGCGGCCCTAGGGCGCGTCTTCGAATTCAATGAGTCTATCGTCCTGGCGCTCGGCGGCGGCACGTACGCCCAGCCCGGCGCGCCGGAATTTCTCCGTGCCGCCAATGTTCCGGTGATCTGGCTCGACTCGCCCGTCGAAGTCTTGCTCTCGCGTTGTATGACCATGACCGGGCGGCCGCTTTTTCGCGACGAGAACAGCTTTCGCGCGCTGTACGCCCAGCGCTTGCCCTCCTACCAGCAGGCGGAGCACCGCGTCGACAGCTCCGGCGATCCTGCTGGCGTGGTTGCCGAAATATTAAGCCGCCATATCGTCGGCATCGTCGCGAGCGGGGCACACCTGGTCGTCGACAAGCCGCGTCCCTAGAAGTTCTCGCTCTGCCGCACCGTCAGCCCGCTATCGCCCCGTGCCTTTCTGAGCGCATTTGGCGAGGATGCGTTCGGGACCTCTGCGCCGGGTGTGTCACACTCGAACTGTCGAGGGGAGGGAACCATGCAGAAACAGCTCGCCGATTTGAAACCCAGGATTTTCACCTACGTGATGGCAATTCTGTTCGTGGGCACGACCCTGACAATCGCGGCCCAGAAAAAGGGCTCGGCCCCCGCGCCGTCGACCCCGTCGGTGTTTTCCCAGGACAAAGGCAAATTCACCATTCAACTGGATGGCAAATCGGTTGGGCACGAAGAGTTCGAACTTACCCCCGCCGGCGGCGGTTGGCTGGCTCGCAGCAAGACCGACATCACTCCGCCAGACGCAGCGACGTCGCGCATCACCGGCGATCTGACGTTGCAGCCCGACGGCGCGCCCATCAGCTACGACTGGACCTCCCAAGCCGAGAAGACTAATGGTGCGCACATTCTGTTCGCCAACGGCGTGGCGAAAATCACCCTTCAGATGCAGGACGCTCGGCCGTTCGAGCAGGACATGAGCTTTGGATCTCCGCTGATCGCCGTGCTCGACAACAATCTTTATTACCAGTACGCGGTGCTGGCCCGGGTCTACGATTGGTCCAAGGGCGGCACGCAGAATTTTCCTGTTCTAGTCCCCCAGGAATTGACGCCGGGCTCCATTGCGCTGGGCTCGGCCGGTCCGCTCAGCGCCGGAGGCAAGTCCTACGATGGCCTGCGCGTGGCCAGCTCCGATCTCGAAGTGCTCTTGTACCTCGACTCGAACCACCGCCTGATGCGCCTGGAAGTACCGTCGGCCAAGGTTGCCGTCATCCGCGACTAGCCGCGAAATCTCCCGCAACTTCCTTCGATTCCTTTCATCTTTCGTGTTGGCGGCTCGATTGTCGCCGTTCCAACGCCGGAAACCGGGAGCAACCGATGCAGTCTTTCCTTCAACCGCTCAGGCAGGTACTCCGCAGACTTCGCCTCTCACCCTTGTTCACGACCATCACGCTCATCACCCTGGCTGCCGGCATTGGCGCCAACACCCTGGTTTTCAGCGTGATCGAAGGAGTACTGCTCAAGCCTTTGCCCTACCCGGACCCGAGCCGACTGGTGGCGCTGCTGTTTGGCGTGAAGCCGTTCGATCCGGCCGCATAGGGTGCGGTCTCGCTGGGCTCGCGGCTACAGCACTCCTCGCCAGTTATTTGCCTTCGCGCCACGCAGCCGCCGTTGATCCTGTCGATGCCCTGCGTGCGGAATAGCGCGCCCGCAACCTGAGCCAAACCTGTGGGCGCCGTATCCCGAAGCTGCCGAGGTGGTCAGCCGAAGGACACACGCTGCAGCGCGTCTACGTCGAACGCGACCCCTGCGTCGATGGCTGCCTTACAATAAAAAGTGCGGCGCGATCGGCAAGATCGAGCCGCACCTGGTGTGCTCTGACTGGGAAAAACGTTACCGCGCCGAGGGACGCTGGAACAAGGGTGCGCCGGGACGCCGCAGCGGATAGCCCTGCGGATGACCATGAGCATGCGTCAATGCATGTCCATGGCCCGGCTGGGTGATGTGTCCGTTGCCATTTCCGTTTCCCGACGCAGGCTGCGGCAACCGCGCGGGATTACCGATAGGGCGAAGATTGGTCGCCGGAACTGCGTTCACGTGATCGCTGATGGCCTGGAGCCTTTTCAAAATCGACTGCCACTGTTCCCAATCCAGCTGCCGCAGGAACGGCCGCAATCCCTGAATGAAGGGATCCTCGAGCAGCGCCTCGCCATCCGACTCCGGAATGAAGAAGCGGTTCAAGCCCACGTTCAGCGCTTCCGAGATTTTCTCGAGCGTGCCGAGGCTCGGCGTCATCTGCCCGCTTTCGATGCGCGACAGATACGACCGCGACACCTTCGAGCGCGACTGCAACTGGCTCTGGGTCATGGCACGAGACTCGCGCAGCTGACGGATGCGCTGGCCGATATTCTCGACTGTCTCGCGGTTGGCAAACTTTTCGGGCGTGGCTTCAGCGTTGGTCTCCTCCGCAGGTGCCGGTGGAGGAATCAGGAACTCCAAACGCTGGGGCAATGCGCGCACGCAACGTCGGCAATTTCCCGTGCGCGTCCGGTATTGTACGAGTCCACACGTCTTGCAGCGAATGACTTCCCTATCCATTTCCAATGAGTTCATCGTCTCTTTTTCTAGTTGTAAGGACACCGGTACTCCTCGCTGACTTTGTCCGGCGTGCGGATAGGAGAGGAACGTCGGAACGTACTTCGGGGGGAAGGCAGTAACTGGCGCGAGGGGGAGTATCGTGCACCGGCGATTCTCTGTCAAGAGTATTTTTAGACTTTTTTTAGGCGCGCATCCCTGTTTCACCCGGTTTCCGCCCGGGTTTCGCCTGTTCTTCCGGACAGGGCGAAACAGGCGAAAGTCCCGCACTGACTTGGTCCCTTCTTCCTAACCCTGCGTCCTGCGCTACACTACACACTCTATCTCTGGAGAGTTTCATGCCGACTCGCGACGACGCCTGGAAACTTCTGTGCGAATACACGCAATCGGAAAGCCTGCGCAAACATATGCTCGCCGTCGAAACCTGCGTCCGCGCGTACGCCCGAAAAAATGACGCCGACGAGGAATTGTGGGGCATCGCAGCTCTGCTTCACGACTTCGACTACGAACGTTGGCCCAACCTCGAGCACGCCGCCGACAAAGGGCATCCCGCCGAAGGCGCGAAAATTCTTCGCGAGCTTGGCTACGCGGAGCAAACCGTCCGCGCCATTGTTTCGCACGCTGATTATTCCGGCGTTGTCCGTCAGTCGCCGCTCGAGCACACCCTGTTTGCGTGCGACGAACTCGCCGGTTTTCTGACCGCATGCAGCTACGTGCGCCCGTCGAAAAGCATTCTCGATTTGGAAGTGGAGTCGGTAAAAAAACGCATGAAGGACAAAGCCTTCGCCCGTGGCGTTTCTCGCGACGACGTCCGCAAAGGCGCCGAAGAGCTCGGCATCCCCCTCGAACAGCACATCGCTTTCTGCATCCAAGCCATGCGTGAAAACGCCGACGCCCTCGGCCTGCGCGGCAATATAGCCGCGCAAGCCGCCTCTTCCTGATGGATCGAACACCAGGTCCGAGCCGTTCTTTCCTTGGGGAGAACGAACCGCTCCGCACTCCGCCAAACCAGATGTGCCACCCCTGTTTTCTCTTCCCCAAAAAAGCGTAGAATACGCTCATGGCAAAGAAATCCGATGGTGCCCTTCAGGTCGCGTGCCCGTGCTGTCACGCCAAGCTGACCATAGACACGACGCTAGGCGTCGTGCTTTCCCATGAACCCCCGCCCAAAGCCGGGCCCGGCGTCGATCTGACCGATGCCGCGGGCATCCTCGCCGAACAAAATCGCCAGCGCGAAGACAAATTCCGAGACTCTTGGTTCCAGGAATCCAACAAGGAAGACATCCTCGCCAAAAAATTCGAAGAAGCCATGAAGAAAGCCAAAGACGCTCCGGCCGGCAAACCCATCCGCGACTTCGACCTCGACTAAATCCGCTTGGTCCCGGAATTCCTAAGTTTCCAGATTGGCCGGAATGGTCATCCTGATGCCACCCAACCCAGGATCGCCCGAAGGACTTTGACCTTTCACCTGAGGTTGCGATGGTGTTGTTTCTGCTGTCTCTGTGTCTCCGCGGCCATCCTTCCTGCATTTCGCGTTAAACTTCTCGGGAGTCCATGCCCAAGCGCAGAATCTTCCACCTTCGTCTCCCGAGCCGCGCGCTGACACTCGGCGAGCGCACGTTGCTCATGGGCGTCCTCAACATCACCCCCGACAGTTTTTCCGACGGCGGCAAATTCCTGACCCCCCACCGCGCCATCGAGCACGCCTTCGCGTTGCAGAAAGCGGGCGCCGACATCCTCGACATCGGCGCCGAATCGACGCGCCCGTCTTCCACCGGCATCAGCGCCGTCGAAGAACTCCGCAGACTGCTCCCGGTCCTGCGAGCGCTCCGCGGCAAACTGAAAATTCCCATCTCGATCGACACCCGCAAAGCCAGCGTCGCCGAAATCGCCGTCGGTGCAGGCGCCCAAATGATCAACGACGTCTCCGGCCTCAAACACGACCCGGGACTCGCCGAAGTGGCCGCCCACCGCCGCGTCCCGCTGATCCTCATGCACATGCGCGGCGAGCCCGCCACCATGCAAAAAGCTCCGTTCGCGCGCAACGTGTTGCAGGACGTAACGCAAGGCCTTCGCGCTTCGATTCGGAAAGCCCAAAAATCGGGTGTCGCAAAATCGCAAATCATCATCGACCCCGGCATCGGGTTCGGCAAAAGCTTCCAGCAAAATTACGAACTCCTTCGCCGCCTCCCCTACCTCGCAAAGCTCGGCCATCCTCTATTGGTCGGAACTTCCCGCAAGGGATTTCTGGGACAAACGTTAACGCCAGGCCTCCGAGGCCGAAGCCGCACAAGGACCACAACGACAAAGTCGGTTCCCCCGTACCAGCGTCTCTGGGGCACCGCCGCCACCGTCACCGCGAGCATTCTCTGGGGCGCGCACATCGTCAGGGTCCACGACGTCGCCGAAATGGCCCAGGTAGCCCGCGTCGCCGATCTCCTCCTCGATTCCCGGGCGATGCAGGGAAAATAACTCCGTCACCACCGAATTATCTTGGCGCGCCTGCCGGGTCCTGGTTACAATGCCCGCAGGCGTTTTCCCGTTGTGGCGCACGCGTCGGTTGGCCCCAACGATGACGGGTGAAATCAGATGAAGAACACCATCGTACGACCCTCGGCAGTCCTCTAATCCGCTGACCTCGCGGACCTGTCTCTCGGTTTAACGTTCACTATTTTTTTCTATCCATGGCCGCGCCATGGCGTCTGATTTTTTTTAAAAGCCGCCTTGGTGCAGAAATACAAGGGTCTTTATGGAAACGCAGCTTGCTCTGGAACCGCGGCCCATCCCTCTCTGGCAGTCCATCCGCGAAGCCGTTCGCGGCTCGCATCAGGACTTCACCAAGGGGAGCCTGAACCGCGCCATTTTGCTTCTGGCCATTCCGATGGTCCTTGAAATGGTGCTGGAATCTCTTTTCGCAGTCGTTGACGTCTTCTGGGTCGGCCGCCTCGGCGCAGATGCCGTAGCCACGGTCGGCCTCACGGAATCGTTGCTGAGTCTGGTTTTCGCTGTTGGCCTTGGCCTTAGCCTGTCCACCACCGCCATGGTCGCCCGCCGCATCGGCGAAAAAGATCCCGAGGGCGCAGCCATCGCCGGAGTGCAAGCCATCGCTATCGGCTTGGCATTCTCCGTCCTGGTCGGCATACCGTGCTTTTTCTTCGCGCCACGTTTGCTCGGGTTGATGGGTGCCTCGCCGCAAATCATCGCCACCGGCAGCGGTTACGCGCGCATCGCCCTGGCGGGCAGTGGCGCTATCATGCTGCTGTTCCTCAACAACGCCATTTTCCGCGGCGCAGGCGATGCCGCCATTGCCATGCGTCTGCTCTGGGTCTCCAACATTCTCAATCTCATTCTCGATCCCTGCTTGATCTTCGGCTTGGGGCCGTTCCCAAAACTCGGCGTCACCGGAGCTGCCCTGGCCACCTTTACCGGCCGGAGCATCGGTGTCCTCTACCAGTTCTATCGCCTGCTCCGCGGAACCGAGCGCCTCCGCATTCTACGCAGCCAGATTCGCCTCGATCTCAGCGTTTTGCTGCGCCTGCTCCGTGTCTCGTTAACGGGCATCCTGCAGTTCGCCATCGCCCACACCAGCTGGATCGGTCTGGTCCGCATCGTCAGCATCTTCGGTTCCGCCGCGCTGGCCGGCTACACCATCGCCATCCGCATCGTCGTCTTCATCCTGCTGCCCTCTTGGGGACTCAGCAACGCCGCAGCCACGCTGGTCGGCCAGAACCTCGGCGCCAAGCAGCCCGAGCGCGCCGAGAAATCGGTCTGGCGCACCGGCTTCTACAACATGCTCTTTCTGGGCGGCATCGGCGTCTTGTTCATGATCTTTGCCGAGCCGGTCGTGCGCCTGTTCAGCCACGACCCCCAGGTCATTCCGCTGGCCGCGTCCTGCCTGCGCATCATCAGCTATGGCAACATCGCCTACGCCTACGGCATGGTCATGCTGCAGGCCTTCAACGGCGCCGGCGACACTATCACCCCAACGGTCGTGAATCTGTTCGGATTCTGGTTCATCGAGATTCCGCTGGCCTACGCCCTGGCTATCCCAGCCGGCTTGCACTCCAATGGGGTCTTCATCTCCATCGTAGTGGCCGAAGCAGCCATTGCCGTAGCCGGCGTACTCCTGTTCCGCCGCGGCCGCTGGAAACTCCAGCAAATCTAGCCCGGGCCATTTCTGCCTTGTTCGCGGCGGGGCTTGCACCGCCCAGGCAGGGCACGGGGTTTTGTCCGGCCCTTCCGGACCAGCACCAATTGAACATCACGTAACGCAGCCTGTCTTCGCATCCAGCCAATCGCAACTCCTGTGCGAAAATGAAAATGAGCCGGCAAAGCGAAATGAAACACGCCCTTCAGGTCATGAAATTCGGCGGCACCTCCGTTGGCGATGCCGACTGCATCCGGCGCGCCGCAGCAATCGTCCACGCGGCCGCGGCCCGGCAATCCGTGGTTGTGGTGGTTTCCGCCATGAGCGGCGTAACCAATCGACTGGTCCACTCCGCCCACCGCGCCGAACAAGGCGAGCAAGACTTCATCCCTCAGCTAGCCAGCGAACTTCGCGCCCAACACATCACCGCGTTGGAATCCCTGGTAACCAACAAGCAAGCCCAAGCCCAAGTAACCACCTCCTGCCAGGAGGTTCTCGACGAACTCGAACGGCTTCTCCGCGGCACCGCCCTACTCCGTGAACTAACCCCCCGCGCGCTCGACGTAATCTCCGGAATCGGCGAACGCCTCTCTGCCCCGCTGGTTTCCGCCGCTGTCAACGAACTGAACGTCCGTGCCATGGCGATTTCCGCCACCGAAGTTATCGTCACCGATCACCACCACGGCCGCGCCGAGCCGCTCATGTCCCCCACGCGCCATCGCGCCGAAGCGCGCCTGCGCCCGCTGCTCGATCAAGGCATCGTCCCCATCGTCACTGGATTTATCGCCGCCACGCCCGAAGGCGTGCAAACTACACTGGGCCGCGGCGGCTCCGACTATTCCGCCACAATCCTGGGCGCAGCGCTCGGCGCGCAGGAAACGGTAATTTGGACCGATGTCGACGGCGTAAAAACCGCCGACCCGCGTCTGGTCCCCGAAGCCCGCACCATCCCGGAAATCTCCTACAACGAGGCCGCCGAGCTCGCCTACTTCGGCGCCAAAGTCCTGCATCCGAATACGCTGCGGCCCGTAACCGCAGCAGGCGTCCCGGTCTGGATCCGCAACACCTTCGCCCCTGAAAAGCCCGGCACCAAAATCACCGCCGAAGGCATCTCTACCGGCGGTGGCGTCAAAGCCCTCACTGCCATCCGCGACGTAACCTTGGTAACCGTAGGCGGCCCCGGCATCGTCGGCCTACCCGATGTTCTCGCGCGTTCCTTCGCCGCCACTTCGGAAACTCGCACCAACGTTTTCCTGGTTTCGCAATCTTCCTCGCAAAACGACATTTGCTTCGTCATCAATAGCTCCGACGAAAAGCGCACCCTCAAAGCCCTGCGCGACGCTTTCGCCCCGGAAATCGCCGAAGAAACCGTAGAACACGTCACCAGCAACCCCGACATCGCCATCGTCGCCGTGGTCGGCGAGAACATGCGCGGCATCCCCGGCGTGGCAGGCCGCACCTTCACCGCCCTCGGCCGCGAAAATGTAAACATAATGGCCATCGCTCAGGGTTCTTCGGAGTACAACATCTCGCTGGTCGTCCGGAAAGACTCCATGCAAAGAGCCTTGGCCGCGCTCCACAAAGAATTCCGCTTAAACCAAGCCGCACCCCAGGTCCAGGAAACGCCATCCTTAGCCAACAATTGCTGAAGCGCGCGCGGCGCAATCGAAGCGAATCGTGGCAGGAGCGCAGCACGGCTGCGCCGGGTCTCGGCAAAATCGCCACCTAAATATAATGGTTGGACTTGGGCCAAACCTAACGTTGGAGGGTTTGCTTGCCCTGTGCTACCGCCAACCCATCCATAATCTTCCCGAGCGCCTCATCCATCGAAATCTTTCCATCCATATGCGCCTGCCAGAAAACCGACAACAAGGCCCGGTAATCCTTCCAAGCCCCAACCCATAGCCGGCGCTTGTCCGCCAAAGGCTCAAACTCACGCACGCCCAAAGCGTCCAGGTCCCGGCGCGCAAACTCCCCGGCGGTATAGAAAATCAAGGCATGCCAGAAATCCTCCGGCGCCCCAATGTTATTCTTCTTCGCCGCAGTCTCGATTGCCTCTCCCAGTTTGCCGCTCCGCCCATCCACCATCCCGTGCGAAGCCTCGTGAAACAGCATCTCCAAAGCCCCAAATCCCTGATATCCGGCATTCTCACTGGACAGGATCGTATGCACTTGCCCGCCGGCACTCGTATTCGTATAAGCCCCGGCCCAATTCGCATACACCGCAACGTCTACGCGAACCGGTTGCGCCGGCCATTCCGCCTCATACACCTTGGCCAGTTGTCCCCGCATTTGGTCCCCGAGCCTGGCCACCAAGGGCTGCGCCAGCTGGATCCAGAACAAGTTCGTCTCATTGTGCCGCTCCCACCACTGCTGTCTGTAAATCGGAGCGGCCGCATTCAACACTCCGGCCAATTCTTCCCCGATCACGTCGCCCTTAATCGCAGGCTGTCCTTCCATTCGCGCCAGATAAGAGTCGACCCGCATCATCAACTCATCGGTCAGCAAATCTCGCGACACCATGCGATCCCGATAAAACGCCACCGCCGGATCCCACCCGGCGCGATATTCCGGCTCGGTTTCCGCAGCCGGCCGCCGCCAGCGGTCCGGTGGCAACGCCTGAAAATAAAGGAAGTGATGCAGGTTGATCCAAAAGTTGCTATGGAACTCGAACATCCCCGAAGTAACCGGCGGAACCGCCGCAGGCGCTTGCGCAAAGCTCCCGCCACAATCTATTCCCACCAGCATCAGACCGATCACAAGTCTCGCAAGCTGCCAGCCAGCTTTCCGTATCAAGACCCGATCCCTTCCCTGTTTTTTATTTTTTACCTGCTTCTGCCTTCTAGCCCCGAACTTCCGCCTTCAGAACCAATTCGAATACAGGATAGTTTCCAGCGATCGCGCGAAAGGCTTCGGCCGGCGATCCCGCCTTCACCGGAAAAAACTTCTGCACCGCCGAGGCGTATCGATCCAGGTACGTCTTCAGCAACTCCGGTTTGTCTCCGTCCGGAATAACGCGCAACCCGAAGCTCCGCCGGAAACTCCCTCTCTTCAGCCCGATCTCTCCCACCGCCTCGGCGTTCCGCACCCACTGCGTCCTTCCTCGTGGCGCCACCAAAATCTGTTTCCCGCCAACCTCCATCAAGTTCACCGGCGTCGAGTAAATCCGCCCCGTCTTCCGCCCCCGCACCTGCAATAAATAAATGAATTTGGGTCCAACTCCAAGCCCCGCCAAAAATCCCATCAGCTGGTTAAACAGCGCCTCGATTCGGCTCGGCGCACGAAATTCCTCGATGCCTTGTCCTGTACTCATGCCGGTATCTTACTACGCGTGTCTTCGGGTCTCTATTGCTGGGTGCCGTCGGGGTTCCAACAGCGGCCGCCGGTCCGTCCAATGTACCGACACTCACGTTTCCCCTAGAAAACGTATATCTTTCCGCGCCTGGTTGAAGTTTTCCGCCGGGTCATTTGCGAAACTCATCGAGCTTGTTCTCCGTCCCGCGTCCCTTCGGACGCCACGACCTTCCCGACGGCAGCCGGATGCAAGACGGTGGTCGTTTCCCGTCTTAAAAGGTTAGGAGTGTTCTGGACCGTTCGAGGAGCGAACGCGATCCTGGCTCTACGCTGCTGCCATGTCAATGCCGAGTTTGAAGATTACTGGGAGACACGTCGGGGCGGCCTAACCTCCACTTGTAAGTCACGCACCCATCGTCAGGTAGCACGCAGTTCAGAGCTCGCCTCCTGCGCTATACTTCGCCCGCTCCCATGGCCCACCATTCTGAAGCCTGGCAAATTCCCCGATCGAGGTGTGGTGCAATGCAGCTCGGCTCTGTTCGGATCACCCTATTGGTTCTTTACTTCGCTGTTTCCCCCCTCTGCGCCCAACTCCCTCCCGTGTCGAGCGATCCGCTGGCCCGATCCTCTGCATGCCGCGGGCTGCAGTCCATAAAAATGCGTAATACCGCCCCTGATCGTCATAGGCATCGCCAATCGCCTCGCCGTTCTGATTGACGCTCTTCGTTGAACCCCCGCAGCAGCTTCCGAGCGAGCGCATGGCGTGATGGATCCACAGGACCGGCTCCGTTCTTTGCGCTCCCGGCAATAGCGAATCCCCGGCCACCCGGTCCGATTCATCGATGTGGAAGGCGCGTGTTTGTTGCCCCATCAGCAATTTGAGCACGCCATTCTCAAAGATGAATGCCTGATGTTTGCTGAAGGTGCGATCATAGGCAATCACGGCGACATGGCCGTCATTGTTGATGGCAACGGCCTCGGAGCTCGAGAAGCCGGCGGGCAGCGCGAGTTCG
>Ga0181522_10000213_pt1 | contig 45887 bp, 31 predicted proteins | sample PEATcosm2014_Bin_27_FD_121103 | JGI IMG/M metagenome (GOLD analysis project Ga0181522, IMG submission 121103) | Peatland microbial communities from MTU Mesocosm Facility, Houghton, MI, USA - PEATcosm2014_Bin05_10_metaG | ecosystem: Environmental > Terrestrial > Soil > Wetlands > Peat | place...
GGCCGACATGGAACGGTTTTACGGCGAGAAGGGGAGCATTTCATGGGGCAACCAGATTCGCAGCTACGTTTTTCAGCCCTACCGCATGGTGAAGGATTTGCGCACCGGCGTGGAAACCAGCAACGTGCAGGGAGTGATGGACGGCGACCTGGACGCGTTCGTGAACGGCTGGCTGCGCGCGGGCTGCCCGACCAAACGGATGCAGGGCGTGAAGGACGAGGAGGGGTGATTTGCCACAGAGGCGCAGAGACACAGAGAAAACCTATGTTGGAATTTCCAAAGCGGAACGATCCCTTGACCGAGCGCATCCTGACGTATTTGCGATTAAGTGGCAAACATCGCGGGTTATTGATAAGCTTCAACTCACGGTTGTGGAAAGATGGTGTCAGGCGATTTATTCTTTAACTCTGTAGCTCTGCACCTCTGTGGCTAAATGAACATCCTCGACAAAATTGTTGAGCAGAAGAAACGCGAGGTTGCCCGTCTTCCGGAGCGCGTCCTCGCGGCCGGTGATTTACGGGATGCCCTGCTCGAACGCGGTGAACGGCGTGATTTTCTTGCCGCGTTGCGCCGGCCGGAACACGGCGACATCGCCCTGATTGCCGAGGTCAAGAAGGCATCGCCGTCCGCCGGCGTGATTTGCCCGGATTTTGATCCGGTTCGCATTGCCAAAGCCTACGAGGCAGGCGGCGCCAGTTGCCTGTCAGTCTTGACCGACGAGAAGTTCTTCCAGGGATCGCTCGATTATCTCCGGCAAATCCGCGTGGCGGTCAAATTGCCGTTGCTGCGCAAGGATTTCATCATTGATGAGCGGCAAATTCTTGAAGCCATCGAGTGGGGCGCGGACGCCATCCTGCTCATCGTTGCCATTCTAAGCGACGAACATTTGGATCGGTTTCACGCGCTCGCAACCGGGGCGGGGCTGGCCGTTTTGGTTGAAGTCCACGATGAGGCGGAATTGGAACGCGCGCTGAGAATTTCCCCGGCGCTCATCGGCGTGAACAACCGCAACTTGAGAAATTTCAAAGTGGACCTGGCCACGACGGAGCGGCTGGCGGCAAAACTTTTCCCGCCACCGGCCACACGCCACCAGCCACTCCTCGTCGCCGAGAGTGGGATTCATACACGCGCGGACGTGGAGCGGTTGAAGCAAGGTGGCGCGAAGGCGATCCTGGTCGGTGAATCCCTGATGAAAGGCGGCGATATTCAGGCAAAAATCCGCGAATTGATCAGGTAGCACCCGCCTCCGGCGGGTTCAGTTCGGCGTCCCGCCGAATCGCCACGGCAAATGTAGAATGGCTGATTATCGGTCAAGCATCGGCAACCTGTGTCAGCCGTCAGTTTCGGGCGCGACGCCCGAAACAACCCGCGGGACGCGGGTGACACCCCAGATCACGCATGGCTTTTTGCCAGTTGTTTTGCCAGCCGTAGCGCCGCGATCATGCTCGAGGGGTTGGCGATTCCTTTCCCGGCGATGCCGTAAGCCGTGCCGTGGTCGGGCGAGGTGCGGATGAACGGCAGGCCCAGCGTCCAGTTCACCCCCGAGTCGAACGCGACGGCCTTCAGCGGCGCCAATCCCTGGTCGTGATACATCGCCACCACCACATCGAAATTCCCCTGCAACGCGTAATGAAAAACCGTGTCGCCGCTCAACGGGCCGACGACATCCAGCCCGCGTTTTTGCGCGGCCAGGACCGCCGGCGCGATGATTTTGATTTCTTCATCGCCAAATTCCCCGCCTTCGCCCGCATGCGGATTCAAACCGGCGACGGCGATTTTTGCGCGCGGCAGGCCCAGATTGCGGCACGATTCCACGGCAAGTTCGATGGCCAGGTTGATGCTCTCCGCCGTGAGTTGTTCGGGAATGGACTTGATGGAAATATGAACCGTGGCCAGCGCCACGCGCAACCAGCGCCCCCGTTCATCCGTGCCCAGCAGCATCATCGCCGTCCGCCTGGCCCCGGCGAGTTCGGAAAGAAATCCGGTCTGGCCGGTGAATTTATGACCGGCGCGAACGATGGATTCCTTGTTGACGGGCGCGGTAACGAGCGCGTCGAGCTCGCGGCGAAGGCAGCGTTGCGCCCCCTCACGCAGCCAGGCCACCGCCGCCTGCGCCGCCGCCGGCGAACCGGCCGGCAAGTTTTCCGGCAGCGGTCCGGCCGCAGGATCAGCGATGAAGAACCGGCCGGAGCCGCTGTAACCGGAAAACTTTTTCAGCGGCAGGTTGAGCGGAAGCTTTTGGTTCAGCCGTTGAAGAAGATTTTCGTCCCCGATGAACAGATATTTGGCGTCGTCGTCCTGTTTCCCGGCCGCGACGGCCTTGAGGGCGACCTCCGGGCCGATGCCGGTGACATCGCCGAGGGAGATGCCAATCCAGCCAGTCATAGGAGTTGAAAGTTGTGGGTTGAGAGCGGAGGGGAAAAACCCTCCCAACTCAGGGTGGAAATCAGAACAGGCGGATGAAGGTTTTCTTTTTCAACTGCGCAATCCACTGTTGCTCGAGCTGCTTCTGCAACTGTGTCCGCAGGGTCACCTCGATGTCATCGCGCACGTCCTTGAGCGGTTTGACGTGCGCGGGGTGCTTGTCCTCAACGAGCATGATATAGTACGCGCCGGGGGTCTCGCCCGTGCCGGACGTCTCGATCACGCCGCTGACCTGTCCGGGCTTGAGCGGCAAGGCGGCATCGGCCAGCTCCTGACGAAGCTTGGATCGTTCAATCCAGCCCCAATCACCGCCCTGGTTGCGTTGTGAACCTTGCGAGTAGATGGAGGCCATTTCCGAGAATGCCGCACCCTCCTTGATCTTGGTCAGGATCTCGTTGGCCAGACCCAGGGTGTTGGTGTCGTCGGCGGAAGTCTTGTTGAGCACGATCATACGGAGTTTGATTTCGTCCTCGACCTTGAAATCGTCCTGGTGGGCCAGATAATAGGTTTCGACCTTGTAGGGCGAGATGATAACTTTGTCCGGGGAAATGTTTTTGGCGCGCAAGGCGGAAACGATGTACTGGTCGCGCACCTCCTGGCGGAATTTTTCAAACGTCTGTCCCTGCGCCTGCAGCGTTTTCATCAGCGTGATGCGGTCGCCAAATCGCTCGCGGATGCGTTCCTGGACCATCTCGTCCACCACGGTGTCCGGCAACCGGTATTGTTCGACGTCGAAATCACGCAAAATCAACTGGCGCTCGATCAATTGTTCCAGACCGTCGTTGAGCGCGCTGTCCAGCTTCTGCTGAAACATGACCGGATCGCCGCCATAGTCGCGCCGCAGCGCCTGGGCCGCCGGAATGACGAAATCGTCGACTTCTGCAATCGTGACGATGCTGCTGCTGACCACCGCCTTGACTCCGTCCACCAATTCTGCCCTCAACGGCAGGCTGAAACAAACGGCTGCCGCCAGCATTGGAATGAAATGGAATGACTTCATCTAAATCCGTGCGCATGCTAACAGCAAACCCCGGCCGGTCAAGCCTGCGGCTCAAAGACTGGGCCGGTTCAGCAGATACATCACCAACGCCAGAATCCCTGACAGCCCCAGCGCAGCCACGATGGACCATTTCAGAAAGTAAAGCTGCTTTCGACGGGCTGCGCGCCCACCCTGCCCCGGCAACAAATAAAAACGTTCCGGCTCTTTTTCTGCCTTTGGACGAAACATGTGATTCTGATTCCCGCTCAACTTCTAACATAGAATGTCCAGCGGTTCAAGTCGTATGCTTGCGATTGCCGGCGCCGACCGCTAACGTTGGCGGCGTGAATCTTGAAGATCATTTGGGCGACATTATCCGCAAGGCGCGGGCGATGAGCGGCGTTTCCGCCGCCGCCGCCGCCGGGGCAGCGGGCATCACCGAAACCGAACTGTCCGCACTCGAGGAATCGGGACACGCGACCGGGCCCATGAATTACCCGGCGCTGGCGAACCTCATCGGACTGAATGCGGCCAAACTCGAAGGCATCGCCGATGGCTGGCATCCGGCGGAAAAGGACCTGAGTCCGTGGCGCGAACTGCGCGTGCTCACGACAGCGGGCGAAGGCATCACGGTGAATTGCTTTCTGGTCTGGGATGAGGTCACCCGCGACGCGGCCCTCTTCGACACCGGCTTCGATGCGAAGCTTGTCCGGGACACCGTCACCGCAGAAGGTCTGGCCCTGCGTCACATTTTCATCACGCACTCGCATTTCGACCATGTGAGCGCGCTCGGCGCCATCCGCGAGGCCTTTCCCAAAGTGCGGCTGCACACCAGTTCAAAAAACGCGCCGGTGGACCAGCGCAACAAGCCGAGTGAAATCGTTCACCTCGGCGGCTTGCGCGTGACGTATCGCGAAACCCCCGGCCATGCGGAAGACGGTGTGACTTACGTGATCGGCAACTGGCAGGAGGACGCACCGCACATCGCCATTGTGGGCGATACGATTTTCGCCGGATCCATCGGTCGCGGAAACCAGTCGTGGGATCTGGCGCGGCAGAAGGTGCGCGACCAGATCCTTGCCCTGCCGCCGGAGACGCTGATTTGCCCCGGACACGGTCCGCTGACCACGGTGGCCGAGGAAAAGGCGCATAACCCTTTCTTTTGATTTATCCGGCGTTCGACGTGTAAATGAAAAAGAACGGATGGTTTCCCGCCGCCGCAGTCAAGCCTCTTCCAAAAACCCTTTCCCGGTTTTGGGACTGACCTCCAACAAATTGGACACCTGTCCGGGGCATTGATACACAGTCCGGAAGCGCAAGCCGGGCGATTCAGACCGGCGAGCCGTGTTTTCCTGCATTCCGCCCCGGATTTGCGGGGATGGCGCGAACCGGATGCAGCGCACGCCAACCCGCAAAACTGGGTTCCGGGCCAGGCGAAGTTCCCGCCTATAAATGGCACAAGGATTGCATGTTAGAGAGGTCGAATAGAAGCACACGACTTATGAAATTTGCCCTGGAAGTAGGTACGACGGAAAGACATCTCATCGAATTCAATTTCAACCAGCTCTGCGGCACACTGATGATCCGGGTGGACAACCAGACGCTTTTCCAATCCACCCGCGTTTTCAATGAACCGATTCACGAAGTTTACCGATTTGTGATTGATGGGCGGGAGAAATCGGACGTGCGGATCGAAAAGCGACGCAAGCCGCTGTTCGGCCACCGCAACACTGTTTACGTGAATGACCGCATCACCCGGGTGATCGACCGGTATTTTTAACCGGCTTGCGAATTGCATCTCCCATCAGGCGCATCATCGATGCCAGCTTGAATGGAGTCATACCGATCGAGGTGAAGCCGGAACTGCGCCCTACTTTTTTGCTTTTCAAATCTGTCCGGAGCAAATCCCTTCAAATTTGAAAATTGACCGTGGTTTGAAGGGTTGATAGCCTTTTCTCCCGTTCCAACGGGAATTTATGCGTCATACCATTTCAGTCCTGGTCGAGAACAAGTTCGGCGTGCTCACGCGCGTGGCCGGCCTGTTCAGCGGCCGTGGCTACAACATCGACACCCTCAACGTCGGCCCAACCCAGGATCCCAAGACGTCGCGCATGACCATTGTCACCCACGGTGACGAGGCCACGTTGGAACAGATCGTCAAGCAGCTCAACAAGCTGCCGGACGTCATCCAGGTGCAGGATTTTCACGAGGGCGAATACGTGGACCGCGAACTGGTGCTCGTCAAGGTGGCGGTGGATTCCAAGTCCCGCGCCGAGGTGATGCAAATCACCGACATTTTCCGCGCCAAAATCGTGGATGTGCAGCCCAAGACGCTCGCCATCGAAATCACCGGCAGCGAAAGCAAGGTGGAAAAGTTCGTCAGCCTGATGGATTCGTTCGGTGTCCAGGAAATCACGCGCACGGGCAAGATTGCGCTGCCCCGCAAGTGACCGCAGCTCCGACCGGGTTTCATGACTTCACCCACACCTTGTTTCCGTTTGACTGGCACGCAAAGCGAGCTAAGATTCACGGTTCACTTGACGAGTTAAAGACATAAACCAATACCAGCGAAGAAAGAGTCGATTATGGCAATCATTGATTTTGGCGGAACCAAGGAAAAGGTCATCACCCGGAAGGAATTCCCGATGGCCCGGGCCCGCAAGGTGCTGAAGAACGAAACCATCGCCATCATCGGCTACGGCGTGCAGGGACCGGCCCAGGCGCTGAACCTGCGCGACAACGGTTTCAACGTCATCATCGGCAACCGCCCCGGCGGCAAGGGCTGGACCCGCGCCAAGGCCGACGGTTGGAAGCCGGGCAAAACCCTGTTCGACATCAAGGAGGCGGTGCAAAAGGGCACGGTCATCCAGATGCTGGTTTCGGATGCCGCTCAACGCCAGATCTGGCCGACGGTCAAGAAACACTTGAAACCCGGTGCGGCGCTTTATTTTTCACACGGCTTTTCCATCGCCTACAAGAAACAGACCGGAGTCATCCCGCCGAAAAACGTGGACGTGATCATGGTGGCGCCGAAGGGTTCCGGCCTGAACGTGCGCCGCAACTTCCTCACTGGCGCGGGCATCAATTCCAGCTTCGCCGTCGGACAAGACCACACCGGTCACGCCACGGAACGTTGCCTGGCGCTGGGCATTGGCGTCGGTTCCGGCTATCTGTTCCCCACGACATTCCAGCTCGAAGTGTTCAGCGACCTTACCGGCGAACGTGGCATTTTGATGGGCGCGCTGGCCGGCGTCATGGAGGCGCAATACGAGGTGCTGCGCGCCCACGGCCATTCGCCGAGCGAGGCGTTCAATGAAACCGTCGAGGAACTCACCCAGAGCCTGATCCGGCTCGTGGATGAGAACGGCATGGACTGGATGTATTCCAACTGCTCCGCCACCGCCCAGCGCGGCGCGCTGGACTGGAAACCACGCTTCAAGAAGGCGACGCTGCCGGTGTTCAAGGAGTTGTATGCGCGGGTCAAAGACGGCCGGGAATGCGCACGCGTGTTGTCCTCCACCGGCGGTCCCAATTACAAGAAACATCTGCAAAAGGAACTGGATCAGCTCCACAATTCCGAAATGTGGCGCGCCGGCGCCGCGGTCCGCGCCTTGCGCCCGAAAGAACCCGCCCGGGCCATCACCAAAGGCACGAAGGGCGTTTCCGGACGCGCATCCAACTAAAGAATCTGCGACCCCGGAGCAGACAGCCGCTGGAGTAATCCAGCGGCTCTTGTAGTTAAACCGTAGCAAACGATTTCAGTCGGCTCCAATTTTTCGCTGAATAAATGAGCGGACTGACTTCCGCTGCTGCAAATAAAACCTAGCCTCCGAGCGACCCCGGATCCCCCACGTTGCCCTTGTTGAAATCCACATATTCCTCGGTTAAATCGCAGGCATACATCACGGCGCCGGCCTTGCCAATGTTCAGATTGATGTGCAAATCAAATTCCTTGGGCGCCACAGCGACACAGAGCCGTTTGAAGGTCGTCTTCGTTGGCTGCCCGCGTTTCAAGCTCCACAGAATCTTTTTGCTGCCACCAGCACTGTAACCCATGTCCACTTTTTCCTCGGCGATTTTGGCCGGCGAATAGCCGAGCGCATCAATGATGCGGCCCCAATTCGGGTCCCCGCCATGCCAGCTGGTTTTCACCAGCGCACTGTTGGCCACCGCGCGCGCCGCGGCATCGGCATCCTGAATTGTTTTGGCGCCGCTGACCCGCACCGTCACCACGCGATGAACACCTTCGCCGTCGCGGACGATCATCCTGGCCAGTTCCAGGCAGACGTGATTGAGGGCAGACTGAAACGTGACGAGTGACGAGTGACGGGTGACAAGTTTTTTGTTTCCTGCCAGTCCATTTGCCAGCACGAGTACGGTGTCATTTGTGCTCATGTCGCCGTCCACGGTAATGCGGTTGAAACTCTGCGCAACGGCTTCCCGCAGGGCGGCCTGTAAAGCTCCCGCCTCGATGGCGGCGTCGGTGGTAATGAAACCGAGCATCGTCGCGTGCAACGGCATCGCAGCGGGCCGCGCACCGGTGGCGGACATACCCGGCTGAATCATTCCCGCCCCCTTGCACATGCCGCCGATACGGACGGTCTTGCCGCCCAACTTGAATTCGACCGCAATCTGCTTGGGCCGCGTGTCGCTGGTCATGATGGCTTCGACAGCATGGGCCGCGTGTTCATGCGTAGAGCCCAATTCGACACAGGCCTCGATGATTCCGGCGCGGACGTTGTCCATCGGCATCGTGACGCCGATACGCCCGGTCGAGCCGACCAGGACCGAGCCTGGCGGAAAGGCCAACGCGCGTTCGGTGTAACGGACCATTTCCCGGGCATCCTGCAAACCTTGGTTGCCGGTGCAGGCATTGGCGTTGCCGGAATTGATGACCACGGCCTGCGCGGTTCCCCTTTTGACACGCTCGACACAAATCTTCACCGGCGCGGCGCAAACCTGGTTGGTCGTGAACATGCCCGCGACCGTGGCCGGCACTTCGGACACCATCAACGCAAGATCGCGCTTTTGTCCTTTCTCCGAACCTTTGCCGGTGCCGAGCCGTTTGATGTCGCAAAACACACCGCTGGCGAGAAAGCCCCGCGGCGCGAGGATGGAACCTGAAATTCCTTTGAATGGTTTCTTCATATCGGTTTCGGGACGCAAATTGCGAAAAGCCGCTGCGCTTTTCAAACTTTTACCGCGTCAATTTCCAAACGCACCATTTTGACGTGGACGCGGCTCGCTCCATCCGGTGGATGCCTGGCCAGATAGCGATCGGCCACGCCGGCGATGAATTCCTCACGGACCTCCTCCGGCACCCGGTGCGTGTAAGGCAGCCACGTGGTGCGCAACCAGGCGGCAAAACCGTCGCGGCCCGGGTAAATCGCATCCTTGGGCGCCAGTCGGATCCTGCGAGTTTTGAAACCGGCCCGCGGCAGCCATTTTTCGTAATCTGCCGGACAATAAAAAAAATACGGAGCCTCGAGTTTCCGGAAGAACTGGCGCCAGCGCTTGAGCCGCATTTCGGGACGCAAGGCGAGGAAAACCTCGTGAGCATTGCCCTTGCCGCCGCAGGAGACGATGAGCCGCCCCCCCGGTTTCAGAACGGACGCCGCGCCGCGCAAAACCGCCTCGTGATCATCCACCCAGTGCAGGGCGGCATTGGAAAAAACCAGGTCGCATGGCCGCGCGGATTTTATTTTGCGCGCGTCCATGACATGAAATTCCAGGTTCGGATGGCACTTCGCCGGAAAGGTGTGCCGGGCAAACTCGATCATCTGCGGCGAAGCGTCAATGCCAGCCGCCGCGCCACGCGGAACGGCCCGGGCGATCTCCGCCGTCACCTTGCCGTCGCCGCAACCGACATCCAGGATCTGCTCGTCGCCGCGCAATTGAAGTTGGGCGATGAGCTCACGCGCCCAGGTTTGTTGCACGGCGGAATTGGCGGCATATTCGGCCGCGTTCCACCGGGCGGTTGGCAAAACAGATTTGGACATCTTGCCCACTCAGACCAACCCGGCCGTCTCCGGAAAACCGCAGATGAGATTCAGGCTTTGCACGGCCTGGCCGCTGGCGCCCTTGATCAGATTATCCTCGGCACACATGACCACGAGCCGGCCCGTGCGCGGGTCGAGCCGCCAGGCGATTTCGATCATGTTGGTGCCGATGACATTCTTGGTGTCGGGCAGCGCCTCGTCTTCTAGCAGATGCACGAAGGGTTCATCGCCGTAAGCCTTCGCGTAACACGCGCTGATGCTTTTGCCCAGCGCCGCCATTTCCGTCGCATCGGTGAAGTGCTTCTCCGGCGCGAGATAAAGCGTGGTCAAAATGCCCCGGTTCACCGGGATCAAATGCGGTGTGAACTGGATGGCAACCCGGGAACCGGCGGCCAGCGAAAGCTGTTCCTCGATTTCCGACAGATGCCGGTGCTTGGGCACGCCGTAAGGCCGCACGCTTTCATTGCATTCGCAAAACAGGTAATCCAACTCCGCCTTGCGACCCGCTCCGCTGACGCCGCTCAACGAATCGGCAATGATGCCGGCCGGTTTGATCAACCCGGCTCTCAGCAGCGGAATCACCGGCAGGAGAATGCTCGTCGGATAACAGCCCGGCGCCGCCACCAGCATCGATTTTCTGATCTCCTCGCGATAAATTTCCGGCAGGCCATAAACTGCTTTCCCCAGCAAATCCGGGGCGGGGTGGTCGTGGTGGTAAAACTCCTTGTACACCCCGGCATCCTGCAAACGGAAATCCGCGCTTAGGTCGATCACCACGCATCCCGCCTCGAGCAGTGGCACGGCATATTCGGCGGCGACGCCATGCGGCAGCGCCAGGAAAACCACGTCCACCTGCTTGGCGAGCAGCGCGACGTTCGGCTCGGAGAATCGCAGCAGTATTGCCTGCGAGTGGGCTGCAAACCGGGGAAACGCCTGCGCCACCGTTTGCCCGGCATATTGGCGCGAGGTCACCGCCGCCAGTTCCACGTGGGGATGGCTCAGCAACAGGCGCACGAGTTCCTCTCCGGAGTAACCGGACGCGCCGATAATGGCAACTTTCTTCAGATTCATATTCTGGTCAAATGTTGGAGTAATGGAGTAATGGAAGAATGAAATTTTGCAACCCTCCATTTCTCCAAACCTCCGGCCTGCCGAACAAAAAACCCCGCCGGATTGAACCAGCGGGGCTTGGAAATTTCCAGTGCGATCAACGTTTCGAGAATTGGAAGCGTTTGCGCGCGCCCGGCTGGCCGTATTTCTTGCGCTCCTTCATGCGCGAATCGCGCGTGAGGAAACCCTCGGCCTTCAGTGCGCCCCGCAAGGTCGCGTCGAACTGCAACAACGCCCGTGAAATGCCATGCCGCACTGCACCGGCCTGGCCATTGGGCCCGCCGCCGCTGACGTTGATACGCGCATTGAATTTTTCCGCCGTGCCGGTGAGGGTCAGCGGTTGCGTCGCGGTCGCCCGCAGCGTTTCCAGTGGGAAATAACTTTCAAACTGGCGTCCGTTGACGGTGATTTTGCCGTTGCCGGAGGCGAGTCGAACACGCGCAACGGCAGTTTTGCGCCGTCCCGTGCCGAGATATTCGGTGATTTTGGTTTCAGCCATCGGTCAGTTGAGAGTTGAAGTTTGGGGAGTAAATCAAGCCGCTGCCTTGAGCGGTTCGGGCTCTTGGGCCGCATGCGGATGTTTCGGGCCTTTGAACACTTTCAGTTTGGTCAGCAACTGGCTGCCAAGCCGGTTTTTCGGAATCATGCCCTTGACCGCGTGGGTGATGAGCTTTTCCGGATTCTTGGCGCGCACCTGGGCGACGGTGGTGTATTTCTCGCCGCCTTTCCAGCCGGAATAAGTCATGAACTCCTTCGCGGTTTCCTTCTTGCCTGTCACCCGGACCTTTTCGGCGTTGATGACCACGACAAAGTCGCCGGCATCGAGGTGCGGCGTATAGACCGGCTTGTTTTTGCCGCGTAAAACATCGGCAACCTGCGCGGCCAACCGACCCAGCACGGCGCCATCGGCGTCAATCACGTGCCATTTTCGCTGGTCCAGATTCACTTTCGGCAAATACGTTTTCATCTTAAAATTGAGCAAAGGAACATGGAATCTACCAAACGCGCGGACGAAGTCAACAGGACATTTAAGCTCTGTTCACCCGCCCAAATATGCGCTTTTGACCTGCGGATTCTGGCGCAGCATGGCCGCGTCGCCCGCCAAAGCGACTTTGCCGGTCTCCAGCACATAGCCGAAACCTGAAACTTCCAGGGCGAGCTTCGCATTCTGTTCCACGAGCAGAATTGTGATGCCCTCCCGCCGGTTAATCTCGACGATTTTCTCGAAAATGGTCTTGACCAGCAACGGCGCAAGGCCGAGGGACGGTTCGTCGAGCATCAACAATTTTGGCCGGCTCATCAACGCGCGGCCGATCGCCAGCATTTGTTGCTCCCCGCCGCTCAGGGTCCCCGCAATTTGTTTCTCGCGTTCCTGCAACCGCGGAAAGGCGGCGAAGACATGGTCGAGTTCGCGCCGGACGACCGCCCGGTCCCTTTGCAGGTACGCCCCCATCTGCAGGTTCTCCAACACCGTCAGGTTGGCAAAAATCATGCGGCCCTCCGGCACGTGCGACAGGCCGAGCTTGACGATCTGGTGCGGCGGCCGGCCGGCGATGTTTTTGCCGTCGTAAAGAATTTCGCCGGTGCGCGGTTTCAGCAGGCCGGAAATCGTTTTCAAGGCGGTGGTCTTGCCGGCGCCGTTGGCCCCGATAAGCGTGACAATGCTTCCCGCCGGCACGGACAACGAAATTCCGTGCAACGCGGTAATGGCGCCGTAACCGACGGTCAGGTTTTTGATTTCAAGCATGGTCTCAGTCGCCCAGGTAGGCTTGAATGACTTTGGGATCCCGGCGGACCTCATCCGGCTTGCCTTCAGAAATTTTCACGCCGTAATCCAGCACCACGATGCGCTCGCAGATGCCCATCACCACCTGCATGTCATGTTCGACGAGCAACACGGAAATCTTGAAGCGATCCTTGATGAACTGGATCAACCGCATCAAATCCGCCTTTTCGCTCGCATTCATCCCGGCGGCCGGCTCATCGAGCAGCAGCAGCTTCGGCTGCGCCGCCAGCGCCCGCACAATTTCCAGCCGCCGCTGGTCACCATAACTCAGGCTGGTCGCCGGGGCGTCCCGGAATTTTTCGAGGTTAAAGATTTCCAGCAGCTCCATCACCCGGCCGGCGATGGACTTTTCCTCCTCCAGGAACGCGCGCCCACGCCAGAGCGCGTGCCGGACATCGCCCTGCAGATGCAGGTGAAAAACCGTCCGGACATTGTCGAAAACCGTCAGGGACGAGAACAGGCGGATGTTCTGGAATGTCCGCGCGATGCCGCGGGCGGTGATGCGATAGGGTTTGCTGCCGACCACCGAGCGGCCATCAAAAAGAATTTCGCCTTCGGCCGGTTGATAGACACCGGTAATGAGGTTGAACACGGTTGTCTTGCCCGCGCCGTTCGGCCCGATCAACCCGACCAGCTCGTTGCGCCGGATCTGCAAATCCAGATTCGACACGGCGGTCAACCCGCCGAAGCGGATGGTCACCCGCTCCGCCTTCAGCAGGTCGTTTTCGGCGGCGGCGATCATGGCACGGCCTCCGGGATTTTTCTGCGCCAGACAAACAGCCCCTGGGGCCGGGTGAGCATCAACACAATCAGAAGCAGCGAGTAAATGACCATGCGATATTCAGCCACCGGCCGCAGGACTTCCGGCAAAATCGTCAGCAGAATCACGGCAAGCATGACTCCTGGCGTGTTGCCCATCCCGCCCAGCACGACCATCACGACAATGGCGATGGATTCCATGAAATTAAATCCGTTGGGCGTGATGAACTGTTTTGAGTGGGCGTAAAGCCCGCCGGCGATCCCGGCAAAAAACGCCCCCACCACAAAGGCCGTGACCTTGTATTTCGTGGTGTTGATCCCCATGGCCTCGGCAGCCACCTCGTCATCGCGCACGGCGATGAAGCCGCGGCCATAGGTGGAATTGACCAGCGAAGTAACGACGTAAACCGTCACCGCCACCAGCCCGAACGTCCAAAACAGATCCGTGTAACCATGCATCACGCTGTAGCCGCGCGCCCCGCCGACCCGATCCAGATTTTGAAAGACCACGCGGATGATTTCGCCGAAACCGAGCGTGACGATGGCCAGGTAATCGCCCTTCAGCCGCAGGGTCGGCAATCCGACAAGCAATCCGGCCATCGCCGCAAGCAATCCGCCCGCCAGCAAGGCGCCGAAGAACACGGCGCCGGACACGGCTGGATTCAACGTGCCGAACTGGTTGGTGACCGACGCCGCGGTGTACGCGCCCACGGCCATGAAGCCCGCGTGCCCGAGCGAAAACTGTCCGGTATACCCGTTGATCAGGTTCAGGCTGACGGCCAGGATGATGTTGATGCCGATGTCGTAGACGATGAACAGGACGTAGGGGTTGATGCGGTCCGCCCCGAACGAGGCCAACAGGCTCAATCCCAGAGCGGCGAGCAGCAGGAGTTTGGCATGCTTGAACATCATACTTTTTCAATCTCTTTTTTGCCGAGCAGGCCCGAAGGCTTGATCAGCAGGATCAAAATCAAAACTCCGAACGCAATCGCGTCCCGGTAGGTCGAGGAAATGTAACCGGAAACCAGCGTCTCGGTGACCCCAATGATGATGCCGCCCAGCGCCGCACCGGGCAGATTGCCGATGCCGCCGAGCACCGCGGCCACAAACGCCTTGAGCCCGGGCAAAATGCCCATGAGCGGGTCAATCGCCGGATAGCTGATGGCATAGAGAATGCCCGCCGCCGCCGCCAGCGCCGAGCCGAGGGCAAAGGTGAAGGAGATGACCACATCCGTGTTGATGCCCATCAGGGCCGCCGCCTCCGGGTTGAACGACAACGCGCGCATGGCGGTGCCGATTCTGGTTTTCAAGGTGATGAACCGGAGGGCCAGCAGCAGCAGCAGCGTCACGCCAAGCACGAGCACCTGGTTGCTGTTGATGCTCAAGCCGCCAAAATGCGTGAGCGGATAAACCGGGATGAGATCAGGAAATTTTTTGGGGGCGGCGCCGAAGACCAGCTGGCCGGTGTATTCCAGGAACAGCGAAACCCCGATGGCCGTGATCAGGACGGCCAGTTTGGGACTGCGGCGCAACGGCCGGTAAGCCAGTCTTTCAATGGTCACGCCGATGACGGCGCAAATCACCATGGAGATTCCCAGGACGGCGAGCCCGGCCCAGATGGACGGAGTGGGTAAAAGGGTGGCAATTTTCGGCGCGAGGTAAAAGCCGGCGAACGCACCCAGCATGAAAATGTCGCCGTGGGCAAAATTGATGAAGCGGAGAATCCCATAAACCATCGTGTAGCCGAGCGCAATCAGTGCGAGAATCGAGCCGAGGGCCAGGCCGTTGATGAGTTGCTGGAGAAATTCAGTCATGCCGTCTCAACAAAATTCCGGTTCTGGACGCCAATCAATCACTGCGGGCAGGATGGCGTGGGAGGAGAATTTTGTCGAGCGCGCTGAACCCGCAGCTTACGGTGCGATGGTTTCGACGTACTTGAACTGCCCGTCCTTGATGGTCAGAATCACCGCCGGCTTCGAGGCGTTGCGGTTCGCGTCGATGGTGATTTTACCGGTGATGCCGGCAAAATCCTTCGTGGCGGCGAGTGCAGCGGCGACTTTTGTGCCGTCGGTTGATCCGGCGCGCTTGATGGCGTCCGCAAGGATCATCGCCGAATCATAGCCCAGCGCCGCCATGGCGTCGGGGGTTTCCTGGTGCTGGGCGCGAAATCGTTTCACGAAATCCTGGACGGCGGGTGAGGTGTCCTCCGGCGAATAATGTGTTGAAAAATAACAGCCTTCCAGGGACTTACCGCCAATGGGCACCAGCGAGGATGATTCCCAGCCGTCACCGCCAAAAATGGGCACGGTGATGCCCAGCTGGCGCGCCTGCAACGCGATCAACCCGACCTCGGTGTAATAACCGGGAACAAAAATCCCGTCGGGACTTTCTGCCTTGATCGCTGTCAATTGGGCGTTGAAGTCCTTGTCCCCGGCGCTGTAGTTCTGTTCCACAACGATTTTTCCCCCGTCCGCCGTGAACCCCTCCTTGAAAAATTTGGCCAGGCCAAGGCTGTAATCACTTTTCACATCCGCCAATACCGCCGCCGTTTTCAGCTTGAGCGTTTTGCGCGCAAAATTCGCCATGACCGTGCCTTGGAAGGGATCGATGAAACAAACGCGGAAAATGTAATCGCCGGTCTCGGTCACCTTTGGATTCGTCGATGCTGGCGAAATCATTGGGATTTTGCACTGCTGGCAGATCGGCGCGGCTTCAAGCGATTTCGAAGAAGCCACTTCGCCGAGAATCGCAATCACGCCGTCGCGAGAAATCAACTTCCGCACGACCGTGGCGGGCTGGCCGGCCTGGGACTGGTCATCCTCGGTCAACAATTGGATTTGCCGGCCCAGCAGGCCGCCCGCGGCATTGAGGTCGTCCACCGCCATCTGGGTGCCCTGGTGCGACGACTGGCCAAACGTGGCCTCGCTGCCGGTCAAAGACGCAAATTCCCCGACCTTGATCACATCGCCGGCCGCGATCCCGCCGCCCGACGGCTTGTTGCAGCCGGTGGTGCCAGCCAGGAAGGCGGCGACAACCAGCACCGGCCAGAAGATTTGTGTGCGCAAAAGTTTCATAATCGTTCCGGTTTCAGGGTATTGTCTGCCAACCGCAACAGAGTAAGCATTTGCCCAAGGGCTTTCAACCTTTTGGAAAAGATTTGAGCAGATAGCGGTGTTGCAACCAGGCAGTCAGGCGCGCTGCTGCCGTCCGCGCCGCATTTGTTTCTCCCCGCGACTGCGCAAGCGGAAGCACCCCGGCGCGTTGCCCCGGCCATTCGGCCGGTACACCGCGAACAACCACCGGCCACCCCGTTCCCAAAAGTCACTTGACGAATCTGCGTTTGTTACCTACCGTTCGGTAGGTGTATGGCCCAACATGGTCCCAAAACGCGGCGGCAGATCCTCCGGGCGGCGCTCAGGCGGTTTGCCAACGGCGGCTATGCCGCCACGTCCGTCCAGCAAATCGTCGGCGACGCGAAGGTGTCCAAGCCGGCGCTCTACTATTATTTCCGCGACAAGGCCGGCCTGTTCCAGGCCCTGGTCAGCGAGGCGCACGATGAGCGGCTGCAGGTGGTGCAACAGGCCGCGGCGCGCAAATCGGACGTCCGGGGGCAACTGATTGAAATCCTGGCGGCGCTCTTCGATTACTTCCATAAAAACCGGGGCCTGACGCGCATCGCGTTTGCCACGGCGTTTGCGGCGCCGGGCGAAATGCCGCCGGAATTGAACTATCTGGACCGCTGCCAGCGCAATCTGGAATTCATCCGCTCCCTGATCAAGCGCGCGCAGGCCGCCGGTGAATTGAACGATCACTTTGACAGCCGTGATCTGGCCTACGGCTTTTACGGGCAGGCACACCTTTATATTGCGTCGCATCTGTTGATGCCGGACTACCGCCTGAACCGCCGGGCGGCGGAGCGCATTGTGGACCTGTTCCTGACCGGCGCGGGCGCCAGACGAAACGGCGGGCGTAAAACTTCAAGGAGATCCAAAACATGAAACGAAAAATCATCGCCGCCCTCGGCATCGTGCTGGGCATTTTTGTGGTGCTGGCCGGGGTCAAAACGTGGCAGATCCGCACGCTCATCGCCGCCGCCCAGGCCATGGTCCCGCCGCCGGAAACTGTTTCCACCGCCGTCGTGCATGAGGAGAAATGGCCGGACACCCTCACCGCGGTCGGCTCCATCAGCGCCAAGCAGGGCGTGACCCTTTCGCCCGAGATTGCCGGGACGGTGAGCGAAATCGCTTTTGAATCCGGAGCGGTAGTGGACAAAGGCGACCTGCTGGTACGGCTGAACACCTCGCTGGAGGAGGCGCAACTGCGGGCCATTGAAGCGCAGGTGGAACTGGCACGGGTCAACACCGACCGGGTGCGCCAGTTACGGATCAACAACACCGTGTCCCAATCCGAATTGGACACGGCGGAGGCGGCTTTGAAGCAGCAGCAGGGCAACGCCGACGCCATCCGGGCGACCATTGAAAAGAAGACCATCCGCGCGCCGTTCGCCGGGCAGTTGGGCATCCGGCTGGTGAATCTCGGCGAGCTGCTGGACGTGGGCAAGCCGATCGTATCGGTGCAGGCGTTGTCGCCGGTTTACTGCGATTTCTCCCTGCCGCAGCAGGATCTGGCCCGGCTCAAGACCGGGTTGCAGGTGCAGGTTACCTCGGACAGTTATCCCGGCCAGATCTTCGAGGGCACGTTGACAGCCATGAATCCCGACCTGGACCAGACCACGCGCAGCGTGCAATTGCAGGCGACGTTTGAGAACGCCGAAAAACGGCTGCAGCCGGGGATGTTCGTGCGCGCCGAGGTGGTGTTCCCGGAGGAGCAAACCGTGCTGGCTGTGCCGTCGACGGCGATTCTGAGCGAACCGTTTGGCGATTCGGTTTACGTGATTGAAACCAATGCCACGAATTCAACGCTGACGGCCCGCCAGCAGTTTGTGCACACCGGCCGGACCCGTGGCGATTTCATCAGTGTGGGATCAGGATTGACGGCCGGCGAACGGGTGGTGAGCGCGGGCCTCTTCAAGCTCCACAACGGCACCCGCGTTCAGGAAAACAACACCGACACGCCAAAGCCTTCGATGTCGCCCAACCCACCGAACAGTTGAAACGCTGCGCGCATGAATTCTTTCACGGATAATTTCATCCGCCGGCCGGTGCTGGCGACGGTGGTCAGCCTGATCATTTTGATCGCGGGCCTGCAGGCCATCCGTTCGCTCAACATCCGGCAATATCCGCTCAGCGAGAACGCCACCGTCACGGTCACGACGGTGTACGTGGGCGCGAGCGCGAATCTGGTGCGCGGCTTTGTCACCCAGCCGCTGGAACGCGCCATCGCCGCCGCCGACGGGATTGATTACATGGAATCCGCCAGCAAACTGGGTCTTTCCACCATCACGGTTCATCTCCGGCTGAATTACGATTCCAAAAAGGCGCTCGGCGAAATCAGCTCCAAGGTGGACCAGGTGCGCAACGATCTGCCGCCCGAAGCGGAAATCCCCACGCTCACCATCGCCACCGCCGATTCGCAATTTGCTTCGGCCTACCTGAGTTTTTCGTCAGACGTCCTGGAGGCGAACCAGATCACCGACTACCTCGTGCGCGTGGTGCAACCGCGCCTGACCGCGCTGGAAGGCGTGCAAAAGGCGGACATTTTGGGCGGCCGCACATTTGCCATGCGCATCTGGCTGAAGCCCGACCGGCTCGCGGCCTTCAACATCAGCCCGAACGAAGTGCGCACGGCGCTGGCCGCGAACAATTTTCTTTCCGCCGTCGGCCAGACGAAAGGCTCGCTCGTCCAGGTCAACCTGACGGCGAACACGGATTTGCGTTCCGTTGCCGAGTTCAAAAACCTCGTTGTCCGCCGGGCCGGCGACCGGCTCGTGCGGTTGTCCGATGTGGCCGAGGTGGTCCTGGGCGCGGAAGATTACAATTCCGAAGTGCGTTTCAGCGGCGAAAAGGCCGTGTTCATGGGCGTCTGGGTGCTGCCCAACGCCAACTCGCTCGATGTCATCAAACGGGTGCGCACAGAAATGGCCGCCATCCAAAAGGACCTGCCCACCGGCCTCAATGCCCGCGTGGCCTATGACGCCACCCAGTATATTTCCGATTCGCTGCACGAAGTGGTGAAAACGCTGATCATCACGCTGGCCATTGTGTCGGTGGTGATTTTCATGTTCCTTGGCTCGTTCCGCTCGGTGCTCATCCCGCTGGTGGCCATCCCGCTCTCGCTCATTGGCGCAGTCTTCCTGATGCAGGTTTTGGGCTTCACCCTGAACCTGCTCACGCTGCTGGCGATCGTGCTGGCCGTCGGGCTGGTGGTGGATGATGCCATCGTGATGGTCGAGAACATCGAACGCCATATCCGCGAAGGTAAAACGCCGGTGGATGCCGCGTTGCTGGGCGCCCGGGAGCTGGTGGGACCGGTCATCGCCATGACCATCACCCTGGCGGCGGTTTATGCGCCGATTGCGTTTCAAGGCGGGCTGACCGGCTCGCTGTTCCGGGAATTTGCATTGACGCTGGCGGGCGCGGTGTTCATTTCCGGCATCGTCGCGCTGACTTTGTCGCCGGTGATGGCGTCGCGCCTGTTGAGCCATGACCGCGAAGACCATGGGCTGGTGGGACGAATCAACCGCGATTTCGACCGGTTGAAGAATTTTTACGGGCGCGTGCTGGACTGGACGCTGGCGCGGCGGCCGATGGTTTACACGGTATGGATCGGGCTGTCATTGCTGGCCATTCCGATGGGCCGGATGGCCTGGCAGGCCAAGGAACCCGCGCCGGCGGAGGATCAGGGAGTCATCTTCGGCGTCGTGGAAACACCGCCGGACTCAACCATCGAGCAGACTTCGTTTTACGCGGACCTGGCTGGAAGTTCATTTGCCCAGGTGCCGGAAAAGGAACAGATTTTTCAGCTCACCATGCCGGACAGCGGATTTGGCGGGCTGGTTTTGAAGCCGTGGGGCGAGCGGAAGCGAACCGCCTTTCAGATCGTGCCGGAGGTGCAGGCCATGGTCAGCCGGCTGCCCGGCATCCGCATGTCCATGGTGACGCCATCGCCCCTGCCAAGTGGCGGCGAGAATTTTCCGTTGAACCTGGTGCTGTCGGCCACGACAGACCCGGAACAGATTTTGAGATTCGCCCAGCAATTGCAACAAAAGTGCGCCACCAACGGCATGTTCGCCTTCCCGCCGCTGATTGACACCAAGGTGGACCAGCCGGAAATCGAACTGGTCATCGACCGCGACAAGGTCGCCACCCTCGGTCTCGACATGCAGACCATCGGCTCGGACCTGGGCGCCCTGGTGGGTGGCAATTATGTCAACCGTTTTGATCTGGCCGGCCGCAGTTACAAGGTCATTCCCCAGCTGGAGCGCGGCGCGCGATTGAACGCGGAACAACTGCAAAACACCTACGTCAAAGGCCCGGGCAACCAGTTGATTCCCGTCAGCACCTTCGCGCACCTGGAAAAACACACGACGCCGCGCGCGCTGAACCGGTTCCAGCAGTTGAATTCCGTCAAAATCAGCGGCGTGGCCATTGTGCCACTGGACACCGCGTTAAAATTCATGGAAGCGGAGTGCGCGCGCATGTTGCCGAGCGGCTACAAGCTGGATTACACCGGCGACGCGCGTTTTCTTCGCACGGAAGGCGACAAGTTTCTCCCAGCGTTCCTGCTCGCCGTCGTCTTGATTTTTCTCGTGCTGGCCGCGCAGTTTAACAGCTTTCGCGATCCGGCCATCATCATCTTCGGCTCGGCGCCGCTGGCGATTTTCGGCGCGCTCATCTTCTGCTTCTGGAAGATGCCCAACCCGAACATCCCGTTCTGGACGAATGGATGGACGACGTCGGTGAACATTTATTCCGAGGTCGGACTGATCACGCTGGTCGGGCTGATCGCCAAAAACGGCATTTTGATCGTGCAGTTTGCCAACGAACTCCAGCGCCAGGGCCGGAGCAAGATCGAGGCGATCCGCGAGGCGGCGATGCTCCGTTTGCGGCCGGTGCTGATGACCACCGTGGCCACCATCGCGGGCAACTTTCCGCTCACGCTGGTCACCGGGGCCGGCGCGGCGGCGCGCAATTCCATCGGCATTGTGCTCGTCGCCGGCATGAGCATCGGCACGCTGTTCACGCTGCTGGTGATTCCCTCCCTCTATGTTTTGATCGCCAGGCAACACGGCGGCGAAAAGCCGGTGCGCCGAGAACACTGAATTCCCATGAACGAAAATCCGTCCACCGCCAATCCGCCGCCCGCCCCCCGGGGCAACGGGGCAAGACTGGCCCGCTTGAATTCGCCATGGCTGGTCTGGCCAGCCACGGCCGCGGTCGCGGTGTTGCTGTATTTCGCCCTGGCTTATCTCAATCTTTTTTTGACGCACGAATCCACGGACGACGCGTTTATCGAAGGTCACGTGGTTTCCGTCGCGCCCCGGATTGCCGGCCAGGTCCTGGCGGTTCAGGTATTGGACAACCAATTCGTCCATTCGAACGATCTGCTGGTGGAAATTGATCCGGCGGATTACGCGATTGCCGTGGCGCAAAAAGAGGCCGCCTCCCTTTCGCAGGACGCCAACCTGCGCACGATGATCGCGGCGTACGAATTGATGCGCACCAAAGTCACCACCGCCGAGGCCGCCGCGCGCGTGGCCAAAGCCGATGCCGCCGCCGCGGAGGCCACGGCCAAAAAGGCGCAGGCTGACTTCGATCGCGCGTCAAGTTTGCTGAAACAGAACACGATTTCGCAGCAGGAATTCGACGCCGCGCAGGCACAAAACACCAAGGCGCAGGCTGACTGGAAATCCGCGCTGGACAATGCCGCCGAGCAGTTATCCAAAGTGGATGAAGCTGACCGGACGCTCGCCGCCGCGTTCGCTGAAAAAGACATGGCGCTGGCGCAGTTCAACGAATCACTGACGAACGTGGCAGCGGCGCAACTCGATCTTTCCTACACGAAGCTTTTCGCCACGTGCGACGGCCGCATCACGCGCAAATCCGTCGAGCCAGGCAATTACGTGGACGTCGGCCAGGAGTTGTTGTCCATCGTGCCCAATGAGGTCTGGGTGGTGGCCAACTTCAAGGAATCACAACTCAAGCACATGAAACCCGGACAGCGCGCAACCGTCAGCATTGATGCCCTTGACCGGTCCTTTGCCGCGCATGTGGACAGCGTCCAGGCGGGCACCGGCGCTCGATTCAGCCTGTTGCCCCCGGAAAATGCCACGGGCAATTATGTGAAAGTCGTCCAGCGGGTGCCGGTGAAAATCATTTTTGACGAGCCGCTGCCGGCCGACCACACCATCGGCCCGGGACTGTCCGTAACCCCCAGCGTTCAGGTGGGTTCCCTGAGCGTTCCCGATTGGGTGACGGCGCTGGTTGCGATCAGCCTGGCGTTCGTGGCGGCGCTCACGTTTCGGTTCGCCCTGAACCGGAAATTGAACGGCAGATAAACCCGCCCATGCCCGACGGCGTACATCTCGAGGACTGGCGTCCGCGCCACAACCCATGGCTGATTACCGTCACCGTGATGTTGGCGGTGTTCATGGAGGTGCTGGACACATCCATCGCCAACATCGCGCTGCCGCACATTGCGGGCAGCCTGTCGGCCACGCCAGAGGAGGCGACGTGGGTGCTGACGAGCTATCTCGTGTCCAACGCCATCGTGCTGCCGATGACCGGCTGGCTGGGGAATTATTTCGGACGCAAACGCGTTCTGCTTTCCTGCATCTTGATGTTCACCTTCGCATCGGCGTTGTGCGGGCTGGCGTGGGATTTGCCGGCACTGGTTCTGGCGCGTATATTACAGGGCTTCGGCGGCGGCGCGATGGTGCCGATCGCGCAGTCCATCATGCTCGAAAGTTTTCCGGCGCAGAAACGCGGAGCGGCGATGGCCGTGTTCGCCCAGGGCGTCGTGGTCGCGCCGATCCTGGGTCCGACCATTGGCGGCTGGATCACGGACAATTATTCGTGGCGCTGGATTTTTTACATCAATCTCCCGGTGGGCATTTTTGCGGTGCTGATGGCGAAATGGGTCGTCGAGGATCCGCCCTACATCAAGCGCAACCTCAAGGCGACGATTGATTACATTGGCTTCGCGCTGCTGGCGGTGTGGCTTGCGACGCTGCAGATCGTTCTGGACAAGGGCCAGGAAGCCGACTGGTTCGGCGCGGAATGGGTGCGCTGGTTCACGCTGGCTTCCCTCGTGTCGTTCTTCGTTTTCATCTGGTGGGAGTTCCAAACCGATCATCCGCTCGTGGACCTGCGCGTGTTCAAAAACCGCAATTTCACGGTCGGCCTGATTCTGATGACGTCGCTGGCGGCGATTCTTTACGGCACCACGGCACAATTGCCGCTGTTTTTGCAAACCGTGATGGGATATCCGGCGCTGCAAAGCGGTTACGCGATGAGTCCGCGAGGCGTGGCGGCTTTCATCACAACCTTTTTTGTCGGGCGCCTCGTCGGGAGAATCCGGACGCGCTGGCTGTTGTTTTGCGGGTTCGTAACCCTGGCGTATTCGTCGTTCCTGCTTGCCGGGATCAACCTTCAGATCAGCATGGCCAGTGTCATCTGGCCGAGCGTCATCAACGGCATTGCCATCAGTTTCATATTCGTGCCGCTGACAACGGCGACGATGAGCCAGCTCGGCCAGGCGCAGATCGGCAACGCCAGCGGCCTCTACAACCTCATGCGCAATCTTGGCGGCAGCATCGGCATTGCGTTCGTCACCACGATGCTCGCGCGCGGCGCTCAGGCGCATCAGGCGTTGATGGTCGGACATTTGACTCCGACGGATCCGGCGTTTGCCCAGCGCTTCGCCGCCGCAAAAAACCTGCTTTCGCATCACACGGATCCGGTTACCGCAACGCGGCAGGCTTACGCCGGAGTCTATTCACTGCTCGACCAGCAGGCGCACCTGTGGGCGTTCGTGGACAACTTTTATATGTTCGGGCTGCTGGCGCTGGGCGGCATCCCGTTGATCTTTCTTTTCAAACGGATCACCCGGCAACCCGTCCGGACGATGGAAGCCCATTGACGCCTGCAAAAACAAGGATGCGGAGAAGCGGACATTTTCCGGAGGCGGATTTATTTGAGGTTTATTTTCGAAAACCGAAATTCCCATGCCGTCAGGGATTCTGGTTGCCGGGATAATGAAGACCAATCCACTGTACGTCCTGGTTCCCGCGATGGTTGGCCTTGCCCTGCATGCCATCGCTGTTGCTTTCCTTTCCGCTATTCAGATCATTGGCATCGGCAATGGTTGCGCTGTCCTGCCATCGGTGACTTTCGGCATGGCCATCGCAAAAGTTAAAATCTGCAGTTACCCCATGAAAAGCGGCGGGCGAGTCCCCAAATAATGCGTCAGAAAAACCCGCGGCAACCGTCCCATAATTATTCATCTGCCAGGAACCCTCATTTTCGCCGCGCATATCCGCTCCCTCCACCCAGATAAACCGATCAGAAGGCTTTTGGATGAACGTCCGCTTAAATATACACCTGGTGTCAGGGAGGGCGGGTGGAACGTTGTGCGCTTCACCGTTCAAAAAAGCTGCCCCTGAAAAACTGTCCCAAGAATAGGGTCCGCTGTAACCCGCCCCTACTTTTAATTGGTAACGTTTATCGCCAGGACAATGCACCACACTGGCATTCTTGCAATACGGGTAAAGCGGCCCGTCAACGGTGGGCGTCGGCTGCCGGAAACCCAGCTCCGTGAGATATTGTTGTGCCCCTTCGGAACCTGCCGGGTTTCCACCCGGGGGATTGACATAAACCATGTTGCCATTGTGAATGTCAGTTCGCCAAGGCACACCATAAGGCGCCGGTTTAACCGGTGCTCCAACAGGGCTGGTCCAAGTGCTCAAATTGACCAGCTGGTCGTTGTTTTCATCGGCATACATCATCCATGCCAGCGCAAGTTGCCTGACATTGTTCAGGCAGGCGATGGCGGTGGCTTTCTGTCTGGCGTTGGCCAGCGCCGGCAAAAGCAGCGCCGCCAGGATGGCAATGATGGCAATGACCACCAGCAGTTCAATCAAGGTGAACCCAGCACGGCCTTTGCTTTTTGATGCCACTGGGGAATGGGATTTGTTCATTGCCTCACCGTAATTTAATTGCTGATCAGGCAAACTCACGCCATCAAAAATCATGACCTGCCTGCCCGCACTCGTGTCACCTTGACATGAGTAAAGATGGCCCTGAAATCCCCGTCAGGATTGCATTACGAGGTAGACCCACCTAATTACGACGATACAAGCCGCCGATCAGCGACCTTGCAACGCCGTCTTCACCACCGTGAATCGCATCTGCAACCAATGCAAATCGTTATAGTTCTGACTCGCATCACCTTTAAAGCCCGATGCTCCGCCTGATTGGGTCAAGTTAAGAACGGCCGAGTCCGACCATTTTTTATTCTCAGCGTGGCCATCGACAAAGGACAGATTACCACCATTGAGATGGTAATGCGCAGGAGCGTCAATCCATTGTTGTGGTTGGGAAGGATCCTCCACAAAGTAAGCGTCATTGATCGTGATGGGACTCTCGTCAATGTACACACAAGCCATTGTCGGCTCTAATTTCATCGTTAGATCCGATATTTGCTGGAACCAAAAACAAGAATTGTTCCAACCCTGTGGGGTTGTACCATTGGCCCCGCCATAACTATTTATTCCATTCATCCAACAATTCATCGAATAGGTGCGATTGCGCTCAGGAACGGTATCCCCTGGACATTTGTAAACTTCCATTGAGTTTAAATATGGCCAAAGCGTTCCTTGCGTAATATTCAGGTTGTTGGTCCAATCCGGGGGGCCGCCGGCCTGGCCCAACACCCAAGCGGAATAAAGCCCGCCAGGCATGTACATCAGATTTTGCGCAGGACTACCACTACCCAAGTGACCAGAATCACTGGCAAAATTCTGAGGCATTCTGCCATTGTTGTCGTCGCAATACATTATCCAACCCATCTGCAGTTGTTTAAGCCTGGCCAGACAGGCAATGCTCTGGCCTCTCTGTTTAGCCTTGGCGAGGGCAGGCAGCAGCAGCGCGGCGAGAATCGCGATGATGGCAATAACGACCAACAATTCGATCAAGGTGAAGGCCGTCCCACGGGCGCGAACTCTGGAAACAGTCACAGCCCGGGAAGGCGAAACCGTCCGGCAAGGTGGGTTAGTTGGGATCATCATTTGAAACACGATATTAATAAAAACATTTGTCATTCGCATGAGTTTTGCCGCGAAAGCGTCCGAGGAAACTTTCCCCGGACGCTTTCAACGGCGCCCACCCAATTATTTGCTGGTTCGATAGAACATACTAGGTGCGGTGTGAGGCACGCTGTATTGCGACGGGCCACCCAAGGAGATAGCTGTAGCGGCCGACGACTGCGCAACCACATTAGTGATGCTGAACAGGTTCGTCCCGGTGAGCAGGACACCCGTATAGGTGATTAACGGCGCCCCGTTGGTTTCGACGATGGATATGGTTGGCGTAAACGGCACCGTTCCCGCAATGTTCGAGCCGGTCATAATACTTGCGGTGGGTGAAAGCGGATCTGGAGTGCCCGCAATCTTATAGGTAACGCCTTCGCCATAGCCTCCGCCAGTTTGAGTGTGTTCGAGTTGCATATAATACATCTGTCCGGCTTGCAGGTGGATCAGGGCCTGGCCATTGGCATCCACTTGCGGCCAGAAGTTAGTCATTCCAGGCGGGATGCAAACAGCGATCTGTTCGTCCGCGTATGTCGCCCAATTCGCCTGATTAGTCGCGCCGGCAGGACCGCCGGGTAATCCCGTGCTGTCGTAGAATGCGACGATAAACTGATCGGACCGGTTTTGCAGGCAGGCAGTTGCGGGCGATTGCCCCGACACCGAGTTATCCCAGACGTAGCCGGTGGGACCGACTCCCGTGGCTGTGCCATCTCCACGATGGGGAGCGTTCACAATCCCCTGACCATACGTATCGGCAATATTTGTCCATTGATCGTTGCCGCTCCAGTCCGTTTCACACGCGATCACAAACAGGTTGGTGGAGGACGAATTGGTGCTCAAGGACAACCTGGCGCCATCATCGGCGCTGATTAGGAACACGTAGTTAGCGGTGACCGGCGGAATGAACCAGCCGTAGACTTTGTCGCCGAACCAGTCGCCGACATAACCATCCTCGCCGACCATGCTAACGCCACTGGAAGGACCATCCCAACTAGTCAGCGCCATGGATTGGCCGACTAACGGCGTTGGGTTGGCTGGGAGGAACGTATTGAAATAGTAGTTGTTCCCCGCACCGGTGGTTAGCCAGGCATCCCAATTGGCGACACCGGTCTGGACAAGATCCGTCCAGAACGTCAGGTTCGTGGCAACAAGGGTTCCGCCCACCACATTGGTTGCGTCGCTGATGGTCAATGATATCCTGGTACCCAGCGGCAGGGCGGTGGTGGTAACTTGCACCACGCTTGAGGTTGACGTGTTAAACACAGTCGCCCCAATTGCGGCTACCCCGCCGGTGAAAACATAATGATTCGTGTTACCGATACCGGTGAGATTAGGCTGGTTGTAGGTAACCGCGAAGGTGTTCCCGTTATGAAGCAACTGCACACCCGATACTTGCGGCGCAGCCAACTGTGTGACCGCGATGGTAACCGAGTCGGTGATCGAACCCCAAGTGCCGCTGGGATCCGTCGCCACGCTCGTGTAGGTGCCGGCGTCCGTGCCAGACGGCATGTTGGGATCAGTAAGAGAAGCGGAAGCAATGTTGAGAAATTGCGATGTGGCTCCGCTGATCGCAACCCCGTTTTGATACCATTGATAGGCCAGGGTGCCGTAGCCAGCCGGCGGAGAGGCAAAGGAGTAGGAGTTGGCTTCTACCGCCAGATTGGTCATATTGATGGCATACCCGACATAGGTATTGGTCAAAGGCGCCACCGCAATGCGTCCGGGGTCAAGGCCCACGACGCTGTTGAAGTTGGCGCCGGCCCGGAAGCCAAACATATAGTCCGGAAACTGGCCATTCTCGAACAGCAGCATTCTGGTCATCGTGCCGCCATAACTAAACGAATAGCTACAGTCCCACGTAATGCTGTTGGTGGTCTGATCCAAATCGGTGTTCCAAGGATTTCCACCCACGCCAACCCCATAATATTTGGCATCCAGCCTGGCGGTGCCATCGCCGAAGGTCACGAGGTGGCCCAGAACGACGATGTTATGACCTGAAGAATCCGAGACGTGTCCCACGGTTTGGGCACCGAACGAGTTGATATGATACGGCCCGCTGGTGAAATTGGTCTGGGTATATTCAGTGTTGTAAGGCGGAGCATAATTGGGCGGTTGATCAGGAGGATTGGCGCTCAGATCGAGGAGCGGATTATAAAGGGTGGAGTTGGTATTGCCCGGCTGACCCAACGTGCCTTGGGAAATATAAACGGCTTTGGAAACGTTGGTCTGTCCCCAGGGATTGCTCACATTGGTTGGGCCGATATAAACATTCGGGCCCGTCACCCCAATTGCGACGAAATTGGCGTTGGTCGTGCTGCCATCGGCAAAACCGATGCCCATCCAGCCCGAAGCGGGAAAGGTAACGTATTGGCCATCCAGTGACGTGGGGTCATTGGCTATCGTCATCGAGAACCAATACTCGCCCTGGGCTTGAAAATTGATGTAATTGCCAGTGTTAAGCTGCCGGGTCAGAAAGTCCCCGGCAGTCCAAAACGAATTCCCACCGCCAACGAAATTGAAGCCGTTGTTTTGCTGGACCAAGCATCCGAAGGATCCGTCAAGGGAGCCGGGCAATCCCATCGTGGAGGCTCCTACCAAGGGTTCATTGTTAAAACCTGGGCGAAACGCCATTATCGAGCAGTTGTTCGTTTCGGCCGGGTTGGGAACCCATGGAAGCACATCAAAACCAGCCGAAGAAGAATTGTCATAAACCGACGTGCTGGCGGGATCTTTCTCAGTGCCCAAGTCATCCCACAGTTCGCGAACCCAAAGATTGGCTTGAACTTGAGGAATCTTGGTGACCTGCAGATTGTCAATGAATACTGTCCCGCCACCGCCACCGCCGAACGAGAAAACCAACGATACGGGCAGATTAGGATACTGATCTAAAGCAGTTCGCACGGCCTGCGAAACTGGCCACGTCAAGAGGTTCGTGCTGCCGTCGGTGAGATGTGGGGAGTACACATCTCCGGGATAGTTCCCGCCGTCCACCGACATGAAACCCACGCCCCCGGGCTGGTTGACTGCCAAGTCAATCTGGATGCCCCAATTAAATTGAGGAGCGTTTGTTCCCACCACCAGAGTCATCGTGACCGAAGCAGCATTGGCCATCAGCAAGGTCAGATTTGTGGAGGCGGGTCCTTGCAGCGTAGAACCATAATCGACGCCGGTCGTATTCAATTCCCAACTGTAGCTGCCCTGAGTCACTCCCTTGGCCGTGCTGAATCCAACACTGGTCCAAGTGCCTGTTTCAAGGATTGACCACCCTTCGAGGGAGTTTTCCCAAGAATTGACCAACGTCTGGGATTGCGCAATTGAAATGCCCAAGCCGAGCACTCCAATTAACATGAGAACATTTCTTTTCATAAGGTTTTTTGGGGTTATGGTGTTTTGTTTTAGGCCAAGGAGCATTTTGCCGGTTTAAATTCTTGTTGGATTTTGAATCGAAGCATCTTGCCCAATAAGCGCGAAAACTCCGCTATATAAGGTTGCTTGGTTCTTCATGCGCTAACTTAAGCCGAGGATGCCCGTTCAATGCAAGAGAGTCCTTGTAATGAGAATTAACGACACCACATTCCCGACTCGGCATTCATCAACGCGCGGACGTCGCACCGGGAACGTGTGTGAATTTCGCCACGGCCTGGGAACGCGAACGAACGTGAAGCTTTTCGTAAATGCGACGGATGTAGGTATTTACCGTCGGCCCGCTGATTTGAAGTGAACCGGCAATTTCCTTGTAAAGGTAGCCACGGGCCAGCAATTCCAAAACCTCCCGCTCACGCGGGGAAAGATCGACGGTATCCGAAGGCTGAGAGCCGGATTTCTGGAAGGACTGCACGACTTTGCGGGCGATGTTGCTGCTCATGGGCGAACCACCGGCATGAACATCCTTGAGTGCGGCCAACAATTCAGCGCGGGGCGTCCGCTTCAGCAGGTAGCCGCTCGCGCCGGCAGTCAGCGCATTGAAAATGTGATCCGCATCTTCATACACTGTCAGCATCACAAATTGGGTGTCGGGCATCAACGCTTTGAGCCGGCGCACACATTCAATGCCGCTGATGCCCGGCAGATTGATATCCATCAAAACCACCGTCGGCTTTTCCGCGGGCAACGTGGCGATGGCCGCCTCCGCACTCCCATGCATCCCGGCACAACTGAAGCCCGGTGTGCGCCGGATCCAGTCCGCAAGTATCCTTCGAGCGGGCGCGTCGTCTTCAACAATTGAAATAACCACGCTCACATCATCGGTTGCTTTCTGCTTCTCAAGCATAGAGTTGGCCGTGCCACGAGGCAATCCGCCCATTACTGTTGGTCGATTTCGTCTCCCGCGCTGCGGCCATGTTGTCGGTTGATTCAACCTGGTGAGCGCGGGCTCACGGTTGAAAGATTGCTGGACCCATTGACGGGCAACCTTGGGGGCATGAGACGTCGCCGGCAAAACATCAGGCCAAGGCGCGCGGCACCAAGCTGGCGCCTGGGTTTATGCGCCAAATTCATGGCTGATGAATGATGCCGCCTGGTTGCCACCTTGTGTTTATACACCAGCGCCACACATTGCGAGTGTCGTCAATATTCATGACAGGCCTGGAACCGTTGATGACGCCTGGGCCACGGCGGTTTTGAGCGGCACGGTGAAGATCACCTTGGTTCCCTGGCCGGGGGTCGACCGGATGTCGCAATGCCCATGAACTTCGGCCAGCCGCCGGGTCATGTTTTCCATGCCGTTGCCCGAAGCGAAGCGGCTGGGGTCATCCAATGTCTTATCCTTGATTCCCGGCACGAACCCGCGGCCATTGTCCTCGACAACCAGCTCGAAAGACGCGGTCTTCGGGGTGAGGCCGATGTGAACTTCCGATGCCGCGGAATGTTTGATGACATTGTGCAGGGCTTCCTTGAAGGCGAGAAAAAGGTTGTGGCGCACCTCGGCGGTCAATCGCCATCCCGGTAATTGCATGGGCAAATCCAGCCGGCAACGGATGCCGGCGGTGGCCAGCAAATCCTGGGCAAATTTCTCCAGGTAACTGGCCAGGCTGTCCATGGTATCATGCCGGGGATTGACCGCCCAGACAATCTCATCCATGGATCGCGTCAACTCGCGCGAAGTGTTGTAAATCTGATTGAGGCCTGCCGCAACCTGGACGGGATTGTCCAGTTCCCCGCCCGCCGACTCGCTGAGCATGGTGATGCGCGTCAGATGGACGCCCAGGTCATCGTGAATGTCATGGGCGATCCGTGCCCTTTCCTGTTCAATGGCCCGCTGTTGTTCGAGGCGTTCCAATTTTCGCCGCATCCGGCGACGGGCAATGAACCAGACAAAGCTACTGCTGGCAACAATCGTCAACGACAACGCCAGGAGCCGGAACCAGAGGGTCTGCCAGAAGTACGGCAGCACCTCGAATGCGATTTTAGCCCCGGCTTCATTCCAGACATCGTCGTTGTTGCAGGCGATGACGCGAAAGGTGTATTTGCCCGGGGGAATGTAATTGTAATTGACGGTACGCTTGGTTCCGGCGTCAAGCCAGCCAGAGTCCAGTCCCGCCAGACGGTATTTGAAATGCACTTTTTCCGGGGCCACAAAACTCAAACCGGTGTATTGAAAGTCAACCCGGTGGCGTCCCGGTGGAATCTTCAGCGGCAGGGTATTGGTGGGCCCCGTCACCAGCTGGTCATCCAACCATACGGCTTCGATCACAACCGGCGGTGGCGATGCATTTTTTTTTACGTTTTGCGGGTCCACCGCCACCAGCCCCTTGCTGGTGGGAAACCATAAGCGCCCGTCGGACGTGCGGCAACCCGCCGGCTGCAAGCCCTCGGAACACTCAATCGTCGGCAGGCCGTCGTTGACTCCATAGGTCAGGCAATGCACCTCGCTGATTTCCCCGTCCGCACAACGGTTCAACTCGGTTTCGCTGACGCGGATGATGCCATCATGCGAACTCATCCAGAAGTATCCCAAACCGTCTTCCTCGATGTCGCCGATGACACTGTTTGGCAACCCCTGCTTGCGATTAATCACGCTGAAATGACCGTTTTTAAGCCGGTTCAATCCGCCGCCAAACGTCCCAATCCAAAGCGCGCCGTCCCGGTCAAAGTGCAGGCATTCGATGAAATCGCTCGACAAGCCGTCAGCTTTTCGGAATTGCCGGATGTTGTTGTTTTCCAGACAGGCGAGGCCATCCCCAGCCATGCCAAACCACACGGCGCCGCGCTGGTCTTCCGCTATAGTGCGCACATCATGCAATGCCCGCCCGTTGCTTTCCTTGAACCAGGCGATCTGGCCGGACTGATAAGACAGCAGCCCTTCCGTGGTGCCAATCCACAAGGCGCCGTTTTGCGCATGCAGCAGGGCTGGCATGGGCGGAGTGATGTTCTCCATGCCGGGCGCAAAAGTGAAGTGGTCCCCGTCTTGCACGAACAAACCGCCACCCCAGGTCCCCACCCATAATCGCTCCCGTTCATCTTCCGCAAGCGACCAGATGTACGGGTTTAGAATTCCATGGTTTAAACGAACAAAACCAAAGCTGGTCCATTTTTGGTTTTGGAAGCGATACAAACCCGCCCCCTCGGTTCCAACCCACAACGCTCCGTCCTGGCCGGGGCAGACCGACAACACCGCGCGGCCGTGCCATCGATCCGGTGGAGAAACGGTTTCAATGTTGCTCGGACGCAGGACGACCAGCCCGCCGCCGCCGATCCCCGCCCAGAGATTCCCCTCCCGGTCTTCGCACAATGAAATAACCCAGTCAGAGGGAAAGCCGCTGGTGCGATTGAAGTTCAATGGGGTGTACACGTTGTCTGGGAACACCAGGTAAAGTCCATGCTCCGAAGTGCCCGCCGCCAGCGCGCCGCTGCTGGTTTCCACCAATCGGGTGAGCGGCGCGTTGCTCCACGGGGCGTTTCCCAGATCTTTTATCCACTGACCGTCTTTCCATTTCCGGATGCGTTCGTCGCTGGCAACCCAGAGCCCGCCGCCGCGGCTGGCACAAATGCCCTGCACATATTCGTTGGTAACGGTTTCGTCAAATCGAAGAGAGCTGATCCGGCCATTTTCGAGCATGGATACCTGGCCGTCCCGAGAAACCCAGATCGGCCCCGGCGCCGACCTGGTCATGTCCACCATTTTACCCACCGGACCCACCTCAGGGTTCAGGACGAATCCATCCTTCACCCGGGCCAGCTGGCCGGATTCGTTCAAGAGCCATACGTCCCCGACCGCATCGGCACAAATGTTGGCGATCTTGCCGCCATTCCAGTTGGCGTGGAACGGCACAGCCTGGAACGTTCCGTCTTTGTATTGCGTCACCTGGCCGCTTTCATCCCCGATCCAAAGCGTGCCGTCCGACGCCTCAAACAAACTGGTCACCCGGCCGCTCCGCATCGCCGGGGTGTTGTTCTCGTCAAAGGTGGTGAACCGCATCCCGTCAAATCGCGCCAGACCGCTGTAGGTGCCCACCCACAAATAGCCGTCATGCGTCTGCACCACGGCCGTCACCTTGTTTTGCGGCAGCCCCGCCTCGGACTGCCAGGAACGGACAAAATAATTTGGGGCGGCGAAGGCCGGGGCAGCAAAAATACCGCCGGCAAACCACCCGGCGAGCGCCAGAACTGTCCACTCTCGAAAAAAAACAATGGCGTTCCGGATCGGCATGAACAAATGTTGTCCGCGAGACCGGAATATTCGCAAGGATAAATTGCCGGGTTTGAATTTCAACCGCCGCCCGCCGAACGGTCACATTGGCCCGTTCGGCCTGGTCCGGACGAAAGATCATCCAATCAGGCCGACCCATGGCCTCATCGATTTTGACGACAAGACATTGACACCCGGAACGGGTCATCATTGACTACATGAAATCAACTTTTGCCATGAATCAACGCCGACCCGCCCTCGTCATGACCCTTTGTCTTGCCGTGGGCATGCTGATGGACGCAGCCAACCCGCTGCCCGCGGCCAACCCAACCCTGCCCCTGTTGAATGATCCGGTGGATGTCAGCGCCGACTTCCGGGATTTTTCCGACCTCTATTATCTGGCAGACCAGCTCGCGGATTTTGATCCCGCCACCGGCTCGGGCAAAATCACCTGGCAGCGCGCCGAATATTTCACCCGGCAGGCGTTCGACAACATGCTGGCGGTCATCAAGCCGGTTCAACCCAACGAGTTCCCCGCCGACCAATACGCCGCCAACCCGACGCTGCCGTTCTCCGTCGAGTTCGTCACGCCGCGAACAGTGCGGATCCGCCTGACGAGCGGCCCCCAAGTCCATATGAACTACGAGGAGTTGATGCTGGCCGGCGCCGTGCCACAGGATCATTCCTGGAAATACAGCAAGATCGAAGGCGGCCACCGCTACACCAGCGCATTTGGCTCGGTCACCATTTTTGAAAATCCCTGGCACCTCGAATTCCGGGATGCGCAGGGCAGATTGCTCACCCGGACGGATCACGATTCGGACAACACCAGCACGTTCACGCCGATCCTGCCTTTTTCGTTTGTGCGGCGCGCGGCGGATTATTCGCGGAGCCTGGACGCGGTGTTCACGCTCTCGCCCGGCGAAAAGATCTTTGGCTGCGGCGAATCCTTCACCGGCCTCGACAAGCGCGGCCAGAAAATCGTGCTCTGGACGGACGACGCCAACGGCATTCAAAACCAGGGGATGTACAAGCCCATTCCGTTTTTCATGAGCAGCCGCGGGTACGGCATGTTCATTCACACCTCGTCGCCCATCACCTGCGACTTCGGCAACTCGTTCAGCGGCGTCAATTCCCTGATGATCGGCGATGACGCGCTGGACCTGTTTGTGTTTTTCGGTTCGCCCAGGGAAATTCTCGATGAATACACCACCCTCACCGGCAAATCGCCGCTGCCGCCGCTCTGGTCGTTTGGCCTGTGGATGAGCCGCTGCACCTACAACGCCGAAGCCCAGGTGCGGGACATCGCCGCCCAGTTGCGCGCGAACAAAATTCCGTGCGATGTGCTGCATCTCGACACCGGCTGGTTTGAAACCGACTGGCAGTGCGATTATGAGTTTTCGACCACCCGCTTTCAGGATCCCCGCAAGATGCTGGCGGACCTGAAAGACGAAGGCTTCCATGTCTCGTGCTGGCAGCTGCCGTATTTCGTGCCGAAGAACAAATTGTTCCCCGAACTCCTCGAAAAAAACCTCGTCGTCCGCGACGCCAAGGGCAATCTGCCCTACGAGGACGCCGTGCTGGACTTTTCCAATCCGCAAACGGTCGAATGGTATCAGGGAAAGCTGGCGAACCTCCTGAAACTGGGTGTGGGCGCGATCAAGGTGGATTTCGGCGAAGCCGCGCCGAACAACGGAATTTTTGCCGACGGCCGCACCGGATTTTATGAGCACAATTTGTATCCGCTCCGCTACAACAAGGCCGTCGCCGACATCACCAGACAGACCACCGGCGAGAACATCATCTGGGCGCGCAGCGCCTGGGCCGGCAGCCAGCGTTATCCCATCCACTGGGGCGGCGACGCCGAGAGCACCGACCAGGGCATGACCGCCGAATTGCGCGGCGGCCTGTCCTTCGGCCTGTCCGGATTTTCATTCTGGAGCCACGACGTGGGCGGTTTCACGGCGAATTCCGTGACCAACATGGACCAAAATCTTTTTGCGCGCTGGCTGGCCTTCGGCATGTTGAGTTCGCACAGCCGCTGCCACGGCATCGCACCCAAGGAACCGTGGAATTACGGGACGGCGTTCATGGATGAATTTCGCGCGATCGATGAGCTCAAGTACCGGCTCATGCCCTACGTTTATGCGCAGGCGAAGGATTGTTCCGACCATGGTCTGCCGATGGTGCGGGCGCTGTTCCTCGAATATCCGGACGACCCCGGCTCGTGGAACGTGGATGACGAATATCTTTTCGGCTCGAGCCTCCTGGTCGCGCCGCTCCTGGAGGAAAACTCGACGGCACGGAATGTTTACCTGCCGCCGGGAACCTGGATTGATTATCAAACCGGAAATTCCTACGACGGCGGCTGGCATAAGATTGCGGCCGGCACACTTCCCGTCGTCATGCTCGTGCGCGACGGCACGGTGCTGCCGCACATTGCCCTGGCGCAATCCACGCTGCAAATGGACTGGACGAAGCTGGAACTGGTCGTCTTTGCCAAAGCAGCGACAACGGCAAAGGGACTGATCTGCCTGCCCTCCGACAACGAGTTGCATGAACTCACGCTGAACAAAACCAGCGGCGGTTTCCGGCTCGCGAACGATCCGTTCGCCGGCAAGGTGACCTGGAAAATAAGGATGAATTCTGATAAATAAATTGTGCCGGACGCGGAATCAATCCACGCTGAAAACCCCGATTTCCAAATGAACATCCGCATTAAAGCACTGTCCCTCGCCGCCACCCTGCTTTTGAGCGTGGCGCTGCCGCAAAAATCTGTGGCTCAAAATTCATCACCGCACGCCGCGACCGGCGGACGCGAGCGCTTGCTGATGGACGCCAACTGGCGGTTTGCTTTCGGCCATGCCACGGACCCAATCAAGGATTTCGATCCCGACCCGGACGGCACCGTGTTCAGTTATTTCGCCAAGGCCGGCACGGCCGCCGGCGCGGCTTCGCCGGATTTCGATGACCGCGGCTGGCGCAAACTGAACCTGCCGCACGACTGGGCGGTGGAAGCTCCGTTCAGCGAGCGTGGCAGCGGCAGCCACGGTTACAAGGCCATCGGAAAGAACTTTCCCGAGAGGAGCGTCGGCTGGTATCGCAAAACCTTTGCCATTCCCGCTGCCGACCTTGGCCGCCACATTACGGTGGAATTTGACGGCGTGTTCCGCGACTCGCAGGTCTGGGTCAATGGTTTTTATCTCGGCCGTGAATCAAGCGGTTACAGCGGTTTCAGCTATGACCTCACCGATTATCTCAATTATGGCGGCGACAATGTCATCGTTGTCCGCGTGGACGCCTCGCTCGAAGAAGGCTGGTTCTACGAGGGCGCGGGCATTTACCGGCATGTGTGGCTGACCAAGACCGCGCCGTTGCACGTCGCCAAATGGGGCACCTTCGTCACGACGGATGTGAAGGACAACACGGCCGATGTGACGGCGCGGGTCACTGTCAACAACGATGCCCCCAAGGATGCCGTCTTTGCAATTCAGCAGACGATTCTGGGCGCCGATGGCAAGGCCGTTGCCACCGGCGAATTGAAGGGCCTTTCGCTCCAAGCTGGCGCAACGGGTGAATTTTCCTCCGTCCTCACGGTCGCCAACCCCAATCTCTGGTCGGTCGAAACACCCTATCTGCACAAGCTGGTCACCACCATCACCAGCAGTGGCACCACGGTGGACCGCTATGAAACCCCCTTCGGCATCCGCACCCTGCGCTGGGATGCCAACGAGGGATTTTTCCTGAACGGCAAGCGGGTGGAACTGAAAGGAACCTGCGATCACCAGGATGCGGCGGGCGTTGGCGTGGCCGTTCCGGATGAGCTCAACGTCTTCCGCGTGGAGCAACTCAAGAAAATGGGATCGAACGCCATTCGCACCAGCCACAACCCCCCCACGCCGGAATTACTCGAGGCGTGCGACCGTCTCGGCATGCTGGTGATGGACGAGAACCGCGAATATGGCATCAACCCGCAGGAACTGGGCGAACTGGAACGGCTCATCCGGCGTGACCGCAATCATCCTTCCGTGGTTATCTGGTCGCTCGGCAACGAGGAATGGTCGATTGAAGGCAACGAAAAAGGCACACGCATCACCCAAACCATGCAAACGCTTGCCCAGCGGCTGGATCCGACCCGCCGTGACACCGTGGCGATCAGCGGCGGCTGGGGCCAGGGCAGTTCCGTCAGCATCGACGTGATGGGATTCAATTATTTCACCCATGGCGACGGACGCGATACCGGCAACGACCGGTACCACGCCCAATTCCCGGACAAGCCGTCCGTGGCCTCCGAGGACGCGAGCACCTTTTCCACACGGGGGATTTATGTGGAGGACCGCGACCATCAGCACCTGACGGCGTATGACGTGAACAAACCCGATTGGGGCGCCACGGCGGAGGAATCGTGGTCACATTACGCCGCACGGCCTTACGTGGGGGGACAATTCCAGTGGACCGGTTTCGATTATCGCGGCGAAGAAACGCCCTTTTACTGGCCGGCCATCAGTTCGCAATTTGGCATTCTGGACCTCTGCGGATTTCCGAAGGACAATTTTTATTATTACCAGGCGTGGTGGTCAGACCATCCGGTCCTCCATCTGTTCCCGCACTGGAACTGGCCGGGCCGGGAGGGCCAGGAAATCGACGTATGGGTGCACAGCAATTGCGAGGAGGTCGAGCTCTTCCTGAACGGGCAGAGTCAGGGTCGCAAGACCATGCAAAGAAATTCGCATCTGGAGTGGAAAATCAAATATGCGCCCGGCATCCTGCTCGCACGCGGTTACAACGGCGGCAAGGAAGTTCTCACGGACCAGGTGGAAACCACCGGCGAACCGGTCGCGATCCAGCTCGAGCCTCATCGCGCCACCATCAAGGCCGACGGCGAAGACGTCTCCGTCATCACCGTCCTGGTCAATGACGCGCAAGGCCGGAAGGTGCCCGCCGCCGGCAACCTCATCACCTTTACCATCAACGGGCCAGGCAAAATCATCGGCGTCGGCAACGGCGATCCATCGTCGCATGAACCGGATCAGTATGTCGAAAACGTAGGTTCGCTTCCGCTCACCGGCTGGCGCTCGAAAGCCGTGGACGGCGTGACCAACCTGGCTGAAGTGGCGTTCGATTTTGACGATTCCAGCTGGCGTCCCGCGTTTGGCGGAAGAGGTGGCGGCGGACGTCGCGGCAACACGAATCAACCGCCGCAAATCATGGCGTATCGTGGCAGCTTCGAACTGCCGCCGGACACCGGCGGCGCGACCTTCGCGCTCGCGTTGCGAAGTTTCGGCGAGGAACAATCGGTTTATCTCAACGGGCAGTTGGTCGAGGAAAATGTTTCACGCGAAAACGCGGCCCAGGAAATACGTCTTGCGGCGGACGCCTTGCGGACCGGCAAAAACGTGATTGCCATTGTGGCCATCCCGACCCAGAGCGGGCGCGGCAATCGTGGCGGAAACCAGGGCAGTCCCGGCCTGGTCCGGATGACGGTTCCGCCGGCCCCCTGGCAACGCAGCCTTTTCAGCGGCCTCGCCCAGGTGATTGTGCAATCCACCGACCAGCCCGGCGAAATCACGCTCACCGCAAAATCTTCAGGCGTGACGGATGGCGTGTTAAAACTGGAAGCGCAACCGGTGCCGCCGCGGGCCGCACTCCCATGAAATCGCAACTTTTGCCGGCTTGCATTGCCGCCATCGCGCCAGGCCTGTTTTTTGCCGCCCTGGTCACGCCGGTCCATGCCCAGTATCACTATCCCTTTCAAGACCCGAACCTGCCGGAGGAAGTGCGCGTCACCAACATGGTTTCGCTCATGACCTTGGACGAGAAGGTGGGCCTGCTGCGATTTCGTTCCGACGTTCCCCGGCTTGGCATTCCGCGGTTGGGTTCCGTCGAGGGAATTCATGGTGAAGCGATGGGGGGCGTGGCGAATTGGGCGCCGAATCCGCCCATCCCGACGACCATCTTTCCGCAGGGGATTGGCATGGCCGAGACGTGGGACACGGAGGTGCTCCGCCAGGCGGGCGCGGTGGAAGGTTATGAAGTGCGATACATCGCGCAGAATAAAAATTACCACCATACCAACCAGCTCGTCGTTTTTGCGCCCAACGCGGATTTGGGCCGCGATCCGCGCTGGGGCCGGACGGAAGAATGTTACGGAGAGGACCCCTTCTTCAACGGAACCATGGCGGTGGCGTTCATCAAAGGGCTACAGGGCGACAATCCGCGGTACTGGCAGACCGCATCGTTGTTGAAACATTTTTTCGCCAACAGCAATGAGAATGGTCGCGAAGGCTCGTCGTCGGATTTCGACGAGGCGCTGTTCCGGGAATATTATTCCGCGCCCTTCCGGATGGGGTTTGAGGAAGGCGGTGCGCGGTGCTTCATGGCATCCTATAATGCCTGGAATAAAATCCCCTGCACCGTCCAGCCGGCGATCAAAGATGTGGCCATGAAGGAATGGGGGGTGGATGGGATCATTTGCACCGATGCCGGCGGCTATCGCAACCTGGTCAATCAATACCATTATTTTGCCACCACGAATGAGGCGGCCGCGGCCTGCATCAAGGCGGGCATCAACCATTTTCTGGATAATTATCACGCCGGCGTGATCGGCGCGCTTACCAACAACCTCCTGGCGGAAGCCGACCTCGATGAGGCCATCAAAGGCGTGCTGCGAATTTATGTCCGGCTCGGCCTGCTGGATCCGGCCACCAACAATCCCTACGCCGGCATCGGCACGGCCTCCGAACCCGAACCCTGGACCACGCCGGAACACAAGGCTGTCGCGCGGCTGGTGGCCCAAAAATCCATCGTTCTGCTGAAGAACTCAGAAAATCTTCTGCCGTTGGACAAGACGAAACTCAGGTCCATCGCTGTCGTCGGCCCGCGGGCAAACCAGGTTTTGCTGGATTGGTACAGTGGCATGCCGCCTTACATGATCACGCCGTTGCAAGGCATCATGGACAAGGCCGGCTCCGGGATCACCGTGAACTTCGCCACCAATAATGCCCACGGCGAAGCCGTTAAAATTGCAAAAGCATCCGACGTGGTGATTGTGTGTGTCGGCAATCATCCCAACGGTGATGTCACCAACTGGGCCAAGGTCGCCCTGCCCAGTTACGGCCGGGAAGCCGTGGACCGGCAGTCCATCACGCTGGAGGACGAGAAGCTGATCAAGCAGGTCTATCGGGCAAATCCAAAAACCATCGTGGTGCTGGTTTCCAGTTTTCCGTATGCGATCAACTGGACTCAAAAACATGTTCCGGCGATCATTCACCTGACGCACAGCAGCCAGGAGGAGGGGAACGCGCTGGCGGACGTCCTGTTCGGTGATTACAACCCGGCGGGACGGCTGGTCGAGACCTGGCCGGTGTCACTCAAGCAACTGCCGCCAATGATGGATTACAATATCCGCCATGGGCGGACTTACATGTATTTCAAGGGCCGGCCGCTGTATCCGTTCGGCTACGGCTTGAGCTACACGACATTCGAATATTCCGATTTAAAAACCAGTGCGCCAACACTCGCCAAAGACGGTTCCCTGACCGTGAGCGTGAACGTGAAAAACACCGGCAACCGTGCGGGCGAGGAAGTCATCCAGCTTTACACCAAACATCAGCAATCCGCCTTGGAACATCCGATCCAGGAACTTCGTGGATTCAAACGCGTCGCCCTGCAACCCGGCGACCTGAAGACGGTCGAAATTCCATTGACGGCCAAATCGCTGGCTTATTGGGATAACGCCCAAACTGCCTGGACCGTTGAGGGCGGGATCGTTGAAATCCGGGTCGGCGGTTCTTCGGCAGACACACGTTTAACAACCGCCATCAACGTCGAGTAATTTCAAAATATGAAAACAATTTTCAAATTTCGTGGTGCCGTCGGGCTGATTGCACTGGGCCTGGCCTGTTCGGGACTGGCGCAATCCACGCCCCCCCCGCCTCCGCCATCGCAGCCCTATCTCTGGTACAACGTGGTCATAGGCGGCGGCGGGTTTGTCACCGGCATTGTTCCCCATCCCCGCCAGAAAGGCCTGATGTATGCGCGCACCGATGTCGGTGGCGCCTATCGCTGGGATGATCCGGTACAGCGGTGGGTTCCCATCACCGACTGGATTGGGATGGCGGACGTGGACCTGACAGGCTGTGAGAGCATTGCCGTGGACCCCAATGATTCCCAGCGTGTTTATATGGCCGTCGGCACCTATAGCCGGGGCAAAGCCGCCATCCTGCGCTCGGAAGACCAGGGCCGGACATTCCAGCGGACCGATGTGCCCTTCAAGATGGGCGGCAATGAGGCCGGACGTTTCAATGGCGAACGGCTGGCGGTGGACCCGAACGACGGCCGCATTCTTTTTTTTGGTTCGCGGCGCGACGGGTTGTGGAAAAGCGCCGACCGGGGAGCAACCTGGCAGAAGGTGGACAGTTTTCCGGGTGCCGGATCACACGAAGCGTCATTGGCTGAAACCACCGACTCCCGGCCCTGGTTTGGTTTTAACCAGCAGCCGGTCGGCATTGTGTGCGTTCTGTTTGATCCGTCCGGCAGCCAGCCCGGCCATCCGACACCCACGATGTATGCGGCGGTCTCCACAGCGGAAACCAATCTCTATTGCAGCACCGACGGCGGGATTACCTGGCTGGCGGTGGCGAACCAGCCCTTGGGGTTGCGCCCCAATCATCTCGTCCGGTCCCCGGACGGAATGCTCTATCTTAGTTACGGCAAGGAACCCGGTCCGAATACCGTGACCGACGGCGCGGTCTGGAAATTCAATCCAAAAAACGGTGCTTGGACAGACATCACACCGGTCCGACCAAAGGATGACGGCCAGTCTTTCGGCTATGGTTGTGTGGCGGTGGATGCGCAACATCCGTCCACCGTCATGGTCACCACATTCGCCCACTGGAGTCCGCACGATGAAATTTTCCGCAGCACCAACGGCGGCGCCAGCTGGGCACAGCTCTGGGATGACAATACCCGGTGGGACCATTCCAGCGCGCCTTACACCCGGACCCGGTCGCCGCACTGGATGGGCACGATCGCGATCAATCCGTTCAATTCGGACCGGGTGCTGTTCACCACCGGTTACGGCATCTGGTGTTGCACCAATGCGACGGTCGCCGACGCGGGCCAGGCCACGCGCTGGGAGTTTCTCGATGAAGGCTTGGAGGAAACCGTGCCGCTGGCGCTGATCAGTCCGCCCCAGGGAGCGCATCTGTTGAGCGGGGTGGGCGACATCGATGGCTTCCGGCATGATGATCTGGGCCAATCACCGGTGGAAGGAACCTTCTCCGGCCAGCGTTATGGCAATACCGAGGACCTGGCCTTTGCGGGGCAAAAACCGGACCTCATCGTCCGCACTGGCACCGGGGGAGGTCGCGGAACAAACCGTATGGTTCACGCGTCAATTTCCGAGGATGGAGGCAAAACCTGGAAAACGCTCGGCAGCGATCCACCGAACAGCAGCGGTGCAGGTACCATCGCCATATCTGCGGACGGCAGGACCATCGTGTGGACGCCGCGCCGCAGTGCTCCGTACTATTCTACAGATCACGGGACCAGCTGGATTGCTTGCGCGGAACTATCGTCCGGCGTTCGCGTGATCGCCGATCCTGTGAATCCGGCGCAGTTTTACGCTTGCGACTCACGCGCCGGCCGCGTCCTCATCAGCACCAACGGCGCCGCCTCGTTCACTTCGACCCCGGCAACCTTCCCCGCCGCGGAGAACTTCGGAGGCGGCTTCGGCGGCGGGGGCGGTGCGGGCGCCACGCTCTCAGCAACGCCCGGCATGCAGGGTGACCTCTGGCTCGAGTTCCGCTCCAGTGGGCTTTACCATTCCGCCGACGCAGGCACGACCTTCACAAAACTGGGCTCCGTCCAGGAAGTCTATTCGCTTGGGTTTGGCAAGGCGGCCCCCGGGCGGAAATACCCGGCGCTGTTCCTCATCGGCAAAACGGGCAATCTCCAGGCGATCTTTCGCTCCGACGACGCTGGCGAAAGCTGGATGCGCATCAACGACGACCAGCATCAATTTGGCTGGATCAATCACATCACGGGCGACCCCCGCGTTTATGGCCGCGTTTACTTCGCCACCGGCGGCCGGGGCATCCTCTACGGAGACCTGCAACCCATCACCAAATGATCCGCTCATGAAAACCTCTCATCCCCTGGCCCGTCTTCTGTCGGCGCTGGTCCCGTCCCTGGTGTTGTTCTCCCCCGGCCTCGGCCGGGCCGGCAATTACACCAACTTTGACGTTGCCATTTACATCCCCGTCGGCGTGGTGCAACGTTTCGAGAATCCCGAAAACCTGACCAACGACTGGAACCGCATCCGCCGCCAGTTGAAGGTGGACAAGGTCTACATTGAGGTCCAACGCAACCGGGATCTGGCCGGCGACGCCTTGCTGGAGCAGGTCAAAAAATTCTTCCTCGACCGCGGTGTGCGGGTCGCCGGTGGCATGGCCCTGTCGGAAGGCGGCGGCGGCGGCCAGTTCCGATCGTTCTGCTACACCGACCCCGCCGACCGGCAGTTCGTCCAGCAGGCCGCCGAACTGGCCGCGCGGCATTTCGACGAGATCATCCAGGACGATTTCTTTTTTGTCACCACCAAGAATGATTCGGACATCGCCGCCAAAGGCACGAACACCTGGACGCAGTTCCGGCTCGGCTTGATGGACGACGCCGCGGAAAATCTGATCATCAAACCGGCCCGGGCAGTGAACCCCAACGTCAAACTCGTCATCAAATTCCCCAACTGGTACGAACATTTCCAGGGCCTTGGCTTTGACCTCGACCGGGAGCCAAAGCTGTTCGACGGGATCTACACCGGCACCGAAACCCGGGATCCGGCCATGACCGACCAGCATTTGCAACCATACGAAAGCTACCTCATCATCCGCTATTTCGAAAACATCAAGCCCGGCGGCAACGGCGGCGGCTGGGTGGACACCTACAGCATCCGTTATATTGACCGCTATGCCGAGCAGTTGCGGGACACGATGTTCGCCAAGGCGCGGCAAATGATGCTGTTCGAGTGGTCGGCCATGAGCCGGCCCATTCCGGTGGGGGAACGCACGGCCTGGCAGGATTTGCACACCAGTTTTGACTACAATCAAATGTTGCAGGCCTGGTCAAACAGTGCGACGGCAGGTTCGCCCGAACCCACCATCGCCCGCGTCGCTGGTTATGCCCTGGAGCAGGTGGATCCGTTCCTCGGCCAGCTTGGCAAGCCGATTGGCATCGCCAGCTACAAACCATACCAATCCACCGGCGAAGACTTCTTGCACAATTATCTGGGCACGATCGGCATCCCGCTGGACCTGTATCCGCAATTCCCGACCAATGCGGACCTGGTCCTGTTGACCGAGGCGGCCAAATTCGACCCGGACATCGTCGCCAAAATCAAGGGCCAGTTGACCGCCGGCAAATCGGTGGTCATCACCTCCGGCCTGTTGGATGCGCTCCAGCACCAGGGCATCGAAGACATTGTCGAGGCACGGTACACCGACCACAAGGTGCTCGCGCACGAATATTTCGGAGGCTTCGGCTCGGGCGCCGGTTCGACGCTCGACGGCGGAGAAAACGAGGACATCCTGTTCCCGGAAATCTTCTTTCTCACCAACGACGCCTGGCCGGTCGTCCGTTGCCTGGCTGGCGACAACGGCTATCCGCTCCTGTTGATGGACCGCTATTCCAAGGGCGTGATTTACATCTGGACGATGCCGGAAAATTTCAGCGACCTTTACCGGCTGCCACCGAGCGTCACCAGCGCCATCAAGAATTACGTGATGCGCGGATTCCCTGTCCGCCTCGACGGCCCTAGCCAGGTGGCGCTGTTTGCGTACGACAACAACACGTTCGTCGTCGAGTCCTATCTGCCCGTCGAAACCGACGTGAAAGTTTCATTGACCGGGAATTTCACACGCCTGAAAAATCTGGTCACCGGCGAAGAGATTGCCGCCCAGGCTTCGATCGGGAGCCGGGGACGCTGGCGCGACTCGGAGGAA